>Ga0315274_10003206_pt1 | contig 24375 bp, 29 predicted proteins | sample YL17G02_20_MG_FD_203700 | JGI IMG/M metagenome (GOLD analysis project Ga0315274, IMG submission 203700) | Sediment microbial communities from Yellowstone Lake, YNP, Wyoming, USA - YL17G02_20 | ecosystem: Environmental > Aquatic > Freshwater > Lake > Sediment | place: USA: Wyoming | collected...
GTGCGATAACCGATTCCTATAATTGGTCTAATGACTTGGGCCACGGACGTATCATCCCCGAGGCCGGAGGCGAATCCGTAACCGTTGCCGGGATAACCAAAGACAACGCCGGAGTCGCGCTCGGTTCATGCGATGTCTATTTATTCCGCGACAACGGGGGCGATACCGCAACATACATAGCCTACCAAGAAAGCAACTCTGTAACCGGAGCATATTCCTTTACCGTGTTCCCTGGTTCCGCTTACTTCGTCGTGGCCTTCAAGGGCGGGGCAACACCCGTTATGGACGTTACGGACAGGACGGTAACGGCGGTATAACATGGCGGCAGACAAAGACGCATACCTGCGCTCCCTGGCCGATAAGGACGAAACGGGGAACCCGAAAAATCTTAGGCTTAGGTCTGAGGCGGATAAGGTGGCCGCGCCTCCAACAGCTTACGTGCAACAGGTAATCATGGTGATGTGACATGCCGACCATCGTAAGTATCATCCGGGCCATTCTTGTCCATACCAAGATATACCCGCTCCTATTCGATGTTATTCCCCGGAACCGCATCTTCAACGCTATCGTCCGCAACCGCATATTCAACGCCAACCTGCGCGACGGCATGTTCAACGCCGAAGTCAGAGATGGAATCTTTAATGTCGAGGTCCGCAACCGCATTTTCATTGCGGATGAGCGAGGTTAAGAATGGCCACAGAAAGACCCGTGATAGAGAAAGCCGTCGCCGAAACGTTCCCTATCGGTTTGACATATATCTCCCCGGACTTGGCAACCGGAGAAACCATCACCACGGCAACCGTCGCCGTGACGCCGACCGGTCTCACACTGAGTGCCGTTACGATTTCCACAACGACGGTTGCGTCCGATACGGTAAGCACATTTATCTCGGCCGGAACGGCGGCCGTGGAATACGAGGTATTATTCCAGGTCAAGACCTCCAATGGAAAAACATTTAATAATCCCAACAAGGATGCGCTCCGGGTGCGCGTTATCTGAGAGAGGTGAACTATGTCGCTTTCTTCTACGGCCCTTATAACGCTGGCCCAGGCCAAACTTTATCTTGGGATTACCGATGAAAATACCGACCGAATCCTCGAATCGCTCATCGAACGGGCGACCGGGTTCCTGGAGCGATACTGCGGCCGGAAGCTGAAAATGCAAACCTACACACGGGAGATATACTATGGGACGGGCGGACCCAACCTCATCCTTGATCAGTATCCGGCGACGACCATAAGCCGGGTCTCGATGGGCCGGACCAACGCTTTCTCTATAACAAACACGAAGGCGACGAATCATGCGACGGTGGAGATAACAGCGACAGCCTTAAAATATTCGGCGGACGGAGCGGCGGCAACCAGCTTGACGTTTTCCGATGTCGCTAATAATACTCTAACCAAACTGATAGCCGTCATCAATGCGCTTGCAGGCACACCTTGGACAGCGACACTTCTTGATTCGAGTCTCGGAGCGCGCAAGTCATCCGACCTTCTCATCCGGCCGGGCATGTATTGCCTGAGTCCTTCGCTCGCCTACTGCGAAATTCCGAACGATGAATTGACGGATTACCAGCTCATTTCGCCATCCGAGGACCGTAACTACGGCGTTCTTTATTGCCCATCCGGTTGGACGCGAGGCGTGGAATATTTCGTCGATTATACGGCGGGTTACACGGGCACCATACCCTATGCGCTCGAAGAGGCCTGCATCCTGCTCGTAGCCTATCGATATCACCAGAAGGACCAAGATCCCGTTATGAAGTCAGAGAGTTTAGGCGACTACAGCTATTCCCGTCAGGATATGGCGAACACTGTGCCTCAAGACCTCAAGGCGGAAATCGATCTCTATAGAAAGCGGATCATCTAATGGTCATCATCGACTATCGCGGCCCGGATAAACCCCGATATGCCAACATTTCTTCGCGGGCAGACCTTGGGGCCTGTATCACGTGGCTCCTCGAAGTACTTGACGAGATGGAGGCCAAGGACCGCGATTCGGACACGATTGTCGATCTCAAGGATTATAACGGGGAGGCAATATGAGCTTCGCGTCGCTCCTCAATAGTACCGTCGATATCTATCACAAGACCGACACCGCCGACCTACAGGGCGGCTATACATCTACATGGGCGGTAATACATTCCAGCATCAAATGCCGATTCCAGGCATTGACATCGAAAGAAGCGATATTAACCTATGACAAAACGGCGATCTTTGCCAACTATTACGTCCACATGGAACACCTGAGCGATATCGCAGAGGGGGATAGGGTCTATCTCGGAACGCGGAAATTTGAGGTAAAGCTTGTCCAGGACTGGGATGAAGTTGGCAAGTATCTCAAGTTGGCCGTGCTCGAAATCGGAAGGGGAGAGTGATGTTCTGGCGCATTCGGCGGTTCGTTCTAAACATTCCGTATCGCATCCGGAGTATCGTATTCCGTTTGCGGCATGGATTCTCGATAGAGGACGTATGGAATCTGGATGATGCTACGGCTCGATTCTTGTCTGCGAGACTTCTGTATCTGGCGGAGAATACTTCCGGATATCCGTCAGAATTCGATGGCGAGGACGGCGACGAAGTCTGGATCGCCATTCTATTTAAGATGGCCGATGGGTTCGAGCGGATGACGGCCCCGAACTGGGACTCGTTCGTACAAGAAGAGATGGACTACGCCAAAGAATGCCTAGACCTATTCCGGGAATACTTTTTCAATCTGTGGGATTGACATGAGTACCGTAAACGTCAAGGTCGAGGGCATCGAGAAGACACTGGCGAGCCTCAAGAAGTGGCAGATCATCAAGCGCCAGGCTTGCGAGGATACGCTGAAGAAGATCGGGTTCAAGGTCGAGGCCGATGCCAAGCGCGGGACGCCGGTATGGACGGGACGGCTTCGGAACTCCATGTCAACAAACTGGTCGGGGTCCGGGATGACGAAGGGCAAGGTAAGCGGGACAGCCAAGGCCGACGATGGTGTCGGCGAGCCGCAAGGCCCGAAGGGACTGGTCGTCGTCGTCGGGACGAACGTCCTTTACGCACACATGCAGGAGTTTGGCTCGTGGGGCGAGGGTCCGAAACCCGGGCCGGGCGAGAAGATTCCGACAAGGGAGCATGAACCTTGGCCCCGTCCTCAAGGCGGATTCCAGATGCTTACAAAAGCCTATCTCCAGCACGAAGGCGAAGTCAGCACGGAGATCGGCAAGATCATGGGAAAGGATGAAAAGGTTTGATAAGTTTATTCAAGGTCCACATGCCGTTAAGCATAGACGGCCCGCTCCTCGACGTTCTCCACTCGGGTTTCATAGGCCAGGGGAAAAAGGTTGACGAGTTCGAGAAACTTATTGGAGCGTTCATTGGTAATGAACACGTCCTTACCATGAACAGCGGCACGTCGGCATTACAGTTGGCCCTGAAGTTGGCCGACGTAGGCCATGGCGATGAGGTCGTAACGACGCCCATGACATGCTCGGCAACGTGTATGCCGATCCTGATGGCGGGGGCTAAGATCGTTTGGGCCGACATCGATCCCTGGACGGCTTGCATCGATCCGGAAAGCGTCAGGAAAAAGTTTACGGCTAAGACCAAAGCCGTCATTTGCGTAGACTGGGGCGGCTATCCTTGCGACCTTTCCGAACTGATGACGTTATGCCACGAGCATGGCGTCAAACTCATTGAGGATGCCGCACACGCTTTCGGAGCTAGGTATCAAGAAAAGCGCGTCGGACAAATTTCGGACTTCACGGCATTTTCCTTTCAGGCCATAAAACAATTTACGACAATCGATGGAGGCGCATGCGCGTGCGCGGACGCGGGCGCGTATAAGCGCGGCAAGCTCCTCCGCTGGTATGGCATCGACCGCGAGCAGAAACGAGGCGACTTCCGATGTGAAGCCGACATCGTTGAGGCTGGAACAAAGTGGCACATGAATGACGTGGCCGCAACCATCGGCATCGAGCAGATGAAATATTTGCCGTCGATTCTGAGCCAGCATCAAGACAATGCACTTTATTATGACGATGAGTTGAAAAGGGCGGGCATCCAAACCGTCCAGCCCTTGCGATATAAATACGATCGTTTCTCCGCTCATTGGCTTTACACCGTCCGTGCCCTTAGCCGGGACCGCTTCGTAAAATGGATGAATGACAACGGCATCCAGACGAGCCGCGTCCACCAACGGAATGATATCCATACCTACGCTAGGGAATTCAAGACCGACCTCCCCGGCGTCGATGAATTCAACGCTCACCAGTGCTCTATCCCGGTCGGATGGTGGCTTACGTTTGACGACAAGGCTTACATTCTAAACAAGATAAAGGAATGGGAGAATGTTTGCCTCTGATGGCATTGTCTTTCGACCAGTCGAGTTTGCTGACTTGGAGGCGATTCGCGCCTTGAGAAATGACCCATCAACATGGAGCCAGCTGACATCGATAGGACATATCTCAGCCGAAGCTCAGCAGGTATGGTTCTCGCGTTTGGATGGTGATCCTTCGCGGGCATACTTCGCCGTCTTCACCGAAAAGCAGGATGAGCATTATCCCGTCTACTACGAGGGCGACTTCGTCGGTATCATCCGCATGGACGAGATAGACCGGACGAATCGTTCCGTCCGCATCGGGGCTGATGTTGTCCCGGCATTGCGCGGCCAGGGCTACGGGACGCGGATTTACAAGGCGCTCCTCAAATACTGCTTCGATTACACGGGGATGCATCGCGCCTGGCTCTTGGTTCTCGATACCAATGAGGTCGGCAAGAAGCTCTACTTCAACGTCGGGTTCAAACTCGAAGGGAAACACCGCGAGGCCATCTTCCGCAATGGGCGATTCGTGGATTACTTGGCCATGAGTATCCTTGAGAACGAATACCGAGAAAGGGTTGCATGATAGACATCCTTATTCCAAACCGCTTTACCTGGAACTCAATTTGCCTGACGATTGAATCTATCATAAAGCGTACGTCGCCGGAGACTGGATATAAGATTATTGTTTGCGATAACAGTGCCGTCACGAGCCTGTCGGGGATGAACTGGGCACGTGATCCTCAACCCGTCTCAAGCACAGGCGATGACGGCAGTCGGCGTGAATATCTGCGGGCGATGGCCAGGATGGGGCATATCCAACTCATCGAAAAGACGGACCCCGGCACGCACTATGGACACGGCGAAAACTTGACCCTGCTATGTGCGGCATCGACGGCGGACTATGCGCTCCTCCTCAATTCCAATTCCGAGGTCATTCGGGCCGATTGGCTGGATGTACTCGTGGACTTGATAAAAGACCCGGAGCATGATTTAGGCGTGGCCCGAGAACGTAATGGCGGCAATCACTGGGACTTATGTTGGATAACGCCGACCTACTGGCCGAATATCATGTTCTTGAACATGCCGCTTTATCGGCGGCATTTCGCAGATCATAAATGGGAACTTCGGCAGATCGGGTTCGAGGAGTTCGAGCGGCCGGAGATATTCGCCGGGCAGACACCCCCACGCACGCCCGAGCGCACGCCCCCGCTCGTGTTCGCGGATACGGGATGGTCACTCTGGGAGCGGTTGCACTTTGAGAATCCTACCGGACTCAGAATGATACCGCTTTCCGATAATTACTGGAACACGCACATAATATGGAGGGGCGGGATAGATCGTAATAGTCATCGCCCCGATCACGAGCACGTCCGCAAGACGCTGGCCGAGACCGATCAGCGACTGGCAGCATTGCGGGCCGAAGGATAAAACATGCACCCTGCGAATATGGAAGATAAGATCGGCGGCGTCCTGGATTATTCGTCCTTTAATTTGCCGATGCAGGGACGCCAGGAATGGTATTCATACATGGATCTCATCCGTGCCTATTTTAAGCGGCACGAAATTGAACATCCCGTCGTTGTCGAGATCGGCGTCTGGGCGAATTGGCAACGGCCATTTTATAAATACTATCTGGACGCTGAGCATATCGGCATCGACATATCATGCGAACAGAGCATGCCGGACATCCTGGGTGATAGCCATGCACCGGAAACACTGGCCAAACTCAAGGTTCTGCTCAAGGGGCGGACGATTAATCTGCTATTTATCGACGGGGCGCATGATTATGAATCCGTCCGTAAGGATTATGAGATTTATGCACCGCTTACGAAGGGCATCGTCGCGTTCCATGATGTCGCGTGGCCGGCTGGACCACGGCAACTTTGGAGGGAATTGATTGATACCGCAAACGGAATGAAAACCTTCACGTTCATCGACGAACGAAATAAGACGCGGACCGGAATCGGAATCATTGCCGACCCCTAAAATGAAAACCGTCGCCATCCTGTCCAGGCGTTGAGGGCGGAATGAACTTCGCACTTTTCAACACCCTGTTGCCGCCCTGCCAGAATGTCCATGAATGGCGATGGTTCCTTTGTTTCTGTGAGTCGTATTTCAATGCCCGGGGGATTGAACATCCCGTGGTCGTTGAGATCGGCCTGGATAAGAATGCCCAGAAAGCATTCTATGAAAACCTGCTTGGCGCAACCCATATCGGGATAGACAATAATCCCGAAGTGCCGGGAACTGATATTCTCGGTGACAGTCATGATCCCGCGACGGTAGAACGATTAAAGGAAAGGTTGGCCGGAAAAGCAATCGACTTACTCTACATTGATGGCGACCATGCTTATGAAAGCGTGAAACGCGATTACCAATTATTCTCGCCACTTGCACCCCGGCTTATTGCATTCCACGACGTTGTCGTCCTCGGTTCGGTCATGAAGTTATGGGAAGAACTGATTGCCGATCAAGGAAAGAACGGAGACCGACTTTTCATGTTGTTCCACAATCATCATATCGGTTGGATACGTGGCAAAGAACCCTTCGGTATCGGGCTAATGGTTTGTGACCCATGAAGTCAGTCGAAATCCTAATACCAAATTATAATGTTGGTCCGGTTATCGAACTGAACATTGAAAGTATCCGCGCCCGAACAAATTATCCGAATTATTCCATTATCGTTCACGACGATTCGACGGAGGGGACGGACAGAGTGTATCTGGAAAAGATCGAAGCGAAGGGTTGGATAAGACTCATCCGGTCCACAACCCGCGAGAGGTGGGAAAAGGATAAGGAAAATTTCATACCTAGCCATCCTGCCCCGTATTGGCATGGTTGTGCGCTGAACGTGTTGATTAACGAAGCCTGCGGGGCCGACCTAGTCATGATCCTGGACGGTGATGTTTATATCAAGGACCCATCCTGGCTCCGAAGAATGGTTGACTTCATGGGCGACAAAATTCTAGTTGCCGCGCATTGGCGTCCACCGTCATGCTTTCCTTCCGGCGCTTGCGTTCCGGGCTGGTGGATGCCGCATTTCTGTATGCTGAATATGGCCGCCTATCGTGACGGCATGGCCGTCGATTGGCGCGGCGGATCGGCACTAATGGATAGCGAACCATATAAAACGATACTTGCTCCCCTGGCCGCTCGGATCGTTTGTTTCGACCCCGGTTCCTCGTTATGGATAAAAATGCAGACCAGCAATCCTAGGCACTACCGGGGATGCATCATTCCCGACGACATGCAGAAATATTATCACCACTTCTCGCACGGTTCGTTAAGGTCACTTGGGGAAGAAGAAAACAAATTAGTCATGTCTACACTTACCACGCTACGAAAGGCGATATGAAAACCGTTTCCATCTGTATCACGAATTATCAGTCAGGAGACACCATAGCCCTGTGCATAGAGAGCATCCGCAAATTCACATCGTATCCGCATGATATCATGGTCTATGACGATGCCTCGGATCCCGTACATTACGGCGACGACATTACGTACCTCCGGGCTGCCCAAGAGAAAGGGTGGATCAAGTTCATCGAAGGCAACCCGCACGGCGGATGGGGGTGCGGCATCCGGACGATGCTTAATGCCGTGACAACCGACCTTGCCATGATCTTGGATTGCGATATCCAGATCCTTCGCGCCGGATGGCTAGAGAAGATAATTGCTCATCAAGAGGTAACGGGCGCAGCGATGATCACCGATATGGAGGTATTCCCCGATAACGTGTCTATCGCCTCATGGTTTTTTATGCTAGATATGGCGCAGTACCCGTTCATTAAACCCGCCGAATGGGACTACACGACGAAGCCGGACTTTATCAACTGGGACGAAACGCCGATGGCATTATATCCTGCCGGTCATCAGGTGTATGCGAATATTCTCGCACAGGGGCGCATCCTGGCCCCGTTCCCGCCGGGTATCTCCGCAAAGCCGACGGGTCCGGGCGCTTATTACAATCACCCGGCACACATCTCCGTTCTTTCCATGCCGATGAGCGGTCCGAACTTTAATGTCAGGAAGCAGAAATACAAAGCAGTCCAAGAGGAGTTGATTAAATTGCGGAAGGGAACCTCATAATGCATCCCCTAAATCGGCACTTCTGGAGGCAGACGAGTCAGCGATATCCGTGCTATTTTAACGACCCAGCCGTTGTGATCGAGTTCGGGGCAGCCAATATCAACGGGTCCATCCGCGATTATTTCCATTGTAAAAACTATATCGGTGTCGATTGGCGTCCTGGAAAAGACGTTGATGTTGTCAGCCTGACGCACGAGTTTCAATATCCGGCGTCATGCTTTAACACGGTCGCCTCGGCCTCGATGTTGGAGCATGACCCATACTGGAAACAGAGTCTCGCCAAAATGGTTGACCTCATGCGGGGCGACGGGATGTTGGTGATCTCATGGGGATCGGCCCTTAATAATCCACACGAACTGGCTGTTGCACCCGACGGCCAATTCCACAGTCTCAAGTCCAAGGTGGTATTTGATCACCTAGAATCGCTCGGATTATATATTCACCAATTCCTTTATGAGCACTCGGTGTTTCTGGGCCATTCCCCGAAAGTATTGACGGGATGGCAGGCGGGATTCGGGGAGGCGACATTGATCGGATTCAAATCGCCGCAATATGCTGAGGGGTTCCGAATCATCGATCCATTCATCGAGGCCGACAAATGAATCCGACGGACATATTAATTCCTAACTACAATGGCCGCGAGGCATTGGAACTCTGCATAGAGTCTATTGCTCGGCATACGCCGGAAGCGCATCGGGTCATCGTCTATGACGACGCATCGACGAATCCAGGGGAGCTGGAATATCTGGCAAGGGCGCAGGCACGTGGACATGTCAATGAGGTTATTTTAGGAAATGAGCATGGTGGACATGGAGTCGCGCTCAACACGCTGGTTAACAGCTCTCTTGCTTCCTATGCCGTCCTAATGGATAACGATATTCAGATACTTCGAAGAGGCTGGTTGTCGGGACTCATGGGACTGGCCGCAAATCCCCGCGTCTTAGTCGTCAGTACCGAAGGTCCCTCATTCGGATATTGCAGCCGAGGATACCTACCGGGGAGGTTCCATCCCTGGTTCGAACTCCTGAACATGGGTGCTTATCGGGATGGGATGACGGTCGATTGGTCACTCGCCGAGGCGCAACGGGAGGATGAACCTTGGCGGACGGAATGTGCACATCTATATCCGCCTGACAATAATCCCATTTTTAGGCGTACACAAGCTACCTGGGGAAAATGCAAGGATGACTTTAATCCCGAAAAGATTATCTTCGATCCCGGTTGCGTCCTTTGGTGCAAGATGCGACACGAGAATCCGAAAGGATATATCCATCAGGAACTAACGCCGTACGTTCTGTCATCATTCAGACATTGGGGGCATGCCCAAGCGTGGCTCGAACCGCAAAATGCAGAAACGGAAAAGGGCAGGATGCTCCGTGTTCGAGTTGGGGAAGAGCTGGCAAAGCTTCGATGTACTTAACCATTGCCGCCGCCAACGTCGATTCTCCGGAATGGGTCGAGCTTCTTGTGAAAAGCGTCCGGAAATTTACGGCCCCGGGAACATACGAAATTATCATAGTCGATAACGGGTCACTCGAACGGAACCTCGAATGGCTGAAACGGCAACCCGATATTCGGCTCATCGAGAACAAGGGAAATCTTGGGCATGGGCGAGCGATGGACCAGGCGGTTGAAGTGGCCATCGGTCAATATATCTGTGTCCTAGATATCGATGCCCATATTCAACGGACGGGATGGGAGAATGACCTCGTTGCGTTATATTATGCCGATCCGTTGACGCGGCTCATCGGCTGCGTCGGTCCGGCGCACAAACCGCTCCATCCGCCGTTATTTTTCTTCGAACGGGATTTCATCCGGAATTATGGTTTGAGGTTTATGTTTCATCCCGACGGCGACCCCAGATCGACGGATACGGCACAACTTGTTTATTGGCAGATACTTGACCTCGGACATAAGGTCCTTCGTCTTGAAAAGGGAATGAAAATTTACCCCGATTGCATTGGAGACGAAATATGGATCGGGGATAAAGCGACCCTATACCATCATTGGTATGGGACAAGATTCCGGGAAAACACGGACAAGCCGCAGCTGAACCTGGATGGTTATACACTCCGGGAACACATAGAGAATAAAGCGCGGGTTTTTGCACAACCTTTCGTGAGGGAGATATTGGGGAATGACGGAACAGACACCCGGACTTGACCGAACCGCAATCATCATAACGACGTTTATGCGGGATGCGGTGCTTATGCGATGCGTCGAAAGCATCAGGAAATTCTATCCGGATATCCCGATCTTCGTGGGCGATAACGGGAATCCGGACGATAAAAAGACGGAATTCCTGAAGGCCGCCAAGTGCACCCATTTTCAACTTCCGTTTGACCTCGGCGTGAGCGGCGTCCGGAACGAAACGCTTAAGCTCATCCCGCCGGAATACGAATACTTGATGATTATCGAAGATGACACGGCATTCACCGACAAGACGCAACTTGAAAAACTCCGGGCGGTCTTAGACGATGAACCAACGGCCGGACTTTGCGGCTGCCTAATGTTCCTCAAGGATGGCCGCGAGCAGCACTATGAAGGTACGATTTACAGCGAGGGCACAACGCACTTCATAAGGAAAGTTGATTCTCCGGCATGGCGGAAAACAGTATCCGGCGTTCAGTTTACCATGAGTTTCGATCTTATCCTCAATATCTTCATGATGCGTCGCCAAGTCTGGATTGATAATCCGTGGGACGAGCAATTCAAGACGGCACTTGAGCATGAAGATTTTTTCATGGGGCTTCAGCAAAAAGCAAAATGGCGCATTGCCTATACCCGCGATGTATCGTTGCAACACCTGCCGGAGGGGACAGATGACTATAAAAAATATAGGTGCCGTCCGGTAGGATGGAAACTGTTCGGCGAGAAGTGGGGGTTGAAATACGTCAACAGCGATTATAATCCGGAATCGCCCCTTTCTTACGAGGCGATGGGCGAAGGGAAGGCGGTCGATCTCAAGGGCGATTGCCTGAAATTCTCCATTGATGTTTTAAACGCCAATCAATGCACCTGGTGGTTGGAGGCCGGGACATGCCTCGGGGCAATGCGAGAGCAAGGTTTTATCGCGCATGATTCCGATATTGATATCGGCCTTCATCCGAAAGAACCGGCACTCTGGGACAAGCTCCAGGCCGACATGATCGCGGCCGGGTTCGAATTCTTGCGGGCGTGGACCCATGGCAAGAAGCGAATGGAGTTGAGTTTCCGGAAGAACGGCGTCAAGGTCGATCTTTTCTTCTTTTACGACGACGGCGATTTCTGGTGGCACGGCGCGTTCGGGCCGAACAATGATGGCGGATGGGACCATGATTGGGAATTCCTTCCACATGTTTTTTCGGCCTATCTTTTCAAAGATTTGAAGCCGGTCATGTTCCATAATCTTCCGTGCTTTCTGCCGAACCCGCCGGAACGGTATCTCCTGGAACGCTATGGTTCGACCTGGAAACAGCGGCAACGGGGATATCGATTCTGGATGGATTGCCGGGCCCTCGACCGGAACTATTTCAAGCGGGGCGCGAAAGTCGTTTTCATCGGCGGCGTCTGGGATCTCTTCCACGAGGGACACCTAGCCATCCTGGAGCGAGCCAAGGCGCTCGGGACGAAACTTATTGTCGGTATTCTGACCGACAAGGCCGCCTCTGGTTACAAATCTCAACCGGTCATTCCGTTCGAATCCAGGCGGCGAATTATCGAATCCTTGAAGTGCGTCGATAAAACCATCGTACAGAACGACAGGGATTCGACGGCCGACCTTGTAGCGGCGCGTATCCAGCCGCACTATCTCGTCCACGGCGATGACTGGGGCCAATGTCCCGGCGAGGCGTATGTCCGGAAGCATGGCGGCAAATTGGTTTATCTGCCTTACACGCAAGGCGTATCGACGACGGAAATCCGGCAGCGGATTCTCGATAGCGAAAAGCCGAAGCCAGTTATCCGCGAGAACAAACTTGCCGTCGGCATCAAGACCTTCATGCGCGATGCGGCTTTTTATAAGACCATTGAAACCTATCAGGCAACGCTCGGGAAGTCCGACCTGCCTTATCGGTTTTATATAGCCGACGATGGTCCGCAGGACGACGACAAGGCTCTATTCTATACTAAACTCAAACAGACCGGCCATATGGTTATTTCTCTTCCTTTCGATGCCGGTGTTTCCTTCGGCAGAAACGCTATTGTCAAACAAGCCAAGGAAGATTACATCCTAATATCCGACGATGATGTGGTTATCAAGGATGCCGCATCCATCAAAAACATGAAGGCCGTCCTCGATTCGGACGAGAAGATAGGTTTGGTTGCAGCAATGCTCAAGCACGAAAAGGGCGCGTTCTTCGGCAACGAGAATTATGCCAAGGGGATAAGGCTTGAAAGGCGGGGAAAACTTCTGGCTCGTATACCCGCGCCCCGTGAAGTTTATGCAACGGCCGACGGCATCAAGTATGTCCTGGCCGATCAGGTTCCGAACATCTTCCTTGCCAAGCGCCAATTATTCAAGGACGTGATGTGGGACAATCGCATCAAGATCGAGTTTGAGCACATAGACTTCTTCCTGGAGCTCCAGAAAACAGCATGGAAGGCGGCTGTCTGCCTGGATGCCGAGGCGTTCCATCTTATCACGGATCAGCCAACGGCAGAATATAACCGATATCGCCGAACGGCACCGATGGCATATTTTCTACAAAAGCATGAACTGGGATCGGTGGTCAACCAATTTTAGGAGCACATGATGGCAACACGTAAACTCGGATTCCAGCCGTTGATGAAGGCGATTTATACGCGGCTTGGGACCACCGGATATACGATTTATAATTATGTTCCCAAGAATGCGGTCATGCCTTACGTATCCTTCGGAGCACCCATCGGAGTGCGGTCAACGTCGTTCACAACACGGGATACCCAGGCTGAGGATAATTCTGTTACCATCCATGTCTGGAGTGCGAAAGAGGGTGACAAGGAAGCCTCGGAATATATGGATGATATCGTCCAAGCCATCCTTGGGACCGATCTCGTCGTTAGCGGATATTTCACGCCTTTCATCGCCTTTCTTGATATGTCGGAACTTTTCGTTGACGATTCCATACCGACGCGCCTCGTAAGGCACGGAGTCCTGCGGTTCCGATTTGTTATGGCCCCGAGTTGATGCGGGATTTAATTAAAAGACATGTTGCAGACTTAATTTAGTCTATTCGCTTTACCCCGACCCACGAATCTTTTCTCACGCGGAGCCGGAAACCCAAAAACAAAAAACTTCAAAGGAGTTTATTATGACTACTAATGCCGTAAGCGGCAAAAGCATGACGCTCTCCATCGAGGGCGATTTCGTTGGCGAAGCTCAGTCTTTCGCACTTCATTTCGCGCAGTCCACGATTGATGTAACATCGAAGGACTCGAATGATTGGGGTGATTTCCTTGCTGGTCGCAAGGAATGGAGCATTGATTTCAGCGGACTCTATATCTATAACGACTACGCCCAGAGAGCCCTCAAAAACCACTTTCTTGCCTACACGTCTTTAGTTCCTATTGCCGTTCCACACCTCCACGTCATTATCACCATGCCTGATGGGCAAACGTTTACGGGCGAAGCCGTCTTAGAATCGATGGACTATGAGGGTCCGGCCGAAGAAGCATTGACCATCTCCGGATCACTCAAGGGCAAGGGCGCACTGGTGCCCTCAACAAGCTGACCTTCCTCCTTTTTTTCCTTCCTCCTTTCTCCCTCGGGGGGCATCCCCGCGGATGCCCCCCACTTTTTAATCTTTTCGTAAGGAGATTTTATGAAACCTCATGTAGAAGCAAGGTCCGTTCCTATTACTTTGCTTGATGGAAAGCCTCGGCATCTTTATCTCGGGTTCAATGCTCTGAATGCCCTGGTGAAGAAACTCGGTCTCGACATCATGGACATCCAGGCCGCACTAAAAGGGCCCGGCATGCTCGAAACCGTCCGGGCCGTTCTTTGGGCCGGATGCATCCATGAGGATGCCGCATTAACCCTTGAGGATGCCGGAGACCTCATCGACTTCAGAAAAATCGCTGAACTTACCGATGCCATCATCAAGGCAATGGAGTTTTCATTTAAAGCCAGCGGAGAACTAAAAAACCCGGAAAAGCCGGAGACGGAGATAAACCCCTCGACGGTCCCGGCTTCCTCAGAGCGAGCGAACGGACTGCCTACGCCATAGGTTTGCGACCCTGGGAATTCCTCGATTTGACACCGGGTGATCTCTGTCTCATGGCCGACGCCGTGAGTGAGCGGGAATGCATGCGTGAGAAAGAACTGTGGAGGCGGTTCGCATTTTTGGCCGCTGAGGTCGTAAATATTTCCGGGAAAAGTCTCCCCCGCGGAAAGCATGTCAAGGCCAAGGACTTCATTCGGTTTGACGACGACGATAAGGAAAGAAAGGGGATGACTCCGAAAGAAATCGAAACGAGGAAACGACAGGCAATGGAAACGGCAAAACTGCACAAGTCAAAATTCTGGACAAAGATCAAGGACGAGTCTGTCCGGAAAGTGACTGAGGGTTGATATGGGCGAAGTTGGAAATATCTGGATTAAGATCGGCGCAAAAATCGACGACTTCGAAAGGAACATGTCTGCCGCCGAGAAGGCGATGGTCAAGGTCGGCGACAAGTTCCAGGACATCGGCAAGACATTAAGCATTGCCGGAGCCGCCATCACGGCATCTATGGGTCTTATCATTGCCAAGACCGCTAACCTCGGCGATAAATTCTATGATCTAAGCCAAAGGACCGGCATTGCCGTAGAAACACTCTCGTCTTTCAAGCTCGCGGCCGATAAGAGTGGAACGTCCATCGAGGGTTTTGCGACAGGCATGAAGGGCTTGTCCCGCGTCATGTTCGAAGCCGCGTCCGGCGGTAAAGAAGCCAAGGAGGCCTTTATCGCCGTCGGCGTCTCGGCGACGGATGATGTCGGGAAACTCCGACCGCTCGACCAAGTCATGCTCGATGTGGCAGATCGCTTTGCCTCAATGGCAGATGGTGCCGAGAAGAACGCTCTAGCCATGAAGCTCTTCGGCAAATCCGGCATGGACCTCATTCCCATGCTCAATCTTGGGCGCAAGGGGCTCCAAGAAAACATCGATAAGATGCAGAAGTTTGGTGCCGTAACCCTAGAGGAGGCTCGGGCAGGCGATGCGTTTAACGATGCTATGACGGAATTGCAGGCGGCAACGGGCGGCTTGACTAGAACCATCGGCAATGCACTGATCCCGACCTTGACCGATTTGGCAACGAAGATTGCCGGGGCCATTGCGAAGGTCAAGGATTGGGCGAAGGAACACCCTGGGTTGGTGAGTGGATTGAGTAAGGTTGCCCTTGGCGTAGGTGCATTCTTGAGCATTCTTGGACCCACCATCATTGGCCTTGCAACAATCCTTAAAAATATCGTACCGCTCAAGGCGGCACTTGGATTACTTCAGGGTGGATTCGCAGCACTTATATCTCCCGTCGGCCTGGCAACGGCGGGTATCGTGGCTTTACTGATAGCCATTGCACCCGGAGATACGATTGTTGAGAAATTCGGGGCCATCCTTGAAGCAACGACGCAAACAATTAAGGCTTGGATTCAGGCCGTCAGGGAGGCCAATGAAATTATAAGCGGATCTTGGTTTGCCAAATCCTTCAAGATGGAAATAGCTGCCCAGATGGCGGAAGCCAAGACGAAAGCCGTAGAATTTGCCGCATCGCTTCAAGTTCTCAAGCCATCGATGGATGCTATTCAGCAGACGATGGAACAGGGACCGAAGGTCTGGAACGAATGGAGCACTTCGGTCAAGGCGACGGATGCCATTCTTGCGGCCAATAAGGAAACCATTGTCAAGTGGATTGATCAGGCTCTGGTCTGGCTGGGCCTAACAAAAGACATGTCGGGCGGAGCCAGCGTACTTGGGGATATGCTCAAGGCGCTCGGCCTCAAGACCAAGACTGAACTTACAGCGGAGCTGGCGAATGCCGAGGCAGCGCTCAAACTCTTAAAGACTTCGGCAGAGGCGACGCCCGGAGCCATCAAGGCGCTTGAAGATAAGATCAAAACCCTGAAGGAAGGAATCACCGGGGTCACGGTTGAGACCAGATCGCTCGCTGAACAACTTGGCATTACCTTCCGCGCCGACGCCGAGGCCAGAATCAAGAAGCTCAACGAGGCGCTTCTGACCTATCGCGGGAAACTTACGTATGACGAAATCAAACGCATCTACGAAGAAATAAATAAACTCACGGCATCGATGGAGGGGCTGAAAGGCCCCGTGATGGATATCGAAAAGACCATCCGGGACTTGATTGACGGCCTGAACGATCTCCCGTTGACGGCTGAACAGGTTGCCGAAGACATTGCCGCCTCGTTTAAGGATACCAGCGGAGAGATAGACAAAGAATGGTATGACCTCCTCAAAAAGGACATTCCGGATTGGATGTTCGATCTCTGGACTCCCGCCGAGGAGACTACGGCTGTCTTTAAAACAGCCGCCGATGCCATTGCCGGGGGTTTTGCAATAGCCTTCGGAAACATCGCTTTGTATGGGGGAAATCTCGGTATCGCTTTAGCAACGATAGCTCAGGGAATGACCCAGGCGTTTTCTGGATTCTTCACTACTTTCGCCACTACATCCAAGGCGGTATTTGATGGTTTTTCTCAAGCCGCCAACGACGCCGCGACACAGGTAGCATTCTCTTTTGCCAATATGTGGCTCGACATTCTCGCGGGCATGCTCGCCTCGAAAGAAGCTTGGGATGACTACTGGGATGAAATTGAACGGGAGGCTTATCTTGCCGGAGAGATAATACGCAATGCGATCAATCGGGGGATGCTGCAAGACCCGAACGCGCCCGGATGGAGGCCCGGTGAACCCTCGTCCGGTCATGTTCCGCGCGAAGTAAATCCGTCACTTCCGGGGCAGATCAGACCTGCCCCAGGCAATCCGCATTATGCCGCGGGCGGCATCGCATGGGTTCCGCAACTTGCTCATCTCGCCGAACGCGGACCTGAGATCATCATGCCGCTCCGCAAATACCGGGGGGCACAGACTCCGGCGGACGCGGGTAAATATCCTCAAGGCGGAGGACCCAGCGGTCCCATCAACCTTACCTTCAATATCAAGGCACTCGATGGAGCCGACATGATAAACGTAGTGCACAATAAAATCAAACCGATCCTCCAGAACATATTGAATCACAACGGGTTGCGCGTGCCCACGGGCGCGATAGGGGGTTAATGATGTCGCTAGAGCATACCCGGTTTCTATGGAATAACCTGTTTGACGATGCGATCCTGGACGCATCATCTGAGGCGACAAATTATCCCGTCGAGAACATCCAAAACGAATGGCCGACCTTTGCATGGCGGGCAACGGGCAAAGCAAACGAATGGGTATCAATCAACCTCGGAACCACCTCGCCCGGCATTAAAGCACTCATTATCAAAGGTCACAATTTCAGCGCGACAGCTTCCGTCCGCATCCAGGCCGACGACGATTCCGGCTATGGTTCGCTCGACGTGGAGCTCATCCTCCCGGTCGTCGCCGATACTATGACCTGCTTTTGGAGTACGGCCCAGAATTGGAAATACTGGAGGATCGCAATTGCCGATGCCGCAAATACCGACAGCTATGTCAAGATCGGACGCATGTTTCTCGGTTCCTATTTCTCGCCGACTTACGATGTGTCGTCCTATGCGATGCAGGTTGCCGACCCTTCCGAGGTCGGACTTTCCGTCGGCGGCCAGCTCTCGGCATCCAATCGGACGCACTATAAGGCATGGAATTATCAGTTCGCTTACGTCCCCGGATCAGATAAGACAACCTTTGAGAGCATTTTTTCCGAAGTCGGGTTTACGAAACCTTATTTCATCGTCGAGAACGTCTATGATTCCACATCGACGCGCTATGCTAGGAATATCACGCCATTCAATTTCAATTTTCTATTCTATGATCCAGCCGGTGTGGGGTTTGCCTATGATATGGACTTCTCCATCGAGGAGGCCCGTTGATGACCTTCAATCCTGCCTTGACGATTCAAGACCTTGTCTGGCTAGCCGAAATAGAACCGGCCCGGAGGCTTGAGGGCGAGACGTGGACTCATGTCCTTGTTACTTATACGAACTGTTATTATATTGCACACCCCGAGGGTAAGCCGTCCCGGGTCCGTGAATGCCTGAAATCAACAGGCGTTATCGTGACCTATACGCCGGACGTATCAGACCTAGCGACCTGCCATTCAACGGCTTCGTCCTGGTACTGGGACGCGGCGAATACCCGACTTTATGTCCACACGTCGACGGCGGCAGACCCGGGTCTACCTGGTACATTGTTTCTCGTCAATTCCTATTTCTGGGAGCGGCTTGCAGACCGCCAGGTTGATCTCGACAGTCATCCTTACCGTCCGCTCCTCGATCCATCATCCATCTCCAATCTTAATTATGAGGCAAAGCTTTTCAGCGATGGAGGGATTGCGCAGAGCTTCGGGTCCGTCACCGCATTAAATCCTGATAGTTATTGGGATGCGCGGCTTAATAACTATGTCTACGAGGGCAAACGCATCCTTATCAAATTCGGAAAGTACGGCGACGCTTATGCGAGCTACATCAAGCTCTTCGACGGTTACACGGGCGGATGGAAGGGGACGGATGGGGCGGTCGTGTTCGATACCGAAGACCCTCGGCGATTCCAGGAATAATCATGCTGAACACCAAGCTTCCCAAGACTCGGTACAAAAAGGCGGCGGGCGTTTCTCCGAATTATCCGAATCTTGAGGATCGGGCCGACGGCGCATCGATCCCCATTGCCTATGGCGATCTTCACGATGTCGTACCGGTTTGCATTGAGGTGCTTGCCCAAACCTATAAGAACGCCGGACATGCTATCCAGGCCATTGATCAGGTCAGGATAGAAGCCGAGATCTTAGACCCTCTGGCAACCCCACCGGATTATACGGTCAATCTCGCGCAAGGGGAATTAAGTATTCCATCGACCCCCTTTCTTTCCGCCGGAGTGACCTATTATTTCGTTCTAGAGGTAGATTATATCGTCGATCCAGTCAATCATCTTGATGTATTGGGTTTCAATAATGTCTATGCGACTGGGAACTTCTTCTCTATAGCCGATACTGGAATATGGACATCTTGGCCGACCTTAGATTTGCGGTTTCTGATTAGTGGATATAGAACCTTTCCCGGTCCGGTGATTACAATCGATAATAGACAGGAGAATATTACCCCACCCCCCGCCTGGACCAACGTCAATCTCCGGGGTGAGACTTGGAATGATCGAATTGCGCAATCGTTCACGCCGACGGAAGATTTCTATTGTACGGGGATTTGCGTTTGGTTTTACAAGGGTTATATGTGGAATTTGGGTTATAACATACGCGTATCGATTTTATCGACTGTCCCCGTCCCGTTAAGCGATCCGCCATTACCGGCGGAGGTTCAGGTCGGGGCCTCGTCTGCATGGTATGCCTTAAAGAATTCGTGGGGTGCGCACATGAAATTCCCGTTCCGTACGGAAAGCGCAAATTTGCTCTGCGATATTGAAGGCGCAAAGATAACGGGCACGACCATCCATCGGGCCGTCTCCGGCAACGTAGCCACCATCGGAACCGCCGCCGCTCACGGATTGATTGTCGGCAGTAGTGTCGTGATCAGCGGAATGACGGATGCGACTTATAACGGAACATTCACGGTGACGGTTGTCCCGGATACCACCCATTTCAAATATGCGCTTACACACGGCGATGAGGGAGAGACGGCAGATACGGGCGGAACTTGGGTCGGGGCGATTGTCATCGGGGCCGATATGCTCGAAGACCTCGTCGTCAACAGGCTCGGTAAATCGTCTACTATTCTTGAATCGACAGCTCTGGCGAACCTTAAAACGAAACGGAGGCAGGAGATCGCCGCCTATATCGATTGCGATAACATGACCTTCGGGGATATCGTCGGCAAATTAGAATCGTCACTTCTATTCAAATTCGTCCCACTTCACGACGGAACCTATGCGCCGATTGTCTATGAAGCCGACGTGGCTGAAGTGCGGCCTCACTTTTTCGATGAACATTTTCTATCGTTCTCCATGCGGCATGACTTTGCGGCAGTGAAAAGTATCATCAAGGTGAAGTACGACGAAAATCCGAGCAACGATGAATTCAAGGTTGCAGAGGCCGACTCTGACGTGGCGAAGTTCGTTTATGGCGTGGAGGAGACGCTGGAGGTCGAAACGTATCTCAAACAGGAGGCCGCCGCTGCAACATTGGCGTTGGATTACCTTGGTATGTATGAGACGCCGCCCCTTGAGATTACGTTCGAGATTCGAGGGTACGGACTCGATCTCATTCCGGGGCGCGATAAGGTGAGGATCACGCGCACGCGAGCGGCCTATGCAGGCGGGGCATTGAACGATGTGCTTTTCCGTATCATGAAAATTACGAAACGTCCGGCGACGGCATCGACGGAGATCGTCGCCGTCTTGGATACGCAAACTTATTAAGGCAATAAACCATGACTGTCGGCCCACAATTCGCAACGCGGAACGAGCTTGAACAACTGCGGCGTAAAATAACGCCGGCAATCTCCGGCAAGAACCTCATCTCGGTGAATGAGTATGATCTCATTGCTCCGCCCATCGCCTTCTTGAACTTGACGGATGTTCCGGTATCCTATGCGGCGGCGGGGAACTGGGTGGTGCGGGTCAAGAGCACGGTTGATGCGCTGGAGTTCGCAGACTTGAAGGGGACGACGAATCAGGTCACGGTGACGGAGAACGCGGCTGACTTTACGCTGTCGCTCCCGCAGGATATCCACACCGGGGCATCGCCGACGTTCGTGACGGCTAAGCTGTCGGCCCTAACCGATGGTTATGTTCCTTATCACGTTTCCGATGCGGTCGGACTGGCAGATAGTCCTATGTATACGGATGGAATATCCGTCGTCACTATTAGAAACGATACGGATTCTGTAGTGGACCCGGTTCTCCAGTTCGCGCTCGGAGCCACACCAGTGGTCAAATATACGATGGGCGTGGACGATAGTGATAGCGACAATGCTTTTCGTTTGGACAAGGGTGCATCACTAGGGACAGAAGTTGTCCTCTATTCTGGGAATACGAATACATTATTGGGTGAGGGGATTTGTTCGGGCGCGGGAGCTGATCCATCAGCCATGACGAATAGCGTCATCGTCGGCGATGATGCCGCTCGCCTTGCCGCTGGATACTGGGAAGATAATGTCCTCATCGGCTCGCAAGTCGGATACAACGTCCGGGATTGGTATACAACGAGTACCGAAGATGGTATTTATGATTCAACAATTATCGGTCCGTATGCCGCAAAAGGACTCGCCGCTACAGTCTTCAGCCTGAACAATGTTATTGCCATCGGATACGCCACAATTGGGGAGGCGCAGGGATATCTTATAAGCGACATTTTTATCGGGGACCATGCGGGTTATAGCATTGATACTTCTGCCCAATCGTATGGGGTTTGTGGCGCAATAGTTATAGGTGGCTATGCATTTTCGTCATTCACGCCTACCGGTAACAACGAGGGCGAGGTAGTCGCTATCGGATATAGCGCACTTCGCAATTATGTTGATGATCTTATAGAAAACGATACGCAAATCATCGCAATAGGCAATGATTCTTTCCATGACCTAAAATATGGAACCGGAAATATCGGCATAGGTCCCAATGCTTTTTATGATGGGGGAACAATCGATGTCTCCGGTGGAACCGCAGGCATAAATTATTGTACGGGGGTTGGAGCCTATACGGGGACTGACCAAAATACTCCAGTAGATGGCCTATGCTTTTTTGGCTATTCTACGGGAGGAGATACGGGAAGATACGGATATACGCAAGGAGATGTTATTGCGATTGGCCGCGAGGCATTACATATCATTGACGTTTCCGGAACTCCATATTTCACTACCGAAAAAGGCTCCATCTATATCGGTTCTTACTCGGGATGGGATGTTACGAATATTGTGCCACCGGCCACGGGGCCGACAGGAGTCAAGGCGGCGGGGGCCGGGCTGGAAATCGGCAATTATAGATACCGAGTTTCCTTCGTTCTGGACGGCAAGGAAACGATGCTCGGGGCGGCATCGGCTTCAAATATAGCCACGACCGCCGGGAATCTCATCATCAACGTCGCCGCCATCCCCGTTTATTCCGGCCCGAGAATCTGCACGGCCAGAAAACTCTACCGCTCCAAGGTCGGAGGCTCGCTTTACCTGCCATACTATTTTGTTGCCACCATCGGTGATAATTCAACGGTAATCTATGCCGATTCCACGCCGGATGCCAGCCTTACCGTGGTTGGCCCATCGACAAGTTATTCCATCGCTCTTGGATATGGGGCGAAGGTTTGGGCGGCCAACCAGCTGGTTATCGGCGGGGATACGGGCGGATATATAGACGATATTTATCTAGGCAACGGAATCGTCAATGCAACGCCGGTCGATGTCACGATCAATGCGTCGGGCGGAGTCGGGACAAATATCGCCGCCGCCGATTTGATCTTGGCCGGGGGAAGAGCTACGGGGAGTGCCGCTTCCGGCGACATTATCTTTAAGACGGGAACAGTAGGCGCAGGTGGGACGGCTCTTCAGGTACTTGCCGAGCGGTTCAAAATTCAGGCTGGAACTGCCGGGGCGATTACAAGTTATCCCATTAGTTTATTAAACGTGGCGACTCCGGGAGTAGTAACAGATGGTTTCGCCGCTTATTCAGCGGACGCGGGCGGCATCGGCGGTCACGCAGCACCGCATTGGATAGGCGAGGCCGGGGGCATTGCGTCACTCGAATGCGGGGGCGGGACGGTTAACGAGTATCGCTATTATGCAGACCTTGCCAACGACGCCATCCTGACGCTCCCGTTCTCCATCACAAGTTCAGCTCGCGGGTTCATCGCCGCCGGAGACAATGAAGAGCGGACGGATTTCTGGGTCGATAACGACGGCGACGTAACGCTTGTCAATAACTCCACCAACGTTGTAGCCAATGCCGATACGGACGACAAACTCTGCATCGGGACTGCGGCGGCGCAGGAACCTTTGCAGATAAAGAATCGACTCAATGCCACGAAGAAAATCTTCTTAGTCATCTGGTATAATTAATATAGGGAGATATGACGATATGATCAAATGCCTTCCCGGCTGGCTGAATTTCATCCTGCTGTGGGTTTTCTATTTCGGCATCGGCATCTTACTCGACCTTATCTGCGGCTGGCATACGGATAAAAGGTTTATCGGGTTTATGTGCGCCTTTTATAGTGGCGGATATCTCGCAAAATACCGTGCCTACAAATCAAAACTATTGCCCGATGGAACCATCGAAACTACATATAGATTTTGGTAGGAGGAGATCATGTTTCAGGATGACAGATGCGGTATTGGTTGGGGCCGTTTTGTCCCGATGTCTCCATTGAACTTCGGCTCATTCGACGGGGTAAAGTTTACCCTGGATGAGACCGGCTTGGGCAAGGAATTCCATGCCGTATCCAATGCGGGGGCTAATTTCGTCCGCGTTTTTCCGGCGGATGTTTGGGCTAATTATAGGAGCAAGAAAGAAGTGTTCCAACCTTACGTCCTCGATATATCGCGGAATAAGTGGGACCTGTCGGCATTCAATTCCCAATATTTCCCTATCATGCGCCGGATATTCGAGCTGGCGAATGGGGTCAATATGTCCGTGATGTTTGACCTATTTGACAACTGCCAATTCCACGGAACCTACAAGAAATGGTCACCCTGGTGTAACAATGTACAGGGCATCTTGCGGCCCGAGGAAAAAGCCGCCGATAAATACACGAAGGTGTGGATCACCAAGTGCCTCGCGGAGTTCAAAAGTTTCGACGTGGTTTGGTCGCTCGGCAACGAGATGGTCTATTCCGGTTTCCCCGACTTCGTGGCGCGGGTCGTTTGCCCGTTCATTCGGGCCAAGAAGTTCGCCTTCAAACGGCTGGTCGTCGGAGCAG
>Ga0315274_10003207_pt1 | contig 24375 bp, 9 predicted proteins | sample YL17G02_20_MG_FD_203700 | JGI IMG/M metagenome (GOLD analysis project Ga0315274, IMG submission 203700) | Sediment microbial communities from Yellowstone Lake, YNP, Wyoming, USA - YL17G02_20 | ecosystem: Environmental > Aquatic > Freshwater > Lake > Sediment | place: USA: Wyoming | collected...
GATCAGTCTGTGTGCCGCTCAAGAGACGAACATCGTGATCGTACCACACGTTCATTTGTTTGCCATTAGAGAAACGTTAGAAATCCCCAAGAACCGGGGCTGCCCCGGAATATTGAGAAGATACATCGAACGGCCCAGGGGCCTGCCGTTGGGTGCGCTCACCGAGTTGTTCCAGTTGTTGGGATTGCCCACCGGCCTGATCAAGGATGCTAACCAACACGCTTCGGCGGTCGAACAACTGCAGAAGCAGGTGGCTGGCGAACTGGACCGCCTGGTGCTGGTGCGGCAGAAGACCCAGGAGGGGTTGCCGGTCTGGGGGGCCTACTTGCTCGAGGGCCAGATCAAGGCCGACTTGCTGCGCCGCCTGGACGGCCACAAAGCGTTCCTGGAATCTCTCCAGACCTACAACACCCCCGGCAAGCTGCGCAACTTCCGCTACAGCGCCGACGAGGTGAAGGCGCAGGCAGATGGCCGGGCGCTGGTGGGCGACCTGGAATCGCTGGCCGAGGTGGTGGCCGCGGTCCAACCGCTGACCGCCTACCTGGGCGTGGCCGTGGCCGTGCTGCCTGCCGATCACGCCTGGTCGCAGCGCGTCAAGGCCCTGCAGGCGGAACAACTGGCCCGACTGCGCGCCCCCAGGAACTGGCGACAGCCCACGTTGCGGGCCTCGCTGAGCGGCGCGTTGCAGAACTTGAAGGGCGAATACGTGCAGGTCTACCTGGACCTGCACCGGCGCGCGCGGCTGAACGCCGCCGAGGACGAGCGCAAGAAACAGTTAATGGGCGACCCGCGTCACAAGCAGTTGACCGCGCTGGCCGCGGTGGACTTTTTGCCGGTGGCCGACCTGAAGCAATGGGAGAGCGACCTGGCCAGGCTGCGTCCCTGCTACGCCATCGGTGCGTCGGACTTGAAAGAGCATCCCATCTGCCCCAACTGCGGCTACCGCCCGGTAGAAGAGCCGCTGGGCAAGCCCGCCCAGGCCACGCTCGACGACCAGGAGGACCGGCTGGGCGCGCTTCAGACTGGCTGGACCAACGCGCTGTTGGCCAACCTGGGCCAGGAAGCGACGCAGGCCAACGTCGCGCTGATGACGCCGGACCAGCAGCGGCTCGTCAGGGCGTTCCTGGACGCCGGTGCCCTGCGGGAGAAAGTGGGCTACGACTTCGTGGAGACGGTCAAGGAAGCCCTCAGCGGCCTGGAGCGGGTCGCCGTGCCGCCGGAAGACATCCTGCTGGCGCTGACACAGGGCGGCATGCCCTGCACAATCCAGGAACTCCTGTCCCGCTTCCGCGCCTTCGTGGAGAAACGGACCACAGGCAAGGACCCCAACAAGGTGCGGATTGTGGTGGAGTGGTAAGAGATCTTGAGGATATTCCGGAGGTGGACTCGTGGTTCAGAAACGCAGCAGACTTGATGAACTTTCGCAGGACGAACGTACCGTTGTGCTCAAACGATTGCATCAAGTCCAAGATCGCCTATGCTACATCTGCCATAAGGAGATCAACCTGGCTGTTCACGAGGTTGATATTGATCACATCGTCTCCCTTGATCAGGACGGACTCGATGATGAAAGCAACTGGGGAGTTACTCACCAGACATGCAATCGTTCCAAGGGGGGGCATGACTTGCAGTTGCAGCGTTATCTCTATCAGCTCAAAGAGCATGTTGAGAAACACACGGCTATGCCTCCGAAAGGTGGTCTGCCTAACTTCACGTTGAATGAAGCGTTGCAGGAATTGGTACCTAACCGTCAGAAAGTTGGAGTCCGAGTGGACGGTGACCAGATCTATTTATCCTTCAATATCGAAGGCCAACCAGTTACCCGGCAGTATTCCGTCGTAAGCGATCCCAAGAGCGGTGTACGATCGTTCTTTGGGTTGGTTCCGACAATCTGCATACACCACGACCGGATGACGAACCCGCGCTCTATTGTGGATCTGGAACCAATGATCATGGAGTTCTACGATGGCAACCCGCAACTTCAGCCTAGCCTGGCAATGCTCGATTTCGAGGAGCCAGAAGGAGTTGGTGAAATCCTGTTGTTTGATGGTCAACACAAGGCAGCTGCCCAATTGTACATCGGCAATGATTTCATCTTGACGCGGGTTTTCATCAACACTGACAGGAACCGTCTAAAGCAGGTCAATTTCCGGGCGCATACCAAACTGGCACAGATACATTTCCCACAGTTGATCGAAGATCGAGTGGGTCATGACCTGTTTCAAGAAGAGTACAGTAGATACCGGGCTGAAGCCGACCTTAGCCGTAAATCGGAGGCTTCATTCTTCAGTGAACAGCTTCAGCCACAGGACAGATCCGAATTCCGTCAGTATTTCCAGAGCTATCTGCGGTATGAGGTCTTGACCGGCGATGACAACGGGCAACGCAATCACTTGCTGGACTTTGTGGAGACCATTAGTGCGCGCTCCAGGAAGTACCCGCTTTCCTATGATACCCTAAAGAAGACCTTTCTTAAGGAATTTCTGTTCCTACGGCAGGCGAGCGAACCTTTGGAAGCGACCGAGAGATTACGGCAATTGGAAAGAAGGAACTTGGTCCGCCTGATGAACCTTTTCACCGCAGAGGTATTGGCAGATGAAAAGTTTGATCCGAATGAAGGTATATACAAGATAGAGGACCGTTTGACTGAAGCTCCTGACTCTATTCCCGATCCACACCTACGGGCCTATAGACTTTGTCGTGCGGCGGCAATGATTACCTGGATCAAAGAGTTCAGAATGGCTCTTTCACTACTGCTGAATACCCGCCAACGGTACCAGTCAGGCTCTTGGCAGCAGAAGCGACCCTTGTGGGCAGACATCAAGCTCGAAGATTGGGATGCCATTCACAAGATGATCAAAGCCGTGGCTGGGCACAAGATATGGTCGGTCAAGATCGGTCAGGAAGTGATCGCTGCTATCGCTTCTACAAAACAGTCCGATTGGCAGCAAATCTTACTTGAGGGTCGTCTTCCTGGTCGAGAGGAAGCAGTGTTTCCCAATCTCGATCAGAACTTCGTCTTCAGGATGGCGATGGCTCAATGATAGAAGGCTCAGTAGCATACGAGGAGTGAGTTACATGCTCCATCAACCCCAACTCATCTTTGATCACCCCTCCCCCGATCAAGCCGCCCACGACGCCGAGCGGGCCGAATATCTTGAGCGGCTGCGCGAGAAACTGAAGGATGCCGAGTTCCGCGCTATCGAGGGTTTCCCCATCGGCGAGGATGAGGACATCTTAGCCCTCTCCGACCCGCCCTACTACACCGCCTGCCCCAACCCCTTCCTGCCCGAGATCGTCGAGCGCTGGCAGGCTGAGCACGCCGAACTCCGCGCCTGCCTGGGCCTCCCCGACGACTCCCACAACAACGGTGACCCACAATCTCCGATCGCCAATCTTCAATCTCCAATATATCACCGGGAGCCTTTCGCCGCTGATGTGAGCGAGGGCAAGACTGATCCCATTTACAAAGTCCACACTTACCACACCAAAGTGCCCCAAAAGGCCATCATGCGATATATCCTACACTACACTGATCCAGGTGACATTATCCTTGATGGTTTTTGTGGTACCGGCCTAACCGGGGTGGCTGCTCAAATGTGTGGCGACAGGAGGATAGTGGAGAGCCTAGGTTACCAGGTGGAAGACGATGGAACCATTGTGAATCATCAAGGGCAAGCCTATTCCCGGGTAGGAGCGCGCTGGGCAGTTCTGGTTGACCTTTCTCCTATCGCTACCTTCATAGCTCGCAATTACAATACCCCTACGAGAACAGACACGTTTGAACAGGAGGTCCGACGTGTTTTGTACGCAGTGGAGGAGAAATGTGGTTGGATGTACGAGACATTGCACTCCGATGGGAGAACGAGGGGACAAATTGACTACACGGTCTGGTCGGACGTGTTCGCATGCTCGCATTGTAGTGGGGAGATAGTGTTTTGGAATGTAGCAGTGGATCATCAGACCGGGCAAGTGCGAGATAGTTTTCCTTGCCCTCACTGCTACGTGGTACACACCAAGCGCAGTGTGGAGCGAGTTTGGGAGACAGTTTACGACCCAGCTTTTGGCCAGAGTGTGCAGCGAGCTAAGCAAGTGCCAGTCCTCATCAGGTATAGAGTGGGGCGCAATCACTATGAAAAGCGTCCCGACGCAGCGGATCTGGCACTCATTCGTAGCATCGAAGAGCAACCGATTCCTTCTTGGTTCCCGACCGACTTGATGATGTTCAAGGGTAGGCAGTGGGGAGACATGTGGAGGCCATATCACGGTGAAACCAAAAGGCCTATTGACTTCTTTACACGTCGTAACCTTTGGGCCATAGCAGCAGTCAAGAGTGAAATGGCATCTAGCTCGCTCAGAGCCTTGCTTGAACAGTTACTTATGGACATACTGAAGTTGGTTTCCAAGATGCGCATGCCTGGGGCAGGACAGCCTCCCCAGAATATGTATATGCCGAGCCTGTCTATGGAGTCCAATGTGTTGGCGACGTATGAACGCAAGAGCAAAACGATGAGAAAAGTTCTGCGTCTGTGGAATCCGGGCAAGCGAGATTTTCTGATATCGACCCAGTCTAGTACATCGCTTGCTCAGATCGCTGATAATACAGTTGACTATGTCTTTGTTGATCCACCTTTTGGTGGGAACATCATGTATTCGGAGTTAAGTTTCATCTTTGAAGTCTGGCTGAGAATCTTCACCAACAATCAACCGGAAGCTATAATAAGCAGAACTCAGGGCAAAGCATTGCCAGATTATCAGCACCTGATGGAAAGATGCTTTGAAGAGTTCTATCGCGTGCTCAAGCCTGGGCGTTGGATAACAATCGAGTTCCATAATTCTCAGAATGCTGTTTGGAACGCGATTCAGGAAGCTACTCTACGAGCCCGATTTGTTGTTGCAGATGTGCGGACCCTCGATAAGAGACAGGGAACTTTTAAACAGCAGACAACCGCTGGCGCTGTCAAACAAGATCTTATCATCTCCGCCTACAAACCGCGCACCGGCTTCGAGCGGCGCTTCCTGGAGCAGGCCGGCAGCGAAGAAGGTGCCTGGGCCTTCGTCCGCCAGCACCTCGACCAGTTGCCGGTCGCCGTCGAGCGGGACGGCACACTCGAAGTCGTCGCCGAGCGGCAAGGCTACCTGCTCTACGACCGCATGGTCGCCTTCCACATCCAGCGCGGGTTCAGCGTTCCCCTGGGTGCGGCCGAGTTCTACGCCGGCCTCAAGCAGCGCTTCCCCGAGCGGGACGGCATGTACTTTCTCTCCCACCAGATCGCCGAGTACGACCGGCGCCGCCTGCAAGTCAGTAGAGTGGAACAACTGGCCCTCTTCGTCACCGACGAGAAATCGGCCATCCAGTGGCTGCGCCGCGAATTGGACCCCACCACCGGTTCCGGTCCCCAGACCTACCAGGACCTGCAACCCAGGTTCCTGCGTGAACTGCACCAGGCCCGCCACGAAAAACTGCCCGAACTGAGCGACGTGCTGACCCAGAACTTGCTCAAGGACGAACACGACCGCTGGTACGTGCCCGACCCCGCCCGCCAGGAGGACCTGGAGAAACTGCGCGAGCGGTCGCTACTCAGAGAGTTCCAGGAATACACGCAGGGCAAAGGGCGGCTCAAAGTGTTCCGCACCGAGGCGGTGCGCGCCGGCTTCAAGCACGCCTGGCACGAGCGGGCCTACCGGCTGATCATCCAGGTGGCCGGACGCCTCCCCGAATCGGTGCTGCAAGAGGACGCCGGCCTGCTCATGTACTATGACAACGCGCTGGTGCGGGCAGAGGAGGAACCGGAACAGGAACGGCTACTGTAAGGCATGGCTGAGGGTGACGATTGGTTAAGTAGGAGTGTGGATATGGCAACGTATGAGTATGTGGATTTCAACCTGGCCTTTGACCAGGTTCAGCAGGATTCTTATCGAGTCAAGGCTGACTGCGATCTATCAGGCGAAGCCAGTGGGACTTCTCAAATGCCCTTAACAGAGGATGAGGTCAGGGAATTCATCCAAGAGATGGGATTTCATCGCTCCGAAGATCAACAAGTGCTCAAGGCCATAACAGATCGCGAGAGGTCTGCTCGTACCTTGGGCCAGCGGCTGTTTGAGACAGGTTTGCCTACACCAGTCCGGGAACGCCTGCTGTCTGCCTTGACACGCTTTCACGCCGGTGAAGCACCAGGAATACGGCTCAAACTGCACCTGACGCGTGCCCCAGAACTGGCGGATTTGCCCTGGGAATTTCTCTATCCGGGCGACGACTACGACTTTCCTGCGCTCTCTACTCGAACTCCCATTGTACGTTATCCTGAGTTACCCCGCCCTGTGCTTCCATTAAAAGTAACGCTGCCTCTGCAGATACTGGCGCTGGTTGTGCGTCCGGTTGGCTATCTGGTACCTGACCCTGACCGTGAACGGGAGGCTCTGAACCGCTCCCTGGCTTCTTTGATAGCCAAGCACCAGATTCAGGTGACCTGGCTGGTTAATCCCAATTGGGAGCAGCTTCAGCGCCAGCTTAGGCTAAAGGCCTATCACATTCTGCATTTTGTTGGTCACGGCATTTTCGATCCCAAGACTCAGGATGGTTTCTTGATCCTGACTGATGAACGAGGGTACGAAGACCGTTTGGACAGTGTGCGCCTGCGCCGTTTGCTAGGAGATTGTCCAGATCTACGTCTGGCAGTGTTGGTTGCCTGCGAAGGAGCACGGACTGGCAAAGTAGATCCATTCGCCGGTATAGCGGCCACTCTGGTGCGTGGTGGCATACCGGCTGTCGTAGCAATGCAATTCCCAATCACGTATGGCGCAGCCGCTGTTTTCGAGGCGGCCCTGTATCAGGCGCTGGCCGACAAATTGCCAATAGACGCTGCTGTGGGGGAGGGGCGCAAGGCAGTAGATCTGAAACGGATGGGCACAGTAGAATGGGGCATCCCAGTGCTCTATATGCGCTCGCCCAAAGGGGATATTTTCGATGTTACGGCCGTTGTGCCTCGCCTGCAGCTACGGTCACCAGAACTGGACGAGCGGTATAGCCAGGCGCTACGACATTATTACGACCAGCAGATGGAGCAGGCACGCATTTTTCTGGAGGAGATCGTCGCCGAGGCCCCGGATTATCCAGGTGCATACGAGAAACTTGAGATTGCCCGTCAGGTCGCTGCTCTGGAAAATGAAGCACGCTTGCTGCAGCAGGCAGGCCGCTGGAAGGAAGTGTTGGCAGTACTCGATCGTGTTCAATCTCTAATACCGAACTATAGCGACCCACACGGCCACCTAGCCTGGGCAGAGGAAGAACGTCGCCGCGATGTGCCCAACATGCTTTACCGTCGAGGGTTGTCAGGGCTCCTTTTGGAGGAACAGGCGGAACTGGCTCGAATAGATGGTGAACATGGTTTGCGCCATCTGGCCAAAGAGCTGGCTGACTCTGGAAGGTGGGAGACATTGTACCGACTGGTGGCCGAGGGGGATGAATCTCAACCATGGGCGGAAGCCCGGCGCGAGATGGAAGGAAGTTACGCTGGCTATTTATCGGACCTCAGGTTGGCCTGGCGTCATGCTGAAGGAGTGGGACAGGAGCAGGCCAGATGCCAGGAGCCAATCACAACTATTGGCGAACAGGTGCGTTATGCTACTATTACCAGCAGCATCCACCTTTTGCTCTCCGGTACTAGCCCACGCTATCGGTGTGAATCTCTATCTCTGGTGGTAAATGCCCTGGCGGCGCTAGGACCATCACTCTCTGCATATCCCGATCTGCTCGCCCAAGCTGTCGACCTGGCTTGCGCCATTGGCGACGTCGAGAGTCGTGATCAGATCCGCTCCGTTTCTGGGCAGTATTACAATGGTTACCCTATATCCGAAACGCTCGGTGACTCTCTCATCGCTTTGGCTCCGTCACTGGCGCAGCACCCTAACCTGGTGATGCAGGCCCTTGATGCTGCTTGCAGCATCGGCGATGGAGGGAAACGTTCTCAGGCTCTTGCCGCACTGGCCCCGTTACTGACGGAGCAGCCTAACCTGTTGGCCCAGACTTTGGACACCGCTGGCAGTCTCAGTAGTAGCGCTGATTGTTCCCGAGTTCTTGTGGCATTAGCCCCATCACTGGCCGGACACCCAGCACTGCTGTTCCAGGCTGCTGCTATCGCCCGCAACATTCGTGATGATGATGACCGTTCCCGAGCTCTTATTGCCATGGCTTCTTATGTGCCGGCCGATCTGCGTCTAGAGGTACTGACCCAAGCCCTCGAAGCCGCCCGTAACATCCGCAATGATTATGGCTCTTACGGGAGTTCCTGCTCCGAAGCACTCGTGACTCTAGCCCCATCGCTGGTGGAGTATCCTGACTTGTTGAGCCAGGCTCTCGAAGCTGCCCGCAACATCAATGGCGAAAGTTCCCGCTCCGAGGCTCTTGCTGCCCTGGCCCCCTATCTGTCAGAGGACCTGCGTCGAGAAGTACTGACTCAAGCCCTTCAGGCTGCCCGCAACATCAATGGCGAAAGTTCCCGCTCCGAGGTTTTTGTGGCCCTAGCCCCATTGTTGGCAGAGTATCCTGACTTGTTGAGCCAGGCTCTCGAAACTGTCCGCAACATCAATGATGAAAGTCCCCGCCCCGAGGCTCTTGCTGCCCTGGCCCCCTATCTGTCAGAGGACCTACGCCGAGAAGTACTGATTCAAGCCCTCGAAGCCGCCCGTAACATCGGCGACGATTATGACTTTTACGGTTCCCGCTCCGAAGCGCTCGTGACCCTGGCCCCATCGTTGGCGGAGTATCCTGACTTGTTGAGCCAGGCTCTCGAAGCCGCCCGCGGCATGTTGGATAGGAGTTCCTGCCTGGTACTTGTGGCCCTAGCCCCGCACTTGGTCCACTACCCTGACCTGAAAGAGCGACTATGCTCCTACTGGTCAGAGATGATGCGAGCAATATCTGCCGATCCGTTCTACGACTTTTGTTCTTTGCTGGCCGAGCGATCCCCTCTCTTGATCGTTCTCGGCGGCGATCGGGCAGCAGCCGAGGCCGCCCGGGCAATCCTGGATGCGTATGAGTGGTGGCTGAGATCTGGGTCTCCAGAGATCCAGATGACTACGACGTATCATTCTGAGACAAAAATCCCATAAGTAAAAACGCCAAAGGGACCCTGAATGACCATACTGACACACTGAGAATCACACCTCTGCTGTAGGGACTTGTATAAAACGGCAAACTATGTTTTGCGCACAGAATATGACGTAAACCAACCATTTCTATGCATACAACATAACTGTACCTTGATACGGTCATCTGTGAGATCAACCAGCGGTTACGGCAGAGTAGGTTGCTATGAGTGGGAACGGCACAGATGGGTGAAACAGTTCAGCCCAATCGGATATCGCTCAAGGACTGGGAAACCTGGCTCGCCCCCCAGGTTCGCCAGGTCGAACTGTTGGGCGAAATCCCCATCACTGCCGACGAGTGCGCCCAACTGGGCGAGATTATCGGCCTGCGCGTGGCCGCCGTGGGGCATAGCCATGCCCTGCACGCCCTGCGGCACGATTACCCGTGCACCTTCGCCGTCTACCTGGTGGCGCAGGGCATCTACAGCTACCAGGGCGGCGACTACTGGAGCGAGGTCGTCCAGGTCACGGGTTTGAACAGTAGTTATACGTGGGAAGTAGGCCAGACCTTCGAGGGAATCCTGGCGACCCTGGGGCTGCCGCTGTTCTACGACATGCGGGCCGAAAAGGCACACCGCTACGTCAGCCTGATCCTGGCCCACGGGGGCATACCCGACTACTGCCTGCCTGATTTCTTCGCCAACATGTTGCAGCCCTCCGTCCTGCGCGCCCAGTACGCCGGCATGTCGGCTGCCGAGTTGATTGACGAATGGCGCTGGCGGTCGAGCGTCCAGTACTTCACCGACAAGCCGGTGCTGCGCTTCCTGGCCTGCGGCAGCCAAGTGGCCGAGAACTTGGTCGAGCGCTGCCGCGAGATGGCCTGGGAGGTTCTGGACAGTGGCATCCTGCCTGGCGCAGAAGAGGTCGGCCTCCCGAAACGGGTAGTGGACGCCTATAGCCGCTGGATTGCCGAGCAGAGCACCGACCAGATGCAGCGCGAAGCGGCTGACCGGTGGCGCCTACGCAAGCCGGAAGTATTGGTTGACCCGTGGGGAGAGGGTGTGCTTCTCAGTCTGCCGCCGCAACAGGTTCCAGCCACCATGATCTATGCCGACATTGCCTGGCAGGTGAAGGCGTGCGAGGAGACGTACACGATTCCTGTCCGCGTGCGCCGGACCGGTTTCGACCTGAAGACCGAAGCCGAGTCAACCCGCCTAAACCAGCCATCCGCGCTTTACCAGGTATCGCTGTTGGCCGATGGCCAGGTCAAGCGCACCTGGTACTTCCAGGGTGTAGACGACGAGCGGCCTCTGCTTGTCTTCGACGCGGAGCGCTCGGCCTTGCTCTCGTGGCAGCACTCTCTCCCGGCACGTCGCCTGGGATTGCTCCATCCTGCCCGGTTTGCTTTGCAGATCGAAGGAGAGGCCAGACTCCTGGAGGAACTGCCTCGCATGCCGTGGGGCTGGTCCGACTTTCGCGGGGCAGTGTGGGACCTGAGCCGGGGCACCCGTCTCACGCTGTTGAAAGATGGGGAAGCAGTCCTGAGCGCGACGCTGAGGCCGGACAAGACTATACAGCGTCCCTGCTTGTTGGGCGGGCAACTTTTCTCACCAGAAGTGCCCGGTGTCCGTGCCCCGGTCTACGTTGGTCCTCCGCCTGTGGTTCGGATTCCCCTCAGCGGCCGGCGGGGCCTGGACGAGGAATTGGTACGCTGGCGCCTGACGGTGCGCAACAAGTGGTCGGCTGCCCCCGAAGTAAACGCTACAATGACGCTGGCCGACCTGCGCACTGAATTGGCCGTTGGGGAAAGGCACGTTGACCTGCCGTTGAGCCTGCCCTCCCTGCTGGGAGAGGCACCCTTTGGTAGCTTTGTCGTGCGGCTACGCGGCCCCTTGGGGCGCGACGCGGAATTTACCATGCGCGTCGTGCCACACCTCGCGGTCTCCGGCCACGAGGCGCTCTACCTCCCTAATGTCCCAAGTGGTCCGCCATCAGTGACGCTTCTCATCGAAACTGTGCCAGGTGATGGCCTCGAGTGCCGGGGGGAGGAGGGTGAATGCCGGGTCCAGGCAGTGGAGCGGCATGAGGGCCGTTGGGTATACAAGGTCGAGGCTGGACCCGATGTGACAGAGGTCGAACTGACGATCTCACGGCCCTTGCCCTCTGGCGACGTCGTGCGCGTGCCGGTCCCCCTGTACATCCGCCGCCTCCGCTGGGCGTTGGTAGGGGCGCAAACGGGGCCAGGCCGAAGAGAATGGACGGGCCGCATTATCAGGCACTCAGTGGACGCGCTGCTCCAAACCCAGTCCCCTTGTTTGCTGGTCAACCTGCCCCTGGATGATCAGAACAACACCCACCTGGAACTCCGACTGCTGGATGTGGATGGCACCGAACTGCAAACGATGGACCTGGCTTCGACATCTCCACACCAGCGCATGTGGCGTTTCGACCTGCCGGCCTTCCTGGATACAATCAGAGCCGGTCGGTCGCCTATCCTACGCTTTCAACTTGGCGTGTCGAATTTGCCTGGACGATACAGGCCTCTCCACTTGCCTGTCCTCAGTCTCACTCAGACGTTGGTGGTTGACGATGTCGAGCTGGTGTGTCGTCGTGCGGACGATCGTGTGGTCCTCGAGTTAAGATGGCACGAACCAACTTCTGTGAGGAACCGCCACGTGCGTTTCTGGCCTCTCTGGCGTCCCTGGGATCCCGTCTTTGAGCGATCCATCCCCGATGAGGTCGAGGGAATGTGGAGTTTTGATGTCCCGCCGGACAGGCTCCGCTCGGGGAAGTATCGTGTGGAATTCATCGTGGTTGACCCCTGGGTGTCGCCGACTCTGCTCCAGACGCCACCCAAAGGCACCCCCGGCACTGCTGACATCCAACTGATCGCACCCAGCAAGCAATTGCAGTATCTGGACACCCGCATCCAGGAGCAGGGAAAATGCTTTGAGCTATGCCTGGAGCGAGCGGTCATTTGCCAGGATGCAGGTGACTCTCAAGAAGCCCAATCGGGCTGGCAGTGGTGCTTCGAACATCTGGACGATGGAACGACCCCCCAGATTCTAGCCCTGGCTGAGCTGGTGCACGCCGCGGGTGACCCTGCCACGCTCACAGCACTACAACTGAAGATGTTTGCCGCCGGACGGACAGAGCGGCTCTTGCGCGTTCGTGGCCAGGGTCAGGTTCCAGCGGATCTATTTCGGCGCTATCTGGCCAACATGCCCAGATCGCGCTTGTTGCCCAAAGCCACGTGCCAACAGTTGCTGTCAGTTGAGGATGAGACGGTGCGTCTACATGCAGTACAGCAATTGATCCGCTGCGGGGATGCCCTGGGAGTGGAGACGGTGCTGGAGTGGATTGAGGGTGCCACGCTCTCCGATGCCGACGCCATTGCACTTCTGGCGTTGAATCCCAACTTCGCCTTAGAATGCCTGCAGGAGCGGACCAGTGACGCTGCAGTGAGTCGTCTCCTGGACAGCTTGAGTCGGGTTATGCGAGTGGAGGAGGTCGTGCGCGTGGGGGATTGGGTCCACTCCGACCTGGGGTGGGGACGTATCGAACGCATCGAGAATCCCGATACTCACGCCGAGGTTAAATGGATCGCAGGAAAGCAAAGCCATTATCAACTCCACGTCACGTTGCGCCCTGATATATCTGCTGAGTCTGTCACCATTGACCTGGTGTCGGCCTCAGCGTGTTTCTCCAGGCCGGGCCGGGCGTTCGCCTGCACGCAGTGCGACGAGTTTTCCACACAGTGCAAAGATGTCCTGTGGCGACACTGCCAGAAAGTCCACCCCTTGCGGGGCAAGGAAGCCAAAGACGCCACAAAAAGCATCAGTTACCGCTATGAAGATGGGCCAATCTCGTTGCACCTGCTGCAATTTACTTCGGAAGAACCGCGTGATCAACTGGTCTGAACCGACTTTCCCAGAAGCCCGATCTTTCGGGCGGGTAAGAAAGGAAATGTATGGCTGGACAGCTCCATCCCTTACAAACAACCGCTCTCATCCGCGACAGTTACCTGCGCTACCTGAGAACCATCTACCCCTTCCAGGAACGCGACCTGCGCGACCAGTTCTGGCGGGCGTTGGAAACGCCCGACCTGCTGGTCAAGGGGCCACTGCTGGAGGCCTCCCCTCCCTTTGAGACCGGACGCAGCATCGAGGGATTGATCGCAGCAGGAGTACTCCACACCGGTTTTCGCACGCTTTGCTCGGATGCGCTGCCCCTGGAACGCTCCCTGTACCTGCACCAGGATCAGGCCATCGAAAAAGTGGTGCGTGGGGGACGGAACGTCGTCATCGCCACCGGCACCGGCAGCGGCAAGACCGAAGCATTTCTCGTCCCCATCCTGGACCATCTATTGCGGGAGGGCGAGTCTGGCACGCTGGACCGGCCAGGTGTGCGGGCGCTCCTCTTGTACCCCATGAACGCGCTGGCCAACGACCAACTCAAACGGCTGCGCCGGCTACTGGGCCACTTGCCGTCCATCACCTTTGGCCGCTACACCGGAGAAACCAGGGAGACGGAAAGCGAGGCCAGGGAGACCTTCCGGAAGCAGTTCCCCCGCGAGCCCGAGTTGGGCAACGAATTACTGAGCCGGGAACGCATGCGTGCCGCGCCACCGCACATCCTGCTGACCAACTATGCCATGCTGGAGTACCTGCTCCTCCGCCCGCAGGATTGTGAGTTCTTTGACGGCGAGACGGGGCAGCACTGGCGTTTCATCGTCGTGGATGAAGCCCACGTGTACGACGGTGCTTCCGGCATCGAGATCGCCATGCTGTTGCGTCGTCTGAAGGACCGCGTCGTTCAAAGCGAGCCAGGCCGCCTGCGTTGCCTGGCCACCAGCGCCACCCTGGGCCGGGGGCAGGAGGACTTTCCTGCCGTGGCGGCCTTCGCCACTGAGCTCTTCGGCGAGCGCTTCGAGTGGGTGAAAAGCGATCCGTTGCGGCAGGACGTCGTCGCGGCGACGCACCTGCCGATGGCCGCCCTGGGCACGCCGTGGGGCGAAGGCTCCCCTGACCTCTATCCGGCACTACAACAGGCGCTCTCGACGGGTGAGGCGACGCCGGATGTGATAAATGACCTGATAGCAGTCACCCTTCAGCACGGTGTGCCATTGTCAGCCGTTGAAGGAGCACGCCAGGCCATTGGTCAGACAGATGGTCACACTCCTGTTGATCGTTTCCTGTATTTCCTCTTGCGAGGCGATGGTCGCTTGCGCGCGCTTCAGTATGGGTTGGCCGAGGAGCCCTGTTTCCTCCGCAACCTGGTTCCCGATCTCTTCCCCGGTCGTCAGGATGCTGTCGAGCGGCTGATTGACCTGGTCAACCTGGCCGTGCGCGCCCGGCCAGATCCTGGGAGCCTCTCGTTGCTGCCGGCCCGTTACCACGTCTTCGCCCGGGCGCTCGAAGGGGCGTTCGCCTGTCTCAACGTGGCTGCCCACCAGAACGCAGACGGCAACCCGTCCCGCATGTTCCTGACCCGCCGGGAGGAGTGTCCTCACTGCACTTCTCAGGTCGTCGAACTGGCCACCTGTGCCCGCTGCGGCACCGCCTACGTCGTGGGCCGCCTGGTCTACAGCCGGGACGACGAGCAGCAACCTTCCCCCTCCGATACGGCCAGGAGTCAGCGTAAAGGACAGATGGCGCTGCGCCACATGACCGGCCAACCGGACGATGTGCGCGGCGAGCAGGCGTACTTTCTCCTGGCCGAGCGGACGGCCGCATTGGACGAGGACGAAGCAGTCGCCACTGGCGAAGACCTGGATACCATCGTTGAGGACGAGTGCGAACCCCACACGTTCTGCCTGGGCTGCGGCGCGATTGCGCCTGGGGTAAACGCCGACCTGGGATGTGCCTGCGGCGCATCTGCGCCAAAGGTAACTCTGCGGCGGGTAGACCTCCAGGGCCAGCCCGAGCTGCGGCGCTGTGTGGCCTGCGGGGCGCGCAGCACGAGCGGCGTCGTCTACCGCTTTCTCACCGGCCAGGATGCGCCGGTCAGTGTCCTGGCCACCGCACTGTACCAGGCCTTGCCGCCCTCTACGGAGACAGACCAGGCAGACCTGCCTGGCCAGGGACGCAAACTCCTGGCCTTTTCCGACAGCCGGCAGGACGCCGCGTTTTTCGCCCCCTACCTGGAACGCACCTACGAGCAAGTGTTGCATCGTCGCCTGATCTTGAAGACGCTCCTCGAAGACCCCGCCGGGCGCGCAGGGCGTCTGCGGCTGCGTGATCTGGTCGGCCGATTGCAGCGCCAGGCAGAGCAGGCTGGCATGTTCATCCAACGCCAGTCCTACGACGAGCGCCAACAACTCATGGCCACCTGGCTGATGCAGGAGTTGGTCTCCTGGGATCGCCGCATCAACCTGGAGGGCCTGGGGCTGCTCAGATTTCGCCTGGTGCGCCCCGACCGCTGGCGTGCCCCAGAACCCCTCCTACAGCCCCCCTGGAACCTGACACCCGATGAAGCCTGGCAATTGCTGGAATTGCTCCTGGACACCTTGCGCTACCAGGGAGCGGTTACCTTCCCGGAGGGCGTGGACCCGCGCGGCGAAGCGTTCGCTCCCCGTAACCGGGAGCTGTTTGTGCGCGGAGATCGGGCTGATTCTGCCAACGGCGTCTTCAGTTGGCTCCCGACGCGGGGCAACAACCGGCGCCTGGACATTCTGACCCGCCTGCTGGCGCGCACGACGACCCTGGAGGAGAAAGCATGCCGGGCGACTGCCGTGGATACGCTGCGGGGTCTCTGGCAGCACCTGACCAGTTCCAACTCGGTCTGGCGAGACCATCTTCCCGGTGAGAACCGGCGGCACGTAGGTCTGGTCCATCGTATCAGCCATCATTACTGGGAAGTGGTGCCGCTCGCTGAGGGCACGGGAACCGTTTACCGCTGTAGCCGGTGCTGGAACATCTCCCACATCAATTTGCAGGGCCTCTGCCCTGCCTATCGTTGCGATGGAGCCCTGGAACCGATAGATGACGCCGCGCCCGCATGGGTGCAGAACCACTACCGCTACCTGTACCAGGAACTGACTCCCATTCCTCTCAGTGCCGAAGAGCACACGGCCCAGTGGACCAGCGAGGCGGCGGCCACCGTGCAGGAGCGGTTTGTGCAGGGCGAACTGAATGCCCTCAGTTGTTCCACCACATTCGAGTTGGGCGTAGACGTGGGCGAGTTGCAGGCCGTGCTGATGCGCAACGTGCCGCCGACGACGGCCAACTACGTCCAGCGCGCCGGACGGGCCGGCCGGCGTACCGACTCGGCTGCCTTTGCCCTCACCTATGCCCAGCGCCGCTCTCACGACCTGACGCATTACGCCCGCCCGGAGCGCATCGTCGCCGGCCGCATTCGCCCACCGGTGGTGGTAGTCACCAACGAGAAGATCGTGCGCCGCCACGCTCATTCGGTGCTCTTTGCTGCCTTCTTCCGCTGGGCCGTCCAAAAGCACAACAGGAACTTTCACAACGTGGGCGCCTTCTTTGCTCCAGAGGAGCCTGGCCCGACGGGGCCGGACCTGCTTCGGCGGTATGTTGAGTCCCGCCCTCCAGAAGTCCAGCAGGCACTGTATCGCATCGTCCCCGAGGAGTTGCAGGATGAGCTGGGCATCGCCGACTGGGGATGGTTGCCGAACCTGTGGAGCGAAGACGGCAACGGTATCCTGGATCGAGTGGTCCAGGAAGTGACCGACGACCTGACGCTGCTGCACCAATTGGAGGAAGAAGCGGTCAGAGAGCGCGACTACCGGCGGGGTGAACACTTCCAGCGGGTGACCAGGACGGTACGAGGTCGTGACCTGCTCGGATTCCTTGGTTCTCGCAACGTGCTGCCCAAGTATGGCTTCCCCACCGACGTCGTTGAACTCAGGACGAACCACCTGCCGGTAGAGGAAGCCAGCCGCGTCGAATTGCAGCGCGACCTGCGCATTGCCATTTCGGAATATGCGCCGGGCGGAGAGGTCGTGGCGGCCAAGCACATCTGGGTCAGCAGCGGGCTGAACAGGCGGCCCAACCGTGACTGGCTGACCTACTACTATGCTGTCTGCCCCGAGTGTGGTCGCTTCCATCGCTCGGCGACGCGGATCGAGGGACCCTGTACCGTTTGCGGTGGAAATCTGTTCGGCTGGCCGCGCCTCTACGGCGAGTTCATCATTCCCGAGTTTGGATTCATTGTTGGAGATCCTCCACGGCCATCGGGGGAAGCTCGACCGCAACGGCTTTACTCATCGCGGGTCTACTTTGCCGAATATGCCACGCCTGAGAAGCAAGGTGTGCCCTCCGAACCGCCCTTTGAAGAGACGCCAGACCTTTCCAGTGCGCGCGTGCAGGTATGGCGGCGCTACTCGCGCTACGGCAAGCTGGCGCTGGTGAATCCTGGACCGCTCAACCGGGGTTTCCACGTATGCAATGCCTGCGGCTTTGCCGAGCCTGCGCCCGACCAGCCTAGCGGGCGACGTCGTCGCTCCCCACCTGCCCATCGCAACCCTCGCACCGGGCAGGACTGTCGAGGGTGGCTTTCCACATATCACCTGGGGCATGAGTTCATCACCGATGTCCTGGAGCTGCGCTTTGATGGCCTCCTGGCCTCGACGGTTGATTATGGACTGTGGCTCTCATTGCTCTATGCCCTGTTGGAAGGAGCCAGTGAGACCTTGGGCATCCGGCGGGACGACCTGGACGGCACACTCTATCGCTACGTCGTGGGTATCGCGCCAGCCCTGGTACTGTACGACAATGTGCCGGGAGGTGCTGGCCACGTCCGCCGCATCGCCGACGAACTGCGGGATGTCTTCATGGCTGCCTGGCAGCGCGTAGACCGGTGCGAATGTGGTGAGGAAACCAGTTGTTACGAGTGCCTGCGCAACTTCCGCAACCAGCCCTATCACGACCAGTTAAAGCGGGGGCTGGCGCGCGATTTCCTGTGCGGTGTGTTGCAGGAGGTAGACATCCTGAGATAGCGAGGTTTGAAATGGCTCGAATGTACCCCCAACCGATGCGGCCAGACACGCCCAGCCACGCCGAGCGGGAACTGTATCTGGCCTTCCAAAGCCAACTGCCGGACGACTTCGTCGTCTTTCACTCGGCTCCGTGGCAGGTGAGGGACACGACGACCGGTGCGCGCGATGGCGAAGCCGACTTTGTCATTGCCCATCCCGATTTCGGCATCCTCCTGGTGGAAGCGAAGGGTGGCCGCATCCGCTACGATGGCCAGACAGGGCGGTGGTTCAGCAACGAAAACCCCGTCAAAGACCCGTTCAAACAGGGCAACGACGGCAAATACAGCTTGTTGGAAAAGCTGAAGGAACTCCGCTACTGGCGCGACCGCTGGGTCACCGTCGGGAATGCGGCAGCCTTTCCTGACGTAATTGTCAAGGGCGACTTGCGCCTCGATGCGCCACGAGAGCTGATCCTGGATGCCTCCGACATGAAGGCCCTGGCGACCTGGGTGAACCAGGCCTTCCGGTACCTGCAGGGCCAGAGGCCAGGTGATGCTCCGTTGGGAACGCGAGGGATTGAGGAGTTGATTGCCTTCTTGAGCCCGTCGTGGGACCTGCGGCCCTTGTTGTCCACTGCCATCGCGGAGGAAAGGCGAGAACTGGCCCGCTTGACCGAAGAGCAGTTCATCATGCTGGACTTCCTGGGCCGCCACCGGCGGGTGGCCATTAGCGGATGCGCAGGCTCCGGCAAGACGACCCTGGCCGTGGAAAAAGGAAGACGCCTGGCTGAACAGGGGTTTCGTGTCCTGCTGACCTGCTTCAACGTCAACCTGGCCAGGTTCCTGGATAGCGACGAGACTCTGCCCAGGTCTCTGAAGGTGGCTAACTTTCACAAGTTGGCCCAGGATCTGGCACGCTCTGCGGGCCTGGCCTATTCCGGGCTTCGTGACGGTCTTTACTTCGACGACACATTGCCGGAGTTGATGATGCAGGCTGTAGACCGCCTGGGGGCGCAGTACGATGCCGTCATCGTGGACGAGGGCCAGGATTTCCACGACAATTGGTGGGTGCCGCTCCAGTGCCTCCTGCAAGACCCCGACCAGGGCCTCTTCTACGTCTTCTTCGACGACAACCAGAACCTCTACCGCACGGCGCAGACTATTCCGCTGGCACTGGCGCCCTTTCCCCTGACCCGCAACTGCCGCAACACGCAGCACATCCACCGAACGGTCATGCGGTTCTATAAGTCGGATCAGGCGCCGGTTGTGCAAGGGCCTGTGGGACGGCCGGTGGAGGTTCATACGTACACGTATTCTGGCGGGCTTAAGCGCATCTTGCGCCAGGTGCTTCACCGGTTGGTCATGGAAGAAAATGTGCCGTCGGAGGACATCGTCATCCTCACCCCCAAGGGACGGGAACGCAGCCATCTGTGGCGCTTGGGGCCGGTGGGTAACTTCCTCCTCACCGATGAATGGTCCGCTGGCAGCGGCGAGATATTTTGCTCAACGGTTCATTCCTTCAAAGGATTGGAAAGCCCTGTCGTCATCCTGGCGGAGATCGAGCCTGTTGCATCGGACCTGGAAACGGTCCTCTACGTCGGATGTTCCCGAGCGTGCAATCACCTGATCGTGTTGGCCTCGGCCGGCCTGCCGGAAGACGTGCAGCGGAGGTTAGCCACGAGATAGGGGCAGGGGAGTAGTGCACTTGATGCCCAACTGGCGCGATTATATCCTGCAACATTTTCGCGAACCGATCCACCGGCTGACCCTGGTCGCTGACCCCGACGGCCTCATGCTGGAAGAGGAACTGCTGGCCGCCATCCGGCAGAACGGCTTTGATCTGCTTCCCTTTGAGGATCCCATTGCCTTCCGCTACGCTTACGAGTCCCGCTACCGCCAGCACTGGGACGATGGCCTGGGTACTGACCTGGTCGTGATCTTGCGCTCATCCAGGACTGACCTGCGCTCGTTGCCCTACGACTTGCTGCAGAGTGGCCGGATGCTCGCCTTCGGTCTGCCCGATCTGTTCCCCAAGTTGAGCTACCCGTTAGTCAGTGACCTGGATCTCGTCTACCTGCAACCGCTCTACGAGTCCTATCAACGATATACCGGATCGGAGATGGGGGACCGGGCGAGTGCGTTGTTTGTACTCAGGCACGTCTTCGGCATTGTGCCCGACTTGATCAGGTCGCCGGCCGACTTGCTCAGACTGTTGCTGTCGCGCCACGCGCGAGGGGAGCGGGTGCCACCCCATCTCGACACCCTGCTGCTCGAGTGGCTCCGTCGCAGCCACTTATTCGATAGTTGGCCGTTGGAGGCGCTGTGGCACAGCACGACGGATTTCTTTGCCTTTCTGCAAGAACGATGGACCGCCTACCTGGCTGCTCAACAGCCAGCCGGGGCTCTGGCCCGGGAGGTGGGGCCAGCTTACGCTGCTGGCGACCTCTTGCCCTTCGACGAGCCAGACGTCCGTGCCTACGTGGATACCTTGTTCCTGGAGGGTAAGCTGAAGCCTGTGTCCTTACCTGAGGGTTGGACCGTCGAGGGGTGGGCCAAGATCGGCGTCGAGTTCGATGAGCAATCGTTTGAGCTACAACGTTTTGCCAGGTTGTTGGAGCATGTAGAGCGCGAATTGCCTTCTGCTGATGCGGCTCACAGAGACTGGATGGAGTTTGCGGTGCGGTGGGCTGAACTGACAGTATTACGTCATCGCCTGGCATGCGATTTGAGCACAGGGGTGGCTGATCAGTACGGGACTTTGCACCTCAGGGTGGAGCAGCGATTTGCCGACTGGATGGTCATGCGGTATCATACGCTGCATAGCCTGCCCTTTCTGCCTGTGCCGGCGATGGTGCACCGCATTCCTGACTGCATGGCTGCCTGCCGGCCCCAACATCCTGGATCGCGCCTGGCGTTGGTTGTGGTGGATGGCATGGCGCTGGATCAGTGGCTTGTTATTCGCGACGTTTGGGCTGAAGGGCCACCCGCCTGGTCTATACAGGAGAACACGGTGTTTGCTTGGGTGCCGACGTTGACGCCGATCTCGCGCCAGGCGATCTTTGCCGGCACTGCGCCGCAGTTCTTCCCCGATTCGTGGCACACTACAGAAAAAGAGCCATCCCACTGGCAGCGCTTCTGGTGCGAGCGGGGCCTCCATCCGGCGAACGTCGGCTATCTGCGCAACCTGGGGGTGAAGGAACTGGGGCCTGCAGGGACCATCCTTTCGCGTGACGAAGCACCGCTCGAGGGCGAACTTGAGGACCTGCTGGCAAATCCGCAGATGCAGGTGGTGGGCCTGGTACTGAACACGGTGGACAATATCATGCACGGCATGCAGCTCGGCACTGCTGGCATGCACCAGCAGGTCCAGTTGTGGCTCACACAATACCGCTATCTGACCAAACTGGTGAGTAGACTGATGGAGGAGTCTTTCACAGTATACCTCACCTCAGACCACGACAACGTCTGGGCACAGGGCATTGGCCGTCCGAGCGAAGGGATACTGGTGGACACGCGCGGTGAGCGGGCACGCATCTATACCGATCCGGCCTACCTGACCCTGGCCAGGCAGCAATCGCCAACCGCCATTGAGTGGACCAACGTGGGTTTGCCAGCACAACTCCAGGTGCTGCTTGCCCCGCAACTGGATGCGTTCTTGAACGTGGGGGCTCACGCTGTCTGTCATGGCGGCATCGCTCTGGAGGAAGTCATTGTGCCATTCGTTCAAATCTCACGGAACTCGATCCTATGAACCACATCGTCGGCCTTGACCGTAAACTACAACTGGACTGGCTGGATGTCACAGTCGGTTTATGCCGGGAGAATCTGGACACCGGTGCGATTGCCGGCTACCTGCGGCAAAGGCTGGAGCGTGAAATCGCGGGAGTTGAGGCGCAGAGTAAGACGATCACGGTACTCTTGCGCATCTGGGTGAACGTACCGGTAGAAGATGTGTGGCTGCGCGACGAGGCACTTCACCTGGCGGTCCAGGTAAGTCCAGAGGAACGCCTGTGGCTACATTGGGGCATGTCGCTGTTGGCCTACCCCTTCTTCCGCGACATGGCGGCCACCGTGGGGCAATTGAGCCGTTTGCAGGGTACCTGCAGCCAGGCCCAGGTCCAACGGCGCATGATCGAAAACTGGGGGCAGCGCACGACGCTGCAGCGAGCGATTCGACGCCTTCTACGCACTTTTGTGGATTGGGACGTGCTGCGTGATACCGATGTGCGTGGCAGCTACGAGGCTGTCCCTTCCCGGCAGACAGAGAACCCGGCCCTGGCACTGTGGTTCCTGGATTGCGCGCTGCGGACGAATGAGGCTGAGCAGGTTTCACTGAGGGAATTCGGACAATTGTCGTACACCTTCCCGTTTGACCTGCTGCCTTTTCTCAACGACGTCCGCCGCTCCGAGCGGTTTGAGGTTACGCGCCAGGGGCTCGATCTGGAGATGGTGGCACCAACGAGGGTAACAGTGCCATGAGTACAAGAACGAAACTGATCGTGACCGTTGGCTCATCCACGGCTACCCTCGCCATCGTGATCTTCGGACTGACGGTTCTCAGCACGGCACCCGACGCTCTGGCTGCAGCGGAGCCAGCGCCCAGAGCAACGCTTGATCTGGCCAATCCGCCGCTGGTTCCGCGCGTGACCGTCATCGTTGACGGCGCCCCTCTCGTTCAACAGGCCACCGGCATCGCGCTGGACCCATCGGCGGCTGCGGTGTGGGTGACGGAAGAGGTCGTCGCCGGCGGCCGCCTGGTGCGCGTGGACCTGGCCTCCGGCGCCGTGACCCCCGTCGCCAGCGGGCTGAACCAACCCGGACACCTGGTCGTGAGCGGCACACGGGCGCTGGTGGCCGGCAATATCGGCGATCCGATTGCACTCGTGCAGATAGACCTGAACACCGGCAGCGTCACCCCGCTGAGCGATGAACTGGGCGGTGGGCTATCGGGCGTGGCGGCCAACCGGGCCTGGACGCGGGCCTACGTGGTCAACTATGGCAGCGGCGTCTTGTCGCGCGTGGACATTGACCCCACCTCGACCACGTTCAAACAGGTCACCCCCATCACAAGTGGATTGAGCGGCCCGCGCGACGTCGTCCTCAACAGCGCCGAAGACGTCGCCTACGTCACGGAGCAGAACGGAGGACGGTTGGTGCGGGTGGACGTCAACCCGGCCTCGCCGGACTATGGAGACGTCGTGACCATCACGGCCGGCCTGGGTGGCCCGCGGGGACTGACCCTCAGCCAGGATGGCAAGCGGGTCTACCTGGCCGAGGAGGCCAGCCGGGAGTTGACGGTGATTGACGTGGATCCCGCCTCGGCGGAGTATGGCACGGCGACCACCATCCTGACCGGGCAAGCGCTGCGCGACGTCGTGCTGAGCCCAGACGGGCGAGCGGCCATCGTGACTGACGCGGGCGACGGCGTCCTGGTAGTGGACGTGGACCCCGGCTCGCCCAACTATGGCCGCATCGTCACGCGCCTCACGCCGGTGCCCCTGGACGGGGCGCGGGGGCTATGGATGAACGGCAGCCGCACGCGGGCCTACGTGGTCTGCGAGTTTTCGGGCTACCTGAGCCGGGTGGACGTTGACCCGGCATTGCCGACCTTTGGCCAGACTGCACGATTGGCCAGCGGCCTCGAAGTCCCCGTGGACGTGATCGTAGATGCCGACGAGCAGTTCGCCTACGTCGCCCGCGAACGCAGTCCCACCCGGGGCACCAACGTAGTCAGCCGCGTGGACCTGAGCAGCGGCCAGGTGACGACGGTGACGGACGCGGTGGGCCAACCGGTGGATCTCACGTTTGCCCCCGGTGGGCAGGCGGCGTACGTGGTGGATCTGGCCTACGACCAGGTGCATCGCCTGGCGCTATCCACCGGCGTCGTGACCACGGTGCTGTACGGATTGACCAACCCGTTCGGCATGGGGCTGGCGCCGGATGGGGTCAGCGCGTTCATCGTCACCGAACCCGCCGCTCCCTCGTTCCCGCCAGGTGACCTGCTCACCGCCAACCTGGCTACGGGGGCGTGGTCAATTCTGGCCCACGACGTCATCAGCGGCGCCACCTCCATCGTGGTCAATCAGGCCGGTACGCGCGCCTACATCACGCAGTTTGGCATCGAAACGGCTTGCACCGGTAAACTCAGCTGGGTGGATCTCGGCCCCCTCTCGCCCACTTACCTGAGCGTGACCGACATCTTGACCGGCCTGTGCGGCCCGCACGATCTGGACGTGCGCGCCGACGAGCGGCAGTTCTACGTGGTGCTGGTGGGCAGCCGGCAACTCATCCGTGTGGACCTGGTGCACGTGGTCTATTTGCCCCTGGTGTTGAGGGGGCGATGATCAT
>Ga0315274_10003211_pt1 | contig 24361 bp, 18 predicted proteins | sample YL17G02_20_MG_FD_203700 | JGI IMG/M metagenome (GOLD analysis project Ga0315274, IMG submission 203700) | Sediment microbial communities from Yellowstone Lake, YNP, Wyoming, USA - YL17G02_20 | ecosystem: Environmental > Aquatic > Freshwater > Lake > Sediment | place: USA: Wyoming | collected...
GGTGGGCTTGTCCAGTTTGACCAGAGCCACAAACTGGGGATCGTCCACCGGAGCAAAACCGACGAACGAGGCTATGGTCAAGCTGGGATCATATCCGCCTACGATCGGTGTCTGCGCTGTCCCGGTCTTACCGGCGATCCGGTATCCCTCCACCTGGGCCTGGACCGCGCTGCGTTCGACCACCTGCACCATCATATCGGTCAAAGTACGAACGGTCTCTTCGCTGATCACCTGCCGCACAGTAACCGGCTTGGCATTGACTACCCGGCCGCCATCGATCATCTGTTGCACCACATAGGGCTGCATCAGAAAGCCATGGTTGGCCACGACTCCTGCCGCAAGCACCATCTGCAAGGGCGTGACCGCCAGGCCCTGACCAAAGGCATTGGTGCCCAGGTCCGACTCGTACCATTCGGGGTCGCCCTGCTCGCGCACCATGCCAGTGGCCTCGCCCTGCAGGTCGACGCCTGTCTTGCGCCCGAAACCAAAGCGGTCGACATAGTGGTAGAATCGGCTCGGACCGAGTAGCGTGCTGACGTGAGCCACACCGGTATTCAATGAGTGAACCATCACATCTACCATAGTCGTGGGGCCGTACGACCGATCGTCCCAGTTTCTCAGGATCCGCCCCCCAACCTCGATGTACCCTATATCGTTGAAAACGTCTGTCGGCCGCACCGTAGCAGTGTCCAAAGCCGCCGCCATCGTGACGATCTTGAAGGTGGAACCCGGCTCGTACTGCTCCCCGATGATCGGGTCAACGAACAACGCCGAATCAGTCTGGGAATAGCGGTTCGGATCATAGGTTGGGTAACTTGCCATGGCGATCAGGGCGCCAGTCTTGGGATCCATCACCACGATGCACCCCTTTTCGGCCCCATACTCTTTTACGGCACTCTCCAACTCTTGCTCAACCAGGTACTGGATGTTGCGGTCGATGGTCAAAACCAGCGTGCGTCCTTCCTCGGGAAGCTTCCAACTGCGTGCCCGGCGGTCGGTGAAAGAGACCGGCTGGCTCCAGGGATTCCACCGATCGTCGCGTAGCCCCGCCTCTCCACGCAGGACACTGTCATAGAACCCCTCCACGCCATAGTAGCCCTTGCCATCTGCGGCGACAAAGCCCAGAACGCGCGCTGCCAGGCTGCCCTCTGGGTAGACACGGATCACCATAGGGATAGCCTCGATCCCCTGGAGCTTCAGAGCACCGACAGCCTTGCCCATGTCGCGGGGCACCTGCGGCGAGATCTGGACCCACTTGCGGTCTCCGTCCAGCTTGGCCTCCAACTCTGTGCGCGGTTGATGCAGCACGTCTGCCAGCTTGGCTGCAACCCTGGCGGTATCCGCGTCTGGGATCTGGTTCGGCGCTGCCTCAATCCGAAAATCATAGTTGTTCAAGGCCAGGTATGCGCCACTTCTATCGAGGATCGCTCCACGCTGGCTCGGAACCTGACGCAGGCCGGGCAGGCCCTGCACCATCTCCTCCATGTAGACGTGACGGTCGATCACCTGCACCCGCACCAGTTGCCCAACGATCACGATGGCACACAACGACAAAACCGCCTGTACAGCCTTGATTCGCCTGACAGGCTTGATATCTCGCTCTATCGTTGGCGCGGGATCGATGGCGGTGACCGGCGGTCCTCTCATTGCCCCTCGGTTCTGACCCACGCCGTGAACTGGGCCGACACGCTGCTCAGCCAACGAGTCATGGGCGAGCTATCAGCCAGGGCAACCTCCGGAATCTCGGGCAGGGCCCCCACCAGCACAAAGTCGGCCTCTTCCGGTACCACTTTCACAAAGCCCAACTCCTTGGCGCGCACGGCCAATCGGCTCACCGAATCGAGCTGGGCAATCTCGGCCATGAGCTCCATGTTTTCTCGCTGCAGTTGGGCCTCTTTCTGCTCCAGGTCCTGCACTCGGCGACTCGCCGTGGCCACATAGCTGGCCTGAGTGAGATACAGCCAGCCCAACAGGCTGAGGACCAACAGGATGATCAGCGTCCCGGCCGTGGCCCTTCCCTCCAGCACGCGCTGGTTCCTCTTGATGCAGTGAGAAATCAGGTCCATTGCTCTTCTCCGTACGATCTCAGTTCTTGGCTACAATGCGCAGTTTGGCACTACGGCTGCGCGGATTTCGGCCCACCTCACCAGGCGAAGGGAGGATCGGCTTTCGATTGACCAGCACCACCTGGGCCTTGTGCCCACAGGTGCAGACCAACGCTTCCGGTGGGCAGATGCAGTCTCGGGCCTCGCGAACAAAGACTTGCTTTACAATGCGATCTTCGAGGGAGTGGAAAGTGATCACCGCCAGCCGCCCTCTCGGTCTGAGTATGGCCAGCGCGCCCTGGAGCCCTTGCTCCAGGCTTTCCAGCTCTGCGTTGACGGCGATCCTCAGCGCCTGAAAGGTCCGAGTGGCGGGGTGATGCATCCTCTCCCGATGCTGTCGGTCCCTCACCTTGCTGTGCCGTACCGCCTCCGAGACGATTTCGGCCAGTTCCACCGTCGTCCGCAGAGGACGAGCCGCCACGATCGCCCGGGCGATGGACCGCGCGGCCGGCTCTTCTCCATAGCGCCAGATCAGGTCGGCCAGGTCGTGCTCGGCCAACTCGTTGACCCAGTGCGCTGCGGTCCTTGGAGCAGAGGCATTCAGCCGCATGTCCAGGGGACCTTCGTCCCGGAACGAAAACCCCCGCCTGGGATCCGCCAGTTGCAGCGAAGATATCCCCAAGTCGAACAGCACTCCGTCGACCTGGCCGAAACCCAGGGCACTGGCTACCTCGCATAGCCGAGCAAAGCTGCTGTGTGCCAGGACCACCCGGTTGGTAAATGGTGCCAGCCTCTGCCGACTGATCTCCAGGGCGTGAGCATCAACATCCAAACCCAGGAGGCGTCCGTCTGGAGCGCTCGCTGTCAGAACGCCCTTCGCGTGCCCTGCCGCGCCTATCGTGCCATCGACATACCAGCCGCCGGGCACCACGTTCAGCCCGCTCAAGACTTTATCGTACAAGACGGGTGTATGGATGCCGTGTTGTTCCACCGGCTAGCCTTCCACCTGGTTCTGACAGTAGGGAGAGTCAGCCTACGTCGCCTACGACGTCTGGAGGACTAGAACGTGATGTTGCCAAACTGCTCCGCAATCTTTTCGGCGTTGGACTCGACGTCTTGCAGTGTGGGTTTCCAGCGCTCCGGATTCCACAGCTCTAACCGCGTGTTCGCCCCGATGATTGTCACGTCTTCCTGCAGCCCTGCATAGTCACGCAGAAAAGGGGGGATCAGGATCCGCCCCTGGCGGTCGGGCACAACGTCTTGTGCGCCGGCGAAAAAAAACCTGGAAAAGTCTCGCGCCGACTTCATGGTAAAGGGCAGCTTCTCACTCAGAATCTCGGTGAACTTTTTCCAGGTCTCATACGTAAAGACAAATAGACACCCATCGAGGCCACGCGTGACAACCGCCCCTTGCGAGAAATGCTCACGGAACCGCGCGGGCAGGGTCAGCCGGCCTTTCTCGTCTAACGTATGAGAGTATTCGCCGAGGAACATCTGTGACTCCGCCAGGAACAGGCACTAGAACAAAAATTCTAAGTCCCCCCACTTGGGCCACTGCTGGGGAGTGGAATCTCAAAATATCTCCCACAATGACCCACAATGACCCCTTTCACACCACAGAGTATACCACAGATCGTGCTTTTTGACTAGTCCTTTTTCACGCAAGTTTCACGAATTTTAAGGTTGCGCGATGGGTCTCCACGATAGTTATGTAAACTACATCGTGTCTGGCACCCGCATCGCCAGGACAGGTGCAGCGTGCGGCAATGCACGATCTACGCTCCGTGTCGCCCCATAGCGAAAAGCACGCGCCCTAGCAACGCAGCATCGCTAGACGCCGTCAGAACGCCCGATCACTTGCAGTGGAGTTGGGTGATGATAACTGAGGGGAAAGGATGGATGGCCACGGCGGCGGAAAGGAAAACCCGGATGCGCCGTGCCACAGGCTGGCATGGGCCAGGTGGTCTTGGGATCATCGCTACGACAGAGCGGCACAGTCCAAGCAGGGCGTTTGGGCTTGCCGGCGACTGCAAAGCGGAGCGTGCGCTCCTGCAGAGAGCGAGGCCGTTTTTCGCGCTGAAAGCGACTCGATGTACGTGCGCTGCCACTGCCCCTCAGCGGGCAAGCTGGCAACGGGCAATCCCAAAGGCTTCTGCTACCGTCGCAAGAGACAGTCATTTCCCCCCCAACTCACTGCTCTCAGACTACACTCAGCGACGACGCCAGCTATACCTAGCTGACCTGACTAGATTATACCACGATACGCCCGGCTTCGCAAGAGCCTGAGCTCGTGTTCCTGTTGCCGCCATCAGCGGGCCGCATGCTGGCGCAGGAAAACTCACCGCATGTGGGGGTCCCCCGGACGCAGAACACTAGGGCTTGGGGTTGGCAGGGCCCGATCGCCGAAAACTGGACGGGTTAACTTTTCACGCAAGTTTCACACCCTCCGAACAGATGATCCCAGATGTCCCAGGAAAACGACCTCATGTCGGGCAATACCCAATCGCAGCCATGGATCTGGTCAGCCGCATGGGTGGTCGCCAGCGCCAGACAGTGCATGCCGGCCCTCTGTGCAGCCTGCACGCCGAACATCGAGTCCTCAATGACCAGGCACCGCGATGGCCGGATTCCGAGCAGTTCAGCCGCCTTCAGAAACAGATCGGGCTCCGGCTTGCCACGCAGTACATCCTCGGCGGTGACGATGGCCTGCATGTAGCGCGCCGCGTCGATCAGAGCGAGTGCCAGATCGGCGTTGGCCCGGCAGCCCGAGGTCGCCACGGCCTGGCGGATCCCTGCCTGGCAAAACCGATCCAGCCACGACAGAACCCCTGGCGTTGGGTGGATCCCTTCTTGCGCTACCAGGGCGCGATAGCACTGCTCCTTTTCCGCCGAGAGCTGGGCAATCTCGACCCTGGACAGCGCCGGCCCGAAAAAGTCGGGCAGCACCTCCTCATTGGGCCGGCCAAAACCGAGTGCAAACACCTGGTCGCCGATGGACAGGCCCCTCTGCTCCAGAAACAGCCGCCATGCGCGCCGGTGCAGCATGCCCGAGTCTACTAACACGCCATCCATGTCCCACAAGACAGCATACCCCTCGTCCACGTGCATCGACATCCCTCAGCCGCGAGACTTGCTCTCCCAGGGGCCGAAAGCACGGCAGCCAGCGGGAGAGCGCGCCCTGAGTATATGCCGAACGGGCACAAGGGACAAGCCCCGAAATGCACGTTTTGCCATCCTTGCGCGACACGGCATCGCTGGTCTGGGCCGACCTGGAGCGGGAGCCCGAACTCCCTTTTGCCACTCCCATAGAGCTATGCTATAATGCACTTGGCTTGCCCGGAACCATGCAAAGGGGAAAGGCCTCCCTTCTTCCCCTATACCTGACCCGGACATCAAAAGGAGCTCGATCCCGACATGGAAGACGAAATCGACCTGAGAAGCTACGTCGCTGCTCTGCTCAAGTACAAGTACTGGATCATTGGAACGGCTCTCATTGCCGCAGTGGCAGGGCTAGTCGTTAGCCTGCTGCTGCCGCCTGTCTATCAGGCGACGGCTTTGGTAGCCGTGATCGCGCCCAGGTACACCATGCAGTTCGATCCCCGCTTCGAGGCCTCTACCGACGTTTCACTACCCTACAAGGCCTACCCGGCCCTGGCCACAGGTGACGAAGTCCTGGCTGCGCTGATCGCCGAGCTGGGCGCCGACAAGGGGCCCGGTACGTGGACTGTGACTGCCCTCCGCACACGCCTGACTGCCGTGAACGCGACGGACCCCAGCATGATCGAGTTGCGCGTACGCGCTCGCGACCCAGCAAGTGCAGCACAGATCGTCAACCGCTGGGCCCGGCTCTTCGTGGAACGGGCAAACGATCTCTATGGTCAGGACAAGCGCGACCTGACCTTCTTCGAGGCCCAGTTGGCAGAGGCCGAGGCCGCACTGTCCAAAGCAGAGCAGGACCAGATCGCCTTCCAGTCGCGGAACGAGTCCGCGATCCTCCAGGCACAGCTCAACAGCCAGCAAGCAACGATGGAGGAATACCTGAGGACCATCCGTTCTCTGCGGCTGATCGTCCAGGATGCCCGTTCCCTCCAGGAGCGGCTGGGCTCGCAGGACTCGGCTTCCCGCGGTTCCCTCGGCGATGATCTGACTTCGCTGTTCCTGGAAGTCGATGCGCTGAACCGGGGATCGCTGCCGATCCAGTTGCAGATCTCGGGGCAACAGGGGCTGACCGACCGGACCGTGGGTGAGCAGATCGCGTTCCTCGAGTCGCTGATCAAGGCGCTGGAGAACAAGCAAGCCATCCTGGAGGGTGAGACCAAGGCCCTTGACCCAGGCATCCTGAAGCTGCAGGAAAAGCTGCAGCAAGTCGGCGTGGAAGCAGACCGTCTGTCGACTGCCCGAAGCCTGGCCCAGGAAACATTTCTGACCCTGTCGCGCAAGGTCGCCGAGGCTCGGATCGGGGCGCAGAACACGGTCGGCGATGTGCGCATCGCCAGCCAGGCATCTGCCCCCGATAGCCCGGTCTCGCCGCGCAAGGTCCTCAATACGGCCATGGCCGGTGCACTCGGCCTGGCGGTGGGGATCGCAGGTGCCCTGGCCATCGAGTATTGGCGGCATGATCGGTCGACGCCCTGACCACACGAGAGCATCTGCCAGGGTCGTGCACCCGAGAGACAACTGGCGGAAAAATCGCAACGCAGGAGGTAGGACCGTGAGCAAGACACCCACAGAAAAGCAGATCCAGGATGCCTACGCGCTCGCGCAAGAGCGCTATGCACAGCTCGGCGTAAACACTGACAGGGCCATGCAGATGCTGGCTCAGGTCTCTCTCAGCCTGCACTGCTGGCAGGGAGACGACGTGGGCGGCTTTGAGGCCCCTGGCCGCGAGCTGAGCGGCGGCATCGCCGCAACTGGCAACTACCCGGGCAAGGCTCGCTCGCCCGATGAGCTGCGCGCCGACCTGGATCTGGCCTATAGCCTGATCCCCGGCACACATCGCCTGAACTTGCACGCCATCTATGCCGAGACCGGTGGCCGAAAGGTCGAACGCACCGATCTGCGTCCCGAGCACTTTGCCAACTGGGTGTCGTGGGCCAAGGAAAAGAAGCATGGCCTCGACTTTAACCCTACGCTCTTTTCCCATCCCAAGGCCGAAAGCGGCCTCACTTTGTCCAGCTATGACCGGAGCATCCGCCGCTTCTGGGTCGACCACTGCATTGCCTGCCGCAAGATCGGGACCTACTTTGGAGTGGAGCTTGGCACCCCTTGTGTCACCAATATCTGGATCCCCGACGGCCTCAAAGATGTCCCTGTGGACCGCAAGGCGCCACGCATGCTGCTCAAAGACTCACTGGACCAGATCCTGGCAGAGCCTATCGACCGTCGCCACAATCTCGACGCCGTGGAAGGCAAGCTGTTTGGCTTGGGCTCCGAGAGCTACGTGGTCGGCTCGCACGAGTTCTACCTGGGCTACGCGATCGCCAAGAACGTGCTGCTCTGCCTGGATGCCGGCCACTTTCATCCCACAGAGGTGATCTCGGACAAGCTGTCGGCCGTCCTGGCCTTCCTCGACGAGGTGCTGCTGCATGTCAGCCGGGGTGTGCGTTGGGACAGCGATCACGTGGTCATCTTTTCGGATGAGCTGCAGGCCATCGCTCAGGAAGTCGTCCGCGGTGGCTTTCTGCAGCGCGTGCACATCGGCCTGGACTATTTCGACGCCAGCATCAACCGCGTTGGGGCGTGGGTCATTGGCGCGCGCAACACCATGCGTGCCCTCCTGCTGGCTTTGCTCGAGCCTATTGACCAGATGCGGCAGCTCGAAGTGGCAGGCGATTATACCCGGCGCCTGGCACTGCTGGAGGAGCTCAAGGTCTTACCCTCGAACGCCGTGTGGGACCGTTTTTGCCTGCAGCAAGGTGTCCCCGTGGGCATCGACTTTATGGACAAGGTCCAGGATTACGAGAAACGCGTGCTTTCCAAGCGATCCTGAGAAGGTGCATCTATGCCAAACGACGTCCTGCCAGAGCTCGTAGCCATGTCAAATCGCCTGGGCGACCCGGCGAACGATTTGCTCATCCTGGGCGAAGGCAACACCTCGGCCAGGGCCGACGGCGAGACCTTTTGGGTCAAAGCCAGCGGCTGGAACCTGCGCACCATCGATCGCCGCGGGTTCGTGCAAGTGCGGTTTGACTGCCTGTTCGAGCTGCTGCACGGCAGCGACATCAGCGATGAGGCGGTCAAAGCCGGGTTGGATGCTGCCAAGGTCGACCCATCGTCGCCCCTCCGCCCGTCCACGGAGGCCATGTTTCACGCCGTCTGTCTGAGCCTGGACGGAGTCAGCTTTGTAGGACACACCCATCCCACGGCCATCAATGCCTTGACTTGCTCAGCCGCGTTCGAGACGGCAGCCAGTGGACGGCTGTTCCCCGACGAGATCGTGAGCTGTGGCCCGGCATCGGCAATCGTCCCTTACACCGATCCAGGCCTGCCGCTGGCGCGCAAGATCGACCAGGTGCTCGACGAGTACATTGCCGCCTACAACGAGTCGCCCAAGATGGTGCTGGTACAGAACCACGGCCTGATTGCTCTGGGCAAGACCGCTCACGAAGTCGAGGCCATCAGCGCTATGGCGGTCAAGGCGGCACGTGTGCTACAGGGCACCTATGCCTTTGGCGGGCCGCACTTTTTGAGCCCGCAGAATGTGCAGCGGATCCACACCCGCCCCGACGAGCAGTACCGGCGCGGGCGGATCTAGGGCGTTCCGGCAATGCTAGGACTGGCTCACCATGGATGAACAAAGGCGGATGCGTACATCCGGCGGATGGGTGGAGGAGGGTACTCCTCTATCCGACCTGAACGACTTTAACCCGTCCATGCGCGCCCAGGGCTTGCAGGCACTGATGGCTCTGGTCGAGACTGGCAAGATGGCATTCCTGCCCGAGGCGGATGCGGTCAATATGCACTGCCATACCTTCTTCTCGTTCAACGGGTATGGCTACTCGCCCACTGCCTTGGCCTGGCTTGGGCGGCGTAAGGGCCTGAAGGCCATGGGGATCGTGGATTTTGACGTGCTCGATGGCGTGGACGAATTCCTCCACGCATGTGACCTCGTCGGCCTGCGCGGCAGTACGGGACTGGAGACACGCGTCTTTGTCCCCGAGTTTGCCACCCGTGAGATCAACTCGCCGGGCGAGCCAGGCGTCTGTTACCAGATGGGCGCTGGTTTCACGTCCAGCCACGCGACAGGCCGAGCGGCCGACATCCTGACCGACCTTCGGCAGCGGGCCGCTACACGCAACCGTGGGATGCTGCAGAAGGTGAATTCCTACCTGGACCCCGTGACCATCGACTATGAAGCAGATGTCTTGCCTCTCACGCCAGCCGGCAATGCCACCGAGCGTCACATGCTGACCGCCTATGTGGCGGCTACGGAGCAGATCTACCCAGCCCGAGCCGACCGCGTGCGCTTCTGGGCCGAGCGCCTGGGCCAGCGCGCAGAACAGGTAGACGCATGGATCGATGATGCTCCCGGCTTCCAGAACGTGATTCGCAGCAAGCTGATGAAACAGGGAGGCGTCGGGTACATGCAGCCGGGCCCGGATAGCTTCCCCAGCCTCGACGCATTGCACGAGATGGCTGTCTTGTGTCAGGCGCTGCCCTGCTTTACCTGGCTGGACGGTACCAGTGAAGGCGAGCAGGCCATCGAGGAACTGCTGGGCTTGATGGTCAAGCGTGGCGCGGTGGTCGTAAACATCATCCCCGACCGCAACTGGAACCTCAAGAACCCCGAGGAAAAGCAGGTCAAGGTCCGCAACCTGCACCACATCGTCCGCCTGGCGCAAGAACACGATCTGCCTGTGAACGTGGGCACCGAGATGAACCGGTTTGGCCTCAAGCTGGTGGACGATTTCGACGTCCCTGAGATGGCTCCGGTGCACCAGCCTTTCATCGATGGCGCGCTGTTCATGTACGGACACACCGTGGCCCAACGCGCGTTGGGGATCGGATACCAGAGTCAGTGGGCCACATCGCACCTGCCCGCCCGCCGGGAGCGGAATGAGTTTTATGCCGCCCTGGGACGCCTTGTCACTCCCGGCCTGGCCGGCCTGCAAAAGCTCAGGTCACTGAGCATACGCTCCCCAGGTGAGATCCTGGCGGCGCTGGAATAGCAGATCCGAGAAACCGGTTTCCTGCAGAGAACAGGTTTCCAGAGGCGGCAGGCTGAATGTTGACGGCCGGCCGTCCGCTTCTCGAAGGGAGAGTAGAATGAGCGATAGATTGGCCGAGTACCGGCGCGCAACCGCGCCTCTGCCAGCAAAGAGCCGCCTGTGGCCTCTGTATGGCGCAGGATTCGACAACCTGGGCCAGGACGGCCACCTGATCGAGGTGGCACTGCCCCAGCCCGGCCCCGATGAGCTGTTGGTCCGCCACGATGCCTGCGGCTTGTGCTTCTCGGACATCAAGGTGATCAAGCAAGGCCAGGAGCACACCCGCATTTTCAAGGACATGAAAACCGACCCCGTGGTATTGGGACACGAGGTCAGCATGACCGTGGTCCAGGTCGGCCAGAACCTGCGCGACCAGTACAAGGTCGGCCAGCGGTTCATCATCCAGGCTGACATCTACAAGAACGGCGTCAACTATGCCTATGGATACATGATCCAGGGTGGCCTGTCCGAGTACGGGATCATCGACCAGCGTGTCCTCAATGGCGACCACGGCAACTACTTGCTGCCGGTCAAGCCAGACACCGGCTATGCCGAAAGCGCTCTGACCGAGCCGTGGGCCTGCGTCATTGCCGCATATGAGCTGACCTACCGCACGGCGCTGAAAGCAGGCGGCACCATATGGGTCATCGGTTGCGCGGGTGAGCAGCGGTCCTACCAGACCAGCGCTGGATTCGACGCGGCACACCACCCAGATCGCGTCATCCTCACCGACGTGCCGGCCGCCTTTGCCACCTGGATCAAGGAACGGGCGCACAAGCTTGGCGTGGCAGTGATCGAGCGCAATGGCCTGCCGCTGGCAGAGTATGGCACGATCTCACAGCTCGCGCCGGATGGCGTCGATGACATCGTCGTGCTGGGTGCCGATCCGGAGGTAGTTGAGGCCGCAAGCCCCTTGCTGGCCATGTTCGGCATCCTGTGCATGATGGCTGACAGGCCCATGGGGCGCGATGTGGCCGTGGACGTAGGACGCATCCACTATCACCGCTGGACGTACGTAGGCAGCACGGGCACGGACATTGCCCGGGCGTACAGCGACCTGCCTGTACGTTCCAAGCTCAGGCCCGGTGGGAGGGCCCTCTTTGTTGGTGCCGGCGGGCCCATGGGGCGCATGCACGTCCAGCGGGCGACCGAACTCGCCGATGCGCCAGGCACTGTGGTCAGCTCCGATATCAGCGACCTGCGGTTGCAGGACCTGGCTGACTCCTTCGGCGTTGAAGCCAAAGCTCGTGGTGTCGAGTTTGTGACCGTGAACCCCATGAACAAGCAGGCCTACGCCGAGGCGATGGCCCGCTTTGACGCCCCCGGCTTTGACGATATCGTCGTCCTGGCACCGGTGGCCGGGGTGATCAGCGAAGCCAGCACCCACCTGGCTCCCGGTGGGGTGATGAACGTTTTCGCCGGCGTGCTGCGTGGCACGATGGCCAAGATCGACCTGAGCCGGGTCTACCTGGATGGCATCCGCGTCATCGGGCACACGGCCTCTAGCATCGACGATCTCAGGCTGATGCTATACCAGGCCGAGAACGACTTGCTGGCCCCCAACCGTTCCGTGGCGGCCATCGGCTCGCTGGAGGCCACGCGTGTCGGGCTCAAGGCCCTCGAGGACGCGGTCTACCCGGGCAAGGTCGTCATCTATCCACACATCCGCGACATGCCCATTACCGCTGTGCCGGAGCTCAAGGACAAGATGCCGACGGTCCATGCCAGGCTCAAGGACGGCCGCGAGTGGACGGTGGAAGCGGAGAACGAGTTCCTGAGGATGATGCTGAAATAGCATACGCCACTTAGAGCATCAACCCGAGTATCGGAGGTGAACGTGTCCAAGGTGCTATGTGCCAAACCGCTGCTCGACCAAATCGCTCTTGTCACCGGTGGCGGGCAGGGATTGGGCCAGGCGATCTGCGATCGGCTGGCCGACGAAGGAGCACACCTGGTCGTTGCTGACCTGAATCTGGAGACCGCGGAACAGACTGCCGCCGAGATCGTGGCTCGCACCGACCGCAAAGCGCTTGCCGTCAAGGTGGACGTGACCGACGAAGAACAGGTACAGGACCTGGTGCAGCGCACCATCGAGCAGTTTGGGCGACTGGACATCCTGGTCAGCAACGCGGGCGTCCTCATCTCTGACGCTGTGGAAGAGTTTGACGCCGAAAAGTGGCGACTGGTTATGAATGTCAACCTGTTCGGCTATTTCCTGTGCGCCAAGCACGCTTGTCGAGTCATGAAAGCACAGCATAGCGGGGTGATCATCCAGATCAACAGCAAGTCGGGCAAGAAGGGCAGCTTCAAGAACTCGGCCTATGCCGCGAGTAAGTTTGGTGGGATCGGGCTGACGCAGTCCCTGGCCCTTGAGATGGCCGAGTACGGGGTGCGCGTCAATGCCGTGTGCCCGGGCAACCTGCTCGACTCACCGTTGTGGACCCAGTCGCTGTTCAAGCAGTATGCCCGCAACCAGGGAATCACGGAAGAGCAGGTGCGGCAAAAGTACATTGACCAGGTGCCGATGAAGCGCGGCTGCACCTACCAGGACGTGGCCGACGTGGTTGTGTTCCTGGCCTCCGATCAGTCCAGCTACATGACCGGCCAGGCGATCAACGTCACCGGCGGTCAGGAGATGCACTAGTCCTCGACCAGCAGGATCTCTACTCGCCCGGTCATGCCCGGCAGCAAGTCTAGCGTGTTTTCGTCCAGGCGGATGTAGGCCGCGAACCGGGCTTCAGAGTCGGTCTTGCGGTCCAGTTGTGGGCGCAGCGCCTCCACTCGTCCGCCGAGTGTCACGTCTGGATAGGCGCGCAGGGTGACCTGGGTCTTTTGTCCCGGGCGGATCTGCGCCACGTGTCGCTCGCTCATGTTCTGGGTAACGAAATAGAGATCTCGCACACTGACCATGCTGACGATGGGGGTGCTGCTGCCGACCGTCTCCCCTACTGCAACATCGACCGAGTAGATGAGGCCGTCCCACGGAACATATAGGTTGGCCTTCTTGAGCCCGTTCTGGGCTTCTTCCAGCTTTTGACGCGCGTCCTCCACCGCCCGGTCGTAGCTCAGGTTCACTTCCTTTTCCACTACGTCCTTTTTGGTCGCTGCTTTCTTGACGTTGGCCAGGTCCACACGCGCGTTCTCTACGTCCTGCTCCTTGCCCTTGACGTCCATGGTGTACACCTGTAGCGCGGTGCGGGCATCCTGCAGCTTGAGCTGCGCCAGCTCGCGTTCCTTGATCCGCGTCTGCCAGTCCCTATACAGGGAATCGCGGATGCGCTGTGGTTCCCACGGCCGATCCAGCGCCTGCTTGTAGCTGTCGGCTGCCTGTGCTTCTTGGTCCAAGGCTTGTGCCAGGTTTCCTTCTGCCTCTGCCACGTTCGTCGTCGGCGGCTGCATCCGGGCACGCTCCAGTTCGCGCTGCGCTCTGTCCAGGGCCCGCTGTGCATCCCTCAGATCGCGCTGATACTGGGTCTCGGCACTGTCCACATCACGCTGGTATTTGTCCTCGGCATCCTGCACCTGCCGCTGGTATTTCCTCTCGGCGTCCGCGTCGGCCTTCTCTTTGTCCTGCAGCGCCCGGCTTAGGGCCGTCTGGGCTTGATCCACAGCCTGACGCAGCTCGGCGTCGTCCAGGGTGGCGATCAATTCCCCCTGCTTCATCATCTGCCCCACCCGGACCGGACAAGCCAGCAGCACCCCTGTCGCCCCGCTGGCAAAGGTCAGCTTGAGCAACGGGTTGCCGGCGACCAACTCTCCGTCCATCAGGATCACATTCCTTCCCGATGATACCGCCAGAGTGGGCGCAACGGTGACCTCCCCTGCAGGCGCCTCCCCCGACAGGGGAACGGCCGGAGCCACCACCACCCCGCTTCTGCGCACGCCACAGCCGCTCAGCAGCCAGGCAACGACCAACCATGCGATGGCCCATCTGAACCTTTTCACTGTACATACTCCTTGCCCAACCGTCAAGCTCCCCTGATGATCGCCGTCACGCGCTGTCTGACAATGCCCCGCGAAGCGACCCCCGCGCTGATCAGGCTGGCGACGATGACCATGACCAGCACAAACCCTGCCGTCACCCAGTCAAACGCGGGGATGGTTGGCACATTCTGCATCACGTTGTTGCTAAAGTAGAATAGATAACCCAACCCCGTTCCGGCGGTGGCCCCTGCCAATGTCGCGCTGATGGTCATGGTCAACGACTCGATAGCAAAAGCGCCCACCAACTGGGGACTGGTGATGCCGATCGCCTTGAGCATACCGATCTCCATGCGGCGCGTCTGTACCGTGACATAGACCACCGAAAACACACCGAGCACGGAGGTGACCAGGGACAGCACCGTCAGGATCAACAACACCACACGTGTGGTCTGGAAGCTCTGTCTGGCAACACGAACCTGCTCCTCCGTCACCTCGATCCGCAGGTCATTGCGGTCGGACATCGCCGTCCGCAGCGCTTTCACTACCTCCTGTGAGTTGGCTGTCGGATCCAGCCCTGCCCACATCCGCTGGACGATCGGCGCATCGCGTTCTGCCTCGCTGCACACGCCATCGACGCACACCGTCTCCTGGCTGGGATCGCTCCTCAGGCGCAGGAATGTATCGATGGAGACGAATGCCGGGCTGCCTCCCCAGCGTATGTACCGCTGATCGCGCCCGATGTTCTGAAAGCCAGCCATCCGCTCGACCAGGCCCACGACATGCATGGGCACCGTGTGATCCAGGCCTTCTCCGCTCACCACGACCACATCGCCGACGTTCACGTCCATAGACTCGGCAAAGCCGGCAGTGAGGATGATGGCATCCGGCTCGCTCAGGGCACGGCGAAAGGCTTCCTCCCCATCGACAACATTCGTCAGATCCGCGTATACCACATTGAGCGGCGAGGCGGTCAGCGCATACACACTGATGCCCGTCTCCCGCAGCTTGACCAGGTTGCGCGCGGTGGCCTGGAACGGATAGCTCAGGCCCACAACCGGCCCAACCTTCTCGACCTGAGTGAAGCGGGACAGGAATGACGGCTCCAGGTACTGAACATCAACCTGTTCTCTGCTGAAAAAGCCGAAATAGTACCCACCCGTCAGCACGTTGCAGTCGATCGGCGCGCCGTTGGCCTGCCGGGTCATGACATCGAAATTCGACTCGGTCAGCGCTGCTGTCGTCCCCAGGAAGGTGGGCAGCGTGGCAGAGAACACGATCATCAGAGCGATCACCGTGTTCCGCCGCTTGGCGCGCATCGTGTTGCGGCTGGCAAAGAATGTTAGACGCGGCGACACCAGCCCAAAGAGAAACAGGGAGAGCCGCTCAAAGGGCACGGTGAGGTTGAAAAAGAGCAAGCTCACGCCGAGGATCAACAGCGCCATGCCCCCAAACATGAACGCACCCAGCACTGACTCGTTGCCCTGGGAGAACAGGTAGTTCTGTCCCACAAAGATGAGGCCCCACATAATCGTCAGCACGAACCCGGCAAGGGTAATGTTCCAGTTGTACCGCCGCTCGCGCAGGGCAGCCAGGTCCTCGATCTGCAAGTTGTCGGCCGAGCCCGGATCGATGGCGTACCGGATCTTGGTATTGGCTGCCTTGGATGCCGGGGCCAGCGCACTGACCAATAGCACAGCCCCTGCGACCAGTGCTGTGGAGACCAGGGACCAGGGCGAAATGGCGAGCTTGACTTGGCCCATGACCGGCATGCCACCGCTGCCAGAGATCAGGTTGCCGATCAACGAGCCAAGCAGCCGGTCGACGAGGAACGTTGACAGGGCTTGGCCAAACACGACACCCAGCCCCACCCCAATGGCCCCGACCATCATCACCTCAAGCAGCACCAGCGCAAACAGGTGGCGGCGCTGTGCGCCCAGGATGCGCAGGAACGCCAGGTCACGCCGTCGATCCTCGACATTGGCGTTGATCAACGAGTACACCAGCAGGCCCACCACCCCCATGGACAAGAGTCCGTAGACCATGGTCAAGGTTTGCATCATGGAGAAGGCCAGATCGGCGCCATCCAGCGCCTCAGCTTTCTGGATCGAGAGCAGGTAGTTGTCCTGGTCTTTGCCCAGGGCGTCGCGGATTCGCTCCGCGACGCGCCGCACGCGAAAGACTGAGGTCTCGACGCTCAGCGCGTTGTAGACGGCCTGGTCCAGGACGATCACCAGCCGTTCAGCGCGGCCAGGCATTCCCAGCCACTCTTGCACCGTGTCCACGCGCATCAGGATCCCGTTCTGTATGTCGCTGCCCAGGCCGGTCTGCAAGGCAATCCCGCTGACGCCAAAACCGCGTGTGACTCGCCCGATACTGATATCTTCCGCTTTTTCCCGGCCCACCTCCCTCGGCATGGGCAGCGCATAGCCCAGCACGATCTCATCCCCCACGTGCAGCCCATAGGTATCCGCCGTGTTGCGTAGCAGCACGACCTTGTTTCCAGAGAGATCGTACTCGCCTTCAAGGACGTTGACCGTTCCCAGGGTGTCCACACTTGGGTCGCGGGCCATGATCGTCGCCTTGCCGTTGGTCGTCCCGCGGGCCACCTCTACCTCAGCCTGAAAGCGGGGATACACAGCTTTGACAAGAGGATGTGAAGCACGGATCAACGAGCTCAACGGCTCGACATCGACAAAGGGATCCTGGCTCGTGTCTGGGCGGGTGAGGGTGATATCATGCGCTCCCACCTCGCGCGCCACCAGGTCTACCACCTGCCTCCGAGAAGTGGCAATGGTGTTGTTCAGAACCACGAGCATGGTGGCCACGAAAGCCAGGGCCAGGACCATGATCGCCGTACGCATTTTGTGCCTTTTGAAGCCTTTGAGCGCGTATCGTAGCAGCATCGTCAGCCTATCCGCCGTCCGCCAAGGGGCCTTCGTTGACAGCCAGCAATGGTGCCACCGGTGGGTCTACCTTCGCTTCGTCCTCGTTCAGAATCTTGCCATCTCGGATCTGGATCAGGCGGGTGGCATAGCCAGCCATGCGCGGGTCGTGCGTCACATAGATCACCGTTGTTCCCCGTTCTCGGCTCAGGCGTGCAATGATGCCCATGACCTCAAAACCGGTGACCGAGTCCAGGTCACCTGTGATCTCGTCGCCGATCAGAATGGCAGGGTCATTGGCCAGGGCGCGGGCAATAGCGACACGCTGTTGCTGTCCACCTGATAGCTCACTGGGGTAATGGTTGGCGCGATCCGAGAGGCTCACCAGCCCAAGCAGCTCCGTGGCCTTATCATGCCGCTTGCGCCCGCGCAGGCTTGCCAGGGCCATCGGCGCTTCGACATTCTCTTGGGCTGTGAAATTGGCCAACAGGTTATAGTTCTGGAAGACGAACCCCATGGTCGTCAGCCGCAGACGGGCAAGCCTGTCCTCGGACAGAGCGACCACGTTCTGCCCTTTGACGATGACGTGCCCGCGGCTGGGTTCCTCCAGGCCGCCGATAATGTTGAGCAATGTGGTCTTGCCAGACCCACTGGGCCCCATCAGGCACAGGACCTCTCCAGGCATCACGTCGAGGTCAACGCCGCGCAAGGCCTGAACCGCCTCTTTGCCCATGAGGAAGGATTTGTGCACGTCTTCGACGTGGATGATTGGCTCGATCATGGCGTCCTCCACAGCCGGCATGGATGCTCCTTTGTGGTACGAGATCCAGAAGAGATTGGTTCACGAAAGATGCCTAAGTTCGTTAGGTCTTCGTCCATTCTACAGCCAAATCCATAGCATGTCAAACTACTGCCGCAACTTTTCCGGGGTTTGCCCAAACAACAAACACGACCGTGGTGAGCAGTGCGCTGCCGGGACGCCTCCATCATGGTTGGCGCGATTTGGTCAACACTGCGAAGTATGGTATGATGGGGCTACATTATTCGCCCTGCGGGCCCAAGCCATGGGGCACCAGGTCAACGACCCCAAGGAGTGCTGGATGAGCAACATCAAGTCGAGTGGGCCCGTTGCCTTGCGCAGGTTGAACCGCGGTGTTGTGCTTGACGTCTTGCGCGCCAAGCGCCCCATCAGCCGCACGGGTCTGGCGCGTCAGGCCCGGCTGAGCAAGCCCACCATATCGGTGATCGTCGAGCAGTTGCTGGCGCTGAACCTGGCTCGCGAGATCGGGCTGGGCAGCTCACAGCGTGGACGCCGGCCGGTGCTGCTCGACTTTAACCCGGATGCCCAACTGGTCGTCGGTGCCGAATACCGGGGTCACGACTGGTCACTGGTGCTGACCAACCTCGATGGCCATGTCTTGCGTCGCCTGATAGTTCCCACCGCCAACACGGTGCCCGAGTTGGTGGTCGATGTGCTGGCTCAGGGAGTGCACGAGCTATGCGACCCGGGTGAACTGTGCCAAGTCCTGGGTGTGGGCGTCGGTGTTCCAGGGACGGTGGCCATGCAGACCGGGGTCGTTGCCTTGGCTTTGAACCTGGGATGGAGCAACGTTCCGCTCCGCCAGTTGATGGAGAAAAGCCTTGGATTGCCTTTTGTTGTGGCCAACCGGTGCAAGGCTGCCGCCTTGGCCGAGAGAGCGCATGGTGTGGGCCGTGACATGGACAACCTGATCTATGTCCGTGTTGGTACAGGCGTAGGCGCGGGATTCGTGTACCGCGGGGAGCTGTTTCTGGGAAGATCCTATGCCGGTGAGTTGGGACACTGCAGCATCGATCCCGACGGTCCGTTGTGCCGGTGCGGCAACCGCGGCTGCCTGGAGGCACTAGCTTCTGGCCCTGCCTTGGCCGCTCGGGCCCAGAAGCGGCTCCGTGACGGAGATTCCAGCTTGCTCAGCGACCTGTGCAGCGGGCAGGTGGAGTCTATCACCGCTCGCATGGTAGCCCAGGCAGCTCAAGAGGGAGACGCGTTGGCCAGACAGATACTGGCCGAGACGGGAACCTTCCTGGGTATCGCCATCGGCGCTCTGATCAACCTCTACAACCCGCAGATGGTCGTGTTAGGTGGTCCGGTCAGCCAGGCGGGGCCATTTCTCATCGAGCCCCTGCGCGAGCAAGTGCGCCGTCATTCCCTGAGTCTGCTTGCCCAGGACGTGCGCCTGGAACTGTCGATGCTCGGGAACGACGCCGGGCCGGTGGGCGCGGCGACAATGGTCTCCGGGCAGCTCAACGACCTGCTCGAGTGGCCTGAGCTCCATGCCGCTGCCCAATAAGGGGTGACTGGCACCACCAAGCGCCGGCAGAGCCCGACGAGCCCCAAGTCGAGAGTTCATCCCCTGGGCCGGCCACCTTTGGCTCCTGTAGACCAGCAACCGCCGACCGCCGACCTGCGTATAGGACATCGAATGCTCAGAGTCTGAACGTCTCAGGGGCAGGTGCGTGGGGGGTTCGTTCTGCACTTGTACCTGAGGGCGACCACGTCAGTGCAAAGGAGAATGCGATGTCCGAGAATGTGAACCCTACTCCCGAGGTGACCTCTGACGACCGGTTGTGGGCAGCCCTGTCCTGGCTTCCCGTTTCACCTCTGTATCCGTTGCTCGCCGTCCTGATGCTGTTGATGGACGAGAAAAAGCATCGGCCCTTTATCCGCTACAACGCCGTGTTGTCTCTGGCGACCGGCGCGGCCCTGATCCCGCTCTCAATCATTACCCTGGGGTTCGCCGCACTGGGGTACCTCTTGTTCTTCTGGTGGGCATACCAGGCCTACCAGGGCGTAACGGTCAAGCTGCCGTTCCTCAGTGACCTGGTACAGAACCAGCGCTGGGCGTAGATCGGTTGCATCGGTCTTGGTGAATGCACTCTTCCGGGACAGACGGATGGAGGTAGACGGTGTTCAACAGACGGATCTATGCAAACTCGCGGCCCGACGGCCTTGGTGTCCTCGAGGTAGACACAGGAGCCCCATCCGAAGGCGGGCGGCAGTTCGTCCCTCTCCGGCGCACAGAGTTGCGCGGCGAGATTGTCGGCCCGCTGGCTGCGCTCCACTTGGTCCACACCTACAGCTATAGCCGCCAGGAGTGCGACCGGGTTCTGGAGGCAGCGTACCGTTTTCCCTTGCCCGGTGACGCGGCAGTAACCGGGGTGCGTGTGCGCTTTGGCGCAGTCGAGATCGCCACCGAGCTTCAGGAACGAGAGAAGGCCGAGGCGGCGTACGAAGCTGCGGTGCAGCAGGGCAAGCAAGCCGCACTGTTGACCCGCGAATCGCCCGATGTGTTCACCCTGCGGGTAGCGGGCATACAGCCCGATCAAGAGGTTGTGATCGACACCAGCTATGTGCAACTGGCTCGCCCTCGTGGAGATAGCCCGCGATGGGAGTTACGCGTGCCGTTGACGACTGCACCGCGCTACGTCCGCCAGGACGAGCTCATCAGCTCTCGTCCTGCCCAGGGGCAGCCCCTGGCCGTCATGCGAGACCCGGGACATCGCTTCTCGCTCGACCTCGTCATTCGCGCCGCCGGCCAGATGTCCAGCCCCACACATCGCATTGAGGTGTTATCTGTGGATGATGGGGCTGACCGGCGCATCCGCCTGTACGAGGAGGAGACCCTCCCGGACCAGGACTTGGTTCTGGAGTGGACTGTGCACCAGGAGCAGGACCGTCCCGCCCTGATCCTGTTCCTACATGACGATGTGGCGTCTCGTTACATCTACTTCCTAGCCCTGGTAACCCCGCCGGCCCTGCTCGACCCTGACGCCGGCATCGGCCGTGAGATCGCCTTGCTGGTCGACCACTCGGGCTCGATGGGCGGCGCCAAGTGGGAGGCATCCGACTGGACCGTGAACAGCTTCCTGTCACGTCTGACCGATCGCGACCAGTTTGCGCTGGGGCTGTTCCACAACACGACCAAATGGTTCTCCGCCGAGCCATGCCAGGCAACGACGCCGCAGATCCAAGCAGCAGCGCAGTTTCTGGACCAGAACCGAGACAGTGGAGGGACTGAGCTAGGCATCGCCTTGGAGCAAGCACTGCACCTGAAACGCGTCGATCGCCAGGCCCGCGCGCGCCATGTGTTGGTCATCACCGACGCCCAAGTAACCGACGAGGCGCGCATCCTGCGCCTGGCCGACGAGGAACGGCAACACCAGATGCGCCGTCGGATCAGCGTTCTATGCATTGATGCGGCACCCAATGCCTTCTTGGCGAACGAGTTGGCCGAGCGCGGAGGCGGAGTCGCCTATTTCCTGACCAGTGACCCCGATCAAGAGGACATCACTACCGCTCTTGAGGACGTTCTGGCCGATTGGGCCCAGCCGGCGCAGGTTGGGCTGAGGCTGGAGATCGAGCGCGGCAGGGCCGAGGTAAGTGGAAGAGAGATCCTGGAGCGGACTGAAGAGCGAACCGTTATGGACCTGGGCGATCTCTCCTCAGGGCGAGCGACTTGGGTAGCTGGTCGCGTGCCCTGGCACGCAGGCAAACCACTGGCCTTCCGCCTGACGGCCCAAGGCGAAACCCTTGCTGCCAGCCAGGCACAGGCCGAAGCAGCAGATCGCCCGGCGCTCAAGGCCCTCTTTGGCGCGCGCCGCCTGCTTGGCTTGGAGTACCTGATCAACGCCGCGCAGGGCGTTGACACGCTGTCCGAGCAGCTCAGGCGGCTGGGTTACGACGCCCAGGTGGTCCTGGACGGTCTCGAGCCGGCAGTCTATGCCGAGAACGCCCGACAGGCCGCGCACGACGCGCTGAGGGCGCTGCTGGTACGCGAATCCCTCGCCTATGGCCTGGCATGCGCCGAGACAGCGTTCGTGGCCGTGCGTAGTGAGGCGGGCCAACCCGTGCAGCAGAGCGTGATCGTCGGCAACGCCCTGCCTTCCGGCTGGTCTGAGGATTTTCTCGGTGCCGGGGGCTCGGGTATGCTGATGTCGGCCATGCCGCCGGCGGTCGCCGCTCCGGCGCCCACCGGAGCAATGCCCAGGTTTGCTATGGCTGCCCCCCCGGCAGGGCCTGCCCGTGCGCTCCGCGGGCGGGGCAAAGCGGCACGGCGCTCGGGGCTCGAGGCCGAGGCGCCCCCCGCGGCGGGTGGCGGGGCTATCGTTGTCTTTGACGACGCGCCGTCATTCGTGAACGGCCAAGCGACCCTCTTTGACTCAACCCAGCACACCTTCCCTGATCAGGCTACAATCTCCCGCGTAGAGGTGCACTGGGCGGAGAAAGCACCTGGCCCAGGCAGGATCGATCGCGAGTGGGTCTTGCTCCTGTTTGTCGATGACATGGCGGTGCCGCGGGCCCGTATCCGGCTGGCAGACATGGCGCGCCTGGGCGGAAGCCGACCGGTCAACCTGCGTAAGGAGGCAGGCCAGATCGTGCGCGTCGTGTTGGCCGATCCGCGTGGCACCTGGCCAGCCGCCGCACCCCGGATCGTGGTTAGTCTGACGACATAACCTGCGGTCTCGCCCTGCGGCCAAGTCCTGGCCTGCCCGCACAATTCGTGCACGAGACTGTCCAGAGCGAGGACATGCTCAATCTGCGTTGGCAATTGAGGAATGTGGCATCTTGTGCCATGATGGTGCTGGCAATGTGTGGCCTTTCCCCATTGTGGCCAATGTGCACCTCCCTTCTCAAGGTGACCAGGCCACCTGGTTCGGCCGAGATCCTGGCTCCAGCAGCGGGTGCTTCTGGGCTCGTGCTCGCAGTGCACATGCTCTCGCAAGGGCAAGGACAGCCAGCTCGGCCTCCTCTCTCCCGCCGAGCCTCGGCCGCAGACAGACCTTCCATCATCTCTCAGGCATACATCCCGTCATCGGCTTCTGATGAGCATTCTGAACGTTTTCTCTGGGTCGATCAGGCCAGGCAGAGGATGTACGTCTATGAGAACTGGGGCCTGGTCCGGGCCATCCGTGTGAGCACGGGCATGCACACAAGCCGCACCCTCACCCGGGCATGGATCGGCACAGTGGGCAGGGATACGGGTGCTGGTGCGGTAGATGGCGACTTGCTGGCAGACTACCGATGGCACCTCTTCCGTGACTTGTACGGGAACATTCTCATCCACAGCACGCCCTATACCCTGACCCAGGGCCTGAGACAGTACGACCAGCCCGCGGCCATCGGCGTCAAGCCTTCCTCGCATGGCTGCATCCGGATCTCACCAGAGGACGCTCGATGGCTCCAGGAGTGGGATCCAGTGGGTGCCGCAATCGTGATCACCCCTTGGGTCAGAAGGACTCTGTCAGTGACCGACGGCTCAGGCCACTAGAGTCGCCATGAGCATGCAAGCCATCGTGCCCATCGCCATCCCCTTTGTCACTATCCTGTTCCTGCTGTTGATCGGCGCCGGCTTACGGCAGCGGGGTATGGTCACCACGGCCGGGGCCCGGCAGATCACTGGGCTGGTGCTCAATGTCTCTCTGCCTGCGCTGATCTGGGTCACCCTGGCTTCCGAGATCACGCCACGGGAATTGGGCCGTGCTCCTCTGTTGGTGGCCATGGGCGTGATCGGTCCGATGCTCGGCTATGTCCTCTCCGGGGCCGTCGCCCGTTGGCCCTTGTTCCGGGCAGGACAACGGGCCACCTTCCAGACCGCAGTTGCGGTGACCAATACCGCCTTTGTTGGTTATCCACTATGCGAAGCGCTGCTAGGTGGCACAGGCTTGCTCTATGCCGTTCTGTATGACGTGGGCTTGACTGCGGTGATGAGCACATTCAGCATCTGGCTGCTGAGTCGGGCCAGCAGACGCGAGCTCGTGGGTGCGGAAAAGCCCGTTCGTCTCGGGAGCGCGTGGACTGAGCTGTTGCGCAGTCCGATGATGTGGGCATTGATCCTGGGTGCGGCCTGGGGAGCCTTTGGTTGGCCCACACCCGATTGGCTGTTGCGCCCTTTGCGCACGCTAGGCCAGTGCACCACCCCACTGGCCCTGCTCACGGTGGGCATGTTGATCCAGCCAGCGACGGCCGTCGCCAACTTGCCCATCGATGCCAGGCCAGCGCGCGCATGGCCGCCGTTGCTAACGCTGGCTTTGCTGCGGCTGTTGGTCATCCCGGCACTGATCGCCGGGTTGGTGGTGTTGCTACGCGTGGAGCGAACTGCGGCCGCGGTGATTGTGCTGCAGACAGCAGTGCCCTCAGCAGTGTGTACCACCGCCATGGTCGAGCAGTACGGAGGCGACAGCAGCCTGGCTGCCGCCGGCGTGGTCACCACTACCCTGCTCTCGCTGCTCACCCTGCCTCTGTGGAGCGCAGTGATGCTGGGGA
>Ga0315274_10003212_pt1 | contig 24358 bp, 14 predicted proteins | sample YL17G02_20_MG_FD_203700 | JGI IMG/M metagenome (GOLD analysis project Ga0315274, IMG submission 203700) | Sediment microbial communities from Yellowstone Lake, YNP, Wyoming, USA - YL17G02_20 | ecosystem: Environmental > Aquatic > Freshwater > Lake > Sediment | place: USA: Wyoming | collected...
CTCGGCAAGGCCCTCGATAGTCGCCTGGTACGCCGTTTCGGAAAGGTCGAGGGAAATGAGATGCTCGAAGAGTTCCTTTCTCTGTTCCCAACGAAGGTACTGGAGGCACTCGGCGACGTCGGCGGCGAGGTCGGCGTGATCCTTTGCCACGTCCTTGAGAACGGGGAGGGCCTTTTCCGTGATCTTCATTGACACGAGAGCCGCGGCGCCGGCGCAACGTTCTCGGGGTTCTTCGGCGGACAGCAGGTTTTCAAGCGGACCGCGCCATGCGTCGGCGATTTCCGCCGGGACGGTTTTCGCGCGCGACACCATCACCGACACGCTCGAGGCCGCAGCCTGGCGTACCCGCGTATCGGCGTCCTGGAACGCGGCGCGGAGTTCCTCAGCGATATTAGTCTGGGTGCACTCCACGAGGGCTTCAAGCGCCGCGGCCCGGACGGCCGCGTCGGCGTGTTTCGTGAACTTCCTCAGGAATGGGACGGCCTTCGCGCGCCCCTCCTCGCTTGTGGCCATGGTCCTCAACGCGTCGGGGGCAATCTCCGGCATGCGCTCAGCCACGGCCGCGAGTTCCGCCTGGGCTTCGATCCGGCTCTCCTTGACGGCCTCGACGGCCTTGGATGCCACGAAACTGTCCGAGTCCGCCAGGAGTTTCCTTATGGCCTCGGCGGCGTCCGGGGGCATCTTGCCGCTTGAGCCGATCCACCTGTATTTCCCGAGCGCTTCGACGATCTCGGACCGGACCTGCCAACTCGAGTGGCCGGCCAGGGACACGAGGACCTTCGCGGCGGCAATGCTCTTGGAGGCGCTCACCGCCCTCACGGCGTGCACAACGAGGTCCTCGTCGGCCTCGGTCTTCACGTATTCCGCGAGTATTTTCACGGTAGCCGCCGACGGCGACTGCGCCAATTCCTTGAGTACCTGCGCTCTTACGTTCGGCTGCGGGTCGGCCAGGAGTTCGGCGAGCGTCTTGTTGGCCGACGCCCCGCAGGCGCGCCTGAGCGCGCGCAAGGCCAGTTCGCGGACCAGCGGGTCGGGGTCCTGGAAGAGTTCCAGAAGGAGCGCCTCCAGTTCGGTGCCGCCCCTCTTGTCAAGCATCTCCACGGCGCGCGCCCGTTCGGCGGGAACGCTGGAAACCAGCGACAGGAGTATCGCCGGCTGCTCGCGCACCAGTCTGGCGGGCATGACTAGTCTGTACCGGAGCATGGTCAGCCGTTCCCGCGGCACGTCGCGGGTCTCGTTGGCCAGGCGCTGGCGCACCTCGGACAACAGATCGGAGCCCGCCCGGGCGAGGCGCACCATGGCGCCCGCAGCGCGCTCCTCGTCCCCTTCGAGGAGTATTTCGAAGTCCTTGTCCAATTCAGCCCGCGTGGGAAGCCCCAGGGCAAAGGTCCCCCGCGCGAGCCACTGCGAGAGCGCCCCGGAAGCCTGCTCGATGGTCTCGGGCCGCCAGGGGTCGACGTCGCCGACGGGGGCCTGCCAGACCTTCAGTATCTCCAGGCAACTCAGGCGCGCGCCCAATCCGGCCTCCAGGAACAACTTCACGATGCTCCCGGCGCTCTGCTCCGGCTCGCGCGCGAGGCGTTCAATCGCCGCCTCGCGGACTTCCGGCTGGCGGTCCGCCAGCAGATCCACAAGCGCCGCCACCTCAGCCTCCTTGAGCGTCCCGGAAACTGAGAGCGCCTTACCGGCCTCTTCGACAAGACTCACGGCCTTGCGGCGCGCCTCCTCCAGCCACGTGGCGGCTTGCGCCGCCGGCATGTAGCCGTCCTGCTGTGCCACAACTTTTCCCAGAACGGTCGAGGCGCGCAATGACGGGGCTCCCATCAACTCCAACCGCAGCGCCTCCTCCTGGTATTGCGTTATATCCAGACGCAGGCATACCCAGCCTGAAAGGGCGTCAGCGGCCGCTTTGTCCTCGAAGGCCTCGTCCTGGAGAATGCACCCCGGGGATCCGGGCGCCGTCGCATAGATGAGAAGAGGCTGGCTCGACCGGATGGCAAGCCTGCGCGCAGCGGCCGGGTCGGTCTGCCATACAACGGCAGCCGGCATCGACGAAGGCGTTCCGGCCGCGGCTGCCGCCGGCGAAGGCGTGCCAGCCGGAGCCGCCGTTGCAGGGGGACCCGGCACCGCGGGTGAAGGTGTGGCGACTGGAGTCGCGGCGGCCGGGGCATCGGCCGCCGGCAACGCCGCCTGCGAAAAGAGAATGGCGAGGCAGCACACCGGCCCAACAGCCCGAATCAGCCGCCAGTTTGTTGCTGGTCCTTTAGCCGGCACGACGGCACACCTCTCTTAGAATGACAATGCGTAAGCCAGGACGTTCACGTTGATCTGCTCGCAGTTGACTATCTCGTTGCCGCCGCAGCAGCAGCACCCCTTCACGTGACCGGTGTCGTTCAGGCCGTCGGCCGAGTAGAAGACGGCTAGGCGTCCGTCTATGGTCAGGGCTTCTATGGGCAGCGGCTTGCCGTGGCGCACCTGTAAGGAGTTGATGTCGTATACAGTATGGAAAACGGGGTGATCGAAACCTATGGGCCGCAGCGATGCCTCGGGAAAGACCGATTTTATTTCCCGGCGAAACGACCTGTCCCACTCCTTGGACGAACAGCCCGCCGAGGCCAGCAGGAACCCGCCGCCCTCCAGGTACGTCCGCAGATTCGAGCGCTCGTCGTCGGGCAGCTGAAAAGCGCCTTCGCCGGTCATGATGACGAACGGGTAATCGAAGAGTTCGTCGCTCGACAGTTTAACGGCGTGGAATCTCCTGCTGGTGGAAATCGTCGATTCCTGGTCGGCGCGCAGCAGGAAGTGGTCCGCAAAGCACTTCGAACTCTTCGAACGCGCGTAGACGAGGTTGGCCACCTGGACCGAACTTGCATCCTCGCCGCCCGCGCGCTGGGGGTCGGGCAGGCTCTCGCCAATGGCAACCTGCTTTGCGGCCTTGTCATCCTGCTGCCCCCCGGCCGCGTACCGCATAGGCGCCGAGAGCACTAATGCCACCAGTGCCAGGACGGCGACCGCCAGGAGACGGGCCTTTCCCATACGGGCAATGCTCTTGCGGCGGGCCGCACAATGTTTCATTGCGCTCATAGTCTGACCTCCAACTTCTACATTATCTGCGGCGGGAAGGCCGGTTCGAGGATTCTTCGGCCACCCGCCGGAAGTATTCCTGTACGCGTTTATGGTATTCGGGCGGAACCGACTGCAGGAGGGTCGCGGCCGCGGACGATTCCTCCTGGCCCGTGGTGAGACCACCACTCGACCGCTGGTCCCTGCTTGAAAGGCTTACGTTTATAGTCGGCACGTATCTGTCAGTTGTACCCGTCTGGGAGTCGGGGCTCTCGCTTTCGCTTGAGCCGTACAGGCCGACGTTATCCAGAGTCGACGCCTGCATGCTGTAGCCGCCCTGGGCGCCTGTGCCCTGTCCGCCGAGGGCCTGGCCGTCGCCGAGGGCGAGGCCCGACGCGCCGAGAAGCTGTCCAATGGTGTTTCCCAGGCTCTTCGCAAGCGTGGGCTGGAAGACAAGCGCACCCTGCGCCTGCATCGGAATCCCGCTGGCCCCCTCGCACATGGCTATGAATTCCGCAAGGATCTTTTCCGCGTTGGCGGCATGCTCTGCAGCTTTCGGGCCGTCGAACTCCGCAAGCGATGCCCCCGCCGCCTCGATTTCGTTGTCGGCGCCGGATTCGGAAACCGCGTCGACGAAGTTGTGCGCCGTCTCTTTGAGTTTGCCGTACTGGTCGTCATCGGGCAACGTGAGTTCGTGCTCAATCATCTCGTCAAGAAGCCGCCCGAGAGCGGCCTTGATGTCGTCCTGTTCCGCGGCAAGGTCGCCCATCCTCACCTTGTCTTCCACGGAAAGCTGGTCTTTCGAGCCGGGGAGCGACGCCATCCGCCTGGCGAGGTCTTTCTGGCGCAAATAAAGTTGCACGAAACGCGCCGCGTCCTCCATGAGGGGATACGCCTTCTCGAGCGTCTCGAGCGGTTGCAGCGCGTTGGCGGCGTACTGCTCCGCTCCCTCACCAAGGAGACCGGCGGCTTCCTCAAGGGCCGCCAGGGCCGAAGAGTCCGGCATGGATTTGCCGGCCTGGGAGGTCTTCTGTGACGCCTTTGCCAGCGCGTCCGCGAGTTCATTAAGCGAGTTCGCCAGAGACTTATCCACGTCGAAGAGGGGGCTCTTCGAGGCCAGATCCCGCGCCTGGCGGGCCTGTTTCGCGAGGGCCTGCACCATGTCGGCCAGTTCCTTTGACAGGGCGTCGGCGGCGTCCTTGGACTTGGGGTCAAGGGACTTCAGCGCCGCCAGGTCTTCTTTCAGCCGTTCACGAAGCGCCTCCAGCGCCCTCGCCTGGCTCTGGTATTTCGACAACAGGTCCTGGAGCGTGGCCTTCGCCTGGGTGAGCCTGTCAAATTCCTCCTGCGATATTATCGTGACGCGCACGAGTTCGCTCTCCGCCCCTTTGGGGGAGTCGGGGTCGTTGTCCTGCGCCCGCGCGTAGAAGGTCAGCACGTCGCCCGGCGCGAGTTTGTACGCCGAGAGCGGCAATTGGATCTGGGCGCGGACGCTGGCGGCTTTCTCGCCTTCCGCGAGGAGCGGCAGCGGCAGGTCGCGCGATTCGTTCAGGCTCCGGTAGAGCCAGGCCTGGGTCAGCCCGAAATCGTCGTCCGCCTCAACCACCAACGGCAGGACGGCCCTTGGAGTGGCATAGGACGTCGCCACCGGTTCGGCAATCCTGACGAACGGGCGGCTGTCTTCCAGGCGCGTTATCGCGCACGAAACGCGACTCCTGCAAGGCAGCGCCTTTGTGTCCACTACCCCGAGGCTCAAGCGCCCGTTGCCCTTGATGACGAAAGACCCCTTCACGCTTTTTGAACCCTCCCCCGTCGGCTCCATCTTGATGGTTTCAGCCGGGATGTCGCGCCACTCGAGGGCCAGGTCCCCGCCGGACAGCGGCCGGTTGCTCTCGGCAGTACACTCGACCTGCGTGCCGGCAAGGCCGGCAATACCTTTCTCGGAAGGCGGACCTTCACTTGCGGGAAGGCCGGTGTAAGCGGGAGGAGTCACCTTGAAAGTGACCCTTGCGATCTGGGGCGTGTATATTATGTCGACGCGGTATGCTCGCGTGCGCCCCTTTGCCGCCCGCACAGTATAACTAACCGGAACCGTGAGTTCGCGCAATTGGCCGCGCCAGGCGCCGTCGGCTTGGGGAAACATGGGAAGTACCTCGGCGGCGCCGGTTTCCGTCCTGACGAGCATTTCAAGTTGCTCGGGTTTGGCCTGGCCGAACCTAACGGAGACGTTGACGGTGTCGCCGTACATCGCCTTCGTATCGCCGGGGGTTACGTCGAATTCGTAGGGCGAATACGGTGGTTGGTCCACCCAGGGCGTCAGTATCCTCACGAACTGTATAGTCGAGAGCTTAGGGGCGAGCACTGCTACACAGGCGGCGACGAGCAACAGGCCGGCGAAGAAAAGCAATGGCCGAACGGCGCCGCGCAGCGGGAGAACGGATTTGGCGCCTACTCCCGCAGCCACTTCGCCCGCCCGGCATACCGCCAGGACCCGCAGTCCGTCGCTGAGTTCCCGGGCGTCCGGGCCGCTCTCCGCAAGATCCACCCCCGTGAGCACTTCACCGCCGGTCTTCGCCGCCGAGTCGACCGCCCTGGCGATTATCGGGGGCCGCGCCAAAGACCAGATTCGCGCGCCCGCGAAAAGAAGCACCCCGAAAAAGGCCAGGGCCGTCACACCCAGGAGGCAAAAACGCACGTTCGACGGCAGTTCAACGGTCAAGTCCAGCCAGGCCGCACCTATGAGGATAAGAAGGGCTATGAACAGACCGCTGCCTGCGCCATGGACACAGGCCAAGAGCCGCATCCACCGCGCAAGGCGTTTGACCACGCGTGAAAGGACGCCGCCGGACGGGCTGGACACGCTTGTCATATGAGTCCTCCTCGGCGTCTCACAACCCATGCCACCGACCAGATGGCGACGGCGATCATCATCACCCACACCTTGTCCCAGGCCGAGGTGTGGCGGGTTTCAGTTGGATGGGTCCTCAGCCAGTAGTCCATGTACGCCGAGCGCAGTTGACCCAGGTCCTTGCCCGTCAGATCAACTCCTCCCGAGTCCTCGGCCAGTCGCGCCATGAGAGCGGGGCGCGCGGCCACGTCAATCTGCTCCTCGAAGGGCGCCTGCACCTGAAAGACGCATTCCGCGGGCGGGCCTGCTGTCTGCCGTCTGAGGCGCACCTCGTAGTATCCCTGCTCCAGGGGACCTGCGACGACACGGAAGAGTCCCGCTTCTCTCCCCGCCGATGCAACCGTGAGCGCGATTGGCTGCCCCTTTTCCCCCTGTGTCAATTCGACTACGGGCGGATTCGCGGCGTTAAACTCCTGTTCCTGGGACCTGAGGAGCGCGAATATGACCACCTTTTCGCGCGTCGTGAACACCGGGCGCGACGTCCTCAGGGCGCAGGTCTGCGAGGGAAGGAAATCGGTGCTGCTGACCATCCATCGCAGCAGGCTTCCCCAGAAGAAACCGTAGACGTTCTGGTAGGTCTTGAACTTGGGCGAAAGGAAGGCCCAGCGCCATATGCCGGCCCCTTCAAGAACGATGGTCCGTCCGGAACCATAGGGCTGGTAGGTAATGACGGGCATATCCGCCAGGGCGCTGGACGGGTCGGCTTTGGCGACGACCGAGGCAAGGGGCTTGGTTTCCCGGACGGTGCTTGACGTCGCGAGGCTGGGCATCTTTTCGGCAATCGTTCCCTCGACCTCGGCGGGAGCGTCCGGAAACCAGCGCAGCGACTCTCCGAATGGCGTCAGTTGAACGCGCAGCCGTTTTTCGGTGCCCGGGATCCAACTCACGGGCATCACGGGATCCAGGCGCTCGGAGACTACCTGCGTCGGCTTGCCCCGCGCGCACAGGAGCGTCCCGCCCGTTTCAGCCACCCACTGTTTCAGGTTCGCCACGCCGGCCTGGGTCAGGAACGTCTCGGTATCCCTGCCCAGGATTATTATCTGGTAATCGCGCAGCCGCTCCGGGTCCGCCAGGAAACTCGATGCATCGCTTACGATCTCAACTTTCTCCGGCGCCTGCTGCGGTTCCTGAGGGGCGCTTGTCCCGGCCCCCGCCGGCGCTTCGCTTGCCTGGCCGGGCTCCCGCCTGACGAGAAGCCTCTTGTCGGTAAGGCGAATGACCCCCGTGACGGCGACGGCCTTGTCCCGCGCCAACACCCTGAGGAGGAACTTGGAGTCCCAATACGGCTTGCCCTCGAGCACCAGGACTCTTATGGCGTCCTTGACCACGGTCAGGACGAACGTGGCGCGATTGTTGAGCCGGGTAATCTCCTCGGGGGAAGAGCCGACCTCCAGTTCGTAGAGGTAGACGCCCGGTTTGTCCTGCGCGACTTCGAAACTCACGGACGCCCTCTGCGCCGCGCCGAGTTCCACGTCCTTTTGCTCAAGTTGGCGCTGCCCGTCCGAAAGCGCCGCCTGCACGACCGCGCCGGCGAAGCCGCGGTGCCGGACGAAGGCGGTCACAGTCAGTTTCTGTCCTGCAAAGGCCAGTTCGCGCGGCGACGATGCCTCGATGGAGAGGTCTTTGCCGGACGACGTGCTGCCGGACGTGACGGTAAACAGGGGCACGCCCAGGGCTTTCGCGAGTCCCGCGGCATTGCCCGGCGCACTGGGATCGTCTGACGCGTTCTCCGCGCCGTCGCTCAAGAGGAGCACAGCCCCGGCGCTCTGTCCCATTTCCTGGACCGTCTGTGTCAGGGCGCCGGCGACGGCGGTAACCTGCCCCGTCGCCTTCAACCCGCCAAGAGCCGCGGCTGTTACGGGGCGCACGCTCTCGTCAAATGCCAGCAATTCGACCTCGAAATCCGACGCCAGCGACCGGCTCGCGGCCTCCGCCAGCACAGTGACCCGTGACAGGCGCGGGCCGCCGTCGACGTCCGCGGTGGCCATGCTCTCTGAAGTGTCCACGAGAACGCGCAGCCGGGGACGCCCCTTTTCCGACTGCGAGGTCGCCAGCCACGAAGGATTCAAGAGGAGGGCCAGCGGGCAGGCCACCCCGAGGTACCACAGGACGGCTACGACGATCCGCCTGGCGCGGCCGATCTCCGGCGGCCTGTACAGGACGTACACGAGGCCCGCCACCCCGGAGAGGGCCGCGAGGACCGCCCACAGCGACATCGGGATAAGCGGTTCAAAAACCAGCGTCCGCATAAGCGCCGCCCTCGTTACGACCGGAAGAGTTTCAACAAGCCCAACTCAGCCAGAAGACAGACAACCGCCGAAAGCATCAACCAGGGCCACCACTCGGTGCGCTGCTCCTTTTCGTCGCCCTCGGTTGATACCCTGTGCACCTCGACCTTCGCAGCGTCGCCGAAGCCCGTCTTGAGCGTCTCGGGATCCGCCGGGCGCAGGTCGCTTTCGAAATCAGGACAAGCCGCGGCAAGCGCATGTACGAGGCGTTTGCCCTGAAAGACCCTGAAAATGCCGGCCCGTTCCACGGCCTGCCATGTCCACACGACGCCCGTCTGGGCGTCTTCGAGGCTGCCACAGGCATCGTCACCCGGCGGCGGGCCCACCACCCAGGTGTCCTCGGCGCCAAACGACGAAACCGGCAGGAACACGTGAACCGGCTGTCCGACCATCGCGGTGGAAGACCGCCCGCTTTCGCTCTCGGTAAGTTGCTCCACAAGTTCGCAGACAAGCGGCACGAAAAGCGGCGATGCCGGCAGCGTGGATTGCGCCAGGTCGGCATTGAGCACGGCCGCGCGCCCGCGCCCGCACGGCGTCACGATAAGCGCGGCGCTGCCGTCGTCAAACGATGCGAACACGTCGTCAGGCGCGCCTCCGGTGCGTGCGACCGTTACCACGCCGCCCGTAAACTCGATGGCCCCGAGAATATCCGTGTTCGAGGCAAGGATCTTGAAGGGGCGCTCGGCCGTGCGTATGTCGCGCCATTTCCGCGGGGCGCCCGACGTGCGGGCGTCTCCGGAAAAGGCGACGGGCAGCCGGAACTGCCGTCCGCAGGCAGCCTCCAGAGCGAGCAAGTTCTCCACGTCCCGGATTGTCTCGGTAACGCACAAGAGCGAACCGCCCCGCGCGGTAAGCGCCACCAGAAGCCGAATCGCGTCCGCCGGAAGCCTGCCCGCCTGCACGATAATCACCAGGTCCGCGGCCGCCAGGAGGTCGGCATCCAGGTGCGCCGGATTCAGAATCTTCGTGTCCTCATCGCCGCCGAGCGCCCTCTCCAGGAAGTATCTGGACGTGGCCACTTGTGAGGGGTCCTCGCGCGACAGAATCACACACCGGTGCCTGCGGACAAACGGGATGGCAAACGGGCGCTCGTCGTCAGCCGCGAGGACGTCCTTGGCGTCGATGAGCCTGGCGGTGCCGCAAAGCCAGCCCGCGTCGGGAGCGTCACCGCCACCGGCCGAATTCCCCGGGCCGCCAGGGGCCCCGGCAATGTCCGCGGGCAGCGACACCACGGCCTGGCCGGACTGCCAGGGAGGGCACTCGGCCTTGGCCCGGAAGGCGGCGTCGCCTATCCTGACGCTCACGTCGGCCGACTGTCGAACAGCGGAGAAATTGCCCACCTCAACGGCAATCTGCGCGGGCTCGCCATACCGGGGCCGAGTGACCGCACGGACGTCGCAGACCGCGAGGTTGTCGGCGCCGCCGGTAAGGCCGACCTGCTCGAAACGCACGGCAACGCCCGCGGGTACGAGTTCCAGGGGGGCCTTCTTCCAACTGGAGACCTGGAAGTCGCTGATTATGACAAGTTCGCGGACGACGTCGCCCGCGCCGGGAGATTGCGCGAACATCTGCGCCGCAGCGCTCAATGCCGCCTGAACGTCCAGCGCTTCGCTGCGCGGCTCTACGGCCGCCAGCGCCGTCTCGAGCCCCGCCAGGTTTTCAGAGACTCGCTCGAAGAGCGGCACCGCCCGCGCTGCGCAGGCGATTATGTTGGCCCTGAGCCCCGACCGGTAGCGCACGTATCCGCCCGCTGCGGCCTTGGCCCTGTCAAAAACCTGGGCCACCGCCCTGCGCGCCTGCATGCTTTGGGACACGTCCAGGAGCACTATCCGCACGGTTGGCTGGGTTCCGTCGAGGGCTATTGCGGAGTCCGTGCGTGTGAAGAGGCGGGCGAACGCCGCCGCCAGGAGCACCACGGCAAGCCCCCGAAGCAGGAGAATAAGGATATCCCTGAGGCGGAAAAGCGCCCTGCGCTGTTTCACGGCTTCCCTCAGGAATCTCACGGTCGGATACGGCAGCCTTACCGGGCGGGGCCGCGCCAACAGGTGCACCAGCGTCGGAAGAACGACGAGGACAATGCCGAGAATCAGGGCCAAAGGGTACATTACGGCCATTGCTATCCTCGCCGCTCGACTAACATGTCCTTGAGCGTCATCACGTACGGAACCGCCGTGGAAACGAACCGGTACTTGCAACCGCCCGCGGCGGCCATCGAGGAGACTTTCCTCATGTGTTGCGAGAAGGCTTCTTCGTATATACGCGCTAATTCCAGAGGCGAGCACGATATTACGCTTTCGTCTTCGAGATCCTCGAAGCGGTAGGCGGGCCCCTTCGGCAGGGCCTGCTCCTCCGGGTGGACGATGTGAAGGAGGATTATCTCGAAGTGGAGGTACTGGTAAAGGCGCAGCGCCGCGAAAACCGCCTCGAGGTCCGGGACGAGGAAATCGCTCAGTATCATCAACACGCCGCGCCGGCGGACCATCGGGAAAAGGTCCTGCAGGGCGCGGGCAATGTCGGTTTCCGGGGCCGGCTTGACGGCCTCGAGTGTCTCGCATATCCTGGCGAGGTGCAGCGCGGTGCTCCCCGGTGCGCGGTACTCCCCCAGGCGGCCGGCGCTCACCGCCAACGCCACCTGGTCGCGCTCTCTGGTCACCAGAAACGCCGTAGCCGCCGCAAGGTAGCGCGCGTGGTCGAGTTTCGAGTCGGTCTTTCGCAGGTGCCCGGAGAAAAGCATCGACGTGCTCGTGTCGAGAAGCACCGTGCAAAGGAGGTTGGTTTCATCGGCGAAAATGCGCACGTACGGTTTGTGCAGGCGCCCTAACACCTTCCAGTCAAGCCGGCGCAGGTCTTCGCCGGGCGTGTACTGGCGGAAGTCGACAAACTCCACCGCCCCTCCGCGCTGAACGGACTCGTGCCGCCCGGCATACGGCCCTTCCAGCATCTTCCGGAAGGAAAGCCGCATGTTTCCCAGACGGTTGAGGGCTTCGACCTGAAGGAACCGGCTTCCTGGCGCAGCGGCCATCTCGAGCCCCCGATTAATCAGGCACCTTTTCCAGCAGGCTGGCGACTATTCTGGCCGAATCGACGCCGTCGCCGATTGCGTGGTAGTTCGGAATAATCCTGTGGCGCATCACCGGCAGGGCCACTGCCCTTACATCGCCTACCGTCGGGGCCGTCCTGCCGTTCAGTAATGCCCACGCCTTGGCCCCCAGGACGAGGAATTGGCTGGCCCGAGGGCCTGCTCCCCACTGCACGTACCTGCGAACGTCCTCTACCGCGCGCGCGTCAGCCGGCCTCGATGCGCCCGCCAACCGCACGGCATACTTGACCACGGATAACGGCACCGGCACCGCATACACGAGTTCCCTGAGCGCCAGGAAATGCTGCCTGGGCATCTGTGCCCTGGGCAGCGTCAGTGGACCGCTGGTCGTTTTTGTGACGATTGTCTCCTCCTGGTCGGGAGTGGGGTAGTCGATGTGGATCTCCATCGTAAACCGGTCTAACTGCGCCTCGGGCAGCGGATAAGTGCCTTCCTGCTCGATGGGGTTCTGGGTGGCCGCGACCATGAACGGTTCCTCGAGGTCGTAGGTCTTGCCGCCGACGGTCACGTGCAGTTCCGCCATGGCCTCGAGCAGCGCCGACTGCGTCTTGGGCGCGGCGCGGTTGATCTCGTCCGCAAGTATGAGGTTCCCGAAGACGGGGCCGGGGCGAAACACCATGGATTGGCCCGAAATGCCCCCGGCCGCGTCAGTCTGCAGCAATTCGTAGCCGGTTATGTCCGCGGGCATGAGGTCCGGCGTGAACTGGATCCTGCAGAATTTCCAGTCGAAAGTAGAAGCCAATGCCTTGACCATCAACGTCTTCGCCAGCCCCGGCACGCCCAGAAGCAGCGCGTGCCCCCCGGTAAGCGCGCAGACCAGGAGCCGGTCGATTATTTCATCCTGGCCGACGATGACTTCATGCAGCGCGCTGCGGATGCGCGTAACGCGGTCCACGAACTGCTCAAGCCGCGCTTGAGCAATGCCCACGCTGCCGGTTTCGGGATTTCCCATCGGGCTTGCCCTCCTTCCCTGATACTACGACATATACGTTAAAGAGACTCTACATGTACGTCATAAACTCTACGCCGACACCGATACCGATGGCCTTGTTTAGCCGGCACGGCCCCTGCTGTCAGACCGGATGGCCGTATGCTGGGTGAATTCGCTCTCCTATTAAACCGGTTCCGCTAACATATTCAAGCCTTTTTGCGGCCAACATTAGTTAGTACGCCTATTGACAGGATTTGTTCGCACTTTGGCCGCGGAAATTCAATATTCGCGCGTCTGCGCGGGCAGCCTCCTATGCGATTCTCGGGAATCCGCAAGGACGACGCCGACATGGCGCACGCGCAGTTACCGGGAATTCATGCGCTCCTTGAGCCAGACTCATCGAACCGCGGTATCCTCACGCTCTTGCCCCCCTTCAATGCGGATTCATGCGCGCAGATTCCCGCGGCGGTCCAGTTGGCAGCGGTAATCTCGTTAATCCAGGGCCTGCGCTTCTCGACGATGCTGCGGACGAATTCGTGAACCAGATGCGGATGCGAACCGTGATGTCCTCCCCCGGTCTCAAAAGACTTCTGCGGGTTCGTATCGTCATACTTGCCCCTCCTGGCGAAGCGGGCGATCTCCGGGGGAAGGAGGTCCCCGCGATCCGGCGCGACGATGCGCTCGAAGGTCGTGCGCCGGCCTCTCTGCGCCCGCGCCAGGGAGCGCGCGGTGAATATGACGGGATTGTCCTCGGCTTCGATCTGGGGCCACTCGAAGGTCATTTTTTCTCCGTACACGCAGAAACTCTCGGTATATCCGCGCGAAGTGTGGAAAAGCGACCTCGTGACTTCCATGGCCAGGTCGGGCTTTTCGAGCCGAAACACCGCTGTCTCAACGGGAAATGGGTTTCCGTACTGCCTGCGAAGTTCCTCACGCATTACGCCTGAGCCGAGGCAGTGGACGGATATTGCCCTCGTGTCCGCGATGGCAAGGCAGGGCGACACGGCATGCGTCGCATACCACATGGGAGGCAGGCCCATCCAGTAGGACGGCCAGTTTTCCATGTCCTGGTAGTGCGCTCCGCGAAGCAATTGGATGCGGCCGAGTTTGCCCGTTCTCACCAATTCCTTCGCATAGAAGAACTGGCGAGTGTATACCGACGTCTCCATCATCATGTAGTTCTTTCGGCTCCTGCGCTGTGCGGATATGACGGCCCTCAAGTCCTCCAGACTCGTTGCCATCGGCACGGTGCATGCGCAATGCTTGCCTGAATCGAGCACCTGGACGGCCTGCGCGGCATGCATCGGTATCGGCGTCACGAGATGCACTGCGTCATATTCGCCGGAGTGGATGACTTCATCGAGATGCGCGTGCCTTCGGCTGATATCAAAAGCGTCCCCGACGGCCTTCAGCGCCCTTACATCCGGATCAACGATGCCGACGTGCGCCACGTCGGGATGATGAAGGTAGATTGGCACGAATGCGCTGCCGAATCCCATCCCGGCAACTGCAACGCGGATGCCCCTTGTCCGTCGCGCTTGCTTGTGTTTCATACCGGCATTCTCCTGCGAGGCGCTAACGATTGTCATGAGGCGCCGTCTTGGCGGCACGCCGCCTCGGCGCCGCTGCCCGGGCATTCGCCCCAATCACGGAAGCATGGACCGCCCGCTCCTCGCTACGGCTTCTCCAGGAGCGACAGCGCCTGGAGCGCTGCCTCGGTGAGGAGCGCATCGGAGCCGCGAGCGACCCTGCAAGTCTCTATTTCGTAATTCCCCCAGGCGTACTCCGCCGCGACAGGTATGTACCCCGGGTCGTAGTCGCCTGCGTAACTGCCCACAAACGTCCCCCGGAACTCTGAGTGCGCCTTGATAGCAAGGCCAATGCCCGTAAAGACCTCCCCGGGCAGCCCCACAATAGCCACGTCCCCGAGGCGGAAGGCCTGCACCTCGCCCTCGTAGAACTCCCCCGTGGGCGTCGCATCGAGGCCCTCCTTCTTACGCGGCAACTTCACGGGGACGACCACGCTCTTGAGTTCCTCGCCCCTCACCGGCTCGGTCCGGTCTAATGCGCGTTTGGCCGCCTCAGCCACCAGGCGCCCCTTGGCCTCGACCTGGTCGTAGCTGTCCCGCGGGAACCGGGGGTTAATATCGGCGCAGCACCCTTGGGCCACGGCCACCCAGGGCGGCGTAGAGGAGCGCGCCCGCGGCGCGCCCGTGGCCCCAGCCCCCTCGGTCAGCAGACGCTGGAGTTGCCGGCGCGCCTCCCCTGGCCAGTCGGCCGTAATCAGGCAGTTGCCGCTGTCCATGACCGTGGCGTGGCAGGCGAACTGCACCAGGACCGCATGAAGGCCCTTCTTGCCCGCGAATGCCAGGACTTGCACTGCGGGGTCTACCGGCCCCAGCCAGGCCACCTGGGCCGGGTCGGGATTCTCCCAGTCCATGGCCACCTTGCCGTCGAGCATGTGGCAGCGACGGTTGTGCTGGACCTTGTCCATGACGGCGCGCCCGAAGGAAAGCCTTGCCGGCTCCGTCTTCGCGGCCGCCGCGGCGAGGCACTCGGCCAGTTTGCGCGGAAGTTCGTCAAGGTAACGTTGGTGGGCTGCATGGTCGGCTTCGGTCTTGGGTTGGGGCCGGGTGTCCGGCCCGCCGTGGTTATGGGTGGTGGAGAACATGAGGCAGTTCGCGGGAATCCCGGACATCTCGGAGGCGAGGGCGCGACACCGGCACGTGGTCTCGGCCCAAAGGCCCAGGAGATCCGAGATGACCCAGCCGATGCGCGCCGTGCCGTTGTCCGCCACCAGGGCCCGGGCAAATAAGGGGTCGTGGGTGCCCCGAGAGCCGGTCTTCCGGGCCGAATAGCCTACCATAGGAACGTTCACCGGGGGCGTGATGTCAACCTCTGCCGTCCCGACCTTAAGCATGTTCAAGGCCTCCTTCCCCTGTTGCCCGGTCAAAGCGACCGGGATAGCATCCGCTTCATCTTCGCATCAAGACCACTGTCCCCGCAATGGGTCGAATTGTAAAGATCCATCCCGCGGAATTGAATAACCTGTCCCGAATTCCGGGATTGCCATTACACAGACCGCCGCGTATCATTTTGAAGCCCCTCGGGGAACGACGGGTTGCGCGCAACCGGAGAATCCGTCACGCGCGCTGACACGGTTTGCGAAGAAAGGCCGGGCAGAATGAAGGACCCCAGGCGCAGGTCAATCACGGACTTGGAGCGGATTGAGCAGAACGTCGCGGACTTGCTGTCGCGCGTGGACGAAATACGGCGCCCCATCCAAGGCTGGCAATGGCGCCAGGGCAGGCACATAGCGCCGGGCAGGTACAAGTACGACAGCCCGTGGAAACTCTACAGCCCTGAGACGGCATGGGGCGGCGAAGACACAACTGCCTGGTTTCGCGCCGAGGTCGCGATTCCGCGCGAGATGTCGGGGCGCGAGGTGTACGCCCGGCTTCTTCCCGGCGGCGAGGGTATAGTCCGCGTCAACGGGGTCCCCGTCGCGGGCCTCGACTTCAGCCACACTGAGTTCCTCCTTGCCAAACGCGCCGCCGCGGGGCAGCGGTTCCTCATTGAACTCGAATGCTATTTCCGCGATGCGCCCGACGACTCCATCCGCGGCGAGGTGAGGAAGATCCACCAGTTCAAGATCGCCGAACTCGTCGTCAAGGACGCCGCTCTGCTCGGCCTCTACTATGACCTGTCGGTGGCCGCCGACATGGTGCGCGCGATGGAACAGGCGCGTCCCGACTTGTCGGCCCGGTTCCTCAAGGCCGCCCAGCGGGCCGTTGCCATGCTCGATCCGTATGCGGCGGACCCCCGAGCGTACAGAGCCGGAGCCCTCGCGGCCAGAAAGTACCTTGCCGAGTCACTCTACCACGGCGGACACGGCCGCCCCGCGGGGACCTTGAGCCTCGTGGGGGCGTGTCATCTCGACCTGCTTTTCGTCTGGCCGTACAGGGAATCCATTCGCAAGAACCTGCGAACTAACCTCATAGCGGCGGGTCTCATGTCGCGGTACAAGGAGTACAGGTTCGGACAAACCCAGGCGAAACTGTTCGATGACATGAAGCGGTACCACCCCGGGGAGTTCGCCGGGATTACGGCCCTCGTGCGAAGCGGGCGCTTCGAGCCGATAGGAGACATGTGGGTCGAGCCGGATGCCAATATCCCGTCGGGCGAAGCCCTGGTGCGGCAGATACTCTACGGCAGAAAGTTCTTCGAAAAGGAGTTCGGCCGCAGGTCGACCGTATGCTGGTGGTCGGACGTTTTCGGTGTGACGGCCTCCCTGCCGCAGATACTTGTCCAGGCGGGGTACAGGGTATATTACAGCGCCAAGCACTCCGTATGGCACGATACAAACGAATTCCCCCACGGCACTTTCTGGTGGGAAGGCATAGACGGGACGAGGATAATGGCGCATTTCCCGCCCACGCATTTCATAGGACGGATGGATCCCGAGTCCCTCGCGCTCCAATGGGACCTCTACCAGCAGAAGGACGAAGCGCCGCACGTCATATACACCTACGGTTTCGGCGACGGCGGCGGCGGGCCTACCGAGAGGATGATAGAGTACGCAAGGCGCTTGAGGCTGACGGACGCAATGCCGCAGATGGTCATGTCCACCGCCGAGGAGTTTGCCGGCCGCCTCACTTCGAGCGCGCATGATCTTCCCGTGTGGTCGGACGAACTCTACCTCGAAATGCACCGCGGCGCCCAGACCACCAGGGGCGACCTCAAGGCGAAAAACCGCCGGGCGGAATCCGCGCTGCGGGCGGCCGAGATAATGTCGTCCGTCGCGGCCGCGTTTGCAGGAGCCAAGGCCCCGCACGGGGAATTCGAGGCGATGTGGAAAACGCTTCTCGAATGCCACTTTCACGATGCCGTGACGGGCACGCACTGTACCGAAGCCGGCCAGGAAGTCGCAAAATGGTACGATGGCCTCTTGGCCGCGGCCGGGAAGAAGACTCTCGATGCCTGCCGGGCGATTGCGCCAAAGCACGCCGCCGGCAGGAAGACGCTCTTTAACTTCACGGGCGCCGCGACAGCCGGGCACGTTTTCTGGAACCAAAACAGCCCTGCGGGGAAAAAGTCCGCCCGGCCGCTGCCTGACGCGAATGTGACACTTGCCGCCGGCGGCGAGGTTTTCCAGACTCAGCGTCTCGCCGATGGCAGCCTGGTAACCTACGTCGCCGACCTGCCCGCCCTGGGTCACAGAGTGTTGTCCGTCGTCCGGGCGAAGGCCGCAGGCAAACCGCCGTTTGAAATGACGGCGCGCGGTATCCGCTCGCGGCATTACGAACTCAGTTTCGGCCGAGACGGCTTCATCGAGAGACTCTTCGACCTCGGTGCGGGCCGGGAGGTCCTTGCCGGCCCCGGAAACGAATTCAGGCTCTACGAGGACAAGCCCGGACGCTTCGAAGCGTGGGAAATATCAAAGGATTACGAAACCAGGCCCATCGACTCGGTGCGCTTTCTCGGCGCCGAAGACGGCGCGTGCGGCGCACTCCTCGCAACGAGGATCCTCCGGTGGCGGGTCGGGAATTCGCAAATCACTCAGGAAGTAGTCCTTTACGACCGTTCGCGCAGGATTGATTTCCGGACTGAGGTCGATTGGCGCGAGGAGCGAAAACTGCTTCGGGTCTATTTCCCCCTTGCCGTCCTCGCCAGGCGCGCCACGTACGAGATCGCCTTCGGCGCAATCGACCGCCCCACAAGGACGACCAATCCCTATGACAAGGCGAAGTTTGAGGTGCCCTTCCATCGCTGGTTCGACGCGGGCGAGCACGGCTACGGCGTCTCCATCCTCAATGACTCCAAGTACGGCGGCTGCGTAAAGGACTCCGTCGCGTCGCTGTCGCTCCTCAAGGCCCCCCGGTTCCCTGACCCGACGAGCGACCTTGGAAAGCACACATTCACTTACAGCCTGCTGCCGCACGAAGGCGATTGGCGCGACGCGGGCACGTTCGAAGAGGCATTCCTGCTCAACACTCCCTTCGCGCTCTTCGACGGCGCCGCGCAACCGCCCCAACTGGCCTACGTGCAGGTTTCAAGACGGGGAGTCTCAGTCGAGGCGTTCAAGCGGGCTGAAAACGGGAAGGGGTGGATACTGCGGCTTGTCGACTATTTCGGGCAGGCCGGACCGGTGACGGTGACGCTGCCCGTCAGGCCGAAATCCGTCGAGTCGTGTACGGTAATGGAGGAGGCTTCGGACGGACCCGTATCGCCCGCGGACGGGGGCTTTTCGTACGCGTCTAGGCCGTTCGGGATAAGGACCTTCCGGCTGACCTTCGCAAGGTAGAGAGAACGCCACTGGCGGCCCTCAAGAGGGTGTTGCCGCCTAACCCCTGACAGACCGGGAGGCGGACGGGGTGGCTGTTAACCTCAGGGCTCCGAATTAGCGCCGTCGTCGGGGAGCCATGATATCAACTGCCGAACCTCGGGGCTTTTTTTGCCGACAGCACCGGACAAATCGGCTCTGGGGCATCAAGGCCCCCGTCACCGAGGCCGAGTTCGCCGACCTCGCCAAGACCAAGTTCGCCGACGAAGTCGAGCGAAACAACATCATCACCGCCTGGTCCAGTGCCCCCCGCGACAAGTACAAGAAACTAACGCCTTGACTCCGTCATCGATCGGCGTCCGACGCCAATTGACGCCCTGGCATGCCCCCATCAATCGGCGTCTGACACCAGTTTCCCTCGCTGTCTCGTTGCGCCCATGCCTGTCGCATGTTATAACCTCACATGTCCATTTCGCAGAGGTGAAGTCCTGGTGAAACGCATACTCATCCTGTCCGCCATTCTCGCTGCCTTCGCTGTGGCGGCCTTCCTCGTCTTCGGCGGTACTCCCAAACCCGGCAACATCCTCTGGAAGGCCCGCTTCGGGCACACGGCCAAATGCACTCCGGTCGTGTCTGAAGGACTCGTTTACTTCCTGAAGTACGACCCTTTCACAGTGGGGACTCGGACACTCTGGGGGGACACCTTCTATGTCAAAGCGGTTGAAGCCCGGACAGGGCGCCGGAAATGGAGCGTAACCCTGGATGACTGGTCGAGTTTCGGCACGGCCGTGAGCGGCGACACCGTGGTGTCTGCCGACCTCTCGGCGGTTCACGCCGTCTCGAAGACGACCGGCGCCGAGAAATGGCGTCACCAGATCCAACCCTCAAGCGAATTTCCGGCCCTGTCCCTCGCGATTTTCGGACAATCCGTCTACTTCGGATGTAACGACGGCCTGCATGCCTTGGCTGCCGACACGGGAGACGAGCGCTGGGCCTTCGCTGGAGCGCCTGTCTCGGATTTGCAGGTGGAGGTCGCCTCGGGCGTCGTACTGCTCCTCGCTGACGACGGCAAGGTGCATGCCCTCGACGAAGCCACAGGCGCCGAAAAGTGGAGCTTCGTTCCGGAGAAAAGCGGCTTCACGAGATCCTATGCCGTCGGACCCGATCTGCTGGTGCTTGCTGACGAGGACAGCCTCTTCGCATGCGACCTCACTATGGCTAAGGAGCTCTGGCGCTCGGAAGGAATCGAGCACATTCAGAGTCGGCTTGCCTGCGCCGATGGGACGCTCTATTTCTGCAATCATCGCATGGATTTGCGCGCCGTGGACGCCAGGACCGGACGGGATATCTGGACTACGCCGGTGCCCGGCGGGTTCAGCGAGAGCGCCGTCGTCTGCGCGGGGACTGTCTACGTCTTCACTGACAACAACGTGCTTGTAGCCTTTGACCCTAAGACCGGTAGAGAAAAGTGGCGCACGGCCCTGCCGTCCAGTAGTCACACAATGCAGGACAACCTCGCCGCCGGCGACGGCATCGTCGCCGTCACTCTCGCCAACGGCTACCTCTATGCCGTGATGGCCTCGCCGCCGTCGGCGTCCGACTGACCTTCTCTTCGCGCCTCAGACCGCGAGCGTTGTGTCCCTTGCTGACGCTCTACTTACCAAAAGTCCTCGCCGCCTCCTCGGTCTTCGCTGGCGCGTCAACCCTAAATGGACACCTCTCGGCGCACGCCCCGCACTGCAGGCACTCCGACGCCTTCGTGTCCGTCGCTGCGTACGCCGCCGCTATTTCCGGAGGCATCCGGCCCCTCGCCATCTCCAAGAGGCGTATCGTCCGCCGCTGCGCCGCTTTGCCTACGCGCCGGACAAGAGGTCCGTGAAGCGCCGCACGAAGACCTGATTACCTGGAGATTGCCTTGATCTGTGCCCGCATGGGTAAATAGGGACGCTAACTGACGCCGACATGATGTTTCACAAGGGCGCGTACGAGAAAATGAAAGCGGAATTGGAGGAGGCGCGGTGCGCGAGCGCGTTGCCTGCGGAGGCCGGCGCCGGGCCGGCGCTCCACTCGCTACTCGTCAGGCTGCGCATAGAGACGATGCGGCGCTGAACGGAAGAACATGGAAGACCGGAAGATAGCCATCCCTGAACTGTAGCCTGTGGCCCTCAAAGAGTGCTTGCGTGTTGTCCGCTGGGACAGGCATTCGTGTCTATCGGCCTCTTGGGCGAGTCATCAGTTCGCCTCTACGGATTCCCGCCCTGGTGTAGCGCAAAAACGGTCATGCACTCCTTCAGGCGTTCCCTGTTGCCAGGCGCCGCATTCGCACTATGATGTCTCGTAGCCAGTACCAACCTGCAGGCGAGTCGCAACGCATGACGGCATACGAAGAAGATTACAGGCGCACGGTAAAGCACGTGCCCGCAAGCGGATTCCTTGACGGCACGTCGATCGAACTTATCCGCCGGGCAAGACGCCCCCATCCCCCCAGACAGGTGCTCTTCGATTTCGACGGAACCTTGAGCCTCATCAGGGAAGGTTGGCAGGAAGTGATGATCCCTATGATGGTCGAGGTCCTTGCGGCGACGGGTACCGGCGAGACCCCCGAAGGGCTTCATCGTTTGGCGGACGACTTTGTGACTAAGCTCACCGGCAAGCAGACCATTTACCAGATGATCCAACTCTCCGAGGAAGTGGCCGCGCGCGGCGGCAAGCCCCTTGACCCCCTTGAGTACAAGAAGATCTATCACGACCGCCTCATGGAGCGCATCCGCCACCGGCGCGACGCGCTCAGGTCGGGCGAAGTACTGCCCCGGGATATGCTCGTGCCGTATTCATGTGAAATGCTGCAGGCCCTCAGGGAGCGCGGCGTGTCGCTTTACCTCGCCAGCGGCACCGACCGGAAGTACGTTCTTGAGGAGGCCCGGCTACTCGGCCTCGAGGAGTGGTTCGGCCCGCACATCTACGGGGCAATCGAAGACTACAGGAACTATTCCAAGGCGATGGTTATCGAGCGCATACTAAGGGAAAACAGCGTTGACGGTAAAACGCTGGTGGGTTTCGGCGACGGCTATGTGGAGATCCAGAACGTCAAGGAGGCCGGCGGCGTGGCCGTCGCCGTGGCGTCGAACGAACGGGCAAGGGACGGCACCGTGAATCAGTGGAAGCGCGACCGCCTTATCGGCATAGGGGCGGATGTGGTGATACCGGATTACGGGGACTTTAGGGCGCTTCTTGCGTACCTCTGGGGCGAATCGCCGCAGCAGGCGGGACGGCAGCCCCCGGAGCCGGGCGCGTTGACAAGGGAATAGGAATAAAGGGGGAGCGCATCATGCCCTTCAGCAGATTTGACACGTCGAAACTCGTATTGAAACCCCTCGCCGAGCGCGTGCACGACCTCGACAGGTCGGCCCTTATTTTCCCCGGCACGCCGCGAAAGCCCTTTTCGAACAAGGCACTTCCGGAGATCGCACAGAGCATCGTCCGCGCGGCGCGAGGCGGCAATCAGGTCATCTTCGCGTGCGGCGCGCATGTGCTGCGAAAGGGTAACGGGCCGCTCCTCGTCGACCTCATGAAGCGCGGTATGCTCACGCACCTGGCCCTCAACGGCGCGGGCGCAATCCATGATTTCGAAATGGCCCTCACAGGGGCCACCTGTGAGAGCGTCGCGAAGTACATCAAGACGGGGGAGTTCGGCCTCTGGCGCGAGACAAGCAGGATAAACGACGCGGCGGCGGCCGCGCGCCGCGACGGAATCGGATTCGGCGAGGCCGTCGGCCGCATGATTGAGGACGAACGGTTCCCCTACCGCGACACGAGCGTCCTTGCCGCCGGCTACAGGCTCCGCGTCCCCGTGACCCTGCACGTCGCGATCGGCCAGGACATCATCCACGAGCACCCCAACTTCGATGCCGAGGCCACGGGCGCCGCCACTTACACGGATTTCCTCATATACACCCACAGCATCTCGCTTTTGGAGGGCGGCGTCTTTTGCAGCATCGGAACGGCCGTGATGGGCCCCGAGGTGTACCTCAAGGCCCTTGCAATGGCCCGGAACGCCGCCCGGCAGGAGGGCCTCGAAATCCGGAACTTCACGGCCGCCGTGTTTGACCTGATCGACCTCGGAAGCGACCCCTCGTCCGAAGCGCCCAAGGACCAACCAGCCTACTACTTTCGCCCGTACAAGACTATACTTGTGCGGACGGTTGCCGACGGCGGCAGGAGTTTCTACGTGCGGGGCGATCACGCCCTGACGATTCCGGCCCTTTACGACCTGGTCATGGAAAGGATGACAGGGTGAAGACGTTTGCGCGGATGACCCAGGAGCGGCTGGGGGAACTCGTGTCGCGGTTCCCCCGCCTGCGCGTCGCGGTCCTGGGGGACTTTTTCCTCGACAAGTATCTCGACGTCGACGAGTCAATTGCCGAGACGAGCGTCGAGACCGGCAAGACCGCTCACCAGGTCGTCGCCGTCCGGCACAGCCCGGGGGCCGCGGGGACGGTTGTGTCGAACCTCGCCGCGCTCGGAACGGGGACGCTCTATGCCATCGGGTTTACCGGGGACGACGGGGAGTCCTACGAACTCCGCAAGGACCTCCGGGCGCTTGGCTGCTCCACCGAGCACCTGCATCTCTCCGGGGGTGTAATGACCCCGGTTTACCTCAAACCCCGCTACATCCACGACAAGAGGCTTGCCGGCGAGCATAACCGCTACGACACGAAGAATCGCGCGAAGACATCGGAAAGGCTCGAAAAGGACATTGTCTCGTCGCTTGACGCGCTTCTGGGCCGGGTGGACGCTGTCATACTTGCCGACCAGGTGGAAGCGGACGACTGCGGAGTCGTGACGTCCGCAGTGCGTGCAGCGGCGGGCGATCGCGCGAAACACAATCCACGGGTAGTGTTCTGTGCCGACAGCCGCTCGCACATAGACCGCTTCCGCAACGTCGTCACAAAGCCGAACCAGTTCGAGGCCGTCGGCAAAGCATGGCCGCGCCCGGACGAGAAAGTCCCGCTGGATATGCTTCTCCCCGCAATTACGCGACTGCGCGATGCCGTAGGGGCGCCGGTCTGCGCTACCCGCGGCGCCGACGCCATGATAGTGACCGACCCGGAACCGACCGCGGTCCGCGCGGTCCGCGTGGACGGCGAGACGGACACCACCGGCGCGGGGGACAGCGTGACGGCGGGAGTGGTTCTGGCGCTTGCGGCCGGGGCGACGCTTCCCGAGGCGGCGCTTATTGGAAACCTCGTCGCCTCGATTACCATTCAGCAGTTGGCCACCACCGGCGTCGCCCGCCCGGATGAACTGCCGCCGCGACTGCAAATGTGGCTCGAACAGTCGGATGTCCCACGCGGACCGAAACGACGTAAGGGGAAATGACATGGCTACAAACTGCGAGCCGTTCGTGAAAGCGTACCTCGAGGAACTCGTGGCAATCCTGCCCAAGCTCGACGCCCGCGCGCTCGCAAAGGCCGTGGACTGGATCAGCGAGGCGGAAACCCTGGGGCACACCGTCTTCACCTGCGGCAACGGCGGAAGCGCCGCAATTGCTACGCAGATGGTGGTCGACATGGTGAAAGGGGCTTCGATGGCCAGCGGCCGCCGGTTCAAGGCGCTCGCGCTCACGGACAGCGCCGTGACTATCACGGCGTACGCCAACGACGTCAGTTACGATTCCATTTTCGTGGAGCCCCTCAAAGTCCACGGCGAGCCCGGAGACGTCCTCATCGCGATAAGCGGCAGCGGCAACAGCGCGAACGTCCTGCGGGCCGTCGACTACGCAAAT
>Ga0315274_10003216_pt1 | contig 24331 bp, 26 predicted proteins | sample YL17G02_20_MG_FD_203700 | JGI IMG/M metagenome (GOLD analysis project Ga0315274, IMG submission 203700) | Sediment microbial communities from Yellowstone Lake, YNP, Wyoming, USA - YL17G02_20 | ecosystem: Environmental > Aquatic > Freshwater > Lake > Sediment | place: USA: Wyoming | collected...
AACACAAAGATGAAATGTGAATCAGGATTTGTTCTTAATCTCTTTCACAAAATTGTCCCATTTCTTGGTTTTGCCGGCCTTTATATCCGCTTCACTCTTTCTAATCTGTTCCATAATTTCAGGGTCAGACAAAGTCTCAATAGTGGCCTTCATAGATTCATACTCATCAGTAGATATAGTCACCCACATAGATTCATGCCTTCCTTCCATCTTTAATTCGCTCATGAATATAGTTTGTATCGTGCTTATAAATGTCTTCTGGAATGAAGTAGTTACAGCTTCTCAATCACTCCGAGCGCGAGCTCCGCGAGCTTCAGGAGGCTTTTCGCGTAAACGTCGGACTCCCTGTAGACGTTCCAGTCAACTGTCTCCCCCTTCCTGTAGCCGTCTATGGTTTCCCAGTCCCTGTTGCAGATAAGCAGAGCGAGAGCATGCGTCTTCTTCAGCGAGGCGCAGACGAACAAGGCCGATGTCTCCATCTCCACCCCGAAGGCTTTGCCCTTCCAGGTGCTTATCCTGAACCTCTTGTCCGGGGAGCTGTTGAGCATTACAGGCTGGTATGCGCTTGCGGTCCATATCGTGCCGTTCCTGGCCTCGATGCCCTGGCCCTTTGCAACGGCTTCAGCCAGCTTCGCGAGCTTTGGGCTGGGCTTTGCGGGATAGCTTGCCCTGGCATAGGCCTCTGTCACCCCGTCCGTCCTTATGGCATCTGTCGGCATGTATATATCGCCTACAGCAACCCCTTTCTGTATTGCCCCGAAGGTGCCGAGCTTTATTATGTTCTTCGCGCCCAGGTCGGCTATCTCATCGACGACCAGCGCGGTGTTCGGCGCTCCCATCTTCGTGGCTATGAGCGTGACCGGCTTCTTCTTCCATTCGCCGGAATAGCTCAGGTACCTCTTGTTCTCCAGCATCCTGACGTTCTTCAGGAAGCTCGTCAGCCAGACTATCTTCCCCGAGTCGTCATGGAGTATTACGTTCTCCTCGACCTTCCCCGGAAAATGAAGAGAAACCTTCATCATTAGAATATGCATGGCGGGGATATAAAATTTACCCTCCAAGAAAAGGCCATGGGACAGGCACGTTACGGCATAATGAGGGTAGTGAGACACGAGGACACTGTCAACAGGCAGGAGCTTTTTGACCAGTTCATAAGCGCTCCGGGAGAACTGCGGACGAAAATCACATGCCTTGAAGAAGAGGCGGGACAAGTCCGTGAAAGGCTCGGATCTCCCTTAACGCAGGAAGACTTCCGGATGGGATTCATTTATCTGAGATCCATCTATTCCGATCTGATGGAAGATGTCCGCGTCGCCGAGTCAGAGCTCCGCAGATACGACCGGGTTCTGGCAATGGCCGACAGGGTGTTTGGGAAAGGCAGCGACGCAGGATTAAAAACGGGAATCAGGGAGAGGATGGGAAAACTGAGAAGAATTGTTTCCGAAGCATACGATCTGGATGTTCCAGGCGGGGAGCTCCCAACGGTGAGCATATCCTGCGGTGAACCGGCCCCGGATCGGATATAGCCTGCATAGCCTGGCGCAATCGTTATAAATCTACCACTCAATAACTTACCCAATATGAAAATCGGAAAATACTTCATCGTAGGGTGCGACGGTAACAGGATAGAGGACGTCACCAAAGCACTGCAGGGTGAATTCGACCGTGACGGCGCAAAAAGGGTCTACACCTCGAATTCCCTGCCTCTTGGGTTCTGCTTCGTAAGGGTCGAGGGCGCCACGAACAGGCGGGTAGTCGGAGCCATCAGAAGCTACAGGCCGGAGCCTCAATCCGCTTTTTTCTGAACACTATTTAAAAACCTTCATATATTATATACCAATTATGAGAGTCTCCATAGTCGGAACCGGGTATGTAGGCCTGTCCACCGGTGTGGGCTTCGCCGTGAAAGGGAACAACGTCACCTGCGTGGACATAATAAGAGAGAAGGTGGACATGATCAACCGTGGCGATACTCCAATCTATGAGCCCGGGCTTGACGAGCAGCTTAAGGACGTGCTCGGAAGGGGGCTCTTCCGTGCGACCACGGACCTGGAGAAGGCGGTCATGTACACGGACGTTACTTTTATCTCGGTCGGCACGCCTTCCAGGGAGGATGGCTCGATCGACCTCCGCTTCATAGAAGAGGCTTCAAGACAGATAGGCGAGATCCTGAAGGAGAAGACCGGCTACCATGTTGTTGTCGTCAAATCCACCGTGGTCCCGGGAACGACCGAGGACGTGGTGAAGCGGAACCTCGAGAAGTCCTCTGGGAAGAAGGCCAGTGAGGATTTTGGTTTGTGCATGAACCCGGAGTTCCTGCGTGAGGGCAAGGCCATGGAGGATTTCCTGCACCCGGACAGAGTTGTTGTAGGATGCATCGACAAGAGGTCTGGCGATCTCGTCGAGAAGCTCTATTTCAATTTTAATACGAAGATATTCCGGACGGAGATAAAGGTAGCTGAGATGATCAAGTACGCATCCAACGCGCTCCTCGCCATCAAGATAACCTACTCGAACGAGATAGGGAACATATGCAAGGAGCTCGGGATAGACGTTTATGATGTCATGAAAGGCGTGGGCATGGACAATCGTCTTGGACCACACTTCCTTTCAGCCGGAGTCGGCTATGGAGGTTCCTGCTTCCCGAAGGACGTGGAGGCGCTGATAGCCAAGGCGAAGAGCCTGGGCTATGACCCAAAGTACCTCGAGGAAATGCACAGGCACAACAGGAGGCAGCGTGAGAGGCTTGTAGAGCTCCTAGAGAAGAAGACGAAGCTCCACGGGAAGCGGATATGCATACTTGGCCTCGCGTTCAAGCCCGACTCTGACGACATACGCGAATCACCGGCGATAGACATCATAAAATCGCTGAAGGCCAAGGGCGCATCAGTGGTCGCTTACGACCCGAAGGCGATCGAGAACATGCGCGTCCTGTTCCCCGACATCCACTACGCGGCCAGCGCCGCGGAGGCGATAGCAGGCGCTGATGCCTGTCTCATCCTTACTGAGTGGGACGAGTTCAAACAGCTCACCGATCAGGACTTCGGGACGATGGAGAAGAAGATCATAATCGAGGGAAGGAAGGCTCTCGACCCGTCAAAGGTCACGGAGTTCGAGGGCATCTGCTGGTAGAGATTAGACAACCAGCTTTATTTCCGTTCTATGTATATGTCCACCTGAAAAAGCACGTCTTCGGCCAGGCTCCTTACACCATCTTCCTGGTCTTCCTGCGAGACGGTGTTCAGAAATTTCCTGAGCTCTTCCCCATCCCATTTCGGGAAAACGCCATCGCACACCTCTTTGTATGATCCAAGAAGCCTTCTCAGGTATCCAGTCCTTTGGCTCGGCGGCTGCACCGCGAATTCCCCGTAATCCTTCGGCATGAAGCGTCTCATCAATATTCAGTTATGAAAAGTTTTATAAAACGAAACGTGATGATATTCTAATGGACAAGCTTCCCTCTTTCAGGAAGGCTCTCATTTTTGCTGCGCACCCGGATGACGACGTGTTCGGCTGCGGAGGGACGATAATAGACCTCGCGCGGAACGGGTGCAGCGTGAAATGCGTATACCTCACCTCAGGCTGGCGGGGCGTGCATGGAAGCCTTCCACCGGCTGAGAAGGCACGTGCCCGGAGGATGGAGGCTGAGAAGGCATGCAGGGTGATGGGAAGCAAACCGCTGTTCATGGATCTCGACAGGCTGAAGAAGCTCGAGTTCTCCGAGGAAAACCGGGCTGCAGTGACATCGCTTCTCGAGAAGGAGAAGCCCGACCTGGTCATGACGCACTGCAAGGATGACGCGCACCAGACACACAGGACGCTTGCAAGCATAGTCGAAAGCGCACTCGAGAGGATGGGCCCGCTCGGCCCGAAGGTGGTATGGTTCTACGAGACCTGGTCCCCGGTGCACATGCCTGACATAATCCACTTCTTCGGCGGCCGCACGATGGACACGAAGACAAAGGCGCTGAAGCAGCACAGGTCGCAGTTCGACAGGCTGGACATAGAGAACGCCATGAAGGGGCTCGCCATGTACAGGGGCCGCATGGGGCAGGAGATAATGGGGGGCCACGGCGGCATCTCTGAAAAAGGGCTTTATGGAGAGGCATTCCTTAGCAAGAAGCAGGGGAAATAAGCCAAACTATCCAGACTAAAAGGAAATGTTTGCAAGCTTCTTTATCTCTTCCGGGTTTATCCTGTAGCCTTTCTCCATGAATACTCCTTTGAAAGAATCGATGAACTCCTTCTTTTCTATGAGCAATCCAAGCTCTTTCAGGTTTTTTATGACTGTGTTTTTGTCACCTTTGAAAATATTCTTTCTTATTTTTTCGAAGTCTACACCAAATGCCAGCGCAGCCGCATCCCTGAAATCAGTCAGCCTCCCTGAGTGGATTTTCATGATTATCAGGACCTCCTTTTCAGGGACCTTAACTATTACAGCTTTTTCTATCCCTTCCACTTGCATCTCTTTTGAGTTTTCGATGAGGAGGTCAAAGCTGAAAAACGCACCGGTCTGCCTCACACCAACGCCTCCTATAAGAAGATCTATGCTGGCCTTTGGATAGCTCTTGTCATATCTGACAAATTCTGACGAGTATGGGTTGTCCAGTTGTTTTGCAATGCTTTTTCTGTATCCCATACTCCTGAGTTCGCGTTCAAACCCATCTTTATCCTCCTTTCTTATGGCCAGATCAGCATCTATGGAAAACCTGTGCCTGAACGCTGATACAGCATAACCGCCAACCAGCACAAAGGTAAGGCCTTTTTCAGAGAACCGGGTGAGCACATCCATTATCTCGTTTTCCCTTTCCAGCGGGTCATGCATTCCTGACAGCCTCCCTGTATTTGACACCCAGTTTCTTTCCGTACATCTCCTGGATCATCTCCAACGCCGGCTCGAAATTGTAGATATACTTCCTCATGAATTTTATCGTATCGTCCAAGCTATCTACGGGAACGCCTTCATGCATGGAAACATCAAAAATTTCCTGAAAAACCGGCTGAAAAAAAACATGCCCGCCCCTGCCCAGTTTCTCTTCATAAAATTCAAACAAATCCTTGTCGGCCTTCACAACCTTTATGAAAATCGGGTAATAGCTCCTGCTTCTCGCTATGTTATAGCCCCCATTCGTCCAGAAAAACACAGCATCCGTTCCGGTAAAGCAGTATTTTATGCCGAACAATTTCAAGACGTTATAACGGAAGGCGACATTGTCTCCAAAGGCAGACCCCAAGAAAGATAAGACTTTCCTGTACAATTCGCTCTCTTCATTCAAGAACAATTTCTTCCCGCTCCTCCTGAAGATGCCTGCCTTTTCCAATTCCAATACCCATTTGTATGTCCAGCCGTAGCTCAACCCTATCCTCCGGGAGATCGCCATTATGGAATCAGCTCTTCTTGAGGCTATCAATATCTTCACTGCATGAGGGTTCAATATCTCTAAATTCATATTATCATTATAGTGATAATTATTTATAAAGGTTTACCGGGGCGTTTTTGCATGGATAATGAATAAATATCCTTTCGGCATTTCTTTATGATGGAAATCCATGACGTGGTCGACAGGGACAATGTGGTGACTGGCAGGGCCTCGAGGAAAGAGGTTTATGAGAAGAGGCTCAACCACAGAGGCGAAATGCTCCTCCAGCTGAGGGGAAGGGATGTAAGTTTCATGCCGCATCATTGGGTGACCTCCGCCGGCGGCCATGTGATAGCCGGGGAGACATATGAACAGGCCGCCGCCCGGGAGCTGAAAGAGGAGCTCGGGGTCTCCGGGAATCTGGAATTCTTCTGCAGGGACCCGTACACATACGACGGAGGGGATGGAAGGAGCATAAAATTCATAGAGGTGTTCAGGACCGTCATCGAGTCAGGGTTCGTGCCGAATACGAGGGAAGTAGAAAGGGCGGAATTCTTTTCCATGGATGAGATCAGAAGGATGATCGCGCGCGGGGAGAAATTCCATCCGGAGCTATCATACATTCTTAAGAAGCATTTCGGTTTTCAGTAAACCGGGAACCCTTTGCACAATTCCAGGACTTCCTCTCTCACCTTCGCGAGCACCTTATCGTCCCCGGAGTGGTTTATCGCCTTCGACATGAACTCTCCTATATGGCGCATCTCTTTCTCTCTCATCCCGCGCGTGGTGACGGCGGGCGTGCCAAGGCGTATGCCTGACGGGTCGAATGGCTTCCTCGGGTCGTATGGTATCATGTTCTTGTTCACAGTTATCCCTGCCTTGTCCAGGGCGGTCTCTGCCTCCTTCCCGGTGAGGTTTTTGTTCTGCATGTCTATGAGTATGAGATGGTTGTCCGTGCCTCCGGATATGAGGGTGAAGCCGTGGAACATAAGCGTTTCTGCAAGCGCCTTCGCGTTCTTCACTATCTGTTCCGCGTAGTCCCTGAACTCAGGCTGCAGCGCCTCCTGGAAAGCGACTGCCTTAGCGGCGATCGCATGCTCGTGAGGCCCGCCCTGCAGGCCAGGGAACACTGCCTTGTCTATCGCTTCGGCAAACCTTTCCTTGCACATTATCATCGCGCCGCGCGGGCCGCGGAGGGTCTTGTGTGTGGTCGTGGTCACGATATCCGTGAACGGGAACGGGGAGGGATGCATCCCGCCTACAATGAGCCCCGCTATGTGCGAGATGTCGGCCATCGAAATAGCTCCCACCTCTTCTGCGATCTCCTGGAAGCGCTTGAAATCGAAAACCCTCGGATAGGCGGTCGCACCGGAAATAATCATTTTTGGCTTCTCCTTTAGAGCGAGCTGGCGCACGGACTCATAATCTATCAGGTGCGTTTCCGGATCCACTCCATATTGCACGCTCCTGTACATCCTGCCGGAGAAGTTCACCGGGTGGCCGTGGGTGAGGTGCCCGCCCATGGCGAGGTTCATTCCCATCAGCGTGTCTCCCGGCTGGAGCAGGGCGAAATAAACCTCTATGTTCGCGGGAGAGCCTGAGTATGGCTGGACGTTGACGTGCTCGCATTTGAACAGCTCCTTTGCCCGGGATATCGCAAGGTTCTCCACTATGTCTATGAAGTGGTTGCCTCCGTAATACCTCTTCCCGGGGTAGCCTTCCGCGTACTTGTTGTTGAAGACTGAACCGAGGGCGGCGAGCACATCCCTGCTCGGGAAGTTCTCCGAAGGGATCATCTCCAGCGTCTCGTTTATCCGCTTCAACTCACCCTCTTCCGCCTGAAGGTATTCAATATCCCTGCTGTGCATCTTCCCGCCAGACCACATAAGAACACCAACCCATGAAAACTAATAATATAATTTATGGTTTCAATGTTTAAAAACGATTGCCGTTTAAAATAATCTAACTCTGGATTTTTCCCCTTTCACGCAGAAGGAGATTCTTGCCCTGAGATGTAAGGAAATACTTGCCTTGTCTTATTTCCAGATTCCCGGCAAGAACATATGGGAAGAGAGAGGCTTGTGTGTATTCATCCATTCCCACTGGGATATGCGCGTCCAGGTCTTCCTGCGCTCTTACAATCGCTAGCGCGGCTCGCTGAGCTGCCGGACTGACATAATCACCGCAGGAAATTTCTGGCATAACAGTTCTTTCCGTTTAAATTTTATAAACCTTTCCATCTTGTCACTTTTCATACCATCATATTCCCATCAGTTATATTTTTGCACGAATCTATATAGAAAGGTATATAAGATTGAGAGGATGAAAGAGTTTATTCGGTGATTTGATGGTGCTCAATACTGATAACGGTGTTCTCGCGTATGCGCTCAGGGAGATTGGATACAAGCTCGCAACAGATCTTTTGAGAAATGATGCGTTCAGAAACCGTGGTGATCATGACCATTATAGAAGAATTTACGACGATATAAGGCCGTTGATAACAACGGGTGTCTTGCCTGTGTTCCGCAATGATACGACTTTATCCCATTCTGCTTTGTCCATGAAGAACCTGGTTGTTCTCAGGAAAGGCCAGGGAGAAGGCATGCTTGCTGTGAGAGGACCTGACGGAAAACCTAAAATGAAATATGCTGGAGATTATTTGAATCTTTTTGGAAAAGGCGATACCATTAGTGATGTCTTATCCAGAATTGAAAGTGATGAACTTCTTCCATTGAGAAACGCCATGTCGAAGCTTCTTGATTGAATCCTGCCGTTTATTTATATTTTCCCTTCGCCTTAATTCTATATACAGGGTGACGGGGCGAGGGTATGGGAGTGCATGATCTTGTTATAATCGGGGCGGGGCCTGCGGGTTTCTCCGCAGGGATATATGCTGCGCGGTACAAGCTGGACGTTCTTCTTGTGGGGCGCGAGCCCGGCGGCCAGGTCAACGAGGCATACGAGATAGACAACTATCCCGGCATGATGAACATCAAAGGGATCGATCTTTCCGAGAAATTCAAGCAGCACGCGGAAAGGGTCGGCGTGAAGATGGAGCTGTTTTCCGAGGTCGCTGAAATCAAAAAGAAAGGCCCGGCTTTCATTCTGAAAACAGACAGCGGCAAGGAGCTTTCCGCCCGGGCCGTGATACTCGCTGCCGGAAGCAGGAAGAGGAAGCTCGGCTTGCCAGGAGAGGACAGGCTTGCCGGCAGGGGGGTTTCCTACTGCGCCACATGCGATGCCCCGTTCTATAAAGGGAAGACCGTGGCCGTGGTCGGAGGCGGTGATACTGCCGTGATCTCCGCGGTCATGCTTGCAGAACATGCGAAGAAAGTGTATCTCGTTTACAGGAAGAGCTTCGAGCAGATGCGCGCGGTGCCTTACTGGAAGGATGCCGCGAAGAAAAACAGCAGGATAAAGCTTGTGTTAGATTCGGTTCCCTTAGAGTTTGTGGGGAAGGGGAAGCTCGAAGCGGTGAAGATAAAGCGCGGAAACAAAACAGAGAGCATAACAGTGGATGGGGTCTTCGTGGAGATCGGAGGCGAGCCCGCGAGCGGACTGGCCAAACAACTGGGCGCAAAACTGGATGCGGACGGCTTCGTCGTCGTGGGCCGTGACATGTCAACGAACGTGCCCGGCTTCTTTGCCGCTGGTGATGTCACGAACGGCTCTGACCACATGGAGCAGATCGTTACCGCCGCGGCCGAGGGGGCCATCGCCGCGAAGGCGGCTTATAACTATCTGAAGAAATCGGGCTGAACTTCAAAAATCGATGGGCATCTTTCTTAATTCACTAAGGGAGGGTTCCTCGGCAACATACGGAAAATCCCCGGTCCATATTCCAGGATCCCTGCCTTCCTTTACTGCTTTTATCGCCATTTCACGTACCAAATTGTTATCATTCGCTTCCGGGACATCGTATTGAAAAAATCCTATTATCCGGAGAGTTCCCGAACAAAATGTATCCAATGGTCTATCAATAAATTTATTAAATTTATCCAGATATTTTCCAAAAGCGCTCATGATGATAATAAACCGGAAAAACTTAAATAGCTATTTTTATCTTAAATGGGAGAAATAATATAATAATATATTGGATTTTGTTTAAGGGGTGATTCAGTATGGCAAACGTGTCTTGTCCGGCAGCAGGGGAGAATGCTTTCGAGTGTGCTAAAAAACAGCTTGGGGATGCGATAAAGCTTCTTGGGTATGACCAGAACGTGCTCGAGGTTCTATCTCATCCGAAAGAGTATTTGAAGATTTCAATCCCCGTCAAAATGGATAACGGAAAGACAAAGGTCTTCCTCGGTTACCGCGTACATTATAATGATGCCCGCGGACCATGCAAAGGCGGCATACGCTATCATCCAAATGTGAGCATTGACGAAGTTAAAGCTCTCGCTGCATGGATGACCTGGAAGTGTTCGCTTGTGAACATACCCTACGGTGGGGCGAAGGGCGGGATTGTGGTCGATCCCAAGGGAATGTCTCAGGGAGAGCTGGAGAGGCTGAGCCGCGGCTACATCCGCGGGATGTTCAATTTCATAGGGCCGATGAAAGACATCCCTGCACCCGATGTTTACACGAATGCGCAGATAATGGCTTGGATGATGGATGAATACTCAAAGCTAGCCGGCCATTATGAGCCCGCTGTGATAACCGGCAAGCCTGTCGAACTCGGCGGCTCGCTCGGGAGGGACAAGGCAACCGGCCGCGGCCTCGTCTATGTCGGGCGCGAAACGATGAAATACCTTAAGATGAACCCGAAGAAAACCACTGTAGCCATACAGGGATTCGGGAACCTCGGCACATTTGCCGCCCAGGACCTTTACAAGATGGGCGCGAAGATAGTTGCGGTTTCCGATTCCAAGGGCGGAATCTACAAAAAAGAAGGCCTGAACCCGGCAGAGGTCATGAAGCACAAGGATAAGACCGAGTCCGTGATAAACTTCCCCGGGGCGAAGAACATATCGAACGAGGAGCTTCTGCAGCTGGATGTCGATCTGCTCATACCCGCGGCTCTGGAAAACGTGATAACCGCGAAGAACGCCGCGAGGGTGAAGGCAAAGGTGATACTCGAAGGCGCTAACGGGCCAACGACACCCGAGGCAGATGCTATACTCGAGAGGAACGGCGTGGTCGTCATACCGGACATACTCGCGAACGCGGGCGGTGTGACCGTGAGCTATTTCGAATGGGCGCAGAACCTGTCGGGATACTACTGGACGGAGGACGAGGTAAACAGGAAGATGGACGCGCTGCTCACATCGGCATTCAATGACATGGTGAAGATCGCGAAGCAATACAAGGTCTCGATGAGGAAAGGGGCTTATCTGATTGCAGTGAAGCGCGTAGTGAACGCAATGAAGCTGAAGGGGGACGTGTAATGGCTGCCAAAGTCCTGCATATAGGGGACGAGGATTTCGATAAGACGATAAAAAGCCACGGGCTCGTGCTCGTGGACTTCTATGCGGAGTGGTGCGGGCCCTGCAGGATGATCGCCCCCATGATCGAGCAGATTGCAGAGGAGCTTGCAAACAAGGTTGCCATCGCGAAGGTAGACGTTGACAAAAGCCCCGGCTCTGCCTCCAAGTTCGGGATATCCTCGATCCCCGCACTGCTCATATTCAGCAAGGGGAAGCTCGTCGACAGGATGGTGGGAGCCTACTCGAAAGGTGTGATCGTCGACAGGCTTAAGAAGTTCTTTTAGGCCCGCGCACAGGGTTTCATCGGCTTTCTTTAATTAATAATATATACAGAATCACCACAATTATATACTATGTGGGTTGACTTTCTGGGCAGAGCTGCCCTAGTTGCGGGTATATTCATCATTTCTGCCGTGTTCTTTTCCCAGCTATCCCAGAGCTATGTCTCGGTGAACTACCCGACTGTGAAGGACTCAGCAGGAAACGACCTGGGGCTGGGGAGGTTCCTTGAAGGCGCGCCGCTCGCAGTCCCGTTTAACGTGACGTTCGACGAGCCGCTCCTTCTGGCCGCGAACAAGACCAACCTGACCACGGGCCTCTACTGGATTGGAGCGGCCGTCTCCAAAACGGGAGGATTCGGATTCCCATTATTATTCCCGGTTATTTACGACAACGGTAAAGTCGCCAACGGGACGATGGACCTCTACCCGCTCATACAGAAATACGGAAACGTAAAGAGCGGGCAATACCTGTACCAGCCAACCTTCTTCAACTTCACGGTCACCCTGAACGCGACGAACGTGAGTTCCCAGCCCGTAAGTTTCAGCTATTTGTATGATATGATGGTCTACGAAGAACCTCTGCCCCTTGGAATATATAATAATAATTGGGCATGGGCCATATCGAATGCGAGCGTCAAATCACCATTGGGCCAGAGGCTTTCCAATTATTGCTCGGACCCCGCGGACTTCACAGCCGCTTCGAGTTGCGGCGTCAAGACGTCATACAACTGTAGCAACTCGGAGGCAAAATCAAATGCCATCGCTTACGTATATGCCTGCCCGCCAGTGGAAAACTCTGTTTTGTTTGATCCCCTTTTTACAATGGGCTTTCCCATGGTTTCAGATACTAGCTACAGGTTCACAAAATGGGTGTACTCAAACACAAATATGGAAATCAAAATGCTCGTCTCTGCAGGCGGCGGGATGTCACTTTATATGGATGAAATTGAATACAAATTTTCCTGCGGCTGCGAGAATCCGGCTTCATGCACGGACGGGGTGATGGATTGCGGCCAGTATATACTCAATGTTCCTATAGGCGTCCACAAGCTCGATATATACCTCCATTGCGGGGACAGGACAAAATGCAACATTACATTCCAGTTAGTTGATTCTCAAGCAACCACTTTTCTTCAATCGTTCAAGGGTGTGAGCAAGAACGAGCCTTCAAAGAACTGGTGGACCACTGAAAACGCCGGGCAGAAATACACGGCTGCGGGCCAGGTGTCCTTGAAATACACCGAAAGACTCAAGAACATCGGAACTGCAGACTATCCGCTTGCTGCAAGAAAATACAGGGAACTTTCAACTAATCCTAGTGTGCCCGGTGTGCAGCTTTCGATGAGGATGGCGTGCAAGGATGAGCTTTATACAAAATGCAAGAAAATGGGCGGCTCATTATCAGGTTGCACAACAGATGAGAGCGGATGGATAAAGAAAAGGATACTCTCTCCCGACACTGTTGATTCATGGAACATGTCCGATGGAAACATTGATGTGAGGATGGAGCCTTTCGAGCACCACAGCCTTGACGACAACAGGTCAAAATATACCTCTGACGGAAAAAACATAGGAGGTATTTACAAGTGTCCCACCAAATTCGAATACGAAAATCCCAGCAGTTGTGACATGATATACGAACTCAGCACTGAGCATACGCTTTGCTGCGAGTACCAGAGCTACTCACCCCGCAAGGCCGACTGGGACGGGAAATCAGGTTACATAAGGCTGTACAATTATGATTCCAACTCGATATATTTCATAAATTATCTCGTATACAGCGGCTATAACGCTACTGAGTCCGGAGATATGGACTTCACGATGTTCTCCGAAAGCCCGCGTGTCTGCGCGTTCATAGACAATGCCACGAGCTATTCCGAGGTGATACACATCACAAATTACAACAACACGGCATCCTGCGACCCGAAGACGCTCAACAACTGCTGCTACTGCAGGCCCGATTTCGGGTACACGATTGAATGCGAGAGCGACCGGAAGATATCGTCGAAGGGAAGATACACGGTTCCTACGGGTTTCACTTCCGGCACCGACTGGGTACTTGAAAACATTACTGTTTATGCGAATTCCAGCAGCCCTCTTGTAAACGTGACGCTGACAGGCGGCATTTCACCCGGCTGGAAGATCTCCGCGAACCTGACGGAGGATGCCTCCAAAAGGCTGCAGGGGAATGTTACCATCCCGCTAAATCTTTTCGGGGACTTCGGGCTGTATGCCCCCAACTACACGATTAATACGGGGACATTCATCTCTTGCTCGATGGTTTCATATGAAAGCCCATCGACCCCGGGACGGATTGAAAACGTACCATCCTGCCAGTTGTTTTTGGTTTCCGAGTGCCTTCACCCAGGGGATTCCCAGGCATACTTCAACACGACGAAATACCCGACTGCATATAGAGGTCTGCTCAGCGCCTGCAAAAAGGACGGTGTGCAGTACTGCAGCGACGCCTACAAGTGGGTCTACAACTCAACCGGAGACATGCCGGGCGAGGTCACTACGGAGACATGCAACGGCATTGACGACGACTGCAATGGATGGGTGGATGACATAGGCGGAATGAGCTCGATAATGTCGACATTCGTTTCCAGGGGAGGAAAAACCACCCCGAAGGAGATTACCCATTGCGGATGCTTCGGCTCGGCCGGAGGCACGATGAGCACGGGAAAGGAGTCGTGCAACGGCATTGACGACGACTGCAACGGGATAATAGACGACATGAACAAGACCGTATGGATAAACAGCTGCGACGAGAGTGTCTACAGCTGCGTGAACAGCGGAGGCAACGCGTTCAACTTCTGCGCAATGACTTATGATTCAGGTGGGTGCGAGATATCGAACAAGACATTTTATCTTCCCACCAACGTGACGAGGAACACCTGCACGGACCAGGTCGCGAGGTGCATGCAGAACAGGCACATACTCCCGACAGGATCGGCCGGCCCGAGATTCACCTATGACGAATGCAAATACATATACAAGAAACAGGAGTGCATAATCAACCCGGAGGAGGAGATATCCGTCCTCAACGACACCTGCGGTGCCTGCAGGCTCATCGGAACGGCAAGGACCGAGTTCTGCAACGGCAAGGATGACGACTGCGACGGGGATGTGGACGACACCGAATATTCGATGACGTGCGGCTGCGCAGGCCTCACTAACATTTCTCTCATACATGAAAAGAAAGGCTCCAGAAGCGACGCGATGTGCAACGGCATCGACGACAACTGCAACAATGCGATAGACGAGGACGCGCCTAACTGCGCCTGCAAGGGAAAGAGGCCAGATGAGGTCGCGGATATACAGTGGAAGGCGCAGGAGATATGCGACGGCATAGACAACGATTGCAACGGCCTTATTGATGAGAACACTGCCAACATCGGGAAGTCATGCGGCACGGGGAACTGCGAGAATGGCGTGTATGTATGCAGCGTATACGGGGACGAGCCTGTCTGCAACACGACGGTCCCGCCTGAGCAGACGTTCCTCGGGAAGGCGGTAAACTTCGTCAAGCCGGAGACATGCGATTTCGTCGACAACGACTGCGACTACTCGATAGACGAGAGCTGCGGATGCACGCCATCTGACATAGGCGTCGCAAGGATATGCGGCTACACGAGCGGAGTATTCTACAGGGACCAGCAGGACATAGCCAGGATGTGCGCCGCGGTGAGGCAGAACATAACGAATCTCGTTTCCTGGGTGCCGGAGGTCTCCGACTACAGGCTCCTTATCAACATCACCAACCCGGAGAACGTGAACCTTACGGATTACCCGGTCAGGATAATCCTTGACACCAGAAGGCTCATAAACGCCGGGAAGATGAGACCCGACGGAGGCGACCTGAGGATATCTGACAAAAATGAAAATGTTACAGAATATTATTCATGGTTCAACACGAGCAGGTTTGGGGTGACTGATACCCAGATATGGTTCAGGACGAACCTTAACGCGCGCGGGACGAAGCAATTTTATCTTTACTACGGAAAGCCGGCCTCCGTTTACACCGTGCCGGCAGAAACCTCTGTGAGGGGTATGGTTTCTGAGAGGGATACGCTCCTGCTCTGTCACTTCGACGGCACCACCAACTGCGACGGGAACATAGTCGCGAATGTGAGCAACATAGGGAACTTCCCTAACGGCAATTTCGGAAAGGGAGCTATGATAATCTCGGGCCAGTGCAATCTTATTTATCCTGTCTCCGCCAACTTCAACAGGCTGCGCGGCACCATAGAGATGTGGATGAAGCAAAGCGCAACAACGGGAAAACGCTATCTCGTCCAGATAAAGGACTTCACCGAGGCATCAGGCCCAACGGGGACTGCAGAGCAGTTCGCTCTTTATCTTGATGGGACCACGCTCAAATTCTCCATAAAGGACGCGGGAAACATAATTCACACGGTTTCATGGACCGGTGTCACTGCAACTGACAGATTTTATCATGTTGCAGCCACATGGGACAACCTCCACAACATGAGCCTTTACGTTGACGGTGTGCTTAAACAAAGCATCCCATTCAACTTCGAGATGGGATACACCGGAACGAACATAAGGATAGGAAACGATCCGTACAACACATGTTCCGGTACGCTGAATGGGGTGATAGACGAGCTGGCCATATACTCACAGAGCCTTCCAGCCGAAAGGATAAGGAAGGACATGCTAGACTATAGGCCTTCGGTTTCGTTCGATGTTAACACGGAAGAGAGCATATCGGGAATCACCCGGCAGGCGGAAACCACTGACACATATGCGAAGTGCGACCAGTTCTACAGGCAGAGGCTTGAGGGCGCCGGATCGGTTGACCCGCAGACCCTCAGCACGATACTGAGCCTCTGCGACTCCCTGAAGATATGCGCGAAGAACTTCACCATAAGCCCGAAGAGCACATGCTCGCTTGGTCTCCAGTACTGCGCGGTAGGCGAATGGGCCACGTGCATGGGAGGCGTGATTCCATCTCCAGAGATATGCAACGGAAAGGACGACGATTGCAACGGGATAACCGACGACGTGGCGGTCCCTGAGACCTGCGCATGCTACAACGAGACGCACCTGCCCGACCAGCTCCTGGAGGTGTGCAATGGAATAGATGAAGACTGCAACGGCATAATAGATGATGTCAATCATGCTCCAAACAAACAGGCGTCCCATTGCGGATGCTTCAACACGACCACCAACATCACCCAGAGATATACTTCACCAGAGAGCATCATGTGCAATGCAATAGACGACAACTGCAACGGCGTGATTGACGAGGGGGTTTCGGGATGCGCGTGTGAAGGCACCGTTTTCAGACAGAACAATGACACGGTCAGCAGGATACTCACAAACACCGAGGTCTGCAACGGCGTGGACGAGAACTGCAACAGCGCCGTGGACGAGAGGTTCGGGAACTGGATGGTCTCTTCCATAAACAAGTCCCTTGGATTGGGGTGCGGCTTCGGCAATTTCAGCAGGTGCTTCGGCGGCGTTTATGTCTGCAGCAGCAACGGCCAGGACACCGTATGCGATTCGATGAGCAATGACGGCCTGCTCGGCTCGGACAGAAGAGTGCCTGAGACGTGCAACAACATTGATGATGACTGCGACGGGATAGTTGACAACATACCAGGCTCTACGGGTTTGTGTGGATGCTACAACAGGATGCCGGAATCCGAGTCATGCAACGGGATAGACGACGACTGCAACGGACTCGTTGACGACGGCATCAAGGGCTGCGCATGTTCTAGTGATATACTGTTCAACCAGACGACCGCGCCTGCCGTAATGGCATCCATAGCAAGGGCAAGGGTAGCGCCTGAGACTTGCAACAACATTGACGATAACTGCAACAACCAGACCGACGAGGGTCTGGGTTCTGCCTGTTTCTGCACGGGGGGCTTCTCCGGAAACCCTGATGCGATGGTGGAAATCTGCAACGGCGCTGATGACGACTGCAATGGTGTTATAGATGACGTCACTTTCCCGGAGACCTGCGGATGTTATGGCGGCAAGCTTCCGGCCCCCGAATCCTGCGACGGGATAGACAACGATTGTAACGGCCTCGTGGATGAGGACTGGATGGAGCTTGGCTCTTCATGCGGAATTGGGGAATGTTTGGGAGGCACCTGGGAATGCAGCTCCGGCAGTAGTGGTTTGCTCTGCTCCACCTCAGGCGGCGCGAGAAACAAGGCATCTGACGAGAAGTGCGACAACCTGGACAACGACTGCGACAACATAATAGACGAGGGCTGCCCATGCAGGATCGGGGAGAACAGGACATGCGGGATAGAGACCGGCGCCTGCACCATAGGCCGCCAGATATGCGTCGGGAGCACGTGGGGGAACTGCATAGATTCAGTTGCGCCTTTACGCGAGATCTGTAACGGCGCGGATGACAACTGCAACGGCATGATAGACGACGTGCGGGGCGGGTCATCGATAAGGACCACACAGTGCGCCTGTTTCGGAGGCGTTCCTCCATCCACTGAGGTATGCAACGGCATTGATGACAACTGCAACGGCATGATAGACGACGTGGGTGGAGCAAGTTCGGTCGAAACCTCAAAATGCGCCTGCTATGGAAATTTCAGGGGAGCCGGCGCAGGGATAGAGACCTGCAACGGCATTGATGATAACTGCAACGGTATCATAGACGATATAAAGGGGGGCACCTCCGTTTCCCAGACCAGATGCGGCTGCTTTGGAGGCGGCGCGAAGAAGACCGAGGTCTGCAACGGGATAGACGACGACTGTGAGGGAGAGATTGATGAGGGCTATTCAGGCCAGCTCGGGAAGATATGCGGCGGCGCGGGGATATGCGCGGGCGTTTATGTGTGTTCAGCTGACGGCCAGTCAGTTGTCTGTTCAGGCGTGGAGCCCGGTTCCCAGATAGAAGTGTGTGATGGAAAAGACAATAACTGCGATGGCAGGATAGACGAAGGGTGCTATGGCGGCATGCTCACATCCTGCGAGAACGGCGTGCAGGACGGCGACGAGGAAGGCAATGATTGCGGCGGCTCATGCCCGGACCTGTGCCTGAAGCCTATGCCCGGTTTTGAAGGCACGTGGCTCTACGTATTCGTGGCGATCGTGGTGGTCATAATCATCGCCGGAGCGGTGATGGCTCTCGGCAACAGGAAAAAGGAAGGAGAAGTCAAGCGCCAGGAATTCAAAAAGGAGAAGCCTCCGGAGTGGAAGCCTTACATTTAGGGATGCAGAATTCAGAATCACATTTTTCCGGAAGCAGGATAGGTCATCCAGCACGAATCATTTTTACAGGTGAAAACCGTTTCCACACGTCCTTCGCATTTTTCCCTTGCCTGTTCCTCCGTTTCAAAATAAAGACCCGGATCAACATATGCTATTTCACGCCTGTCATGTGTGCGCTTCCCTTCCAGCTGATTTCTTAGATTGCCCCATACGACAGACCTGAGCCTCTTTTCCCCTTCTTCGAGCCTGCCGGCATCATATTTTACCATCCCCCAGCCTATTTGCCTTGCATTCGCATTCAGCAGCTTAATAGTCCCGTAAAGAGTTATCATATCCGTGATTTAGGAATAAGTTTTTTAAACGCAAACCACCCAGCCTCGTCATCCGGGCGCTTATAAAATTTATCATCTTCCTATTCATCATGTCGCTAAACCCTGACCCGTTTCAAGGAATTTACATGGGCTGCTCAACTGGGGCAATGGATTCGAGTATACATAAATACAGGCGAATCCTTGAAAGAGATGAAGAAATTAATGCCGCTAAGAAATGGATGGAATATGCAGCCAAACTGGCCGAAAGCTCAAGATGCCACAGGTCTAAGAGGGCCGCAGTCCTTGTAAAAAACAATATCGTGGTAGGGCAGGGAGTGAACGGCCCGATGAAAGGGATGCCAGTCTGCGACCCGTGCATGAGATATTCGCTGAAAGTCCCGAGCAAGACCAGATACGAGCTCTGCAGGGGCGTGCACGCGGAAGAAGCGGCGATATATGATTCTTTAAGAAAAGCAGCGAGATGCCCTGACCCCAAAGATACAGGACTTCATGACGTGACACCAAACTTTTCTATCCTTTATCACATCAGGATTGAAAGAGGAGGCAATGCATGGATGCCGGGCGCCTCGGGAGATCCTTCATGCACACTCTGCGCAAGGCCAATCCTGGAATGGGGCGTGAAAGAGGTCGTGCTCTGGCACGGGGGGAACGTGTTCGAGGCATATGACGCAGAAACGTTCTACAAGCTTTCATTGAAGAACATGGTGAAGGCTTCCGGGCTCTTTAGGGAAGGCTGACTTTTGACAGAATCCTGAAGTACCCGTCGAGCCTCTTGATTTCCTTTTCCAGTATCTCTATGGCGCGCATGACATCCTTCTTGTTGCTGCCGTTCAGGCAGGCTATGTCGCGTCTGTCCTTCTCGAACTGTGCTAGCGACCCGGAGAGCGCCTTGCTTATCCTTATCATCAGTATGTTTTTCAGCGCCTCGATCAGGTTGGAGTTCAGCTCTATGTAGAGCTTCCTGTCCGCGGTCTTCTTTATCTTCTTTATGACGCCGAGAAGTTCCAGCAGGTCGAGGCTCAGCGAAATCATAGAGGTGGAATATCCCGTCTTTTTGGCGATATCCTGCAGCGTCATGGACCCTCCTCCTACAAGGAGCACCCCTATTATCTGGCCATGTATCGGCGAATATCCTATGGATTCAGCGACCTGGGAGAAGGCTGAATACATCCTCTTTTCCACCTCCTCTATCTTCGCGTCATCCTTCATACGTTATTTTAGGCGGGCAAACATTTAAAAGTTTTTAAATCTATTAAATGTTATATATGTCTATGAAAAAGGCCGGATCGGGGATGGGCGGCAGGTCTTCGGGGGAGAGTTCCGCATATGCAGGCTCTCTTCCGAACAGGACCCAGTCCGTTTGCCCCGAATGCCTGAAGATAATACCGGCGCTGATTTTCGAGAAGGACGGCAAGGTCTGGATTGAGAAATCCTGTGACAGACACGGGAAGTTCTCGGACCTCTACTGGGGCGACGCGAAGATGTATGACAAGGCGCGAAGCTTTGCCGTCGGCGGGAAGATCACCGAAAACCCGTGCGTGAAAAAGAAGGATCCCGTGTGCCCGAAAGACTGCGGCTTATGCTCAGACCACCTGAGCCACACGGCCCTAGCTAATCTCGTGGTGACGAACAGGTGCGACCTCTCGTGCTGGTACTGTTTCTTCTTCGCGAAGAAAGCAGGCTATATATATGAGCCCACGCTGGAGGAGCTCAGGAAAGCCGTAAAGCTGCTCCGCGCCGAGAGGCCTGTCCCGGGGAACGCTATACAGCTCACCGGAGGCAACCCTGAGCTGAGAACTGACCTCTTCGAGATAATAGACATGATAAAGGAGGAAGGGGTCGAGCACGTCCAGGTGAACATAAACGGGACCCACAGGCTGTGGAACGACCCGGAATGGACGCAGAAGCTCAGGGACCACGGCGTGAACACCATCTACCTGTCTTTCGACGGAGTGACGCCAAAGACCAACCCGAAGAACCATTGGGAGATCCCATTCATGTTCGAGAATGCTAGGAATGCAAACATCGGCCTCGTCCTGGTGCCAACGGTGATAAATACCGTGAACGACCACGGGCTGGGGGATATAATCAGGTTCGGGTTCAAGAACATGGACGTCGTGCGCGGCGTTAACTTCCAGCCGGTTTCTTTGGTTGGCAGAATGCCGCGCAAGGAGCGGGAGAAGTTCAGAATCACCATACCTGACGCCATAAAGAGGATAGAAGAACAAACAGACGGCCAGATCTCCAGGGAGGACTTCTATACCGTGCCATCGATCCATCCGGTGACCAACTTCGTTGAAGCCCTACTGAAGAAGCCTCAGTATGACCTTACCACCCACTTCGCATGCGGGATGGCCACATACGTGTTCCATGACGAAGGAAAGATGATACCCATCACGCGGTTCGTTGACGTCGAAGGCCTTTTCGAATACCTGAATGGCAGGGCAGAGGACCTGCGCAACGGGACGAACAAGCTAGTTGTTGGCGCAAAGATGCTGGTGAAGCTCAACTCGTTCATAGACAAAAAGAAGGCCCCGAAAGGCTTCGGCCTGGCCAATATACTTTACAACGCGCTCATGAAGCATGATTACGGCGCATTGGGAGCATTCCACCACAAGTCCATGTTCATAGGGATGATGCACTTCATGGACCTTTACAACTACGACATAAACAGGGTCAGAAGGTGTTCAATCCACTACCTGACCCCCGAGGCCATCATACCATTCTGCGCATTCAACGTTATCCCGGAATGGTACAGGGACAAGGTCCAGAGCAAATACTCGATACCCATAGCAAAATGGGAGAAGAAGACCGGGACGAAGCTGGACTCAACGCTTTACATGAGGGACATAAAGAAGATCGTTTCATCCCCGGTTTACAGGAAGGTGTATGAAGGGTTCTTATAATAACAGATTATTCAATATCCTGGTTGCATATAATCCGGAGACATGTCTTTAAGGTCAAATCCGAAGAATGTACCTCCCGTTGAAGTCGCAGCGGATTTATGACATGGTTGCGGCGCGTCAGCAAGCTCCATCTCCAGGATTACCGCGCGCGGTTTTAGCATACTGCATCCGGCGCACTTATCGTTCCCGGCCTCGTTCCTTCTGTACTTGCATTCCACCGCGTCCGATTCAAATGTGGTTATATTCATTTCTCCCATTTCGTCATCATTGACCCGATACCTGCGCACGAAAAATTTTGTCACCAGGGCAACGTACCCGTTCCCGCATTTTCTGCCATCCATGAGCCTCTTTATCTCATCGCGCTGGAAATCGTTGTAAGGAATCTCCGGGGGGATGCCTCCCCTTGCCGGGTCATGCTCCCTGTATTCATGCCCTCTGAGGAAAGTCCCGGCATCAACCAGCGATAATGGCTCAACCTCTTCAAAAAGCTTTAGCTCCCTGCCATGAACTTTTATGATATTAGTATAAGCCATTCAAACCGCCTAGCTTTCTCCCTGCTCCGTGTAAGGACCCAACCTGACGATTATCTGTTTTTCCCTGAATGCGCAGCGGCTGCACACATCTTTTGGGGCAGGATCGCTTCTGCAGTATTCGGAAGTTTCCATAGCCGTTATTAAAACATCGCTCCCGTCTTCTGCGGCAGCCTTGTATAAGAATGCACCGGGCGTCAACTGCTCGCCTTCATTTGTAATCCCTCTGCACATGGAAAGCCTTCTGAAGGATTCGGCGTTTGTTTCTGTCAGCTCTCCTGGCATATCAATAAGCTTTCCCGGGACTATATTCCTGCTAATAACGTCCCCTTCGCAGATGTGCAGCCTGTCGAATCCCGGAGGCGGCTTCAGCCTGTAAGCCATATCTAAACTATCGGTGAGAAAAGTTTTAAACGCGCGCTCGCACGATGCAAAGCTATATATTATTTTATCCACTAAACCAATGAATTATCATATAATCAATCGACAGCCAGGGGTTCGGTATGAAGGTCATCAAGCTTTCAGAAGCACTAAAGAGCAAAGAGGTGGCCGACGCCATAAAGTCGGGCAAGATACTGGTATATCCCACTGACACTATTTACGGCATCGGCTGCAACGCAGAGGCGGCTGAATCCGTGAGGAGAATACATCAGGCAAAGGGCAGGCCGGAGGACAAGCCATTCGGCATAATCGCTCCGTCCAAGGAATGGATATTCGAGAACACTCACATCTCGAAGGAGAACATAGCTTTCGTCGAGAGCCTGCTTCCCGGACCTTACATGGTGATTCTGAAGGCGAAGAGGAAGATGCCGTTCGTTACGGCGAAGGATGGAACCATCGGGATAAGGATTCCAAAGGACCCTTTCTGTGACCTCATACGCAAACAAAACATGCTGTTCATCACGACCTCGGTCAACCTGAGCGAGGAGGACCCGGTCCGCACCATAGAGGAGATTCCTCCTAAGATCACTCAGGTAGTGGACATCGCCGTGGATGCAGGCCAGTCAGGCATCTACGGGTCACGCATATTCGATCTCACGAAGGACTTCGAGATCGCGAGGTTCTGATATTACCAATAGCTATTTTTCATATCTGGAATTCACAAAGCTATTAAACAGGTTCCGGGCATAATCTTAATCAGTGTCTTGCATGATGGGCGAAGGGGACATAGTGAACGTCAGATATCCGGTGAAATGGAAGTGTACGCGATGCAACTTCATAATTTCCGTTACTGAGACCCCTGATAAGGTCTGCCCTAACTGCAAGCATGAGGCGGAATTCGAGGCCGTCTGATAAACTATCCCTGGCTTATCTATTTAATTCGAAATCCATTAAAATCATAGGGGATAGATATGGATTTCACCTTCAGCGGGCTTGACCAGGACGGGTTTACGGATTTCGACCTGGAGCTGGAGGACGTGACCCTCAGAAAGACCAGGAAGTTCGACCGGATATTCAGGATCGGCTTTGGCGGCTCGGTGAACCAGAAGATACTGGCGCACGAGGGCAGGCTCTACTTCGGCTCGATGGACTACAACATTTACTGCGTGAATGCCGAAACAGGCCGGGAGGTCTGGAGATTCAGGACCAACGGCATTATAATGGAAAGCTCGCCGGTGCTTTCCGACGAGGTAATCTACATAGGTTCTTATGACGGCAACATGTATGCTCTTTCACTCGAAGGAAAGGAGCTCTGGAGGTTCAGGGTCGGCGACAAGATCCTGAGCTGCGTGGCCGTTCACGGTGACAGGATATATTTTGGAGCGCACGATTCTTTCGTTTACTGCCTTGACAAGAAGAGCGGGAGGCTCATCTGGAGGTTCAAGACCGGAGAGGAAATAGCAGGCTCGCCCGTGATTTGGGATAACAAGATATACATCGGCTCGTTCGACAGCAACTTCTATTGCATCTCAATGGAAGGCAATGAGCTGTGGAGGTTCAGGACAGGTGGGGAAATTTATTGCGTCTTGCCCCCGCTCGTTCACGAAGGCAGGGTTTATTTCGGGAGCTTCGACAACAACGCATATTGCCTGAATGCCGAAACGGGCCGGGAGGTCTGGAGATTCAAAACAGGCAAATATGGCCTTGCATCAGGGCCTATCATGCTTGACGGCGTGCTATACCAGCACAGCAGGGACGGCATGCTGTATGCGCTCACACTGGATGGGAAGGAGATATGGCGCTTCAAGACGGAGAAGCTGGTTACCATACCCATACTTTACAGGGACAGACTCTATGTCGGGGCGGAGGACATGAATTTTTACTGCATAACGAAAGACGGGAGAGA
>Ga0315274_10003217_pt1 | contig 24329 bp, 17 predicted proteins | sample YL17G02_20_MG_FD_203700 | JGI IMG/M metagenome (GOLD analysis project Ga0315274, IMG submission 203700) | Sediment microbial communities from Yellowstone Lake, YNP, Wyoming, USA - YL17G02_20 | ecosystem: Environmental > Aquatic > Freshwater > Lake > Sediment | place: USA: Wyoming | collected...
CGGCCGCGGCGGGTGAGTTCGACAACACCGTCGTCGACGGGGCGGTCAACGGAATAGGGAGCGGGACGGTGGCGGCCGGCCGGCAACTCCGCCGGGTCCACACCGGTTACGTGCAGTCCTACATGGTGGCCATCTACGCGGGGGCGGCGGTATCGCTGGCCCTGCTTCTGTGGTTTCTGTTCGGGCGCTGAACGGGAGGAAAGGACATGTCTGGCTTTCCCTACTTGACTCTCATGGTTTTCGCGCCCCTCCTCGGGACCGTGATGCTTCTCATGATCCCGAAGGACAGGGTCGAGATCATCAAGCGGGTGGCGGCCTTCTTCGCTTTCGTGCCCCTCGCCTTGTCGGTCTTCATCTGGGCGGTTTGGGGGTCCACGCCGGTCGAAGTCTATGGCCTGCGCCTCATGGAGCAATTCGATTGGATTCCCAGCTTGGGCATTTCCTACTTCCTCGGAACCGACGGCGTGAGTTTCCCGCTCGTCTTCCTGACGGCCCTCATGTCCTTCGTCGCCGTCGTCGCCGCCTGGGGCATGATTAAGGAGAAGGAGCGGGCCTTCTTCGCCCTCCTCCTGCTCCTGGAGACCGGGATGATGGGCGTTTTCCTCTCCCTGGACTACATCCTGTTCTACGTTTTCTGGGAGATCGTCTTGGTCCCGATGTACTTCCTCATCGGTATCTGGGGCGGACCGCGGCGCGAGTACGCGGCCCTGAAGTTCTTCATCTACACCTTGATCGGCAGTGTCATCATGCTCGTCGGTATCCTGGCCCTCTACTTTATGGCCGGGGCGCGAACTTTCAACATGATGGCCATCATGCCTCTGGCCGACAGCATCCCGCTCCTGGCCCAGAGGTGGATCTTCGTGGCCCTGTTCTTGGGCTTCGCCGTCAAGGTGCCGGTCTTCCCATTCCACACCTGGCTTCCGGACGCCCACGTTGAGGCCCCCACGCCCATCAGCGTGGTCCTGGCCGCCGTTCTCCTGAAGATGGGCACCTACGGCTTCTTCCGGGTCAGCTACCCGACTCTGCCGGTGGCGGCCAAGTACTTCAGCCTGGCCATCGCCGCCCTGGGTCTTATCAACATCATCTACGGCGCGCTAGTGGCCATGGCCCAGAAAGACCTCAAGAAACTGGTGGCCTATTCGTCCATCAGCCATATGGGCTTCGTGCTCCTGGGCCTGGCCGCCGCGACGCCGCTGGCTCTGAATGGCGCGATGTTCATGAATATTTCCCACGGTCTCATCTCAGGGATGTTGTTTCTCATGGTCGGGGCCATCTACCAACGCACCCACACCCGCGAGATCGCCAAACTCAGCGGTATCTACGTGACCTTGCCGGTGGTGGCCACGATCACGGCCTTCTCCTTCTTCGCCAACCTGGGCCTGCCGGGTCTGGCGGGATTCGTCTCGGAGTTCTTCGTTCTGGCCGGAACCTTCCCGGTGAGCTACATCTGGGTGGTCATGGCCGCCCTGGGGATGCTGATCGTGGCCGGCTTCAACCTCTGGATGATGCAGAGGGTGCTCATGGGCGAAGGGCGGGCGGAGTACGCCGGACTGCGCGACGCGACCCCGCTGGAGATTTTCACCTACGTTCCGGTGGTCGCTCTCATCGTTGTCCTCGGCGTGGCGCCGGGCCTGCTCATGAGTTTCCTGAACGGGCCGGCGCAGAGCCTCTTCCAGCGGTTGGGAGGTATGTGAGTTGGACTTCGGCCTGATCCTGCCCGAGCTGATCGTCGCGGGCACCGGCATAGCCGCCCTGCTGCTGGACCTCTTCCTGGCCCCGACGCCGGAACGGAAAGAGGGAACCCCGGGCCGCGGGCGGGCCATCGCCTCGGATGCGGCACCGGCGAGGAGCGCCCCGGCGGAGGGCGCGGCCGCTCGCCGCGCCGCCGACCTGGCGGGAAAGCACCGCGCGGCCCCCGATCCGACCGCGAAACGGCGGGCCGTAGGGTATCTCAGCTTGGCCGGTCTTGTGGCGGCCCTGGTCTTCGCCGTCCGTCTGGTGGCTGTGGCCCAGAGCGGGCCCAACGGCGGCGCTCCGGTTATCACCGGGCCGCTGGCGGGGATGCTGGTCGTGGACCCGCTGGCCGTTCTGCTCAAGATTACCTTCATCGCCGTCGGCATCGGCGTGAGTCTGCTGGGGGTTGACTTCGCTCTGAAGCGGGGAATGCCGGTGGGGGAGTTCTTCGCCCTCACGCTCTTTGCCGTCCTGGGTATGATGCTCATGGCCGCCTCGCGCGACCTGATCATGATCTACCTCGGCCTTGAGACCACGGCCATATCCTGCTACGCCCTGGCCGGCTTGCTGCGCGGCGACCCCAAGTCGGGCGAGGCGGCTCTCAAGTACTTCCTGACCGGGGCCTTGGCCTCGGCCATCATTCTCTTTGGCATGGCCCTGGTCTACGGCGGCACGGGGACCACGAACCTCTCCGCCCTGCCGGGGCACGGCGCGGTTCTCCTGGGTGAGGGCGGCCTCTTCCCGCAGGCCAAGCCCATTGCCCTGGTCGGCTTGGTCATGCTCATCGCCGGTTTTGGCTTCAAGCTGGCGGCGGTGCCGTTCCACTTCTGGGCCCCCGACGCCTACGAGGGCGCCCCGACCCCGGTGACGGCCTTCTTCTCGGTTGGCCCCAAGGCGGCGGCCTTCGCCGCGGCCCTCCGCATTTTCGGGCCGGTGCTGATGATCTCCGGACCGGCGCGGACCGGTGGGCCGACGTCAACCGTCTTGGCTCTCCTCTTCACCATCCTGGCCGTGGTGACGATGACCGTCGGCAACCTGACGGCCTTGAGTCAGAAGAACATTAAGCGCATGCTGGCCTATTCGTCCATTGCCCACGCCGGCTACCTCATGGTCGGCTTCGCCGTGGCCAGCCCGCTCGGCTACGCGGCCATGATCTACTACCTCCTGGCCTACGCGGCCACAAACTTGGGTGTCTTCGCCGTGGTCATCTGGCTCAACAACCGCGGAACCGGGGACGACATCTCCGACTACGCCGGGCTTGGACGGCGGGCGCCCCTGGCCGCCCTGGCCATGGTCATCTGCTTCCTGTCCCTCATCGGCATCCCGCCTACGGCCGGTTTCTTCGGCAAGTTCTACCTCTTCCTGGCCGCGATAGGTGGGGGCATGACCTGGCTGGCCGTGGTCATGGTCATCAATACCGCCATCTCCGTGGGCTACTATTACGGCGTGGTGAGGCAGTTGTACCTGGTGGGCGCGGGGACCAGGAGCGAGGGCGTGGCGGCGGGGGTGAGCGCGGCTGGCGTGTCCGGTGATGGCGCGGTCGCGGTGAGCGCGCCTGGCGAGGCGGCCCCGGTAGCGGTCCCGACCACCCCGGTCACGGGCACCCCGCTCGTGGGCCTGGCCCTGGGGATCGCCGTGGCGGCCATTCTGGTCCTGGGGTTCCTGTTCGAGCCCTTGGCCAGGCTGGCTGGTCTGGCGGGGGTGGGGCTGTAGGTTGACCCAGCGAGGAAGGCGAGGCTGCCGCCCAAGCAGGGGTGACGACGGTCGTCCACCCAGGGGACGCGCAAGTTACCTCTTGGGTTTGATGCGCCCGCAGTGCAGGCACTGGTCGGCCGTGTTGGGGTTGTCGAGACCGCAGTACGGGCAACGCCAGGGCATGTAGGCCACCTCCCATGAACCTTCCCTTTTCCACCAGAACGTGGGGATACCTTTCGCATGGCGGCAAGGTCCTATGGCCCGGTCTGGGAGGCGGGGGAGCCTCGGAGTGGATCGGAAGCTGACGCCTACCGCTGTCTTCGAGCTTCTGCCCGCAGCCTACCACAAGGTCTCCGGCCTCTGGCGTGGTCTTGACTCGCACCTGGCCATCCCTTCCATCATCGCCGGCCGAGCGCCGGGGCGCATTGTCGTGGACGACCCCGTGCGGCCTACCGCCGGTCTCATCTGGGATCGGAAGATCATTTTCTTCGTGGGTGGGAGTGCGGCCGTGGGTGGGAGTGCGGCTGCGGGCGGGAACGCGGCCGGGTTGGGCGGCGTGGCGCTGAGGATGTTTTTGGCCGGCCTAGGCGGCGAGATCGACTATGCGGCAGCCGAGGTCGGGGCGCGCTACAGCCGCTGGTTTCGTGTTGTTTGCCCTTCGGGCTGGGAACCCCTCGTGGAAGAGAGCCTTCGCCCGTTCGCCCCGCGCCGGGCGCGGCGAGTGCTCTGCGCCTACCGTCGCCGCGGGCCTCGCCTGGACTGGCGGGCCATGCTCCCGCCGGGCTTCCGTCTCGTGGAGGTTGACGATACTCTCCTGAACCGGGCCGAGATCGCCGGCTTGGCCGGGCTGCGCGAGGAGATTCTCGGCGCCTGGCGCGGGCTGGAGGTCTTCCTGCGCTACGGTTTCGGCTTCGCGGTTCTCGACGGCGACTCGCTCGCCGCCTGGTGTCTGTCGGAGTTCAACAGCCCCGGACGGGTCGGTTCCTCGGGTCTGCGGTGCGAGATCGGCATCGAGACCTTGCCTGATTACCAGCGACGGGGTCTAGGCGCCTGCGTGGGCTCGGCCTTCGTTGAGCGATGCCTGGCTCTCGGAGCAACCCCCTACTGGCACGCGGCGGCTGAGAACGCAGCCTCCCTGGCCCTAGCGGAGAAGGTGGGGTTTGAGAGGGCGGGGGAGTATGGGGTTCTGAGGCTATTCCATGGGGAGCCGCTCACGTCGCGATAGTCCTGCAGCACGAGCACGGCGACAGCGGAAGGGCTTGGGTCGGCTCGATCGTCACCTGCGTCCGGCTGGCCCACTCTATCTGGAACCCCGCGGTGTGCCGGGCCAGCGCCAAGGTCCTCTTTGAGGTGGCTCATCAGGAGCGTCGCCAGGCACCTGGGCCCGGAAGAGACCCTCGTTCATCTCCTCCAGGACCCTGGGCGGTTCGTGGGTTCTGGACCAGCTATGGGCGGTCAGGTCCTGGGTCTGGCCGGGCAACTGAGCGAACGGAGGAGGCTCTCTCGCGCGGGCCGGTTCAAGACAGCGCGAGAACCTCGAGGTCAAGGAACTCGTAGTGGGCGACGGTGAGAAGCGGGAGACCGTGCTCGCCAGGGTGAAGGAGGAACTCCGGAGGATCGGAGATCCCAAGGGGGAACCCCACACCAAGGCCTGCTGCGCGCTTGTCGCTCGCCCTACCCCGGGCCGCTACGTCAAGACCGACAAGAAGGGCCAGCCCATGCTGGAGCCCGCCAAGGTGTCGCCCTCGGCTACAAACAGCTTCACGAGGTGGAGGACGCCTTCCCGAACCCTCAAGACCACCCTACCTGCTCCTCGTACGCGTAGCCTGGCCTCCTCCTACCCAGCTTGCGAAGGTGCGGGGGCATTGCGTTGGAGGAGAGTCCTTCGCGGGCACCGGGTCACCACAGGCGGGAGATGCGACCACGAAAGAAAGAGCGTATGGAAGGAGTCGCCACGGCAGGAAGTTGCTGGTCCCTATCAAAGAAGAACCGCGCAGGGATCTGAGTAGGGTAGGGAGGGCTAGCCATGGTCGGGATGTTTGGCTTGCGAAAGCCTCTGGTCAGAATCCTCTCCGGGTTGGCGAGCGCAATGTTGGTAGTTCTGTGCCTCCTTCCGGCGCAGCCGCGCGTTGAGGCTGCGGGACTCGGCATCGGCGCCACGGCAATGGTCGCAGGGACTGGCGGGGAGGGTCTCAAGCTCAGAAGCGGCCCGGCGTTGAGTTCAAACGCGATTGGCAAGAACCCGGACGGTACAATCGTGACGGTCGTTGGCGGTCCGAGAAGCGCTGACGGGTACACGTGGTGGCAGATCAAGAGTCCGATCGGAACCGGCTGGAGCGCCGGGACCTGGCTACGTCTGGCGTCTCCCGAACAGCCTGTGACGAAACCACCGGCTCAGGCGAAACCACCACTGGCTCCGACGATTCTCGAGCCGGGCAAGACGTCCTTGACAGTGGCGGGATCGTGCATTCGGACCCTGACGCCTACGCTGACCTGGCGACTCGCGCAGGGCGCCACGGACGCCACGAGGTACTCTGTGACGATTAGCGAGTACCCGTATGGCTCGGCCAACATCCGCTACAGCAAGGACTCGTTGACCGGGATATCGACGAGAGTCCCGCCAGGCGTGCTCGAATGGGAGAAGAAGTATCGCTGGAACATGCAGGCGTACAGCAGCGGGTTATCGAGTTCCGTGTCCAATACCCTCTATCTATGGACGTACCAGGACAACGCGGAGATCGCAAGAATGCTGGTGGACGCGGCAACTAGGCACGGAGTCCCGCCCGTTCTGCTGAAGGCCATTGCATATCATGAATCTAGGCAAGGATCGCGCGGATGGAATCAGTACGGGACTGACGGGTCGCCGTTGGTCAACAGCAACGGCAGCTCGGTCGATGTCGGCATCATGCAGATTAATGTGCCGAGCCGCAATTCCTCGGATTACCGTAGAGTGGCAAACAGCGTGCTCGCCAACATCGATGCGGGTGCAAAAACCCTGGCCGACAAGTGGGACACGTCACAGATAGGCGAGTGGTCCAAGGATGACCGCAGACTGATTGAGAATTGGTGGCACGCCACGATCTTCTACAACTCCGGGAAACCCGGACTCGACAACCGCTCCTACGCCAAGGACGTTCGGTCGATTATGAGGCAGCCGCCGGCTGACATCAGCGGGTACACCCAGCCCTTCGAGTGGACTTTCCCGACGGATCTCGTCCCACAGTTCCAAAAGACGGACGCCTTCACCGTAGTGAAAGCGGAGTCGGGTCAGGGCGTCTTCCGGTTCCTCACTCTGAAAGGGAAGCGACAGACGTCTCCGCTCGAAGTGAAGGCGAGCGTCCATGACTGGACTCTGCTGCCGACTCAATGAGCCCGTTCCGGTAGCCGTCGCTTTCTCGCAGCAAGTAGTGTGAGCGAACTGCGTTGAACTGGGGACGCAGCTTGAGGAATTGGGGGGACTGGTGTTCCCCTTCGCCGCAGGGGGGACCCTAGGGGAGACTCTAGGGTCCCCTGTTTGTCGATCGGCACGTACCGAGTGGGCCAGGCTGCTGTTTCAGCCCGCTGCCAGCTGTCCTTGCCTGCGTGGTGAAGTTGCCCTTGTGTGCGGAAGGCCTCACTCGCCGACGAGATCAGTCGCGCGGCGCGGGCGGTCGAGAAACGGCACAGCCGCTGGTTTCGCATCGTCTGCCTCCCGGAGTGGGAACCCGTCGTGGAGGAGAACCTTCGCGCTGCGTCCCCGCAAAGGGCCCGCCGGGTTCTCTTGGTCTACCCCTCCGCTAGACCGCAACCTCGCCATTGCGGGCCGACCACCGAGCGCAGGTCACCCATCGACCAGAGGCCAGCTGACAACTGGAGGGCTCTACTTCCAGACCCTGGCTCGATTCGACCCCCGGGCATTGGCGTCCTTGGTCGCTCTGCCGGCCCCCCTCTCACCCCCCGGCAGGAAGCCCTCCCCCCACCGTCGAACTGGCCAGTCGGCTTTACTTAGCGCGGCGAAGGAAGTTCGAAGGGAGTTGACCCGGCTTGGCCATTGTCATCAAGAACGGCAGGATCCTCACCATCACCCAGGGCACCATCGAGGGCGGGACGGTTCTCATCGAGGGCGGGAAAATCAAGGCCGTCGGCAAAGACGTGACGATCCCCTCCGGAGCGGAGGTCATCGACGCCACGGGCAGGTGGGTCACCCCCGGCCTCATCGACTCCCACAGCCACGTGGCCATCTTCGGCGAGCCGTCCGTGGAGTCGACCAACGACGGCAACGAGTGCACCGACCCCATCACTCCGCACGTTCGGGCCCTCGACGCCGTCAACCCGGCCGACCCGGCCATCCCCGACACTCTCTCCGCCGGCGTGACGGCCGTCTGGACCGGCCCCGGCAGCGGCAACGTTATCGGCGGAACCGGCATCGTCATCAAGCTTCACGGCAAGACCATCGATGACATGTTGGTTACCACGGCCCGCGGCTCGATGAAGATGGCCCTGGGCGAGAACCCTAAGCGCGTCTACGGAACCCAGAAGAAGTTCCCGATGACCCGGATGGGTAACGCCGCCGCCCTCCGCGAGGCCCTGGTCAAGGCCCAGAGCTACATGCGGAAGGTCAAGAAGGCCGAGGCCGACGCCGCCCGGGAGTCCAAGGAGAAGAAGACCACGATCGAGCCCGACTATCCCGAGCGCTGTCTCAAGATGGAAGCCCTGATCAAGGTTCTGACGCGGGAGTACCGCTGCCGTATCCACTGCCACCGGGCCGACGACATCCTCACCGCCATCCGCATCGCCGAGGAGTTCAACCTCGACTTCTCCATCGAGCACGCCACCGAGGGCTGGAAGATCGCCGACGTCCTGGCGGCCAAGAAGGTGACCTGCACCATCGGTCCCAACGACCTCACCCGGGTGAAGATGGAGTGCGAGAACTTCAACCTGGCCAACGCGGGCATCCTGGTCAAGAAGGGTGTGCGGGTCTGTATCCAGGTCGACGGGTTCAGTAACACTCGCTGGCTTCCCATCCACGCCGGAATGCTCGTTCGCTACGGGATGCCGGAGGAGGAGGCCATGAGAGCCCTGACCATCAATCCGGCCGAACTCCTGGGCGTGGCCGATCGGATGGGTTCGCTGGAGCCGGGTAAGGACGCCGACGTGGCCATCTTTAGCGGCAACCCGCTCTGCACTCTCAGCCGTTGCGAGAAGGTCTTCATCAACGGGGCCGAGGTCTACGACGCCGTGAAGGCCGGCTTGCCTGAGCCGGGGCGGGCTTCCAAGTGCTAGTTGCGGCAAGGACGGAGAGACCGAGGTCCGGGATGGAGGTGGACGCGGCCGTGAGCGATGATGGGCTCCGACCAGTAACCGTCAAGGCCCTGGGCTATCTCTCCAGACGCCTGCCCGGCGGGCGGCCGCTCCAGCTTCGGCCGCCGGAGGCCGGCGACCTCTCGGTGCGGGAGGCCATGCGCCTGGCCGGGTTGCCGGACGAAGAGGTCTTTCTGGTCATCGTCAACGGCAAGCGGGCTACCCTGGACCGGGTTCTGGCTCCCGGAGACGAAGTAACCTTCGTGCCGCCGGTTGCCGGCGGCTGAACTGAGAGGATGACCGGACCATGGCCGGCTTCACCGGTAAGATCTTGCGGGTCGACCTCACCAGCGGGCAGGTAACCGTAGAGACTCCGCCCGAGAGCTTCTACCGTCGCTACCTGGGTGGGCGGGGGCTGGCCGCCTACTACCTCCTCCGGGAGGTTCCCCCCGGCGTCGACGCCTTCGATCCGGCCAACCTGTTCATCCTGGCCCCCGGCGTGCTGACGGGGACTCCGCTGGCCGGCGCTTCCCGAGCCGGGGTGGCTTCCCTCTCGCCCCTGACCGGCGGCCTCGGGAGCGCCGAAGGTGGCGGTTTCTGGCCGGCCGAACTGAAACGGGCCGGCTGGGACGCCATCATTGTCAAAGGCCGGGCCCCTCGCCCCACCTGGATGTGGATCGACGACGACAAGGTCGAACTGCGCGACGGCTCGGCCCTGACCGGCAAGACCACGGGCGAAGTCGAGGCGGTCATCCGGGCCGCCCTCGGCCACGTCCGGATTGCCCAGTGCGGCCCGGCGGCCGAGCGAGGCGTGCGCTACGCCAACGTGGTCTTCGACCTCAGCCACTTCGCCGGCCGGTGCGGCAACGGGGCCGTCATGGCCGCGAAGAACCTGCGGGCCATCGCTGTCCGGGGCGCCAAGGCCCCCGAGGTAGCCGACCCGGACAAGGTCAGGGAACTGAGCCGGTACATGGCCACCACTGGGGTGGAGGAGAACAAGGACTTCAGCCAGGGCGGCACGCCCCGCATCGTCCTGCCGCTCAACGCCCAGGGTGGTCTGCCCACCCGCAACTTCCAGCGGGGCGACTTCGAGGGCGCGGCCGACATCGACGGCACGAAGCTCGGCCAGACCCTTCTTGTGGGCACCCACTCCTGCTACGGCTGTCCCCTAGGCTGCAAGCGCAACGTCGCGGCCGAGAAGCCCTACGCTATCGACCCGGCCTACGGTGGTCCGGAGTACGAGACCCTCGGCGCCCTGGGCTCTTGCTGCGGGGTGGCGGATCTCGCCGCCGTGTGCAAGGGCAACGAACTCTGCGCCGCCTACGGTCTGGACACCATCTCGACCGGAGTGGCCATCGCCTTCGCCATGGAATGCTACGAGGAGGGCCTCCTCGACCGGGAGGCCACCGGCGGGCTGGATCTTCATTTCGGCAACGGGGCGGCCATGGTCGAGATGATCGAGCGCATCGCCCGGCGCGAAGGGCTGGGCGAGCTTCTGGGCGAGGGTGTGGCCCGGGCGGCGGAGAAGATCGGCGGCCGGGCCCGGGAACTGGCCATGCACGTGAAGGGTCAGGAGATTCCGATGCACGAGCCGCGCCTCAAGCACGGCCTCGGCCTGGGCTATGAGGTCTCGCCGACAGGCGCCGACCACTGCCACAACATCCACGACACCCTCTACACCAAGAGTGTCAGGGGCCTCATGCCCCTGGGCATCCTCGAGCCCCTCCCGGCCGACGACCTCGGCCCGGCTAAGGTTCGTCTCTTCTTCTACAAGGTCAACTGGCAGCACTTCCTGGACTCCGCCGTGATGTGCATTTTCGTGAGTTGGAGCCTGCCCCAGATGGTTGAGATGGTCCGGGCCGTCACCGGCTGGAACACGAGCCTCTGGGAACTCCAGAAGGCGGGGGAGAGGGTGGCCGTCCTAGGCCGGCTCTTCAACCTCCGGAGAGGCCTGGGGGCCGAGACCGACCGGCTACCGAGGCGGTTCTTCGAACCCTTCCAGGGCGGCCCCTTGGTCGGAGTGGCCGTCAAGGAGGAGACCCTGGCCCAGGCCAGGCAACTCTACTACGCCATGGCCGGTTGGGACGGAAACGGCGTGCCCACGCCGGCCAAGCTTTCCGAACTGGATTTGGACTGGACGATGGAGTAGGAATCCCCTCCCGGGCGTTTCCTCGACATTCACGGACCCTCTGGCCCAACAAATTCCCCCTAGATTCGTCACGCCTCGGCAGGAAGTACCAAGTTTTCCAACTATTATAGGACATGAAATCCGCTTACCAAGAACTCCGACGAAGACTGTTTTTGACGATAGGGGGCTCGGTTCGGCTCGACGGCTGGCGTTGAGGGAGGTGACACCAAGTGACGTACGAGAGGCCCACTCTCAATGAAGTTGAGATCAACATCAAGGCCGACAAGATCCTGATGAGCATCCACGTATGCTAAATAGCTTCTCCGTCTGACGTAGTAGCGCTAGAGTAATCAAAAACAGCTACAGCTGAACAGTACGGACCGAGCCCCCTCCATTTGGTTAGGCTGCAAAACTCGGGAGGGCTGTTCATGGACCAGCTGGAGGCAAGACCGAACCGCCTGTCGCACGTCAAGGCAAGACCACAGGAACAGCAGTTGTCCTTGTTCAACACGCAGACCGCCGAGTTCTTTGTTCTGAACAGCACCGGCAGGTTTGTCTGGGAGGCCTGTGACGGGACAAACACGGTCGGCGGGATTGTTGAGAAGCTGATTGAGGCCTGTGCTACCCCGCCCGAGAGAAGCGAGGTCGTCAGGGACGTGGGCGTTCTCGTCGAGGAGATGAAGGACAAGGGGCTGGTCCGGTGGTAGCCGAACCGAAGGAGAAGAGGGAAAAGGATGGCTGACATCTCTATCGTCAACTCAACGACGATTGACCAACCGACCAGCGCGGAGGTCGGCAAGCCGCTGGCGGCCTTTCCCGTCGGACCGCTGATGATTGCCGCGGTTCTTGAAAAGCAGGGCTACGACGTGGAGTTCATGGACTACCAGACCTACGGGGTTCCGCGTAAGCCCAGTGTCGAGTCCTTTCTAACCTATCTCGAGCGGGTCTCCGCGCCGATCATCGGGATAGGGGTCATCAGCAGCAGTCTTCCCACGGTCCTGGCCACTCTGATCAAGTACAGGGCTACTCACCCCGGTAAGCTGGTCATTCTGGGAGGTCCCGCCGCCAGCGACACCGCGCGGGAAATTGTCGAGAAGTTCCCGGTGGATATCGTTGTCCGTGGGGAAGGCGAGATCACCATCCAAGAACTCATGCGGGCCATCGAGGATGGAGCGGATCTTGCGTCCGTAGCCGGAATTACCTACCGGAGCAACGGTGGCGTGCTTGAAAACCCCGATCGCGAACGCATCCTGGACTTGGAGACCCTTCCCCTGCCCGCCTACCACAAGATCAATCTGGCTGATTATGGTCGAAGGGCGACCATTATGTCCGCCCGGGGTTGTCCCTATCAGTGCACCTTCTGCACATCACGGGCGATCTGGGGTCATCGTGTCGTTTACCGAGATGTAAAAAGCATTGCCAACGAACTTAGCGCGATTAAGGAGCACGTCGACTCGGTCGACTTCGCCGACGACACTCTCGTCCTCAGCCAGAGCCGGGTCTTCAGCCTGCTCGACGCCCTGAAAGAGGCTGGGGTCGGGCTACGCTGGCGCTGCAACGGTCGGGTAGATCACATGACCGACGAGCTGCTCAAGCGGATGGCCGATGACGGGTGCGAGCAAATGCTTCTGGGGTTGGAGTCGGGATCTAACCGTGTCCTGGAACGGATCAAGAAGAAGTTTACGGTCGAGCAGGCTCTGGCGACCTACAAGAAGACCAGCCAGTACGTTTCGCTCGACGTTTCGTTTATCTGGGGCTTCCCCTTTGAGACAATGTCCGACTTCCACGAGACTCTCATGGCCCTGGCCGATGTCAGTCGGATACCCGGCGCCGCCCTTCATGGTCATTTGCTCTGTGCCTTCCGAGGGTCGGCCCTCTACGAGGAGTTCGGCGATCTGATCCGGTTTTCCGACGACTTCTACCCAACCCAGCGTGCCTTTCTACCGACTGACCGCCTCTCCAACTACCCTGAGCTGGTGGAGCTAATCAAGGCCCACCCCCGGCTGTTTGCCTCCTACTACTACTACGACCATCCCGAGCTGGCCCAGAAGCGGGAGCTAATTGATCGCATCTGGCCGGCGGGCAAGGAGGGCCGATAACTGTTGCCTGACATCACCATTGTCAATGCGACAATCGAGGGCCGACCCAATTGTGTGCCCATGGGGCCGCTCATGATTGTGGCCGTTCTCGAGCAGGCGGGATACGATGTCGAGTTTCTTGACTACCAGACCTACTCCGCCCCGCGCAAACCCAGCGTCGACACGTTTTACGAGTTCCTGCGGACCGCCTCCGGTTCGATAATCGGCATCAGTGTCCTGGCCGGCAACCTGCCGACCGTTCTCGGGGCCGTGCAGCGGCTGAAGAACACTCAACCCCGAAAGACGGTCATTCTGGGTGGTCCGACAGCAAGCGACAGTCCCCAGGGAATCCTGGAGGCATTCCCGGTCGACATCGTGGTCAGGGGTGAGGGGGAGGCCACAGTTGTAGAGCTGGTTCGAGGGCTGGAGGATGGTATCGACCTCAAGGACGTAGCCGGTATCACCTACCGTGCCGGCGGCGACATCCATTCGACTCCGAACCGGGCCCGCATCCAGGACCTGGACTCCCTTCCCCTTCCCGCCTATCACCAGATCGATTTCGCCGACTACGGCGCCGGCCTGCACCTCATGACCTCGCGGGGCTGCCCCTACGAGTGCGGTTTTTGCGGCACTCACTCCACCTGGGAACGGACGGTCACCTACCGCAGCATTGACAGCGTTGTGCGCGAGGTCGCTTCCGTCAAGGACATGATTCGGATGCTGACCTTCTGCGACGACAACCCCGCTCTCCGGGCGGAGCGCGTCTTTGAACTCTGCCGGTGTCTGCGGAAGGAGAACATCCGGCTGCCCTGGTCGAGCTACGGTCGGGTCGACCATATGGACGAAGACATGGTCCGGACCATGGCCGCTCACGGGTGCGTGGAAGTGTTTTACGGTGTGGAATCGGGCTCAGACGCCGTCTTGAGCCGGCTTAACAAGAGGTTCCGATTTGAGGAAGCTCAAGCCTGCCTGAAGATGAGCGCTCGTCATATCGGACAGGTTAACGCCTCGTTCATCTGGGGGTTCCCCTACGAGAGCCTGGAGGACTTCTATGACACGCTCATGGCCGTGGGTGAGGTTGAGCGCACTAAGGGTGTGACTCCCTACCTTTACTTGCTGGGGCCCCTGCCGAAGACACCGATTTATAGAGAGTTCGGCCACCTGACCCGTTTCTCGGAGGATTTCTACCCGCACGTGACCACCATCCCGGTCAGGGAACGCCTGGTCGACTTTCCGGAGGTGGTGGAACTGGTGATCCGACATCCGAGCCTTTTCACGGGTTTCTACCATTATGATCATCCCGAGCTTCCGGCCAAGCGGAAGGTCCTCGAGAGCCTGGGCCTGCGCAAGAAAGCTGACCAGGCGACGACGGCAGACGGAGCGCCCTAGCCGTGGCCGCCGATATCGCCATCTTGAACTCAAGCCTGGGCCTGGTGTCCAGCGGCGTCCCGATCGGGCCGCTTATGATCGCGGCCGTGCTCCAGGAGAACGGCTTCACGGTGAGCTTCGAGGACTATCAGACCTTCCAGGCCGCGGACAAGCCTTCGGTCGAGCGCTTCCTGTCCTTCATGGATGTACCGGAAAGCCTGATCGGCATCAGCGTCATGTGCACCGCTCTGCCAACCGTCCTCGGGGCCGTAAGCCGGTTCAAGACCCTCAGGCCGGACACGACCGTGATCCTCGGCGGCCCCAGCCCGACGGACGCCCCCCACGAAATCATGGACAGCTTCCCCGTTGACATCATCGTCCGCGGGGAAGGTGAGGAGACGATCGTCGAACTGACGCGGGCCATCAAGAGCGGCGGGGCGCTGGACTCGATCAAGGGCATCACTTTCCGGCGCGACGGCCGGGTCCTATCCACGCCGGATCGGCCGAGGATCGAAAACCTGGACCGCCTGCCTCTTCCGGCCTATGAACACGTTTCGTTCGCCGACTACGGCCGCCAAGCCCTGATCATAACTTCACGGGGGTGCCCGTATCGCTGTTCGTTTTGTAGCAGCCACTCGATCTGGCAGCGACGCATGACCTACCGAGGGGCCGAGCACGTGACCAGAGAACTGAAAAGACTCCAGGGTGAGATTGATCGCTACGCCTACTACGATGACACGTTCGTTCTGGACCCTCAGCGGGCGGTGGCCTTGCAGCGGCAGGTTCTAGACAGCGGGATCGGCCTTCCCTGGAGCTGCAGCGGCCGGGTCAACCACATGACCCGGGACTTCTTAACCGAGTTGCGCGACTTGGGCTGCCAGGAGATCTTCTATGGTTTGGAATCGGGAAGCGATCGCGTTCTCAAGCTCATTAGTAAGCAGTTCACCAGCGCGGAAGCGGAGCGGGTAGTTCTTGAGTCGGCCCAGATCCTGCCCAAGGTTCACACATCGTACATGTGGGGCTTCCCCTTTGAAACGATGGACGACTTCTTTGCCACTATGCTCGTCTTGACCAGGGACATGCAACTGGACAACGTGAGGCCGCAGATAACTCTCTTGACTCCACTCCCAGCATCACTCCTGGCCCAGGAGTATTCGGCGTCCCTGGCCTTTTCGCCTGACTGGCAGAGAGGTGTCTCCCAATTGCCGGGGGACCGCCTTCAGAGGTATCCGGAGCTGGTTCGGCTGATCGATGAGCATCCGAGGGTCTTTACCTCCTTCTACCACTACGAGCACCCGGAGCTCACGTCCAAGAGGACCATCGTCGAGAAACTAGCTCACAACTTCTCCGCGAAGGGGGGCTAGGGACCATGCCTGACATGGCCGTCATCAACTCCACCCATTCCAGTGGCGATCCTTCCCTTCCGCAGGGGCCGCTCATGATCGTATCCACCCTTGAGGCCCAGGGTTATGAGATGGAGTTCCACGACTACCAGACCCAGCACATGCCTGACCAGGGCAACCCGGAGTCCTTCTACCAGTTCCTCCGCGGGGTCCAGGCCGATATCATCGGTATCAGTGTCTTCAGTTCCTCCCTTCCCACGGTCTTGCTGGCGGTGCGGAAGCTGAAGGAGGAGTACCCCGGGAAGACCATCGTTCTCGGCGGTCCGGCCGCAACCGATACCCCGGATGACATTCTCAGGTTCTTCCCAGTAGACATTGTCGTGCGGGGCGAGGGCGAGGTCACCGTTGTCGAGATGATGCGGGCCATAGAAAGCGGCACAGACCTCGCGGAGGTAGCCGGGCTATCGTTCAGACGAAACGGGGACATCATCTCTACGCCCAACCGGCCTCGGATAGCGGATCTTGATGCCCTGCCGTATCCGGCCTACGACCGCATCGACTTTCGTGACTACGGCTCGTCCCTCGGGACGGTCTACTCCAGAGGATGCCCTTACGAGTGCAGCTTCTGCTCGGTTCACTCCGTGTGGCAAAGAAAGATGACCCACCGCAGCCCGGAAAGCCTGGCTGAGGAGATTGCCTACGTGGTTGGTAGTCATCCCGGCGAGATAGCCGAGGTTGCCTACCATGACGATACGTTCGTCTTGGATGAGAAGCGCGTTACACGCCTCCTCGGCGCTCTCCGCGAGCGGGGGGTCGAGATGCCCTGGTTTTGCTATGGACGAGTCAACCTGATGCCGGAGTCCCTGATTAAGACCATGGCGGACTTCAATTGCAGCAAGGTTCTCTTCGGCATCGAGTCGGGTTCGGATACCGTGCTCAAGAGAATCCAGAAGCGCTTCACGGCGGAGGAGGCCCGGCGAACCGTAGACCTTACCCGCTCATACATCCCGTCCATCATCAACACCTACATCTACGGGTTCCCGTTCGAGACCATGGAGGCTTTCCACGAGACAGTCTTCTCTGTCTTGGACGACAGGCAAAAGGGCATCATCTCCAACCTGTACCTCCTGTGCCCACTGCCGCAGTCTCCTCTCCATTCGGAGTTCCGGGACATTCTCCGCTTCTCGCCCCGGTACCATTCGCTGCTGGGAACCCCAACTTACTTCGCTCGCTACCCGGAAATCGTGGCGGAGATAGTTGCCCATCCGCAACTGTTCTCGGCCTACTATCACTACGAACACCCCGGACTGGATGACAAAATGACCTTTCTCGAGTTACTTGACAAAAAGGGCCTCAAGGTCGCGTTCAGCTGAGACAGCCGCCGAAATCGCTGGGGAGCGGGTGAGAGTTCTGGCGTCAGGCATTCGTATCGTCGAATGGGATGTCACACCCAGGTGCAACATGCGTTGCCGGCACTGCTACGCCGGCGCGCTCTACGGCGATGCCCGTGAGGAACTCGGCCTTGAGGACTCTCTACGGCTGCTTCGCAACCTGCACAGCGTAGGCGTGCAGAACCTGACCCTCTACGGTGGTGAACCCCTGCTGCGCGGAGACCTGGCCGAACTGGTCAGAGAAGCCCACACCCGAGGGACCGGAGTCTACGTGGTCACTAACGGCGTCCTGCTCACGGCGGCGCGAGCCGAGGAACTCATGGACGCCGGTCTCAGCGGTTTCGGTGTCAGCCTCGACGCCGGCACGAGGGAGACCTACCGCAAAATCCGGGGTAGTGACTTGTTTCCACGCGTCCTGGGCAACGTGCGGTCTCTGGTCCAGTCCATCCGTGGCCGAGCCGGCTCGACAACGGTAAGTCTCAGTCTCGGTTTCGTCCTCTCCCGGGTCAACCAGGGGGACACCGCCGCCGTCATCCGGCTGGCGCACGATCTGGGCGCGGACCATGTAATTCTCACGCCGCTGGCCCATGTCGGAAACGCGCGAAAGTCCTGGGCCGCGGACGCCGTTCTGTCGCCCGGGGAGTTCGTGGACGCGGCGGAGACGGCCATGCGGGTTCGCACCGATCTCGGGCTCAGCGAAGACTTCGTGGTCATGGACTTTGCCACCCACCGGCTTCTTGATTACATCAGGGAGGCTTGGGGACTGACGTTTCCCCTGCCTCCCCGCCGGTGCTCGCCACTCAAGGGCGGCCTTTTCGTCAGGGCCGACGGGGTGGCTTTCCCGTGTAAGGGGACCATCGCCGAGATGGGTCTCAAGGCAGGGGGCTACAGCGTCCAAGGGCACAGTCTTCTCGAACACCCGCTGTCGTGGATCCTCAACTCACCTGATTTCGTCCGGCTATTCGAGATGGTCTCTCCTGAGACGCTACTTCGCGGGCTGCCGGCCTGTCGGGAGTGCGAACACTTCCTCGTCGAGTGCGGCCCGTGTCCCATCGCGGCTCTCCAGGGCAAGCCATACGCCGAGTTCTGTCATGACTACCCCGTCGGTCTCATCTGCCAGGCAGCCAGCGACCGGGGCAAAGGGCTGAAGGACCGGAACCATGGCTGACATCTGTGTGATCAACGCCAACGTCACGCCGGTCCACCAGGTTCCCCTGGGACCGTTGCTCATTACCGCCGTCCTCAAAGAAGCGGGGTATGGCGTAGAGTTCCGGGACTACCAAACTTTCAGAACCGACCATAAGCTTAGTATAGACACTTTCCTCACTTTCCTCAGACAGGCAGATAGCAATATAATTGGTATAAGCGCCATGTGCAACTCCTTACCGACAGTGCTGGGAGCGGTCCGGCGGCTAAAGCGGGACAGCCCGGACAAAACGATCATCCTGGGGGGGCCGGCGGCGACGGATCTCCCTCAGTCCATCATGAGGCGCTTTCCGGTTGACGCCATCGTTGTCGGAGAAGGGGAACGCACGATTGTCGATCTGCTTAGAGCCCTCGAGTCCGGCGGTGACCTGGACGGGGTCCAGGGCCTCTGCTATCGGCGCCGCGATGGGGCTATCCGGATGACTCCCCGCCGCGCTCGCATTCCAACCCTAGACGATCTGCCGTTTCCCGCTTACGAGGAGATCGATTTCGCTGACTACGGCCCAGCCGCCGGAATCATCATCACCTCGCGAGGGTGTCCGTTCCGCTGCGCGTTTTGTAGCGCCCACTCCGTGTGGCAGCGCAGCGTGAGCGAGCGGAGCGCGGCCAACGTAACCGAAGAAGCGGTGCTTCTCTCCCGGCGGGTTGACCGGCTCGTCTTTGTCGACGATACCCTGGTCCTAAACGCCAAGCGCGTGGAGAGCTTGCTCCAGGCCCTGCGAGCGGCGGGCGTCGATAAGCCCTGGAGGTGTAACGCCCGGATCGGTCTCATGAGCGATCACCTGCTGCGCCTCATGGCCGACCACGGCTGTGAGGAGGTCTTTTACGGCATTGAGTCCGGCTCCAATCAGGTTCTCCGCGCCATCAGGAAAGGTTTCACCATAGAGATGGCTCGCCGCGAGGTGGAGCGCACCCTCCGGTACATCCCGAAGGTAACCACCTCTTATGTCTGGGGGTTCCCCTTCGAGACCATGGACGACTTCTACGAAACCGTGATGGCGATAGCCCAGGACGCCCAGATGGAAGGCGTTCGGCCGCAAGTCGGCCTTCTGTCCCCACTCCCCAAGTCACCGTTATACCGGGAGTACCGGAGATGCGTTCGCTTCTCGCCGGAGCTGAACCCCCGGGTCATGCTTCCTTCTCCGGAGAGTCTGGCCGACTATCCCGACATCACCGGGCTGATCGTGGACTATCCCCAGCTCTTTTCTCCCTTCTACTATTACGACCATTCCGACCTGGACCGGAAGAGCGCGGTCATGGCTCGGATTACCAGAGAGACCGCCGGATGACCTCATCAAAGCCTCGGCGCCCCGCGATCCTCGACGCTGTCTTCGGCCTAGCCCTGCTTTTGTCGCATCGGATCTGGGGGCGGATCACGGGGTGCCTTCTCATCGCTGTCCCCGCCGTCGTCGCGATAGTCCTGGCCATCCCGCGCATCCTCGATCTAGGGGACCCGCTCGTCTACCTGGTCATGGTCATGCCCCTCTACCTGGTCATGGCCCTACCCTCGCTAATCGCGGCTTTCCTCGCTCACGAAGGCGGCCACTACCTGGCGTTGAGAGGGTTGGGGCACAGGGCCGGCTTCACCTGGCGCTTCCCCTTGGATATGCGCACTGTGGCTCATTGTTCAGGTTTGGGCGGCTCGGATGCTCCGTCGCTGGTGATACGGGGATTGGCGGGCTTCGGCGCCAACGTAGTTCTCCTTTTGCTCCTTATCGGCGTGGCCGTCAGGCAGGTCTCTCCGTTCCTAGCCTACCTGGCCGTCTGGCAGGGGGTTTCCGCCCTGGCCGCGACCGCGTGGAGCGCCTCGGGATCGAGAACCGATGCCTCCACACTCCGCAACGCTCTAGCCCTGGAAGACGCGGTAGAACTGAGAGCTTTCAAGGAGGGATGCCAAGACACCGTCGTGCAACTGAGCCTGTCCGTCACCGAACGCTGGGAAACGTCAGTGCCCTACTGGGTCGTCATTAGGGGTCTAGTTGACCCGGACATCGCCACCGGGTCTGACTCCGCGATTGTCTTCGCTACGGCCCGCGAAGAGACGATGGTTGTGTTTCCCGGCCGAACCCATGGGACCTACCAGTTGCGCGCTCGAGGTCGGGCCGAGGGTAACCAGGCGTGTTGCCTCACCCGGTGTGGTTCACAGGTGTGTGTCTCTCTGTAGGGAGGGGAGAGGAACATGAGTCAGGTTCCGCTGGCTACAGTCCAAAGAAAAATCGGGGTCGGCTCCCGCGACTTTATCCTTCTGGTCTGCGGGCAATGGGTCTCACAATTGGGGGACGGCATCTACAACGTGGCCCTGCCTTTGTTTGCCCTGGCTGAGTGGGGTACTGGCGCCTCACTCGGCCTAATCATGGCCACCGCGTTGTTCCCTTTCACTCTCCTGGCGCCCTTTGCCGGGGTCTTCGCCGATCGCTGGAACCGTCGACTGGTCATCATCTTCGCCGACTTGGCGCGTGGGGTCATAACTCTAGGGGTGGCCTATCTGGCCTGGGCCGACCTGCTAACCATTCCCCTACTGGTCCTGGCCACCGGCCTTGTCTCGGCGGCGTCGGCCTTCTTCCAACCAGCCATCATGGCCTCCATGCCGAACATGGTTGAGAAGAGTGAGCTACCACGGGCGGCTTCCCTGCTGGAGATGGGCAGGAGCATAGCCAGGGTTCTTGGACCGGCCCTTGGTGGTGTCCTCATCGTCGCTCTGGGCTTTCCCCTGGTCTTTCTCATCAACGGCGTGAGCTTCATGATGGCGGCCCTGAGTGCGGCCTTTGTCTACATACCACAGACCGCCAAGGCTAAGACCCTGACCGTAATTCAGGACCTCCGCGAGGGCATTCGTTTTGTCCTCAAGAGCCAGTTTCTCATGGGGCTGATGTTCGTGTTGTGTGTCATGAACTTCTTCGAACCCGCCGTCCTTCCCGTTCTCATGCCGATTGCGGCCAAGAAGGTGCTGTTGGTGGGCAGCGCCGGTTACGGCTGGATGCGGGCCGTGGCCGGACTGGGGGGTTTCGTGGCTCTGATCATTCTGGCTTTGGCCAAAAAGACAGCCAAGCGGCACCCCATTCTAATCGGATCCCTCGTAGGCACGGGCGCCTCCTTCGTCTTGCTCGGCTTCTACCCTGGCTACTATGCGACTCTCGGGCTGCTCTTTGTCTACGGTCTGCTCGTGGGACTGGCGAACACACTGCTAATCGTGCTCTTTATCGGCTACGTCCCCGACGAGGTAAGGGGCAAGATCATTGGCATTGTAAGTACCGTCTCGGCGGGCATGATCCCCATCGCTTTCCTGACCATCGGGGCGCTGGCCGACTTGATCTCCATCGGTCCGATTCTCATGGTCTCCGGTGCGGCCGTGGCCATCGCGGCCTTGGCTCTCTACCGCGTCCGGGGAATGGCTGACATCTGAGCGGGAAGTAACGACCTGGGGGCCTGTACGTAAGGAAGACCTCGCTCGGTTCAACGCCCATTGAGCCCAGCGAGGTCTTCCCATGAGGTGCGATTTCAGTCTACTGCCCGAGGCCAAGCCTCGGGGCCTACAGTCACATGGGCTACTGCTTTACGGCTATCAGGGCAGGCTGATGCTATAATGAACGCCGTGGTTTTCTGTGGAAGGTGGGATATGGATTTGGTGTGGGTCATCACGCTCCTCATCGTTGGCTTTGCCGTCATCCTCGGCGGAGCGGGACTGTTCACCAACGCTGTGGAGTGGCTGGGCAAGCGTCTGAACCTGAACCAGGGCGCGGTCGGCAGCGTCTTCGCGGCCGTTGGAACGGCCATGCCGGAGACGCTTGTTCCGATTATCGCCCTCCTCTTTGGGCGTGGCGCTGACCGGGAGGCCATCGGCATCGGGGCCATCCTGGGGGCGCCGTTCATGCTCTCGACCCTGGCCTTCTTCGTCACCGGGGTGGCCATCTTCGTCTACGCCCGCAAGGGACGCCGTCCCGCCCAAGTCTTGGCCTCGCCGTCAGTTATGAAGCGCGACCTTGAGTTCTTTATCCTGGTCTACGTCCTGGTCGTTGCCGCGGGCATCCTGAACATGGGACGGTTCAAGTACGTTCTGGCAGCCGTGCTTTTCGGTCTCTATGCCCTTTACGTTTACCGGACGCTTACGCGCGCCGACGGGGACGAGATCGAGGAAAACTTGCCCCCGCTGGTTTTCGCTCGCAAGGCCGGAGACCGCCCCCCGACCTACGGACTCATCGCCCTGCAGATGGTCACGGCCCTGGCGGCCATTGTCGGCGGGGCGAAAGCCTTCGTGAGCGCCGTTTCTCTCATCTCCGGGCTCCTGGGCGTACCCGCCTTTGTCCTGGCCGTTATCATCACCCCCATCGCCACCGAGCTTCCGGAGAAGTTCAACAGTGTTATTTGGGTTAGTCAGAAGAAGGACACCCTGGCCCTGGGCAACATTACCGGGGCCATGGTCTTCCAGAGCTCGATGATCCCGGCCATCGGCATGCTCCTGACCCCCTGGACCCTGAGGGGGCTGGAGCTGGTGACGGCCTTCATCGCCCTGGCCTCGGCCACCACGGCCTACATCCAGGTGCGTAAGTACGGGAAGATCAGCCCCTACGGGCTTCTCCTCGGCGGGCTGTTCTACGTGGCTTTCATCGTGGCCGTGGTGTTGATGCGGTAGGGCAGTCATCCCAGGCTGTCCGGGAGCAAAGGTCAGTCGCCCGGGCTGCTGACTACATGGCGTCCGTGGGAGGACCAGGAAGGTCTCACCGCGAACCAGGCAGGCGCTGTCAGTTTGTGTCGCCCGGAAGGCGGCGCCGCCGATGCGTGTCTTCGTCTGCCATTCCTCCAAGGACAAACCCGCCGTGGAGAAGCTCGCCCAGGCCCTGCGTGATCGCGGCATCGACGCCTGGCTCGACAAGTGGGAGATCGGGCCCGGCGACGACATTGTGGCCAGGATCAACGAGGGTCTGGAGGAAACGCAGGCCGGGTTGATTGTCTTCTCAGCCCACACCATTGAGAGTGGTTGGGTCAAGGCCGAGACCAGCTATCTCACCTACGCCCGCATCCAGGAGGGCAAGGCCCTCATTCCGGTCATTCTCGGAGACGGCGTCCACATCCCACCCCTTCTTCGCCCGCTGGCCAGGCGCGGCATCGAGGAGATCGACGCCATCGCCGACGCGCTTCTGCATCAGCGGGCCGGGCCGCCCCCGCTCAAAAGCCCGGCCGAGGGCCGGTGCGAGCGCGTCCTCGTGACCCTGCGCCGCGAGGGCGGCTCAGGGCTCCGAGTTGGGGTCAAGTTCGGGGACACAGAGCACCAGAGCGTTTCCTACCGGACTCTCCCGCCGGCCGTGGTCCATGGCCGCGCGGCCTTCCTGGGGGGCTTCCGTCCCGGGTCCCGCGGGGCAGCCGAGGCCGCGGCGGCGCTGAGAGTCTCGGCAGAGAGGGAACTGGTCGATCTCGGCCAGGCCCTGGGGGAGCTGTGCCTGCCCGGCGACGCGGGCGAGGCCTTGGCCAGCCTGGTCGACGGGTGCGGGGTAGGCACCCTGATCGAGGTCTGTTTCCAGGCCGACGATCCGGAGCTTCTCGGGCTGCCATTTGAGGCCCTCCGTCTTCGCGACGGCCGCCTCCTGGCCACCCTGCCCACGGTGGTGATGTTTCGCCGGCCGCTGGGCCTGGAGGCCAAACCCAGCCCGCCGCTTCCCGGTCCGCTCAAGGTTCTCGTGGCCGTCGGCGCGCCCGATGAGGGCAAGACCCATTCAGTTGTCCTCGACTACGAGCGGGAGCTGCAAACCGTGCTGAACGCGGTCGAGACATTCCGCCGGCACGAGAACATCGAGGTTCGCGTTCTTGAGGTCGGCCACCCGTCTGTGATAGGTGCCGCCTTTGAACGCGACGCCTACCATGTCCTCCACCTTTCCTGCCATGGCACGCGGGGCAGCCTGGAACTCGAAGACGAAGAGGGCAACTCCGTCCGCACCACGGCCGAGAAACTCCTCGAGCCGATTCTCCGCGCCGGGCGGCCACTGCCGCTGGTCTTCCTCAACGCCTGCCACGGCGGAGTGGACAACAAGCAGACGGCCAGTTTCGCCGAGGCCCTCCTCCGGGCCGGGGTACCCTGCGTTCTGGCCATGCAGACTTCAGTGAGCGACTACTA
>Ga0315274_10003218_pt1 | contig 24328 bp, 19 predicted proteins | sample YL17G02_20_MG_FD_203700 | JGI IMG/M metagenome (GOLD analysis project Ga0315274, IMG submission 203700) | Sediment microbial communities from Yellowstone Lake, YNP, Wyoming, USA - YL17G02_20 | ecosystem: Environmental > Aquatic > Freshwater > Lake > Sediment | place: USA: Wyoming | collected...
CAGCACGAAGTGCCAATCCTCCCGCCGCCGCGCCGCCTCGGCAAGCAGCTCCAGGTCCACCCAGTCGCGTATCAGGCCAAAAAAACCCAACCGCGGGCGTGGAATGCCTGCCAGGTCCTCCGGTTCGGCCACATCGTCCCGCAGGGCCTGGCGGAAGTGATCGTAGTCCACCCCGTGCGGGACCAGGATCGTGTCGGGATTGAGCTTGGCCTTCGCCTGGTAAAGGGAAAGCGAACTCGTCACGACCAGGTCAACCCGGCGGCAGAGATCGGCCTCGTCGCTGAGCACCTGCCGCTTGTCGTACCCGCTGAAGCCCGCAAAGTCATCGACGCAGTAATAGACGGCCCGTTCCTCGCCGAATCGGCCCAGGACGTATGAGACATCCGGCGTGAAGGACCATACCTGAAGCGGCCCCGCCCGCAGCGCTGCCAGCGCCATCCGCACCTGAGTGATCAGGAGCAGCCGGTTTGCCCGCCTGGCCCAGCGGCTGGCCGGGAGGGGGACGACAAGCGGGGTCAGCACGTAAAGGTTCCTGCGGGGCCTTGAGAGTCCGCTGACGACCTGCCGAAGCTTCTTTGCCATGTAGAGCAGATCGGAAGAACTGGCCGCCGGAACGCGCGAGGCGTGGTAGTTGACCCACAGCACGGTGTTGCGCCGGGCCAGCAGGTGCATCACGTGATGCTTGCTGGTGGGCGGTGCGTCATAGCCGCTGGCAAAGCACAGGATGGTTCGGCCTTCGATCATGCGATTCAATCAGCACTCACCGGCATCTGCGCCTCCGAGCCGGTCGGTCGGCTCGGAAGCCCCGGCATTCTCCGCTTGCGCAAGGCGCTTGCACAGCGAGACGAGAGGCGCCAGCTTGGCCGCCCAGGCATAGTCTGCCACCACTCGCGCCCTGGCTGCCTGTTCCACCCGGCGGCGGGCCGCTTCGTCGACCAACAGCGACAGAACGCAATCCTGCCATTCCTTCGGCGTCCGCGCAGCCAGGACTTCCGTCCCCTCGACAAGTTCCAGCCCCGCTAGCGCCTCTGGCGATGCCACTACCGCGCGGCCCATCGCCATGGCCTCCAGGATCTTGTTCTGGACGCCCCGCGCGATGTGCAGCGGTGCGACGGCCAGGCTGGCGGCAGCGACGTAGGGCCTGACGTCGCCCACCGAACCGGTGACGGTGATCCCTTGGACCCGCGCAAGCCGCCGCACCGCGCGGGCCGGGTCGCGCCCAACGATCACAAAGCGCAGCCCCGGCCGGCAGCGCTTCAGCTCCGGCCAGACCTCCCTGACGAACCAGCACACCCCCTCCACATTGGGTCGGTAGCTCATCGTCCCAGTGAACACGATCGACGGTCCACCGGGCGGAGAGGTCTCCAAGCCGCATTCGATTGTGGCTTGGAGGCCACGACATGCCTCCGGCTTGAAGAATTCCGTGTCAACCCCGTTGCCGACCACCATCACCCTTGCGCCAGGGCAGTCCAGGGCCGCTGCCTCCGCCGAGCTGACCACGACCACCGCTGCGCAACGCTGCAAGGCCAGTTCCTCCAGCCGTCGGATGCCGCGGGCCTCCCTGCGGTAGACCCATCGCATGGGCCAGCGGGAGCTCTGGGCATATCGCGCCCACTTGGCGCTGTCCACGTCGACCAGGTCCATCACCGTCGCCGTCGCCCGAATCCCCAAGGCGACCGGGAGAGTGGTGGAGGAGCTTGCCACCGCTAGGTCAAACGGCCCCTGGCGGGTTTGCACCCTCAGCAGATCCAGTAATGACTTGGCGCGAAAGACGCCTTCTCCCACTGATCTTCCGGCCAGCAGACCAGCCGCTCCCCGCACCATCCCTGTCCACCCCCCCGCCGGGGCGACGATAACCTCTGCCGCCCACTGGCGAAGCGCGTCGGCTGATTCGTAGTCCTCCTGGCTGTGGGCGAAGGCGGCAATTGTCAGGCGGAAGTGCGGGCTTAGGGCCTTGATCTGCTCCAATGCCCGCACCCGCTCCCCCTTGTTGGGCGGATACGGCACCCTGTGGGCTATGAACAGCAGTCGCTTCATCCGGACTCCCCGCCGCCAGCCGTCGGTCGCGGAGCAGCCAGGCTGCGACGTTCCTTTCCGTTGGCAGGCCCGATCTTGAGGCAAGGCCTCCAGCGGCATCAGGAGTAGCGGTACAGGTAGCTGGGGATGTGGTACTTCTGGTGTGTCAGGATGATCCCTGCGGGCTTGACGTTGGCCGCGTGAAGCAGCGCCACCGCGCGGTCCACCGACTCGCGGTGAGTCTTGTTCATCCGGACCACCAGCAGGGCCTCCCCGGCGGCTCTTCCCAGCATTCCGGCGTCAGAGGCGATGTTGATGGGCGGGGTGTCGAACAGGACGTAGTCATATTCCTTGCGGAGATGCTCCACCGTCTCATCCAGTTCGGGACGCCCCATGAGTTTGCCGACCTCATCGGCCTCGGCCTTGCCGCTGGGAATGAAGAAAAGGTTCGGGAAGGCGGTGGTCTGGGTCACATCCTTCAGCGTCGCCTCCCCGCGGAGCAGTTCCGCCACTCCCGGGCTGCCCGCAGCGCCCAGAAGCGTGGCCGCCTTGCCCCTCCGCAGGTCGCAGTCCACCGCTACCGTCCGGTGGTCCACCCGTTCGGCCATCACGATGGCCAGGTTCAAGCACGTGACCGTCTTGCCCTCCTCCGGATTGGAGGAGGTGACCATGTAGCAGAACTTCCGATCGTTGCACTGGGCCAGCAGGTTGGTCCGCAGCGCCCGGTACTCCTCGGTGATCTTGCCTCCCCTATCATGGTAGGCCTTCAAAAACGGCGAATAGCCGTCGCCCTTGACGGTGTCGATGGGCTGAAGCGGTGCGCCCGCGCTGGCCGGGGCCGCCTCGGGCCTCCCCGCTGCTGCAGCGGCCTGGGCGGCTGTCCCGGAGGGCGCCTTCTGCTTGGCCCGGGCGCTTTGCTCGGCCTGGTGCTTCGTGATCGCCTTCCATACGTTTGCCACGGGACGCTCCTAACCAGTCATCCGCGCCGCGCCAGAAGCAGGCGCGGCGGGAGAGACCTTCAGCCCCCAGCAGGTCATGTCGCGTATCACCTCGGCCACCAGGGGCCTGTCAATGACGTGACCGCCCTTGGCGTAGCCCACCAGCAGCGCGTTGTCGCACAGGATGTTGATCAACCTGGGAATGCCGTCGGTGGCCGCATAGATGTCGCTCATGGCCTCGGCGGTGAACTGCGCCAGGCACTGTCCGTCCGAGGCCACCTTCAGGCGATGGCCGACGTAGGCAATCGCATCGTCGGAGGAGAGGTGCCCCAGGTGATAGCTCAGCACGATCCGTTGGCGCAGCGGCTCCCATTTCGGTTCCAGCAGCTTCGTCCGCAGTTCGGGCTGGGAGATCAGCACGATCTGAACAAGGCGCTCGCCGTTGACCTCCCAGTTCCACAGCAGCCGAAGCTCCTCCAGCGCCGAGGCGGTCAGGTCCTGGGCCTCGTCCACTATCAGCGCCGCCAGCCGCCCGCGCTGGTAGATTCGGAGCAGATACTGCTCCAGGCCCTCCAGCAGGGCCAGCTTGTCGGAGTCGGGCTTGAGGTTCATGCCCATCCCGCTCGCCAGTGCCCGCAGGAGCTGCTTGCCGGACTGCGGCGGGTTCTTCATCATCACCAGCTGGCAGCCCATGCCCAGGCGGCTGCCGAGCATGTTGCCGACGAAGGTCTTTCCAGCCCCGACCTCGCCGGTGATCAGCACCATGCCCTTGCGCTGCTGCACGGTGTACATCATGTTGCCCAGGGCCTCCGCGTGGACGGCAGACTCGTAGAAAAACCTCTCGTCGCAGGAGATGGAGAAGGGGAACTCGCGAAGTTTGTAGAAGGCCAGGTACATGTCTTCTCTTCAGGTCCCCTTGGCGGGTTGCGCGACTTGCCCGGGTTGCCCGGAGCGGTCCAGCAGATACTTGGCGGGGACGGCCTTTCGCGCGTCCCTGTAGCTGGCAGGCTCCTCCAGTCGCAGGTAGATGCTGAAGCTCGACAGGCCAAGGGCCGCAAGGGCCACCAGCGTCACGACGGGAATGACGATCGCCTTTTTCAGCCGCCGGATGACCAGCTCACGCTGGGTTACGATCTCTCCGATGACACCGAACACGGGGATGTCAAAGTGGCCGGCGGCGTCCTCGGTGGCTGCAATGGCGCGGTCCATCACGCTGGCCAGGAACACCAGACCGGCCCCGAAGGCCAGTCCCCCCAGAATCGCAAAGGCCATCACCTTGCCCATCGTGGGCGAGGAGGGCCTGAACTGCTTCTGGGGGTTCTGCACAGCCGCCAGGCGGGTGCCGCTTTCGCTGATCTGCGCCTGGAGGGCAGCCTCCACCTCCATCAGCTTCTGCTGCCACATGGCCGCTTCCTTGGCCAGATCGCCCCTCTGCTGAATGAACTCGAGGTACTCCTGTCGAATCGGACCGAAGCCCGCCCACAGGCTCTCGTATGACTTCAGGCGGGATTCCAGCCGGGCGATCTCCCTGTTTGCCATGTCCCATTCGGCCTGGGCCTGCATCTCGGCAAGCCTCAGGTCCCCCTCCGACGGGAGGTTCACCGTTCGTACGACCGCCGTCTCAGGCTCCTCCTTGATCCGCCCTTCGAGCTGCGCGACCCTCGCGCGGAGCACCTGCACGTGAGGGTGCTTCTCCGTCATCTTGGTGACGGTCAGTGCTATGTCCAGTTCCTCCTTGGCCTGCTGCAATTGGTTCTTGAGATCGGCCAGGACGGGGTTGGGGCCCATAATCTCAACAGGCTGGCTGGTCGGGGCGGTGGTCGTCTGCATCATCCCACGGATCTTGGTCAGCTTTTGCTCAGCCAGGCTATGCTCCCGCCGGAGGGCGTCCAGGTCGCTGCTGGTTACCTGGATGCGGTCCTGGATGGCCATGGGGTTTTCGGGCAACATCCCGGCGTTCCTGGTCTCGAACTCGATGCGCTGCTTCTGGAGCGCCTCGAGACCCTTGGTGCAGTCGTCCACCTTCTCCTTGAGGAAGTCGTGGGTGCTCTTGAGGCCCACGCGGATGCGGTTGTAGATGTTGTTGATGTACCCGGTGATCAGCACGGTGGGCATGTTTTCAGCCAGCCACGGATCGGCGTGCGTGACGCTGACGGAAACCAGGTCCTCCTGGGCGCTGCGGGCCTCCCGTCGGATGGTGATGGCCTTCATCATGGCCACGATCATTTCCTGCCGGCGCCTGTCGCCCTCGGCGGTAAGCCTTCCGTCCTCCCCGTGCGGCAGGCCCTTGGTCAGCCCCAGCGTCTCGACGGCTTCTTCCACGGCCCTGTAGCCGGCCAGGTCTTCGGGAAGCCTTTCCTTGGTTGCATCGAGGGTCTCCTTGCTGACGGAGGAGATCCTGCCCGCGGCCGCTTCCAGGCCCACTTCGAAGATCGCCGTGCCGGTGTACTTCAGCGGGACGAAGTGCCACCCGATGATTGCGGCCACGGCGAAGAACGCCGCCCCCAGCAGGAACATCTCCCAGCGGCGGAAGACGATCCTCAGCAGGTCGCGCGTGGTCTTCTTGCCTCTTGCCAACATGGATTCCTCGCTATGGCGCCACGGCAGCGGCGGTGCCGGCCGGCATGGCCACCGCCTCGACCGCCGGCCGAATCGGGAACAGCAACATCTGAATCGCCAACCCCACCTTGGCCAGCGGGTTGGGCTGCACGTAGATCACGTCGTTGGGAAGCAGCAGGATGTTGTTGGCCATGTCGCCCGATTGCACCATGGCCATCAGGTTGATGATCATCGTCTTGCGTTCCTTGCCCTTGGGCGGGGGGTTGATCCCCGTCCGGGCATACGACGCGGCGGGCTTGGTGGTCGCGTACCCGCCCACCTGAGGCTCATCGCCCCTGACGATCAGGATCTTCTCCGGCCAGGCGAGCGGCGTCGGCTGCGCCATGGCCAGAACGTCAAGCAGCGTGTCGCGCCCGGTCCAGGGCATCGGGCCGGGCCTGCCGACCTGGCCGAAGACGTAGAACCGCTGGGACAAGTAAGCCACCACCTCCACGGTCGAGTCCACCTGCTCGTAATACTCCTTGGCGGCCTTGTTTATCTCCTCCTCGATCTCCACGGGCGTCTTGCCGGCGACGTACACCTCACCGACCAGAGGCAGGTTGACCTTGCCATCCGGGCGCACCTGCGTCTTAACTCCGCTGATCTCAGGCACATGGATGGAGGTGATGCCGATCCTGTCCGGCGGCAACACGCGGTATTCGGTCCCCGATACCACCTGCCTCGGCTCGGTGAGGAAGGCCTTGAGCTTACTGCTGTCGTAGCACCCGCCAAGCGCGCAGCAGCCCAGCAGAAGCGCAAGGAGCCATACCAGTCTAGTCTTGGTCGACATGGCTTACGTTCTCCTTTGACGGGCCGCAATCACCGCAGCGGACAGGGCTTGACTCCAGGCAGTTCATACGGCCCCAGGTCTCTTGTGTTCACGGGCATTGTGTCATTTCCCGCACCAGTATTCCCGCACGCGTCAGTCTCGGAGACGGGCGTTCAGCCGCTTCTGCCTGGGGCAACGACTGCCTTGCCGCCAGAGGCCTGCCCTGTATGACCGTCTCCCACGCCGACGGACGTGCGCAGGTCAGTATAGGGCCACCGCTGGGGCCGGTAAAGCCGGACTCAGGTCGCGCACCCGACCGATGGCGTGCGGCCCCTCTGTCGCACACAACCCTGTTATCGACATGTTACGACAGCCGCTGCAATAGTTCCCCCCTGCGCGGCCAGGCGGAAGGGCAGCGGAATGGCATTCGCAGCACTGAATCGCCCCGGCGAAGGTGTCGATAATCTTAGCATGCGGCGACATCGCTGCCGCACCGGCGATGAGCCTGCGCCGGTCGGTTTGCCGGATGGCGCCTCAAGCGAACAGCCATGCCCGAGTTGCCTAAGAGGTCGTTCTCCGAAGTGACCATCGTCGAGGCGATTGCGCGGCTTGCCGGCGTGTGCCTGGTGGTGCGCCCGCTTCGCCCCGGTCCGGAGAGGCGTCTGTCCAGCCGCTTCCTGGGCATGGAGGCCGACGGCAAGCCGATTCTTTCCGTGCCTGCCGCCGAAGGCCCGAAAAACAGGAAGGTGTTCCTGCCGGTTGGATGCGACGTGGGGATGGTGTTCCAGGTTGGCGAGTTGCTGCTCCAGGCGGTGACGCGGGTGGTGGGCCACTGCCATCACCAGCAGTATCCTTCCCGCCGCGTGGAAGCCATCATCGTCGCCCGGCCGATGAAGGTGACGGAGCTTAGCCGGCGGGGGAACCCCCGCTGGGAAATTGACCCTTCCGAGCAGATCGCCGCCTCCGTCTGGGCCGCTCAGGGTCTGGCGCCCGGCTCGCTTGTCGCTCCCAGGCTTGGACAATTGGTCAACTGGTCCGCCGACGGTTTTGGCGTCAGCCTGCCGAAACCGCTGCCCTGCCAGGCCGGGACGGAGATGATCATCCGCCTGGAGGGACGGAGAATACGCGAGTTCCCCATCTACCGCGGCGTGCTGAAGCACTGCACCCCCAGGTCCGACGGGCAGTTTCTGGCAGGCTTCGGGGAGGTGGTCGAACTGCGGCCCGGACAGGCGGTGAACGTAATGGAATCCCTCGCATCGCCCCGGTCAGCCCCGGTCGCGGCATCGGACTCGGAGGGGGCTTGACCCGGCCGGTTTGATTGCCGATACATACACTGGCAGCCTTCACAAGGCGCCGCTCCCTTCCCGGAGATCGATATGCCCGCAACAACCAGACGCGTCCTGGCGGCGGTCCTTGCCTTGGCGCTCATTGCGGCAGCGGTGGTGGCCTGGCGTCTCCTTGCCGTCTCGTCCCACCGGTCGCACACGGTGGAGGTGGGCGACCTGCTCAGCGGCGTGACGGTCTCGGGCACCGTACGGTGCACGCAGAAGAGCGCCATCGCTTCCGAAGTCCTCGCTGCCGTTCGCAACGTCGCCGTCAGCGAAGGTCAGGTCGTCGCGAAGGACCAGACGCTGATTGAACTCGACGACCGCGTCATTGCGGCGGAGTGCGCCAAGGCGCAGGCTTCCGTGGACCTCTACAAGCAATCGCTGGCTGAGCTGAAGGCCGGGCCGACAAAAGAGGAGATCACCAAGGCCGCCCAGGAGGTCACGCAGGCCGAGTCGAAGCTCGCTTTCGCCGAGGCGGACCACAAGAAGGTCAGCGACCTTGCCAAGCGGGGCGTGGCGACGTCCTCGGAGCTTGACCACGCCACAAACCAGCTCAAGGTCGCCCAGGCGGAGTTGAAGGGGGCGCAGGCGGGACTGGAGCTTCTCCAGGCCGGGACAAGGCCCGAGCAGATCGGCCGCGCCGAGGCGGAGGTCCGCCTGGCGGAGGGCGAGCTTCAGCGCTGCCAGGCCCTGCGGGACAAGTGCGTCCTGAAGGCCCCCTACGCCGGCGTGATCACCGCCAAGCACGCAAGCGTGGGCGAGGTTGTATCGCCAGGACAGGTCCTGCTGAACCTCAACGACATCGAGTCCGTCGAGATCCGTGCCCAGGTGCAGGAAAACCAGCTCAGCGGCATCGAGCCGGGCCACGCGGGGAAGGTCCTCGCCGACGCCTACCCCGATCAGCCGCTGGACGCCGTCGTGCAGAAGATCCTGCCGCGGGTGGACCCCGAAAGCGGGACCGTCACGGTGCTGCTGAAGCTGGACAAGCCCCCGCCGGTGGCCCTGATGGACGGCATGGCCGTCGACGTGGCATTGATCCGCCACTACCGCCAGGGCGTAGTCCGCGTTCCTGCCGCCGCGGTGCAGGGAAGCGGGCAGGAGGCCTCGGTGCTGCTCCAGAAAGGCAGGAGCTTCCGCCGCCACAAGATCGTCGCGGGCAGCAGCGACGGCCAGTGGGTTGAAGTGAAGTCAGGCCTCCAGCCCCGGCCAGGTCGTCGCCGTTCCGTAGGAACGCCCCATGTCCCTGCCCTATGAGTTCAGCCTTGCCCGGCGCAACCTCACGCGCCATCCCTGGCACACGCTGGCGATGGTCCTGGGACTGGGCCTGGCGGTCCTGGTGACGGTCTACGTCGGCAGCACGATGGCCAGCTTCTACGACGACATCATCGACCGGGCGGTGGAGCAGAACTCCGCACACATCACGATCTGGCCGCTGGAAAAACCCCACGGCCAGATGGACGCCGCACTGCGAGAGAAACTGGGCAGCGGGACGATACTCGCTTTTGACGGCCGGACCTTCCCGCGCCACCATGACCTTAGCGGCTATCACGCCGTCGCGGAGGAGGCCGCCAAATGCCCGGGGGTCACGGCCGTAGCGGGCTTCGTCCAGGGCAACGCCACCGCAAGCCGCGGACGCACAAACCTGGGCATCTCCCTTGTGGGGATCGATCCGGAGACGTACCGTCGCGTCGTCAACATCGCCAAGCACTTCCCCGAGGGTGTCGTGCCCAAGCTGGGGCCTTCTGACATCGCCATCGGCTTCCGCATGGCAGAGAAGCTGGGCGTGCATCCCGGAGAGCACGTTCACGTGGCCGCGGCGATCATCCTGGCTGCGGGCACGATGTTCAGCTCGGCCTGGTGGAGCGGGCGGCGTGCGGCGAAGCTGAATCCGGCGGAAGTCATCTTCGGGCGATAGTCAAATGCTGCTGAGGGTGGAAAAACTGAACAAGCGTTTCGGCGGGACCGTGCCCGTGCACGTCTTGCGCGACGTCAGCCTGGAGATGCAGGAAGGCGAATTCCTCGCCTTGATCGGCCCTGGCGGGGCGGGCAAGACCACCCTGCTCAACATCATCTCCACCCTCGACAGCCCCACCAGCGGAAAGGTTCTCATACGCGACATGGACGTCCACCGGCTGGACCAGCGGCAGTTGAACCGCTTCCGCAACCGGCGCCTGGGTTTCGTCTTTCAGGACGACCTGCTCCTGCCGCACCTGACGGCCTTGGAGAACGTGATGGTTCCGGCCAGGATTTCCCGCCAAGGCCCGGACCAGGCCAGGCGACAGGCCGAGGGACTGCTGAGACGGATGGGACTCGGCGACCGGCTGAACCATCTGCCCGGCCAACTGTCCGGCGGACAGCGCCAGAGGGTGAACATTGCCAGGGCGCTTGTGAACCAGCCGGACCTGCTGCTGGCCGACGAACCGACCGCCCGGCTGGACCTGGCCAACGGGCAGGAGATCGTCAAGCTGCTGCGCGAACTGAACGAGCAGCTTGGCGTCACCATCCTCATGGTCACCCATGAGACCTTCGCCGGCGCCGCGGCCAGGAGGACCGTCGAGTTTGTGGACGGTAGGATCGTCTCCGACCGCCCGACCGCTCATGCCGCCGGCGACAGTTGACCGCGCCTGAGCCAACTTGAGGACAATGCAGGCGAACGCCGAAGATGCGTTGATCCAGGCCTTCCGCCGAGCGGCTGGCCGCGTGCCGGCTTACGCGCAGATCCTGCGCGAAGCAGGCGTTTCACCCCAGGCCGTGCGCAGCCTGGAAGACTTCCGCAGGCTCGTACCCGTCATCGACAAGCAGGCTACCTTCAGCCGGTTCGCGGTGGCTGATCTTTGCGTGGACGGGAAATTGCCGCCGCTGGCGGGCGTGCTCACCAGCTCCGGGCATTCGGGACGGTTTGCCTTCGGACTCTACGACCTGCCCGGCGCCGAGGCGGAGGTCCGCCGCACCGATGACGCCCTGGACGCCCTCTTTGCCGTCCGCAGCCGACCGACGCTGCTGGTCAACTGCCTGCCGATGGGCGTAAAGGTCCCCACGCGGGCCTGCACCCTGGCCGAGACAAGCGTCCGGGCGGACATGGTGACGGGAGTGGTGGCGCAGTTCAGCCGCCATTACCACCAGATCGTCCTGGTCGGTGAGACGGCCTTCATCAAGCACGTCCTGGAATCGGGCCAGGACCAGGGTATCGACTGGACCAAGCCGCTTATCCACGTGATCGTCGGCGAGGAGCCGCTGGCCGAAAACGCACGCAAGTACCTGGAGGGAATCCTCGGCATCGACCGGCAAGCCTCCCGGAAGGGACTGGTTGTTGCCAGCATGGGCGTGGCGGAACTCGGACTGAACCTCTTCTCCGAGGACCGCTTCCTAATCGCGCTGAGGCGCATCATGCATGAGGACCGTGCCTGGCGGGAGGCAATAGCTGGACGTCACGCCACTGTATTGCCAATGGTGTTCAAATACGATCCCTCACACATCTTTACGGAAATCGGCAAGGGTGGAAGGCTCGTTATATCAACGCTGGATATCCAACGACCGCTGCCCTTGATTCGCTACGCCACCGGCGACCTCGCGGCCTTACCTGCCCCCCAAGCCGTGACCCAGGCGGCACAACAAAAGGGTCTGGCTCCGGGGCCTGCGGGCTTATCGCTGTTGCTGGTCTTCGGCCGCGGGGAGTGCGCCAAGGCCGGTGCGACGCCTGTATATCCTGAGCAGGTCAAGGAAGGCCTTTACCACGATCCAAACCTCGCCAGACTTATGACCGGTAATTTCCGCATGCGTTCAGGTGATAAGGCCGTGGCCTTGCGCATCCAGCTTTGCCCCGCCGCATCCCCGCAACCCAGCCTGGAGCAGCGCTTGGCCGGAGCGATGAGCCAGTATGTCCCGGCGCCCCTAAGGGTGCAATGCCAACGCTACGAGGAATTCGCCGACGGTATGAGCTTGAATTACGAGCGAAAATTCCAGTACGCCGGTCAGCAAGGCGATCTGACCTGGTCCCGCTAGGCGCGCAACCCATTCGGGTTCCGAGCAGCCAAAGATCGGGCCAGCCCCTGAGTCACACCCCCACGGACAGAGCTTCCGTTGCCGCCTTGGCGACCTGTTCAAAGACCTGATGCCCCCATTGGCGCCTGATGGCGTCCAGTTCGGCTTCGTCGCAGCGCGCGAAGAGATCGCTGTTGCGAACGAAAAGCGCCGTCAGCAGCTCAGGATCGTGGAAGGAATTCTCGGCCTGGACCGCCCACTGGGCCACTTGCCGGTGATACGGGTTGCCCTCATAGCAGAATGGCTTCAGAAAGGCCTCATCGTCTGCATCCCCAGACCTCACCTTCGCAAAACGCGCAGGAAGCGCGTCCAGGTCCCATCGCATCAACACAACAGGGTCCTCAAGTTCCTCCGAATAGTTCCGCACTGACCCTATCTGTTCGAAGCCTATGAACTCATAGAAACCCGCGTGACCCGGGCTTACTCCCGTGACAAGATCCGTGCAACCGACCGCCAAACTGTGGGCGAACAAGCAACGCATCAGTTCGGTGGGAACACCGCTGCGGCGAAAGTCGCTGGCCACTGCTTCATTAGTCGCCTCGCACACCAGACGGTAAGGGCCGCGCAAGGCGTCAATCTCCGCGTGGAACACCGAATCCGATGGCAGCAACAGGTCCGGGGTATCCACCACCAGGCTTTGAACGCCGACCACTGCTTCCCCCGCCTTGGCCACGAACGTCGCGGTTTCCGGCAGCGCCTCGTAACACCTGACCCGCAATCCGCAGAGCCGGGGTATCATGTACCCCTCCTCGACAAACATCTCATGCACCAGTCTGTAGGCTCCGAGCAGGTCCTCAAGGGCCACCGCGCGGAGAATCGACGCTCCTTTGGTGTTGCTGGTGAACAATCCCATGCGCTTTAGGATCGCAAGCCGCCGGCTCTCGCCATTGCACTTGGTAGGCAAAACCGTTTCCGCTTGAGGGGACCCGGCCATATCGGGGGTAGCCATCTGAAACCTCCAGGTCGGTGCCATCTTGACACCCAACCGCCTGAAACTTACGATTCCGCAGGCAGTAGGGCAAGCTGGGGGAGCCAGACGGGACGATCCGGTTTCGGCATATACCGGGGGGGGTTGAGCGGGCACCTCGCTGTGCAACGTTCCACGCTCCAAAAAAGCGCGTTCATGGTACCGGGCGCAACTAGGCTTGGCAATACTTATCGGACGTTGGCGGAGAGAATCTTGAGGCCATATTCTCTCCCAGACCAACCGCACCAAGAGAGGGCAGGAGCGTTGGAGGGCATTGCACCAGGCGAGGCCCAGCTAACCCACTGCACAAACAGTGGTTACGTGCCACTAGCCAATATCTCGCCCGCACCCGACGAGGGCTAGATATTCATCATCCTCCCCACAATCCAGTCCCGGAGGCGATCGGGGAAATGCGCCAGCACCCGTATGATCTTGGTCTCCAGGGGAACGCAGTAGCGGACTCTAGGCCTGCTAGCCTTGGCTGCCTTCACCACCACCCTAGCCACAATTTCAGCCGATGGCCCGCTGGCGGCCACCGACTCCGCGTGCTCCAGTTCCGCCTGGTATATCGCACGGAATGGGCTGGCCTCCCAGTCGATGCCCTGCTGCGCGGAAGTGTCTCGGCTGCGGTCCCAGATCTCCGTCGCCACGGAACCGGGTTCGATAACAATGACCCGGACCCCCCACGGTCGATATTCGAGGCGTGCTGCGTCGCTGATGGCCTCGACCGCGAACTTGCTGGCCGAGTAGACGCCCAAGCCCGGGAATGCCAGCAGCCCGGAGACCGAGCTGATGTTTATGATCCTGCCCTCCCGCTGCCGGCGCATGACCGGCCCGACCAGCTTCATCCAGGCGATGTACGCCAGAACGTTGACTTCAAACTGCCGGCGGACGGCCTCCAGACTCACATCCTCTATCGCCCCGGCCAGGGCGAAACCCGCGTTGTTGACCAGGACATCGACTCGCCCCCACGTGGACAGGACCATCTCAAGCGCTTTTTGGCGGGTGTCTTGGCACGTGACATCCCCCGGACAGCAAAGCGCCCACCCGTGCCCGCGTGCTTCCCCGATTCGTCGGGCGACCTCCCTGATCCTCTCCTCCCTGCGGGCCACCAAGCACACGGCGAACCCCTCTGCGGCCAGTGCGGCCGCGGAGGCTGCGCCGATTCCAGAACTAGCGCCGGTAACCAGGGCGGTCTTCACGCCAGGCCAGCATAAGCCCGCCCCGCGCGGTACTCAAGAGTCTGTCCAGGTTGCGTCCGAAACCAAGCTCACCGGCACCGACAACCGACACAACATGCAACAGCCTATCTCGCCATGCGCCGTCTTGCGTATCGAACCAGGCCTGCCAGGCCTGCCGACACGGCCACAAGCGTCAACGGTTCCGGTATCACATTCGAAGGGGGACGAGGCATTCCGCCGATAATGTAAAGCTCTTCCTGCCCGTCGTTGTCGAATTTGGCCTGAATTTCCAGCAGGAATGCGTAGTCGGGGTACAGGGACAGGTCCATGTCCGGGAAGTAACCGCCCCAATCACCGCGGGACCCCTGGCCGTTGTTGTCGGCCGTATAGGTGTTGCCGTCCTCCGTAACCACGTAAATGCCGGGCAACCAAGCCCAGTTATTGGTGTAGCTGTGTGTACTGTTAAAGGCCTGGTCCGGGTAGTCGTTGAACGTGGATTCCCGATAGTAGAATACCAAGGCGCTGGCATTGCCGCCGGGCGCGAAGTCGCTGGGAGGCGGGGCCGATTCGTTGGGAGGCGGCAGGTTGGGGACCAATCCGGCGACCAAGCTGTCCACCTGGGCTGCCGTCATGCCCAACAGCGCGTCTAACCCGGTCTTTCCTGTGTCAGGATTCGCGGGAATAGCAGCCGGGTTCAGTAAGATCACCCTCCCCTTGAGCCAGATGTCCTGGCTGACGCCCACGCCATCTCCGGTGGTGGGCCATCCCGGGGGAATGGGATCGACGGGCCTCGTGTTGGGCGCCTGGTTCTGGTCGAATGCGAAGACCGGCGTCACCGAGTCAAGGTCAAGCGTCTGTATAGCCGACAAAACCTCCCCGGCCGTCAGGACCCTGTTCACCGCGTCCGTGTGCTTGGCGTATTCCAGCCCCCACCACCAAGCCGCGCTCTGAGTGGGATTGAAGTCGCCACCACTCACGCCCTCTTGCCACTTAACCGGGTCGGTAAGATCAAAGGCGGTGGCCTTATCATTACCGTTGGACAGCACCCGAACATAAGGCGTACTCTGGGCCGTACTCAACAACGGGACTTCGACGCCCAGTTTCTGATTGAGTATCCGGTAGTTGTACGTCTGAAGGTCATCATGCGGGATGTACGTACTGTCCCAAGGCGGGACGGACGTGGCCGAGGAGACGCACGGCACAGCCACCATGGCAGCAAGCATGATGAATACAGCTCGGCCATGCTTCTCTGCGGCTTTCTTTGTTGCTGGATACGGCATCGAACTATCCTCCACCTTGCCAATTCGCCAATATGGGCTGTTGCGCCTGAAACGTCTCAGGCTGGCAAAGGCACCCACTCTCAGGCCGGGCGCTTTCAAACCCGGCGCCATGTTCGCTCGTCAGCCGGTTGTGACACACGGCCCGGCTGCGGGCGGGCGATTGCCCGCCCGCAGCTTGCTTGCCATCAGACTTTCAGCGCAGTTCTAGTCGCGCCTGCGCCTGCGAATGTATCCGGCCAGTCCGCCGATGCCCATAAACACGCCCAGCATCGTCATCGGCTCGGGTACCATGAATCCGCGGCCGGGGTCGTCGCTGGTCACAACCCAGTCGGTAAGACCGGCGTCGTAGGGGACCACATCCGATTCGATGAACAAGTCGCCGTACTGGGAGGCCCCGAAGCGCAGGTCTATGGTGCCAAAGTAGTAATCCTTGACTTCCCACCAGGGGATCATCCAGGTCCCGCCGATGATGTCAATGAACTGCTTTGACGTCCCGTAACCGGCGCCTGTATTGGGATCGGAGGTCGTGAAGTCGGCTAGCTGGCCCGCCGGAGACACCGATCCGACGATCTTTGCCACACCGGCCGTAGAGGTCGCATCGATCACCAGTACCGCACTTGCACCCTGGCCAATGCCTGTGTAGTCGTTAAAATCGATTCTTCCGCCGGAACCCAGCGTCGGGTCAAACAGGCCTTCATCCTGCTCGAACATCCTAAAGGTGAAGTTGTCGGTCTGGATCCTTTGGACAGGCAACGTCTCGATCTTCACGGCCGTATCGACGCCGCCAAAGAAAAAGACGACCAACTCCCGATCGGGATCGACAGCGTCCGACCACAGAAGCCGGCTGGTCCCGTCATCCGTCCTGATCTCGGTGACCCGGGCAATGCCCCAGGCATCTTCCGTCTCGCCCGCGTACGGCCCGGAGGGGATGGTGTACATCCCTGACGGGGAGGTCTGCGACAGCGCATTCACGGTTGACACGCCGTCATAGAGGGTCCCGGACACCGGTGCGTTCGGGTCATTGGCATTAGGAGGATAACTCCTGGCCATGTCCCAGTCTTCGTACTTGAACCTGAACCGGCCGGCGTACGGGAACTCCAGCGTAAGGGCCTCGGCCATCCCGCTGACGGCCAGAATCAGGCCCAGCATTGCAAGTAATTTCAAGTGTCTCATTTTCGTTACTCTCCTTCTATTCCTTTCCCTTCACAAAGTGGGAAACCGCTTTTGGCTGCCTGATTGACCAGCCGTCCGGCCCCGCAAACGTTTGCCTGAGTCTTCGAACGGCCCCCTCCGCTCCGGCGGCAGCCTCATTCCGGGGCAGCAGGGCGGTTGTTGCTCTGCCGATGTTTGCGATCAGCGCGACCCTCCTTTCTTCAGGTCTTGATGTGCGAGTCTCGTTTCCATGCTGTCTATCACTCCAGGCGCCGGCTCGACAAGGCACGCCAGCGCCTTAGCGCTTTCTCTATGCGCGTCTCCTGCGGATGTACCCTCCCAGGGCCGCCAGCCCGGCCGCCACGCCCAGGGCCGTCAGCGGTTCCGGGGCATGGGTCGCGACTGGAAGGTTCCGCTCTATCGCCGCTGCCCCGTCGAACGTGTCGTAGGGATGCCCGCCCCAATTGCATGCAACCACCATCAGGTCGGCCAGCTTCACGGCGCCATCGCCCGTCAGGTCACCTTCTTGTGGCCCCGTAACGCTCTTGTTCCAGTTCGCGGCTATGACCCCCAGGTCGGCCAGGCTCACGCGCCCATCGCCCGTGATGTCACCGCTTACCGCACGGTAGGAGAACCCCAAGTCGCTCACCTGGACCGCAGCGGATAGACCGGGCAGGCCCGGACGCACCAATGCCCAGGGCACCTCGACCTCCAGCGTCTCCGATACGGCATGGGGCACAGGCCCCAGGTCCTGGCCGCTGCTCACGTCGATCAGCCGCATCCGCTCAGCCGCCGGCTGGAGAATCCCATAACTCAGCTCGAACCTCCGCCAGTTCCCGCCGTCGCCGAGGGTAAATGCCAAGCTGAACCCAGGATTGGCGTCGAGGGGCGCCATGTCGAGCGACTGGCCATACGCGGTCGCCGCAAAGTACAGGCCGTGCCCGCCCTTGATGGCGATGCTCCGGATGTCGCGCTCGTCGGGAATCCCGGCCTCATTGAGGTCGCTGATCAGCACCGCCGCGTCCGTCCATTCTCCGGGGCCGCTCAGCCCGTCGACGTTGACGGAGGCGGCCCTTGCGGGCACCGCGAAGGCAGCCATCGCAGCCGCTACGCAGGCGAAACGCCGTATTGCGTTACGGGCGGGGGAAACGGGCCTCATCAGCATGCTCCATTGTCATTGAGCTTGGCGAGCGTCGCGGCCATGATCCGCAGCTCGGTGCTCCACTTGCGGTTGGATATGTACTGGAGGTCGGCCTCCAGCTTGTGCCGCACGGCCCCGACCGTCGTGTCGTAGCCGTGCCGCACCTGCGCCAGTCCGGTGATCCCGGGGCGAACCGTCAGTCGCTTCCTGATGTCCGGATAGACCTTCTCCAGTTCAGCCAGTATTTCGGGCCGCTCCGGACGAGGCCCCACCAGGGACATGTCTCCCACGACCACGTTCATCAACTGCGGCAGCTCGTCGAGGTGACTTCGCCGCATGCAGCGACATGCAGGCATGACCCGCGGGTCATTGTTGGTGGCCCAGACCGCACCGGTGTCGGATTCGGCGTCGACGTACATGGTCCTCAGCTTGTACATCCGGAAGAGCCTGCCGCCCTTGCCGACCCTGATCTGCGTGTGAAAAACCGGCCCCCTCCCGGACAGCTTGATGACCAGGGCGCAGAGAGCCAGCAGAGGCGTGGCTATCACCAAGGCAATAAAGCCCAGTATGATGTCCACGACCTCCTTGGCGGTCTCGAAGTAATGCCGGGCAAGGTGGAGAGCAAGCCCGGTCATGCCGCTGCCCACCGCGATCAGGGTCACCGGTTCGGGCACTGTTTCCGTCCTCCTTTGCTCCGTAAGGACCGAACTCGCAATAGCCGGATATTCGTATTGACTTGCGCTGCCGGCGCAGCTTACAATAAAGACGCGCGGATGGCGGGCAAACCAAGGCCCGCCCTCGAACGCGGGTGGATCAGCGGCCCTCGGCAAAGGACACTCGCTGATTCACCTTTTTTTTTACGCCCACTACGGCGTAGGTTCCAAACGTCCAGAACTGCGACGGTACTGTCTCGCCAGCCAGCTACGCACGTGGACTCCAACCGTCAGCTAACCAACCGGGTGTGGGCCATCCTGGCCCGAACTTGGCCCCGAAAAGCCCTTGGCCTCCACGTTGTGACTTGCTGGCCAGACGCAGCGCCAGCGTAGCAACAACCGTTTATGATGATAGCAGCCTAGCCGGCGTTTGACAAGGGCAAAAACGGAAAAAATTATCTTTCAAGCCGCCATCCCCCCTTGCCGAAGCCACCAGAAGCCGAGGGCTTTGGCCCAGGAGGGAAACTTATGACACCCTGTCAGCGGGTCCAACTGGCCATGAGAAGTTGGTCCCAACGCCTGAGCCTGCCACCGGAAGGCCCAAACCTGACCGCCCTGGAAGGCGCCTTGGCAGCCGAGATTGACGCCGCCGTCGCCCAGGAGCGGGAGGCCTGCGCCGCCATCGTGGACAGGTACCTGTCCTGCCGGGTATACCATCCACGTGGCATCCCTGCGGCCATTCGGGAACGGGCTGGGCAGTCAAGCCAACATGCAGTCCCCGCCGCAGCCGAGCAGGCAGTCCGGCATTAGCCCCGTTTCAAGCTTTCCGGCCAAACAAAGCTAGGCAACGGTCTACCCGGCGGAGGGTTCTGTCCCGACCCAGGATCGCCAGGGTGTCGTGGATGGCCGGGCTGATCGTCCTACCCGTGACGGCCACGCGGAGCGGCTGGGCCACCCTGCCCATCCCCAGGCCGTGCGACTTGCAGTAGCCCCTGATAAGCTCCTCCAACGCCGATTCGGTCCATTGGGCCCCGCTCAGCAGCCCCCGTGTCTCCGTCAGCACGGCCAGGCCCTCGTCGGCGTTTCTCCGCAGGACTTTCGTGACCGCCTCGTCCTCGTACGGAAAGGAGTCGTCCGGAACGAACAGTACGCCGCACTTGGCCGGGATGTCAGCCAGTGTCCTTATCCCCGCGTTGACCCGCAGGAGGCGCCGCAACAGGTCGTCATCCCCTGCCGGTATCGGCGTCTGATTCAGCGCCAGGTAATCCTTCAGCGCCGCCAGCAGCCGCTCCCGGCCTGCTTCGGCGATGGCGTCGGTGTTGAAGGCCAGGAGCTTGTCGCGGTCGAACTTGGCGTTGGTCTTGCCGACCCTGTCCACGCTGAAAAGCTCGATCATCTCAGCCAGGGTCATCTTCTCGCGGTCCCCGCCAGGCCCCCAGCCTAGAAGCGCGATGAAGTTGACCAGCGCCTCGGGCAGATATCCCGCCTCCCGGAAAGCCTGCAACCCGACGACGCCTTCGCGCTTTGACAGCTTCCTTCCCTGCATGTCCAGTATCAGCGGCAGGTGGGCGTATCGCGGGTGTGGCAGACCCAATGCCTCCCGGAGCAGTTCCTGCCGCCAGGTCTGGCCCAGAAACTCCTGCCCCCTGACGACGTAATTGATCTCCATCAGCGCATCGTCCACCGTATTGGCCAGGTGAAAGGTCGGATAGCCGTCCGCCTTCACGATCACGAAATCCTCCATCTCCGCGGCGGGCATGGTCACCGGCCCGAAGCAGTCATCGAGCACAGTCACGTCCTTGCCCGGGCAGAGGAACCGGACGACCACAGGTCGGCCTTGCGAACGCGCGCGGGCCGCATCCGCGTCGGTCGGCAGCGTCCCGGGGCGCAGATACCGAAAGCCCCGCTCTGCCCCCGGCCCAGGCTCCCGCATGGCCTGTAGTTCCTGGGAAGTCTCAAAGGCGTAGTATGCCTTGCCCGCTTTCACAAGCCCCTCGGCGTAGCCCCTGTAAAGCTCCAGGCGTTCCGACTGTCGATAGGGGCCGTGCGGACCACCCACGCCGTAACCCTCATCCCACTCGATGCCCAGCCAGCGGAGGCCCTCCATGATCTCCGTGACGGCCTGTTCGTTGTGGCGCCGGCGGTCGGTGTCCTCGATGCGAAGGAGGAACCGCCCTTTGCTGCGCCGGGCCAGAAGAAAACTGAAGAGTGCCGTCCGCGCATGGCCGACATGCAGGGAACCTGTCGGCGAGGGCGCGAATCGCGTCCTCAGCGGCTGCGCCGCGGAATTGGGGCTTTGAGTATGGCTCATGCGGGTCTTGGCTTCTCTATCGCTGGCGATTCAGGGCCTTCTCGACCTTGGCCCAGGTGTCGCGCAGTGGAACCGTCCGGTTGAACACAAGCGCCCCTGGCCGCGAGTCGGGATCGACGCAGAAATACCCCAGCCGCTCGAACTGGCAGCGGCTCTCCGGCGCCGCCTCCGCCAGCGACGGCTCGACGCGGCAGGACGTTAAACTTTCGAGGGATTTGGGGTTAAGGTAATCCGGAAGATCCCGGCCTTCCTCAATGGCGTCGAGGCGCTCAACGGTGAACAGGTGGTCGTACAGCCGCACCTCGGCAGGCAGGCAGTGCGCGGCAGAGACCCAATGAAGGGTGGCCTTCACCTTCCGCCCGTCGGGGCTGTCGCCGCCGCGAGTAGCCGGGTCGTAGGTGCAATGCAGCTCCACGACCTCGCCGCTGCGCGGGTCCTTCACCACCCCGGTGCACCTGATGAAGTACGCGTATCTCAGCCGAACTTCGCGCTGCGGCGCCAGGCGGAAGAATTCCCTGGGCGGGTCCTCGCGAAAGTCATCCCGTTCGATGTAGAGTTCGCGCGAGAAGGGAACCTTCCGCACACCGGCAGCCGGGTCCTCGGGATTGTTGACCGCATGCAGTTCCTCGACCCGGTCCTGCGGGTAGTTGTCGATGATCACGCGGAGCGGGCGCAGCACGGCCATCACGCGCGGGGCGCGCTTGTTCAGGTCCTCGCGGAGGCAATGCTCCAGGAGCCTGATGTCGACCACGCTGTTGAACTTGGCGACACCGATGCGATCACAGAAGTCCCGAATCGCCTCCGGCGTGCAACCCCGCCTCCGCAGCCCGCGAATGGTGGGCATCCTCGGGTCATCCCAGCCCCTGAGCCGGCCTTCCTCGACCAGTTGGCCAAGCCTCCGCTTGCTCAGCACCGTGTGGGTCAGCTCCAGCCGGGCAAACTCAATCTGCCGGGGATGATGGACGCCGAGCTGGTCAAGGAACCAGTCGTACAGCGGCCGGTGGTTCTCGAACTCCAGCGTGCAGATGGAGTGAGTAATCCCCTCGATGGAATCCGAAAGCCCGTGAGTGAAATCGTAAGTGGGATATATGCACCAGGCGTCGCCCGTGCGGTGATGGGTGCGGCGCAAGATACGGTAGATGACCGGGTCGCGCATGTTGATGTTGGGCGAGGACATGTCGATCTTAGCCCGCAGCACGCGGCTGCCGTCGGGGAACTCCCCCGCCCGCATCCGGCGGAACAGGTCCAGATTCTCCGCCGCCGAGCGGTTCCTGTAAGGGCTTTCCTTGCCCCGCTCCGTCAGCGTCCCGCGGTAGTCCCTCACTTCATCTGCGCTGAGGTCGCAGACGTAGGCCTTGCCGTCCTCGATTAACCGAACGGCGTACTCGTAGAGCCGCTCAAAGTAGTCTGAGGCGAAGCAAAGCCGCGCGTCCCAGTCAAACCCGAGCCAGCGAACGTCTTCCTTCATGGACTCGACGTATTCCACGTCCTCCTTGCTGGGGTTGGTGTCGTCGAACCGCAGGTTGCACAGGCCGCCGAACTTGGCTGCGATGCCGAAGTTCAGGCAGATCGACTTGGCGTGCCCAATGTGCAGGTAGCCGTTGGGTTCCGGCGGGAAGCGGGTGTGCACCCGCCCGCCGTGCTTGCCGGCCTTGATGTCCGCGGCGATGATCTCCTCGACGAAGTTCGCCGGTTCGACCCGTGCGTTCAGGCCGCCGGGCCGCCTGGCAGCTTCACTATCATCACCGTGCCGTGGTTGTCCCTTCAATCCCATGTCATCGCCAGCCAAAAGACATAACCTGTCCGCCGAGCTTACTGGTTTTTCGCCGCGCCCGACAGACTGCCGTCCATGCGTGGCTCATCTTCCGGGGGCCGCAGAAGCCTTCGATCATATTCACTCACCGCCGCTGATGCCAGCGGCCAGGAGAGGGGGGTGCATTAACGTTTTGTGGAGAAGTTCGTGTCGCGGGCGTCTCGCCCGCGCGTGGCGGGGGCATCCTGCCCTCGCAATCGCTACGATTCCCCGCGGCCGGGACGGCCGCGGTACGCGCGGGCAGGCCCGGAGGGCCCCTTTCGGGGATGCCCGCGACACCCAATCGCCACCATTTCCCCAAAACGTTAATGCGCCCGGAGAGGGGATTTCATGCGACGCACCCGCACGGCCCGGAACCAAGTCAGTATTGTCTTGGCATCAACTTGACCTTTGCGATTCCGTTCCTATTCTATTTGTCGGCTGACGTGTTATAGTCGGCACGCAGCGCGGCCGGGGCGGGCCAGGCCGGAACGGACCCGGCAACGCCCACGCACCGGGCCATCGGCCCCAACCAGCAGAGGCGGGCGGAGACCCGGGAGGTCAACAGGCAACGGATATGCCTTCAGAGGCGATACAACGACCCTCAAGGCCGCCCGAGCGGAAAGGGGCGCTCGCCGGCCTTTCGCTGCTGGCACGGATCAGGCCGCTGCTGATCCTCGCGATGCTGGGATGGGTGATGTTCGGCGCGTTCCGCGCTACCTTGCTGGCGGCCAGGCATCAATTCCTGAACGGGTCCGGCCCCGGCGACCTGCTCAACTGCTTCCTGGTCGGGACTCGCTTCGACGCGGTGCCGATCGGCTATGCCCTGCTGCCGTTGGCAGCCGTGCTATCGCTTGCACCGGCGGGGGCCTTCGCCCGCAGGAGCTTCAAACGAGGCGTGGCCGCCTATGCCGCCACCATTGCCACGGTGGCGCTGGCCGTCGAGATCGCCGGCGCGTACTTCTTCCTGCACTTCGGGTATCGGCTGAACTGGCTGGCGATCGCCCATTGGGGACACTTCCGCGAGTCGGCGATCTACATCTGGAACGCCTACCCGGTGTGGCTGCTGGCGATCCTGATGGTCGTGGCATTCCTGGCCTTTCGAGGGCTTTTCCGCAGGGCGTTCTGGCGCGACGGCGTCAGACAGGAGGCGCACCTGCCGGCCAGGGCGGTGCTGGCGGGGGTCACCGTGGCGCTCTGCGTGGTGGCCTGCCGCGGCGGGGTTAACCATCGCCCGCTGGAACAGAACTCCGCCTACTTCACGGCCAACCGGGTGCTAAACCAACTGACGTTGAACAACTTCTTCACGCTCTTCCATGCGGCCAGGTCCAACATCAGTCCGGCCGAGGACGAAAAAGACCTGTACTCCTTCCCCCCCACCGCTCGCGCAGCCGAAGTGGCCGCGGAAATGCTCATCCAAGCGGGCCAGACGCCGCTGGGCGACGCAGCCAACCCGCTCTGGCGCAGAAGCGACATCTCCTCCCCCCGGCAGGACCGCAACGTGGTGATCATCCTCATGGAGGGCATGGCCGGCAGGCCCGTCGGCGCACTGGGCTTCAGCCCAAGCCATACCCCCTGCTTCGATGCCCTTTGCAGGGAGGGAACCTTTTTTGAACGCATGTACGCCGTGGGGCCGTGCACGAGCCGGGGAGTAGTGGGCGTGTTGTGCGGACACCCCGACATCGGCGGCTTGTCAGTGCTGAAGCGCGACCTGGCACAGGGCAAGTTCCTGACGCTGCCGGCCATTCTCCGGAGTCGAGGTTACCAGACGCTGTTCATCTACGGGGGCGATCCTGGCTTCGACAACATGCAGGGATTCCTCGCCAAGGGGGGGGTCGACCGCTTCTATACCGAAAAGGACATGGGCGCCTCGGAGCAGGTCGGCAACTGGGGCGTCCCCGATGAGCTGATCTTCGCCAAGGCTCACGAGGTCTTCGAGCGCCTGGGCGAGCGGAAGTTCTTCGCCCTCATCCTGACGGTCTCCAACCACCCGCCGTTCGAGATACCCCCCGGGCGGGTGGAGACCCTGAGCGGTGAATCGGAGGAGATCAAGACCATCAACGCCTATCGCTACGCCGACTGGGCGTTGGGCCGGTTCTTTGACCAGGCCCGCCAGGCCCCGTACTTCAAGAACACCATCTTCGTGCTGGTCTCAGACCAC
>Ga0315274_10003219_pt1 | contig 24327 bp, 19 predicted proteins | sample YL17G02_20_MG_FD_203700 | JGI IMG/M metagenome (GOLD analysis project Ga0315274, IMG submission 203700) | Sediment microbial communities from Yellowstone Lake, YNP, Wyoming, USA - YL17G02_20 | ecosystem: Environmental > Aquatic > Freshwater > Lake > Sediment | place: USA: Wyoming | collected...
ACAGGTAAGGGCGAGTAGCAGTAAACGCCCGGGCGTTGATCGTGCCGGATGAGGTTATATTCACTTGCGGGCCTGAGGCGAGTGCCCATTGCCAGCTGCCGGAAGAAGCTGCCTCCCGATAAGCTTTCCCCCAGCCGAAGGAAAATCGCTGCCATGGATCGATCCCAAGTGAGATTTGCACGGTGATTGGCGACGCCGACTCGTAATCCACTCGCAAGCCCGTTTCGGTTAGCCGGAAGGTTTTAATAAGAGCGTTATCCGCGCTGGTGAAAGTGATCTGCCCGGGTTGAACCTGAGGCATCCATGGCTCTGCGTTATCAAAGAACCCGCCCGGCACGAGTGCCGGATCCCCGTTAATTCCGCGGCTGGGATCCCATGTGGAAGGATCGCCCAACCCTACTACAAATTGTGCATAAGGTGCGATGATCTGGTGAACACCTCCCATCCTTCGGACGAAAGCCGCCACAGCGTATCCTCCGGTTATTTCAAATGTGGCAAAAAAATCGGGCGAAGCCAGGATGCACTCGGCTTGCTCATCCCAGTCAATGTCGGTTGTGCAGTCTGAAAGGTAACCCGGGCGAACAGACCAGTGGGCTGCTACCAGCAGGTGCCCGACAATCCCGAAGTACCCGGCACGCAGCTCGGTCAGTTCTGTAGAGGCGGGGGTGAGCAGGGATAAGTATGTTTGCCATGCCAGGTCGGTAATCGGACCTGGAGGGGCATCCTGTAAAGCAGGCAGGATTTGTAATACAGCCCGGGAATTTTGCGGAACTATAACCGCATCAGGCGTGATCGCGGCGCGTGGAGGGATGGTAAGTAAATCATCCGCGGTGAGGAACCGTATCCAGGGGTGGGCTGATAGATAGTATAAGGTTGGAGGTACGCAAGCCGGATCACCCCAGGAGGTGTTCGCCAACCCCCCGCCGAGAAGGATGAAACTGGCCTGTGGATCGAGCGCGGATTGTATCAAGGCGCTCCGCATAGCCAGAGATGGGCCAGCTGGGGTGGGAATGTTGGGTGATGATTCGGTATTTTCATCCGGAATGGGGATGATGCGGTGATCTTGCCAACGGTAAGGATTTATAGAAAGTGAAGGCAGCCCCAGTGTATCGGATGAAATAAAGAGAACTCGATGATCTTCGCTTTGCGGTTCGGGAATAACCGTTGTATAGAGGAACGGGCTGTCGGGGAGATCGAATTGGTATGATTTTGGGATAGAAGAGAAGGCGCTTGATGGGATATTGTATTGGATAACGTCTGGGAGGGTCGCGAGCTGGAGATCGACCAGGTTCTGGATTTCGGGCAGCACCCCCATAAAGTCTAGAATAGAAAGTATTGTTGGGGTTTTCAAGTCTAACAAGAAAACAGGCACACCATAGGCCTTGACTGCACTTAACAAATAGTGCAGCCCATAACGGGAACGGCCTGGCCCGCTGTGGGCGCCATCCCACATGCGCAACGCCTGGGCGGGGGTGGCTGCCGGAAAGGTATCCCAAAAGGCGAATAACACCTCAGCCTGCTGCGGTGGAGAAGCATCTGAATGCACAGGGCCAATCTGATCGCGGATGGTGGTTGACGCCGCGACGGCAGTGGTGACCTGTACCTCGAACGGTAACCCACTGTGGGTCAGTCTGGATCTGTTCAGGCTGACCACCAGGGTGTCGAGGAAAGTATCCCGGGTGACGCGCGGCTGCAAGCCAGGGATCGATTGACCATAGACGTCCTGGGCAGTAATTTCACTCGAGGCGGGGATTTTAATATAAACCGTATTGCCCCGTGGGGAAGTGTCGATCTTAAAGGTTAGATCGCAATCCAGCGGTGTAGAGAAATCCAACAAGTCGAGGCGGATTTCGACATCCTCGCCCACGCGCCGGATGTACATAGCGATCAAGTCTTGAGAGGCGGGAATATCGTCTGCGGGATCGAGGGCGCGCAGGTCAGCGTACTTCCAATCGGGTGGGGGGACGTAGACCGATTTGGGTTGGCAAGCGGGCAGGCTGGCGATGAGCAGGACAAGGAGAAGTAGTCGCGACGTATTGCGCATAGCCATTAATTACCAGCGGGGTAACGTTCCCCATCCTCCTCGGCGCGGTAATACAGGTATAACAAACCTGTGGCGACCGCGGTCAAGAAATGCCAGACGGCGTGCCATTGCCATAGACTGGCATGATTGCATAGCTGACCACTTTCGTCGAGCATATTAAGACCCGTAGCCAAAACCATTACACCCAGGGCAGCCAGGAGATAGATTGGTTGCAGGCGAGGAGGCCGCCGGACGAAATAAATGATCCCTTCCAACCCAAGCATGGCTACAATCGCGCCCATAAGCAAGGCACGTTTGACGATCAAGCTGGAAATCGCCATCATCGGGATCGCCAGGCTGAGGTTGAGTGCTGTAAAAATTAAGGTGAATGCCCGTCCGCGAACAATCCGCAGGCGTGCCAGGTTATAAGTCACAGCAAAAATGGCGAATGCATACATGCCTATATAATCAACCCACCGGCCAACCAGGGTTAAAGAAACGTGGTAGAAAAAAGAGGTCAGGCCGATGCCAATTACCACGATTCCATATGTGTTAATATAGACAGGCTGACGTAAGAGAAGATTTGTGCGTTTTGCATTGCCAGGTAGAGCAATTCGGGCTGAGGCGATGATACAAAGCCCAACCAGCACGTACCACAGGTTCGAAAAGCTGCTCAAAGGTTGGACAATGGCCCCGCGATGGAACATTTCGCAGAAGCAGCCCGGATAACAGGGCGATGGGCGCAGTCCAGCCCATGAGATACCCGGGCTTATTCCGTAGATTGCGGTTGCCAGAGTGATGAGCAGGAAAGTCAGCGCAAGCCGAAAGAAAAACCGTAGGTTGGCGGAGGATGAAATCATTATCCTAATTTAGACCCGCAATTCGGGCAAAATTTGGCGCCCTTCGTGTCTGCTCCACAACTCGGGCACCTGGTTGGAGCTGCCGCGGGGGTTTCGATTTTTGTACCGCAGTTGGGGCAGAACTTGGCGCCGTGAGCATCCGTACCGCATTTTGGGCAGACAGTTGCCGCTGGTTGTTCCATTGGGCTGCCGCACTCGGGGCAGAATTTCGTGCCTGGGGCAGCTACTGTGCCATCTTTGGGGCAGCGCGCCATCTGGCTGGTGGCTTGTCTCGCAGCCTGGCTGGCCTTTTTCACCGCGTCCCCCAGGCCGAAAGCGCTGGCGATACCCATCAACGCCGCGCCAGCTTGTTCGCCTTGCGCTGCAGCAATCTCATCCTTGCGCGGGCTGTCTTCATGGCAGAAACCACTGGTTTCGTCGAAATCTGAGAGGCAGACCACCCGGTTGCAGGTGGGACACTCGCGGAAGTGAACGCCTACCTGTTTCCAGGCGGCCTCTAATTGCTGGTTGGAAAGATGATAAGAGTAGCGGGGGTCTTCGCGGGTTGCACTGTTGGAAAGTGCGTTCCCAACGAGCGGCACGTTGCGCAGCAAGCCCCCCAGAGCCTTTTTACCAACATTTTGGGCTATCTGACCGCTGACATCCGGCTGGCTGCGGAATTCTCTGCCGCAGTCGTCGCAGTAAAAGATGGCATATGGTCCAACACCGTCATTGCGTACATCATATCGAGGCATACGAGATGGGGTAGACATTGGTTACTCCTTTTGGTTGAAATATTAAAAAGCTAGAAATCAGTGGGTTGCCAGAACCATTCCGGCACGTGGTGGGAGGATGATACCACGTATCGCATTTCCGATAACCTGCGCCTCTTCGCTACCGATTAAGTTGCGCCACAGGCTGTTTTCCGCTAGATGGTCGCCGGTTGGGATATCAACCGTTGCAGCAGAATAGCCTGCATTCAAGATTACGACTACCGGATGATGCGGGTGTAGTCCACCCGCCTTATCCGCCTGATGTTCTTGATCGACTGGCTGCTCAGTACCTGCTGTATCACCAACCAATTTCCGCAAGTAGGCGATCACCCCGTTTTCAGCCAGCAGGAGTGTGAATTCTCCCTGCTGCAGGGCGGGGAGAGTTTTGCGAAGAGCGATGCAGGTCTGAACATAATCCCATAGATCGGTATCCCACTGGCTGATATCCCACGGGAAGGCGCGGCGAGAATCGGGATCCCGCCCCCCTTCCATTCCAATTTCATCACCGTAATAAACACACGGTGCGCCGGGATAAGTCATTTGGAACAGAGTCGCCAGTTTAAAAGCGGAATTTTCTCCACGGGCCAGACTCAAAAAACGCGGCATATCGTGGCTGTCGAGTAGGTTAAGCTGCGCCAGGACATTTTCGGAGGGATACAGGTTCAACAGTTCCTCCACGCGCCTGGCGAAGGCAGGCGCATCCAGGGGAGACACCTCACCCAGTCCCATCATGTTTTTCGCCAGTTCGAGATCGCCTTTTTCACCAGCGAAGAAGCCCACACAAGCCAACGTGAACTGGTAATTCATCACCGCATCGAACTGATCGCCTTGCAGCCAGCGTTTGGCCTCCCAGGGCACTTCCCCCACGATGTAGGCCTCGGGGTTGGCAGTTTTGACTACCTGGCGAAATTCCTGCCAGAAGCTGTCATCGTCGACGCAGAAGGGTACATCAAGTCTCCAGCCGTCGATTCCTTGCTCTATCCAGTAACGTGCGACGCCAAAAATATATTCACGTACTTGCGAGTTCTTGATGTTGAATTCTGGCAACTCAGCCAGGTTGACCCAGCATCGGTAGTTGGGTTTACCCCAGTATGCATTGAGGGGGAAGCCTTTCACATCGAACCAGTCGATGTAGGGAGATTTATCACCAACCTCAAGGATGTGGTTGAATTGGAAGAAGCCGCGGCTGGCATGGTTGAACACACCATCCAGTACGATGCGAATGCCGCGTGCGTGGGCGGCCTCCAGCAGTTGGCGGAATGCTGCATCGCCTCCCAGCAGAGGGTCCACCCGGTAGTAATCATGGGTGTGGTAGCGGTGATTACAGGCGGACTGGAAAATCGGGTTGAAGTAGATTGCGGTGATACCGAGATCTTCCAGGTAATCGAGATGCTCCAGCACCCCTTGTAAATCACCTCCCTTGAACCCATGTTGGGTGGGGGGCACTCCCCAGGGTTCGAGATTGCCTGGCTTGACCACCAGGGTGCTGCTGGCGAACCGGTCTGGGAAGATCTGATAAAAAACTGCATTTTTTACCCAGGAAGGGGTAGTGAAATCGTTCAAGGGATTCTCTCTTTTAACGCCTTCGCCACAGCCCGGATATGCTCCGGTGTGCTGCCGCAGCAACCACCGAAGATCTTTACTCCCTCGGCTGCAAACTTTCTGGCATATTCAGCCATGATCTCGGGTGTAACATCATATACCAGGTCACCCCCATCTGTGTGTGGCAGGCCGGCATTGGGTTTGGCCATCAGCACTGCCTCAGGCACAGCCTGGCGCATGGCCTGGATGGCAGTCAGCGTCTCACTGAGGGTGCGTCCGCAGTTGGCTCCCACGGCCGTAACTCCCATTGACCATATTTCACGTGCTGCCAGGGCTGGCTTGACGCCCATCATGGTATGGCCGCGGGTGTCGAAGCTAAAAGTGACGATGATAGGCAGGCCAACGACTTTCCGCACACCTTCGATGGCAAGTTTCGCTTCGGTCAGATCGGACATGGTCTCGATCAAGATTGCATCCGCATCGCCTTCCGCTAAAGCCGCGGCCTGTTCGGCGAAAGCATCCACCGCCTCGGCGGGTACCAGCGGGCCGAGAGGTTTGAGCAGCTTACCGGTCGGCCCGATATCGCCGAATACGATTACATTCTCACCGCCCGCTTCGCGCGCCAGGCGGGCAGCGGCGCGGTTGATCTCGGTTGTCTTTTCTCCCAGGCCGTCGCGTTCCAGGCGGAGGCGTGAGCCGCCGAAAGTGTTGGTCAGGATGATATCGGAACCTGCCTCAACGTAAGCGCGGTACAGGGCGCACACAGCCGCGGGGTTTTCCAGGTTCCAACGCTCCGGTGCCGCGCCGTTCGGCAACCCGGCATTTTGCAGCATCGTGCCGGTAGCGCCGTCTGCGATAAGGACACCGGGTCTTTGAAGTCGATCTTTAAAATCAGGCATGCTGTTACCTTTCGTGTGGATGGGATATGGTATTTTACACCATGGATGGATTTTACACTTGCCAACTGGCTTTTTTGGCAAGCAAGATGACTCATCCTTCCGGATTTTCTTATTATTGCATTGTTATTTCGACCTAAAGAAAGCTCTGCATAGGACTGTGTTTTCTTTGGTACTCGTGTTAAACTTAAGGCATGACTATTCTAATCGATTGGCAGCCGGTTGGCCGGCGAATTGAAGTCTCGGAAGGGAAAACACTGCTTGAAGCAGCCCAGGCTGCAGGGGTGGAGCTGGTATCCGTGTGCGGGGGCGGTGGAACCTGCCGCGGCTGCCTGGTACGGCTGGCTGAAGGCTCGCTCTCACCGCTTTCGCTCGAAGAGCAAGCAACGCTTGAAAATGATGAAATACACAGGGGTTACCGTCTGGCTTGCCAGGCCGTCCCAATCAGCGATGTGATCATCGACATCCCGCCAGAATCGCTGACGACACCTCAACGGCTGCAAGTCGAGGATATCTTTGAGATCAAACCTTCTGTTGTCCCCGCACCGCTTTCTCCCTCCTACGGGTTAGCCTTTGATATCGGCACTACCAAGCTGGCAGGCTTCCTGGTTGATCTCGTCTCTGGCCGTACCCTGGCCCGGACCGGGCAGATGAATCCGCAGATCGCGTATGGTGAGGATGTGATTGCCCGGATTGTGTATTGCAACGAGCACGAGGACGGCCGCGCCATCCTGCAAACTCGCCTGGTTGAAACCCTCAACCGGATGATTGCCAACCTGTGCTCTGAAACTCATCTGCAGCCTGCTGGTATTGTAGAAATGGTGGCGGTCGGTAATACGGTGATGCACCATCTATTCGCTGGGCTGCCAGTGCAGCAGCTGGGTACAGCTCCATATCTCCCGGCGGTTACTGAAGCCATGACTCTGCGAGCGGGTGATGTCGGGCTGGCGCTTTCACCCCAAACCCCGGTTTATTTGCCCCCCAATATTGCCGGGTATGTGGGTGCTGATCACGTGGCGGTTTGGATGGCAACTGCCATGGCGCAGTCACCGAAAACAGTGCTCGTTCTCGATATCGGCACGAACACTGAGGTTGGATTGGTTCATAACGGGCATTTCTTGAGCTGCTCTTGCGCTTCAGGCCCAGCGTTCGAGGGTGCCCATATCCGTGACGGAATGCGCGCCGCTCCGGGAGCGATCGAACGCGTGCGTGTAGAAAATGCCGGTATAGATCACCGTGACGGTACAGAACACCATTGGAAGGTCCACATTCATACTATCGGCAACCAGCCTGCCGTTGGGATATGTGGATCGGGCATCCTAGACGCAGTCGCTCAGTTGTTATCAGTTCAAGCCATTGATAAAACCGGGAATTACCTTGTCAACCACCCGCTTGTGCGCGTTCCGCAAAATAGCCGGCGCGAATGCCTGCTCGTTCCCGCCAGCCAGACCGGGCACGGGCGCGACGTGGTTGTCAACCGTAAAGATGTCAACGAGATTCAACTTGCGAAAGGCGCTATCCGGACCGGCACCGAAATCTTACTGTATGATGCCGGTATCAAAGCTGATGACATTAACCAGTTTGTCATAGCTGGGGCATTTGGCACTTACCTCGATCTTGAAAGCGCGATCCGCATTGGCATGTTCCCTGACTTGCCGCGCGATCGTTTCAAACAGGTGGGCAACGCGGCGGGCGCGGGTGCGCGACAGATGCTGGTCTCGCCAGAACACCGCCGGATGGCGGAAGACCTCGCACGGCAAATCGATTACGTAGAGTTGACTACCCATCCCAAGTTTACAGAGACTTTTATACGTGAGATCATGTTTCCTGATTCCTGAGTAGTATGACGGTGACCTGTACCGACGATGAAGGTAGTTCATACACCCACATTTCCATTTTTGAATACCATGGCCCTTTCCCTTTCTCCTCTCTCTCCTGCATTGATCGCCCAAATCCTGGACGAGGCCTTTGCCTTGCTGGTAGACCCCGGCGTGCGCATCCACAATCAAGATGGCCTCTCCTTGCTGGCTGAGTCCGGAGCACAAGTTGATTTCGAACGGCAGATCGCTCGTATCCCGGAGAAAATCGTCCGGCAGGCATTGTATAAAACACCGTCAGACTTCTGGTTGTATGATCTGACAGGTCAGCCAGTTGTGCATTACGGTGGTGACCGGGTACATTTCGATCCTGGCTCATCTGGGGTCACCATCCTGGCGGACGAGCAAGGCAGGCAGCGACCGCCGACTACTGCGGATTTTGTTCGATTCGTCAAGCTGGTTGAGACTTTGCCTCCACTTGACGCTCAAAGCACAGCCTTCGTGTGCCGCGATGTGGCGGAAGGCATCGGCGATCTGTACCGGCTGTACCTGGCGCTTAATTTCATGCAAAAACCGATCATAACCGGTGCGTTCACAGTTCCCGGCTGGTGGGCGATGTACGAAATGTTGATAGCAGTGGCGGGTGGTGAAGCACAATTAGCAGCCAGGCCGCTGGCGGTGTTCGATGTGTGCCCCTCTCCACCCTTGTTGTGGAGCGATCTGACCTGCCAGAATCTGATCGATTGTGCGCGGCGAGGGGTGCCGGCGGAGCTGATTTCGATGCCCTTGGCAGGCATGACTTGCCCCGTGACGTTGGCCTCAGCAGTGGTGCAGCATACCGCCGAGAGCCTGAGTGGGGTGACGATTGCTCAGCTGGCTAAGCCCGGTGCACCCGTGGTGTGGGGAGGCGCTCCGGCTGCTTCCGATATGCGTACAGGCGCCACCCCGATGGGGGATGTGAATACCTGGTTGATCGATTATACCTATGTTCAAATTGGTAAATCGCTCGATCTGCCGACCCATACCTACATGGGATCGAGCGATGCCAAAGTGCTTGATATCCAGGCTGGGTTGGAATCGATGGGTGGGACGCTGCTGGCCGCGCTGGCAGGCATTAATATGATCTCAGGGGCGGGGATGATTGATTACCTCCGTTGCCAGAGCTTCGAGAAGCTGGTGATTGATGCCGAGATGATCGGCATGGCGAAGCGCCTGGTGCGCGGGGTGGAGGCGCATGAAGACCCAATTGCTGTGGATAAAATGCGCCTGTCAGCGCACCGTGCAGATTTCCTGGGCAAGCCTCATACATTGAAGTGGTTCCAAAAGGAGCTTTATATTCCCTCAGAGACGATCGACCGCAGCTCGCTGGAAGCCTGGCAGAAAAAAGGTTCAGCAGATAGGCAATCTCCGGAAACCGCGTATCAACGCGCCTCCCAACGGGTCGAGAAACTACTCGCATCCTACCAGCCGAATGGATTGCCGCAAGATGTACGCGCCGAATTGCGCAGGATCACGGAGCGGGAGGCGCAGAAATATGGCATGACGGACTTACCCCATTTTGAAGGAAATTAACCATGGATCATGAAATCATCACCCAACTCATCTCTGCCATCGTTGATGGTGATCCCGAACTGACGGTTGAACTTACCCGGAAAGCCCTGGCGGCTGGTTTAGAGCCGTTGGTGATCATCGACCAGGGATTGATCCCCGGCATGGAGATTGTCGGTCAAAAATTCGCCTGCGGTGATTTCTTTCTGCCCAACCTGATCATCTCTGCGAACGGTATGCAGGAGGCGATGATGCTGCTCGAACCCGAGCTGCGCGCCCGTCAGCAGGAACGTAAATCCGCCGGAAAAGTTGTCATCGGCACCGTGCACGGCGATATCCATGAGATTGGAAAATCTCTGGTGGCTACGATGCTCTCTGCCAATGGGTTTCAGGTATTCGATCTGGGAGTGGATGTGCCCGTTGGAACTTTCATTGCCAAAATCCGTGAGACTGGAGCCGATTTACTAGGCTTGTCTGCATTACTAACCACGACCATGGTTGTACAGCGGGAGATCATTGCTGCGCTCAAACAGGCAGGGCTACGTGAGCGTGTAAAGGTGATGGTGGGGGGCGCACCCGTCACACGCAATTGGGCAGAAGAGATTGGTGCGGATGGGTACGCTGAGGACGCTATCGGAGCCGTGGCATTGGCTAAACGTTTATCATCGGGCGTTTAGCGCTGCATTCAGATGGATCCTACCGCCCGTTTTTCGACAAAAGCTGAAAGGTATGCCCGTTACCGGTGGGGGTATGCGCCTGAGGCCATTCAGGCTATTTTCGATTTCACCGGTCTTTCAGATCAAGCCATCGTTGCGGATATTGGCGCTGGTACTGGTATCTTGACGAAAGAAGTGGTTTGCAGGGTAGGCAAAATTTATGCAATCGAGCCGAACCTGCCGATGCGGCAAATTGCTGAGCGGTTACTGAGCCAGCACCCAGCTTTTATCAATGTGGATGCGAGAGCAGAAGCCACCACACTGCCAGACCAATCCATAGACCTGATCGTTGTGGCGCAGGCGTTGCACTGGTTCGAGCCACAGGCAACGCTTAATGAATTCCGGCGGATACTCAAGCCGGAAGGTTGGCTGGCGGTATTGTTTCATACCAGGATCGATCATGCCATTTTTGAAGCTCTGAAAACAGTCTTCACCAAAGAAAACGGCTGGGATACTACCCCGTCTCCTAAACCACAATATGGCGATTCACATTCTGATTTTTATTTCGACGAGGAGAGCATTATGAAGTTCCATTATCCACAAACCTGGCAGGAAAGCTGGGATGTATTCATAGGAGCTATCTTATCTGATTCGCATTCCCCGGACGATACCCACCCGGCTTTTCCCAGGCTGGTGTCTGCGGTCCGTCGGGTATTTAATCAGTTCAACGATGGCGGTTATATCCAGTTGCTAGGAGGCACGGAGCTTATCCTTGGACGATTACGTAAGGATGTCCCCCAATGATAATAGCTATCACTCGCGAAGTCAGTCCCGCAATGGTAAATTGTGAGTTAACCCACTTTTCCCGCCAACCGATAGACATAGAGTTGGCCTACCGGCAGCATCAAGCCTATGAAGACGCGTTGAAAACACTCGGCTGCCAGGTACAGCGCATGCCTGCTGATCCCGAACTTCCCGACTCGGTGTTCGTCGAAGATGCGGCTGTCGTGTTGGATGAGGTTGCGATCATTACTCGCCCTGGTGCAATCTCTCGAAGGCCAGAGACCGCCAGTATCGCAAGCGCGTTGAAACCATACCGCCAGTTGTATACAATTGAGGCGCCGGGCACCGTGGATGGCGGTGACGTGCTCTGTATCGGGAAAAATATCTACGTTGGCCTGTCCACCCGTAGCAATATGCATGCGATCGAGCAGATGCAGGATATTCTTTCTCCTCATGGGTATGTGGTGTTGGGCATTCCTGTAAGCGGTTGTCTGCACTTGAAATCAGCTGTGACCCTTCTCTCAAAGGAAACGCTTCTCATTAACCCTGCCTGGGTAGATGCGACAATTTTTGGAGATATGCAAGTGATTGAGGTGGATCCACTTGAACCCTACGGGGCTAATGTTCTTTGGATTGGTGAGGGAGTGATTTACCCGGCGAATTTTCCCCGCACCCGCCAACGCGTTGAGGAAGCCGTGAAGAAGCTTGGCATCGGGTTGTCAATGGTGGATGTCTCGGAATTGCAAAAGGCCGAAGGTGCAGTGACCTGTTGCAGTTTGATCTTACGATCTTAGGAGCGTTACCATACCATGCAGTTTTATTTTATCCGTCACGGCCAATCTGCCAACAACCTGCTTTACGCAACCACCGGCTCCGACAAAGGGCGTGATTATGATCCCGAATTGACTGTCACAGGCCATCAGCAGGCCGAGCTACTGGGTGATTTTCTAAAACATAATCATTTCTGCTTCACCCACCTATATACCAGCTTGATGGTACGAGCAGTTTCCACGGGTATGTTGGTTGCGGATAGGTTGGGACTGCCACTGGTAGCGTGGCCTGACCTCCACGAGGAAGGTGGAATATACCTCTCTGACGAGTATGGCAAACCCGTTGGACAGCCGGGCAAGGATCGGGCGTATTTCGAGATGCAATTTCCTAATCTTGTGCTGCCGGAATCTCTGGACTCCTCAGGTTGGTGGAACCGGCCCTATGAATCCGCGGCTGAGCGCTCTGCCCGGGCAAAGCGGTTCCTGCAAAATTTAATCACCCGCCACGGTGGAACGGATCACCGCGTGGCAGTTATCAGTCATGGCGGATTTTATAACCACGTTTTAGCTTCCCTGATGAACCTGTCCACCAGGCAGTCTCTGTGGTTTGTGCTCAACAACACCGCTATCTCAAGGATTGACTTTTATCCAGATAAAACCGATTTCGTTTATCACAATCGAGTGGATTTCTTACCCCTTGATCTCATCACCTGAGCAGGTATAATATAAAGAATAAGACTGGAAGCCTCCTTTTACGCCATTTTACTTGACATACCCAGCCTTCTCTGGTTATAGTAAATAAAAAAGAAAGGAATGCTTATGAAACCGATCACCTCGATATTTCTAGCCATTGTTATTTTGTTTTCGCTGTTCCAGCCGGCGCAGGCTACATCGTCTGCTTATACGGGTATTCCAACCTTCTCAATTGTGAGCGTGGTTACCGATACAAGCGTAACAATCAAGACCTATAATTTCCCAGCTCATACTACTTTTACGGTGAGGATGGGAGCCTACGGTACCTATGGGATCGGCGGAATCGTGGTATCCACAACCGATTCGGGAACGGGAGGCTCATTCGTAGCCACCTACACTATCCCGGTCGCGCTGAAGGGCTCTGCCATGATCGCCATCCGGTTGGAAAACGCCTCTTCAGGTTATTATGCCTACAACTGGTTCCACAACGCTTCAGGATCCTCTTCATCGGGTTCCACCACGCCTTCCGGGTATTCTGGTTACCCCTACTTTTTTATCGAGAGCGTGGTGCAGGATGCGTCTGTTACCATAAAAGCCCACAATTTCCCTGCTAATGGATCATTCAAGGTGAGGATGGGCGCCTATGGCTCGTACGGTATTGGTGGAACAGTAGTAGCGACGACTGACTCCGGTACAGGAGGCTCTTTCACAGCTACGTATAATATTCCTGCCGGTTTGAAGGGTTCTTACCGGATTGCCATCCGTTTAGAAAACCCCACTACAGGATATTTTGCATACAACTGGTTTTACAATAACACAGCCCCTGCTCCGTCACCTACGCCCGGACCAACGCCTACCCCTGTCCCGGGTTATTCTGGCATCCCGACATTTAGCATTGTGAGTGTGGTAAAGGATACCAGTGTGACGATTAAAACCAAGAATTTCCCGGCAAATGATTCGTTCAAGGTGAGGATGGGCACGTATGGTAGTTTAGGTATTGGCGGTAAGGTGGTGGTAACCACCGACTCCGGTGCCGGCGGATCGTTTACGGTGACATATAATATCCCCGCTTCGTTGAAAGGCTCAAACCGGATCGCTATACGGTTACAAAGCCCATCCACAGGATATTACGCCTACAACTGGTTCTACAATAACACGGCTGTCGCTCCCTGAGATTTGAGAGGGATATTGTACAAACCCGCAAACAGGTTGTTGTGTGCGTCAGCAATCCGCACGAACATCCCGTTTTCGGGTTTTTTGATTAGCAAGTGGATACCGTTGCCAGGGTGAGGGGCTCATACAAATTCGAATGGGTCGCCAACCGGCACATGGTGGATCGGGATGCCGGGGAACTTCGGGCGCAGCCAGTCCACCAGCCAGTGCATACCGGGTTCCTCCGAGTTGGCGTGACCGGTGACGATCAACCCCTTATTGCGGCCCTGGATCATGGCGTCGCGGGCGTATTCTACGGTTTCCCATTCGGGAGTCTCGCCAACGATAAGAACATCGAGGTCCGTTTTCCTCCACATTGTCATCTGGTTGATGCCTCCCCATGCACCAACCAGGATGCCAACTTTCCGGCAGATGATCTCCGGGTTGCCAATCGTGCGCAGGATACGGATCCCCAAGCGGCTCTTGACAGTTTGTCTTAATTCCTTCAAAGCTACTGGTGGAAGGTGAAATAATTCCGGAGTGGTTTGATCAACATATTCTTCCCACCCCAGGGCTTGCGATATCCCTGCCACGGTGGGATCAGGCCGGCGGGAGTGTAAATTGTCGTGGAAGCGCCACACAACCAGGTGGTTGTCCTCGATCAATTTGCGTTTTGCCCGGTAGATGGGATCTTCTGCGAGCCAATCTACGTTGTCGAGGTGGTTATAAAAGGTCGGCTCGTGAGTAATTACAAAATTCGCATCCAGTTCAACAGCCTTCTCCAGCACCGCCTGGCTGGCGAGGAAGGTTGTGATGATGCCGGTTACAGGCTGGGTGGGATCTCCAGCTTTAACCGTGTCCACTGTATCCTTCGTAAAAGAGCCGGGGATGGCGGAGAAAATTGTCTGGATTGCTTCCTGTATTGTAATCATTTAAAAACCTCCTAATGTGCTGAAGATCCTGTGAAATGATCGAGGCGAAGTCCTTGAACACCATGCACTTCGAGGGGTTCACCGAAATAATCCGGCATGTTTTGACCCCACAATATTTCTACATTCCTCATGGTCACGCCGGTAGCGTTTTTTATATAAACACCCGTAGTGGAATGCGCGGGCAGTTCTTGGTCTGGGCAAGGGCGGCGATCGAAGTGCCCACCGGGCCACTTTGACCACTTATCAATCTCGACGCGCACGTTTTCCAGCAGAATGTCTTCCACCCGGTCAGGAGTCCAACCTTCGATGTGAATCCCGCTTTCCGAACGCGCCACCACATTGACGAAGCGGATATGACGCACCCGGCCGATGCTGCGCTGGTTGTCCCAGGGGATGGCAACGACTTGAATGGGCTCCCCGCGTCCCCACCATTTCTCATGGAAGATGCGCGTCTCTATCACCATGTTCGAGAAAAGCACGTTTTCTATGTCGCTGGCTTCGCTCAGGCGGATAGCCAAGCCGCGATGGCTGGACCGGATCACGCAGGCATCGAAGACGATGTTGCGCATAGGCTCGCGGCATTCGCAGCCTACGACTAACGCGGAAGAAGTGGAGATCAATGTGCAGCCAGTGACGGTTATATCCTCACAGCTGCCTCCGAAAGCTGCGGTTTCCTGGCAGGTTTTGAGTACGATGCAGTCATCACCACAAACGAGATTGCAGTCGCTGATGCGCACATTACAGCAGCGATCGAGGTCAATGCCGTCATTGTTGGGGAGCTTGAGATCATTATCGATGTGAATGCCATGAATGAGCACATCCTTGCAGCCCGAAAGACGCACCGTCCAAAGGGCACCATCGTGGATGGTGATGTCGCGCATGGTTACTTTTTTGCAGCCCAGCAGGAAGAACGTAAATGGGCGGCCTTCTTTCATCCGGTAGATGTACCCAAGATCTTCAGCCACGAAGAAACGTCCTCCCCCGTCAATGACACCACCCCCGGTAAAGGCGATGTTTTCAACTCTCTCGGCAGTAATGAGCATGTTAGCGCCAGACTGGTCGGAGCGCATCTCTCCTCCTGAAAGCGCACCGACTACAAATTGCACCGTGTAATCGGAAAGATTGGGACTGGTCTGCAGCACAGCTCCACGCTCAACGTGCAGTTCTACATTTGATTTTAAAATGATGGTACCCGATAGGTAGGTATTGCCCGCAGGTAGCAGCACTGTTCCTCCTCCCGCCGCCGTGCAGGCATCAATAGCCCGTTGGATGGCAGGTGCATCATTGGTACGCCTGTCACCCAGAGCGCCGAAATCTAGAATGTTGTAAATTGCCATAACGGCCTCTCATTTTAGTGTAATCGTCGGATTATTTTAGCTCTTGAAGATCGGGGTTGTAAAACAAGCTAAGAGATGTCAGCACCGGGCATGCGGCGCTGTTCTCCAAGCACAAGCGAACCCGTTGGGCTGTCACCGGTGTGAAACGTGCCAGGCGTTTATATCCGATGGTTGTCCCTTTGGTTACCGGCAGCCATTTACCGTCCGGTGCCTGGGCATCCAAACGCCAGGCGCGCACCCGTTGTCCCAACGCGATGTATTCTTGCGCTTTGAAAATGTTAAACGTGAGGGCTTGGGGAAATTCTAGAACCAATTGAGCGTTGGTTACACCATCTTCTGTAGCCCAGCAAGTTTCAGGGTTTTCATCCACCAGGAAGCCAGCTGCAAACTCGGGACCGCGCGTGTTCGAGGCGGAGATAGACCCATTTCGGGCCAGATCATGCTGGAAGGTTCGCTCCAAAAAACTGTGGAATTCTCGTAAATGGTCAGCATCAATTTCATGGATCAGACCGCGCCGGTCGGGAGGCAAATTCAATAGAAGCGAAGTTCCCCGCCCTACCGATTGGAAGTAAATATCTACCAGCTGTGACAGGCTTTTGACAGCCTCATCCTGGTGAGCATGGTAGAACCAGCCAGGGCGGATCGAGACATCTGTCTCGGGCGGTAGCCAATCCGAGCCACCTTCATGCCCGGTCCCCATATCGCTTATTTCAGGGTAGCCAGGATAACGCCCGGCTGTATTGAAGGTACACCAGGTGGTTTCAGAGCCCACACCCGACTCGTTCCCCACCCAGCGGATGTCTGCTCCGGTGTCACTGAAGATCACCGCGTCTGGCTGAAGCCGGCGGACCAGCGCCCATGTCTCCGGCCAGCCGTAATAAGTAGATGGATCGATCTTGCGTTGCTCGCAGGCTCCACCATACCAGCCGTCACCCCCGTTAGCGCTGTCATGCCAGACTTCGAAGAGGGGACCGTAATTGGCCAACAGTTCGTGTAATTGGTTGCGGTAGTATTGCACATACTCTGCCTGGCCATAAAGAGAATGATTGCGATCCCAGGGAGACAGATACACCCCCATTTTTAGGTCGAACTCCTGGCAGGCATCCGCCAGCTCTCGCACCACGTCACCCTGGCCGTTCTTCCATAGGCTGTGCTTTACGGAGTGTTCGGTGTACCGGCTCGGCCACAGGCAATAGCCATCATGATGCTTGCAGGTTAAGATTAATCCTTTAAAGCCACCATCTTTAGCCACCCTCACCCATTGGCGGGTATCTAACTGCGTTGGATTGAAAACTGACGGGCTTTCATCGCCGTAACCCCATTCGAGATCGGTGAAGGTGTTCGTGGTGAAATGGATGAAGCCATACATTTCCAGGCGGTGCCAGGCGAGCTGCCGCGGGCTGGGGATCGCACCCCATGGGGAGGGTGGGGGGATGATCTTCATATCGCGAACCTCGAGAAATAATGCTCGAAGAACCGCTGCGGATTCACCTCCAGAGCTACCTCGTGTGGGCCAGTGGGAGCAGAGATGTCTTTATTCACTCCAGACCAGTGGGTCATACCCAACAACCGGTCGCATTTCAGCTCCACATCCACGCGGCCACGCTCGAAAGTACATATCTTATCATTAAAGATCGTTGTCGCCGCCAGGGGATCATGGAAGGTGATCCTGTCCACATGCTGGAACCATACCTCGGCAAAATCGAGAACAGGTCGTAGTAGAGGCACCTGGAACCGCTGGCGCACTTCCGCGGCCGGCATGGTCACCTGGCTGGTCACATCTAACCCGATCGAACGGTGCACCTTTACCGCAGCCCGGTAAACAATCGCTGTAGCAAACGGATCGAGCATCGCATTCCACTCGAGAGGACCGACTCCGGCCAGCCGGTTGGTGAATACCCCGCACATCATCACCAGTCCTTTGAGCAGCGCTGGAATTTCGGCATCCGCCGCGAACAAGGCAGCCACATTCGTCAACGGCCCGATGGAGAGCAGTATGACCTCACCCGGATGAGCACGTATGGTTTGGGATAGAAATTCGACCGCCTGGCCTTTTGGGAAAAATTCATCATGCGCCCAACGGGATAGCGCACTGGCCTGTGGGGCTTTTGCCTGCCAGGCGAGACCTGGCAGTAACGGTTCTTCGCGCCCGGGGAAGATCGGTACTTTTTTCCCAGCGACCGTGCACAATACCGATGCCATCTGAGCGCGCCGCTCAGCCTCTCCGGTGACGGTGGTGATGCCAAGTAGCTCGCACTCAGGGTTAGCTAGCAGGTACGCCAGGCACACCGCATCATCAATATCGGAACCAATGTCGGTATCCAGCAGAAGCTTCGTTAGCATAGGCATATCCCCATCTCTAAAGTTTAGCGGTATGAATCGATTAACGAACAAGCCTGCAAGGCCGCGCGGGCTTTATCCTCCGTCCAAGCGGTGGGCAGGGGGGCAGTAACATAAACCGGTGATCCTGCGGGTACATCGAAATAATTATCACTGAAGACTACATCCGCGCCTACAAATGATAACTCCACAAAACGCGCCAGGGATGAAGCCCGTACGCCGATGGTCAACAGGCCATCTTTCTCGCTCAGGTTCATCAAAAGGCCGGGCTCTTGCAGCTCCAGGTGTTTGTTCGGCACAAACGTGGTTACCTGCTGGCCCGATAAGTTGAGTTTCTCATGTTGAAATTCACAGATGAAAACTAGCTTGCGTGCATTGCCATCGGACACATCCGTAGAGAAATCGTATATGCCTACCAATGTATCTTGTAAAACCGCGGCGCGAACCATTTTCTTACCCGATTTCACTAGCTCGCCGTTAAGAGTCTCCAGACGCCAGCTTAACTGCACATCTACTGGCTCCAATAAATCACTGGTAATATGCACCCCCATCTTGGAACCAGTATCCTCCACCGAGAGTAACAACGGGGCGTAGAATCGTTTGGTGGCGTAGTGTAAGGCTTTCCAACGTCCGAAATAATCGAGGCCTGCCCAAGAAGCCACCGGCCAGCAGTCATTGAGCTGCCAGATCAGAGTCCCGCTGACGCGCTGGCAGTTGCGCCGCCAGTGCTCTACACCGTAACGAATGCCTTCCGCCTGGAGTAAAAGGCTGAGGTACACCAGGCTTTCGAAATTCTTGGGCATGCGGAAGGTGTCGGTCATTTGGGCGATCATCAGGCCATTGCCCGAGCCAGAGCGTTGGTGGTGCTCCATGATGTAAGAAGTCATGTTCTGGTCTGCGGAATCGGCGTAGGTCTGGATGGTCTTGAACGGGGGTAACGCCTGGAAACCAAACTCGCTCATGAAGCGCGGGAACTGGCTGCGGTAAGCTGTAAACGGACGGCGCCCATGCCACACATCCCAGTAGTGGCAGTCTCCCTGTTCCTGGCCATTTGGCTTGTCGAAAGCGGTATTAGATGAGGCAGAGCTGGGCCAATAAACCGTATCAGGATCCTCATCCGCCACGATCTCGGGCAGCATGTGGTGGAACATACGGTCGTAGCCAGCCTTGAGGTATTGGTTGACTGGATCGTTCGGTTTATTCCAGCCCCAATCCACCCAGCCTTGTTCCATCTCGTTGTTACCACACCATAACGCCAGGCTGGCGTGATGGCGGATGCGGCGGACATTTTCGATGGCTTCGATGCGCACATTCTCGACGAAATCGGCGTCCGCGGGGTAGATTCCGCAGGCAAACATAAAATCCTGCCAGACTAAGATGCCATAACGGTCACAAAGATCGAAAAACATATCTTCAGGATAATATCCCCCACCCCACACGCGTAACATATTCATGTTGGCCTGTGCCGCTGAGCGAATGAGACCTTCCAGCGAGGTATTGGTCACACGGGTTGGGAAAGAGTCCGAAGGGATCCAATCCGCACCTTTAGCAAAGACGGGGACGCCATTAACGTAAAAGGTGAAGGATTTACCCCACTCGTCGGGATCCTGTACTAACTCGATGGTACGCAGTCCGATGTTATATTCGCGTTGATCGAGAAGTTGTGCCCCGACCTTGAGGAGCACTTGAATGCCGTAAAGTGGCTGCGATCCTAAATCATGCTGTTGTTCGGTTTCACGATAACCATTCGGCCACCACAGTTCGGGGTCGGGGATTTCCGCTTCGAGCGTGGCAAATGGGTACTCTCCGTCGGGGAAAATCATCAAGGACTGTGACATCTCCTGAGTGGTGCTATCAGGCTCTGTAATAGTCATTACAGCAGTTAAATCCTCATTACTCCAGTCTTCTGATTCAATATCCACCGAAATGGTTACCCCTTTTTCGTGGTGTGTTTGGCGGATGTGAACGTCAGATAGGCGGGCTGTCGAATATCCTTCCAGGCGGATATCCTTCCACACACCGATGGCAGGCAGCTTGGGACCCCAGTCCCAGCCCCAGTGGCAGGGCGCTTTGCGCAGGTGGGGTCCGCCAGGGATGTCGCCCCCGCCTTGCAGGGGCAGCTGCACCTGTTTGCCTCGGATGTAGGCTACTGGCGCACTAAAATGAATGAGCAGCTCATTTTCGCCGGTCTGGAGCAGGTTTTTTACATCGAATTCCCACTGGCGGAACATATTGTCGGTGTGGCCGATATAGTCACCATTCAGATACACATCCGCGAGGGTGTCCAGCCCATCGCAGACCAGCACAACTTGCTCTTCGGTCAATAACTCGGGGCTGGCCGTGAAGGCGCGGCGGTATTCCCAATCCACTTCTGCTACCCACTGAACGGTTTTCTCGTTATCGCCTACAAAGGGGTCAGCAATCTTGCCAAGGGCCAGCAAGTCGGTGTGGACCCCGCCTGGGACTGTGGCGGGCAGCCATTCGGAAGTCTCAAACTGACGGAAGTCCCATTTACCGGAGAGATTCTGATGAAACATAAATGTCCTTTCTTGGAGCTCAAATTAGGAATTGAATATATGATCAGCAAATTCAGCCACCTGAGAATCATAACTATCACCCTGTGGGAACCAGCGCACCTTACACTCCACTAACCAGCGCAGGCGCAAGAACCAGAATAGACCAAGGATTTCGCGGCTTATATATTTTGATGGATCAACCCCCATCGCCGCGAGGTAGGTTGTCCGATCCAGCTCCGCAGGCCCGCGCACAGGACGCTGCCAATCGATAATTTTATAACCTCCGGGGATCACGAACACATTATCGCCGCCCAGATCGCCATGATTGAGACAAGAAGGTGACTGTAGCGCAGTCCTGACGGAATTTGATCTGGACCATTCCGCCAGCAATTGAACCGCAGCGGAAGTGGTCAGCTGAAACTGACCACTGGTTATCAAACTATCCAGCAGGATTATCGTTTCTTGGACGAGGGTTGACCATTTTCCTAATGAGCTGATATCGATATAAACTGGCAGGTCAGACGGGAATTGGCGGATGTCGGACAGCAAGCGGTTTCCGTGGTCCACGATTTCCGCCTCATTCAGCTGGAAATCCTCAAACCGCGGAGCATCGATGTATTCGAAGGTCATTCCCACCGAATTGTGCAGGGTTCCCAGCAGGTTGGCGCGCGGCAGCCGCGAGAGGCAATGACTGGCGTTGACTGTCTGATCCCTTTGGGCGGTGTCATAAAACTCTGGTTCTACAGTGGTGGCGCGCAGCTGGGATTTATAGATTAACTGGCTGCCATTTGCCAATCGCAGCAATTGTACACAAGATAGAGGCCATTCATGGAGCGTGATGCGCTCTGCTATTTCAACAGACAGCATCTCGGATATTTCATGGGAGGAGTGCAGCCAGAGGTCGAAGTAAGGGTGTCGTTCCATTTCGCTCAGAGGGATATTGGTCCGAGCAGGATCACGCGCAGCTCACGCGTGGTGAGCCATTCCCAGCCGGGAGGCATTGTGGTGCGGGGGTGTGGAATAACATCGCCTGGTTGCAGCGGTTCAGCTAACAGGTGCAGGTACCCCGTAGCTTCTCCATTATGCCGGATGGATCCACGGTGATCTGTACCGACACGGTGATCTGTACCGACACGGTGATCTGTACCGACATCGTCTTCTACCGAGACAAGCGTTGGCTTGTGCGAGAAGGCTTCAGCCAGGCGGTGATCCTGGGTGATCGTGCTGCCCGTTCGCAGGCTGGTCAGCTCGAAGGGAGATCCGTGGAACCAAGGATGGTAACCGGAAGCCTGGAAAACTGTGAGGGTGGGCAGGAGCAAGAGCAGGTTGTTCAGCAGCGGCTCGGTATATTGGATGGCTCCAAAAAGCGCGTTGCCAATGTGATGCTGCTGCCCAACATGGTTATTCCAATCCACACCTTCGGTGAGGAATCCCTGCGAGCCGTAGTGGTGGCGAGAAATGGTCTCCAGCACACCCAGGGCAATTTCGCGATATGAATCTCCGCTCGCTTGCCGACTGGCATTCGCCTCCGAGTCTGTTTCCTGCCAGGCTTCCAGGTAGGCCTGCGCCACCTCAGCATTCTCCCACAGGTAAGCGGTATCCCAGCTGTCTTCCATCCAGAAAAGACCACGTGTGGCAACCCCATTCCGGTCTTCCGACATTCGAAAGCGCAGCATGGCGGGGAGCGCCGTTCGATAGACGAACTCTTGCCATTTTGGCCTGCCGATCCGATCGCATACCTGCCGCAAGACGCGAAAAGCCACGGCGTAGGCCACGTTCTCGTGGTCGTCGAAAGTATCGTGGTTGATGCTGCCCCACACTCCGCCCGCTGAAACGAAAGCGTCCCCCAGCTGGCGGGCCAGGTCTTGTTTTCCGGTGAGTGCCCACAACTGCAGCAGGAAAAGGCCATCGGCGGAATGATCGTAGATGGGATCGGGCGATCCGTGAGGGCTGAGAGGATAGGCTTTCCCATCGCGAGTGATCCGGCGCGGGACCCAGCCGGAGGTGAGCAGCGGTACGTGGGATTCCAGCCATCCCGACAGGTTTTCCGCGGCCCGGCGCAGGTGTGTGGCGCGTACATCTTCCCCCAACTCGTCTGCGAATTCCAGCATCTGTACACCGATTTTCGCCAACGAGCCCGGGCTGAGCCAGTCATCATTGTGGGTGTAATTCAGGCAGTAATGGTCTTTTGCCAGATCGTAATAAGGCCAGATAAACCCATCCAGTTGGATGAATCCATCCTCCAGCACATGATCGAGCAGATGGAGGGCCGACAACCGGATGGATTCATCCGATAAGAACGTTCCCCACCGGTAAAGGATGTGCGCTCCACCAACGGCATTCGCCGCCCATCCAGGACCTTCCAGGTCACCGAATTCATGCCAGTGCATAATGTTTCCCTGGGGATCAACGAAGGTGGATTTGGCGCGCAGATGGGCGCCTACTGGCTCCAGACACGATAAAGCAAAACGGACCGAGTCGTAGGCGGATGTAAAGAGCAGCTCCTTGTTTTCCGTGTCCATTTATTCTCCATCACGGTGTTCTGTACCGCCATCAACCAGCTGACAACCTCCGAAAAAGCGCAACCGCCTCGGGTAGCTCATCGAGTGTGTTCTCGGCTGGTATGTACTCTAAACCCCAATAGCCGCGGAAGCCGGCTTTTACAATTGCCGGAACGATCTGGTTGTAGCGGATGTTGCCGTCAGCCTGGGGACAGCTGCGGCGGGGGTATTCAGCTACGTGCAGGTGAGTGATGGATACCAGATGATTGACAATATCAACCGCGCTGTTATCGCCCATACGCTCCATGTGATAGATATCATACACCAGCTTGAACCATGGAAAGTTGATCGCTTCAGCCAGCTCGAAACCGTAATGCCCGCGGTCGGCTTGGTAATCTGGATGATCATTCGTGTTGAGCATCTCGAAGCCGAGGATGACTTTGGCCTGTTCGGCTTCTGGCAGCACGGCCTCAAACCCGCGGCGGCAATTGGCGATTCCTTCTGTAACAGCTTGCCCGGCTCGGTTGCCTGAGAACACGATCAGGATGGGGATCTTGTTCTGGCTGGCGTGCTGGATGGCGTCGCGCAGCTGAGGGATCAGATCGGTGTGGTGTTCACGGTGGTTGAGCCCACGCGTCATGCCTGGGCCGCTCATGGTTACGATTTCTAACCCTGCAGACCGGGCCGCCGCGTAGCGGGAAGAGTCAACCATCTCGGCTCCGTCGATACCCAGTCTCTTGAGGGTGTCGTAATAATGGGCGGCATCACCTAACTTGGGGAAAAAGCACCAATCGGCAGCACTCAGCTTGATGGAATTCATAGCTATCACCTGGGGCTTTACTCGGAACAGTTGGGGATGGTACGCTGGTGAGCTTTACCAACATGACCATCCCCAATTGTTTAAAAGGCGGATTTCTTAGCTTGAGGTTATCCCAACTTTTCCAGCGGTTTAACATTGCCGAAGGTTATTTTCGGCCCATGGACTGGGGCAGCCCACTTCACCGCGTTGGCGAGCACCTTGCGGATCAGGGGATTGTAGTAGGTCGGGTAAGTCTCATGGCCTGGGCGGAAGTAGAACACGAGGCCCTGGCCGCGGTGGTAGCAGCACCCACTGCGGAATACTTCGCCGCCTTTGAACCAGCTTACCATTACAAGGGCATTGGGAGCGGGAATATCGAAGAATTCTCCATACATCTCTTCTTTTGGCAG
>Ga0315274_10003221_pt1 | contig 24323 bp, 21 predicted proteins | sample YL17G02_20_MG_FD_203700 | JGI IMG/M metagenome (GOLD analysis project Ga0315274, IMG submission 203700) | Sediment microbial communities from Yellowstone Lake, YNP, Wyoming, USA - YL17G02_20 | ecosystem: Environmental > Aquatic > Freshwater > Lake > Sediment | place: USA: Wyoming | collected...
AAGGTTTTCACCAGCCTGGCACATACCGCCGATTATATCTGGCTTGCCGCCAGGACAGACCCCAAGGCCGCCAAGAAGCATCATGGGATATCAGTTTTTTTGATTCCTATGAACACACCGGGCATAACTATCAGGCCGCTCCACACTATGCCAGGTGAACGCAATAACTATACCTTTTACGATAATGTACGGGTTCACAAGAGCTGTCTGGTCGGGGAAGAGAACAAGGGCTGGAGGTACATCACCACCCAGCTTGACTTTGAACGCATAATGCTGAGCCCCTCTTCACCGATGAGACGCAACATCGAGGACACTATCCAATGGGCGAAAGAGACCAGGATAGATGGCACATCCGTAATAGAACAACATGGTGTCAAGACCAAGTTTGCCGAATTGCTTATGGAAGTAGAAGTCCTCAAGACACTCAATTATCAGGTAGCCTGGTTGATAACTAATGGAGTTGTTCCCTATGCCGAAGCATCGATGGTCAAAGTTTTCGGCTCGGAGTTATATCAGCGTGTCAATGGCACTCTGTTGGAGATAATGGGACAATACGGCCAATTGAAGAGCGAGTCCAAATGGGCGCCTCTCAGAGGGAGAGTGGAGAAGGCATTCAGGAGCGATATCGTGTTTATCTTCGGCGGCGGCGCCATCGAGGTACAGAGAAACATTATAGCCATAGCAGGTTTGGGTATGCCACGCTCTTACTGATGCCAGCCGCACGATATTTGAGTTTTCGGAGGTAAGTTTGAATGAGCCAGGGAGTTTATGAGAAGCTGCAAGCGATGGTGGGGGAGGAGGCAGGACCTTTCGAGGCTGCTGACGAGGTGAATAAGGCAATGATACGGCACTGGTGCGAAGCCATGGAGGATGCCAATCCGCTTTACAGCGACGAAAGTTATGCCAAAAAAAGCAGGTATGGCGGCATAATCGCTCCTCCTCAGATGGTGCAGGCGTATTGTATCCCGCCGCTCTGGCCTAAGAAGATGTTGCCAGACCCACAGGCCAAAGCGGTGCGAATGATGGACGAAGCAGGCTATGCCGGTGTGGTAGCCACTACCACCTCTCAGGAATACTTCAAGCCCATGCGACCCGGAGACCGCCTCAGCTACAAAATAAAGTTTGTCAGCGTATCTCCCGAGAAGACCACCAGACTGGGAACAGGTCACTTCTTAACCTCCGAGTACACCTACTCCAACCAAAAGGGTGAGGTGGTCTGCATTCAGTCTTTCACTATTCTTAAATTCAAACCGGCAATATAGAGAGGGTTAATATGTCTTTGAAATCTGTTCACTGGAACGAGGTCAAGGAAGGCGAGGAACTCCCTGTCCATAAGCGTGAGATTACGCGAACTACCGTCATTGCCACAGCTATAGCCACCAGGGATTTCACTCCGGTGCACCATGACCACGAGGCTGCGCAGAGGTCAGGAGCCAACGACATCTTCTTGAACATCCTGACCACAGGTGGGCTCATTGGCAAATACATGACCGACTGGAGCGGTCCCGAGGGTCAACTGAAGAAGCTAGTAATTCGCCTGGGTGCTACTTGCTATCCTGGCGATACACTCACCAGTACCGGTAAGGTGGTCAAGAAATATACACAGGGTGACGAGCATCTGGTAGATGTGGAATACAACCTCTCAGTAGCGATGGGACCCCATGCGTGGGGGACCGTAACTATGGCTTTACCTGTTAAGGGTTAAGGAGGCAAATCAATGCCGTTATTTGATGAGTATCTTGCCCGAAGGTATCGGACAACAGTGAGGCCGAGACCCGAGGATTACAAAATCAAGGATAATGTCGCCATCGTGGGAATTGGACAGACCGAATTCTCCAGGGATTCGGGCAGAAGCGAATGCCAGATGGCGTGCGAATCCATAAAAGCAGCGGTTGATGACGCTGGACTAAGGATCGAAGATATCGATGGCTTGGTCAAGTTCGCCATGGACTACACGGACGAGATGCACATCGTCAGTACCCTGGGCATCCCCAGGCTGGACTATTTCGGTGAGTGCGGCTGGGGGGGTGGCGCTTCCTGCGCCACCATCGTACATGCCGCAACAGCGGTAGCCGCAGGTGCAGCCAAATACGTCGTCTGCTACCGGGGTATGAATGAGCGCTCTGGACGCCGCTACGGCCGCATCCCCGGTGTTGAGCAGGTGATGATTTCACCCAACGACCACTTTGGCTCGATAATGCCATATGGCTTCGCCACTCCGCCGTCCTGGGTGGCTATGTTCACTACCAGGTATATGCACGAATTTGGAGCTACCAGCGAGCAGTTGGCTTCTGTCTGCATTGTTCTGAGGGAGTACGCCTGCAGGAATCCCAAAGCGATGTTTTATGGCAAGCCGCTCACGCTGGAAGACTATAAGACCGCCAGGATGATAGTTGAACCGCTGCGCCTTTTCGACTGCTGCGTTGATACCGATGGGGCTGTGGCAATCATCGTAACCAGCACTGAAAGGGCGAGAAACCTCAAGCAGAGACCAGCCATTATCCTGGGTGCAACCCAGGGTATTGCTACCCAAGGCGAGATGATGACCAGCGTCTACCGACCCAGGATATCAGGAATTCCCGAATCGTGGTATACGGCTCAGGAACTCTGGAGGGTATCAGGTGTTACCCCCAAAGACATTAATGTGGTGCAATTCTACGATGCCTTCAGCCCATTAATTCCCATGCAGTTGGAAGAATATGGCTTCTGCGGCGTAGGCGAAGGGGCTGCTTTCTGCGAAGGTGGCGACCGCATCAGGATAGATGGGGAGCTTCCCTGCAACACTTCGGGTGGACACCTCTCAGAGGCCTATATCCACGGCATGAATCTAATATCAGAGGGTGTTAGACAGATAAGAGGCACTTCGACATCCCAGGTAAAAGATGCCGAACTGAGCCTTGTCACCGGCGGGCTTGGTGTCCCCACCAGCGCCATCGTTCTGAGGAGGTAAAATGGTTATGGAATATAGCCCAACAATCCCGCTCTTGCGTCCCCACATTGATTTGGATAACCAGGGATTCTGGGAGGCCGTTAAGCAGCATAAGCTTGTCTTTCAGAAGTGCAAGAACTGCGGCTTGCTGGTACATCGTCCCCGACCGATGTGCCCCAGATGCAACTCGATGGAGAAAGAATGGGCTCCTTCCACAGGGAGAGGCGTTATCTATAGCTGGGTCAATTTCGTCTATGCCAACGCGGCGTATCCGGGGATAAAAGTCCCTTACCTCGTAGTGGTCGTGGAGATGGAGGAAGGAGTACGTATAATCAGCAACATGTACGACTCCAGGAGAGAGGATATCTACATCGGGATGCCAGTGGAAGTGGTATTCGATGACATAGCAGAAGACCTGACCCTTCCCAAGTTCAAGCGAAGGGCAGTTTAAAAAGTTGAAGGTGCAGCAATGAGTGTGATGAGAAGTATTAAGAATAAAGCGGCCATCGTCGGCATCGGGATAAGCAACTTCTCCAGGGATTCCCGGCGAACCGAACTATACCTGGCGTGCCAGACCATAAAGGCGGCTCTGGACGATGCCGGACTCACGCCCGGTGACATAGATGGCTTGGTGAAGCAGACAGATGATGCCTCCGATGAACATGCCATCACCAGCTCTATGGGGATGGGCAATCTGACCTACTTCGGCGAGTCCCGCTGGGGCGCAGCACCCAGCGCTATGGTGATGCGCGCCGCTATGGGCGTAGCCGCAGGTGTGGCCAATTATATCGTCGTCTACAGGTCTGTGAACGGCTCATCAAAAAGGCGAATGATACCGAGCATGCGCAGTTCGGGACAGATGTCGACCGCAGACCTGCTTCAATGGACTTTCAATGCCCCGTTCGGCCACATGTCTGAAGCAGGAAGGGCTGCCATGATTGTGCGCAGGTATATGTATGAATTCGGCATCGACGGCGACCAGTTCGGCTGGGTTCCGGTGGTGTGCAGAGAGCACGGCGCCAAGAACCCCAACAGCATGTACTACAAAAAGCCTATCACGATGAACGACTATCATAAATCTGAGATGGTTGTAGAGCCTTTCCGGAGGCTGGACTATTACGAGGAAGCTGATGCGGCTGCTGCTTTGGTTATCACCACAGCAGAGCGAGCGCAAGACCTCAAGCAAAAGCCGGCCTACATACTTGGAGCCGCTCAGAGCATGGTTACCGATACCGAGGCGTTGAATTCCTATTACCGCAAGAATATATCCGCACTGCCTGAGATGGCGCAGGTGGGCAAGAAGATTTTCAGCATGGCTGGGGTAACGATTAAGGACATAGATTGCGCTCAACTTGACGATGCTTATGGCCCCTTCGTTCCAATGCAGTTGGAGGCTCTGGGATTCTGTGGCAAAGGTGAGGGCGCAGATTTCTGTAGAGAAGGGAAACGCATCAGGTTAGGAGCGGACTTGCCTGTCAATACTTCCGGCGGCTCGCTGGGCGAGGGACATATACATGGCATGAACCATGTTATCGAAGCAGTGCGTCAAATCAGAGGCACGTCGACAGCCCAGGTCAAGGACGCCAGGCTAGTGCTGGTTGCCTCGGGAGCAGGCGGCCCTGCCAGCGGTCTCATTCTAGGAGGTAAGTGATGAGCGTAGCTTATGATACGGAACATCCTATACCCATGCCCCCTATCCTTTGGGACAATATGGGTTTTTGGGAAGGTATTAAAAGACACGAACTGGTCTTTCAGAAATGCAAACAGTGTGGCGCCTGGCTTCATCCCCCCAGACCTGCTTGTCCCAAGTGCCGTTCCTTCGAAAAAGAGTGGGCTCCCTCCAAAGGGAGAGGAACTATTTACAGTTGGGTCACCTATAGAAATTCGCCGCATCACAGCTTCAAGGCGCCCTACTCAGTGGTGCTGGTGAAATTGGATGAGGGCGTGCGATTGGTCAGCAATATGACAGGCGTAAAACCTGAGGAGATATATATCGGCATGCCCGTGGAAGTGGTTTTCGATGACATCTCTGAGAATCTGACCCTTCCCAAATTCAGAAAGGCGGTTTAGCTATGGACTTCGCTCTTAGTGAAGAGCAGGAGATGCTGAAGAAATCGGCGCGGGATTTTCTCAGCGCTGAGTGCCCCAAATCGTTGATCAGGCAGATAGAAGAAAGCGAATTAGGCTATTCTCCTGAACTGTGGAAAAAGATGGCAGGGCTGGGCTGGATGGGCCTCGCGCTGCCGGAAAAATATGGTGGCGCCGGGTTTAGCTTGCTTGACCTAGCAGTCTTGTTTGAGGAGTTTGGGCGCGCTGCCACGCCTGGACCGATGTTCTGCACTACAGCCCTGGGAGCGCTACCCATTCTGGATTGGGGAACTGAGGAGCAGAAAAAGGCATTCTTGCCCAAGGTAGCAGCCGGCGAACTATTGCTGACTATGGCACTGGCAGAGCCGAAGGTAAACGAAGACCCCAGATTCATCACCACTCGCGCCATGACGAAGGATGATGACTTTCTAGTCCACGGCACCAAGCTCTTTGTTCCCTATGCACATATTGCAGACTTTCTGCTTGTGGTGGCAAGGACAAAGGGAGTAGCAGGCGATAGAAAAGGTATCACTCTTTTGATAGTTGATAGAAAGGCTCAGGGTATCGACATCACTCAGCTGGTAACCATCGCCGCAGATAAACAGTTCGAGGTCAAGTTCGACAAGGTGTTTGCATCGTCAAACTATGTTTTAGGAAGCCTGCATAATGGCTTGTCTTTGATTAGAGAGACGCTCAAAAAGGCTACGGTATTACAATGCGCTGTGATGTTAGGCGGAGCACAACAAGAATTGGAGATGACAGCAGAGCACACCAAGAACCGGGTACAGTTCGAGCGCCCCATCGGTACTTTCCAGGCTGTGCAGCACCGCCTAGCCGATATGTTCATCGATGTTAATGGCGCCCGTTGGACTACATATCAAGCGGTTTGGCGCTTAAGCGAGGGCTTGCCGGCTGACCGTGAAGTAGCAATCGCTAAGGCATTTGCCAATATTTCCTGCGAGCGGGTTGCCTTCAGCGCCCAGCAGCTTCATGGAGGAGTAGGCGTTGACAAGGATTATGACCTCCATTTCTATTTCCGGCGGGCCAAGGCCTTTGCCTTGACCCTGGGCAGCACACCTTTTCATTTGAAAACACTCGAAGCAGAAATAAGTGGCTAGGAACATTGATTATCGCCATCTGGCGTAGGAATACCATCCGAGGAAGGAGACAGAATGTTAGTCGGAGGCTGTGATGTCGGTTCAGCCACGGGCAAGGCCGTAATAATGAGGAATCACGAAATCGTCTCGTATGAAATCATACCGTCCACAACCAAGCCTGAGGTGACGGCAAGGACGGTTATGGATATGGCTTTGAAGAAGGCCAGCCTATCATCGATCTCAGGGCTTGACTACATCGTTGGCACAGGATACGGTAGACTTAAGGTTCCCTTCGCTAACGAGAACATCTCGGAGATCACTTGCCACGCCCGGGGTGCACAATGGCTCTTACCTACTGTTAGAACGGTGGTAGATATTGGAGGGCAGGATTGCAAGGTGATGTCGCTTGGGGAGAACGGCAAAGTACTGGAATTCGTTATGAATGACCGGTGCGCTGCGGGGACAGGCAGGTTCTTTGAAGCCATGGCGAGAGTTCTCGACTGTGGACTTCAGGGGCTGTCTGAGCTAGCGCTCCAAGGTAAGAACCCCGCAACCATCTCCAGCCAGTGCAGCGTGTTCGCCGAATCAGAGGTTATAACCCTGGTTAACGAGGGCGTTGACCTTGCAGATATCGTAGCCGGTCTCCATGCTTCGATAGCCAGCAGGCTGAACTCAATGGTGCGAAAAGTAGGGCTGGTCGAGGATGTGGTGCTCACCGGGGGATGTGCGAAGAACGATGGCCTGGCCAAGGCGCTTGAGGATAAGCTCAGTGTGACTGTTAAGAAGCTGTCCCTAGACCCCCAGATCGCGGGGGCAATCGGGGCTGCGCTGATTGCTGGGGAAAGAGTAAGCAAGCAGACCATGAAGAGCCCCGCCTAGAAAGGGCGTAGCGTAATGCACAGAAAAGAGGCAACCATTAAGACTATTCCAGGAAAGGAGGTATAGCCATTGGAGACGAAGATAAAGTCCAAGGCATTCGAGCAGTTCAGTGAAGCGACAAAGACGCTGCTTAACCCGGTGCTGCAGAACTGGAAGAACCAAGGGGGTAAGATAGTGGGGTACTTCTGCTCCACCGTCCCCGAGGAGCTAATCACCGCAGCAGGGTTGACTCCGATCCGAATGAGGGCTACTGGCAGCACTAGCACGGAGAGGTCGGATGCGTTTTTCAGCAGCATTAATTGCAGCTTTGCGCGCCACTGTTTCAACCTGGCGCTAACCGGCGAGTTCAAGTTTTTAGACGGAGTTGTCTGCGTCAACTCTTGCGACCATGTACGGCGCATATACGACAACTGGATACGCTTTGTGCCCGACACGCAGTTTGTCGAAGTCATGAGCCTCCCCCGGAAGACAGAAGCTACACAGGTGGCTTGGTACCGCGATGAGATCAATCTCCTTAGAGGGAAGCTGGAGAAGCACTTTGGCGTTAAGATTACCGACAAAACTCTGTGGAAGGCGATTAAGCTGCACAACGAGACACGGCGGCTGCAGAAGAAACTGTACGAGCTCAGAAAGCAGGATAGGCCGCCGATAACGGGCGCGGAGACGCTTGCCGTCATGGTCGCCGGCACTGCCATGCCCAAGGAGCAATATAACAACATGCTGCGTGAGCTGCTGGACGAGTTAAAAGGGGCTAAGGGCCACAGTAGCCATAGGGCGCGGCTGATGATAGTGGGAGGAATTCTCGACGACCCCGAGTATGTCCAGGTCATCGAGGACCAGGGCGGCCTTGTTGTCACCGACTCGCTTTGCTTTGGCACTAGGATTATGTGGGTCCAAGTTGACGAAAGCCTCAGCGACCCTGCAGAAGCCCTGGCGAAATATTATGTGGCTGACCGCCCCTCGTGCCCTCGGTTTTACGGCGAGCACGACAATCGGGCTAAATACATCATAGACATGTGCCGCGAGTTCAAATGTGATGGTTTCATCGGAGAAAGAATGATGTTCTGTGACATCTGGGCAGTTGAGCACTATATGCTGGGTCAGGACCTCAAAGCTGCAGGTATTCCGATGCTAAAGCTGGATAGGGAATACAATACAAGTGCTATAGGGCAGTTGAGAACCCGAGTACAGGCTTTCCTAGAAACGATGGGGAGGTAAGCCATGACTTTGATAGATAAGCACCCCGAGTTAGCACGCTACATATCAGAGCGCGAATGGTTCCAGTTCCTCCGCGAGCAGACTCTGGCTCTGATCGAGATCCCTGAAATGCAGCTTCAGGTGAAGACGCTCGACTCTCTCCTGAAGATGTATGGCAGGATACTTGACGCCGTGGAGAACGACAAGCCGTTCCTTTCCAGCTACTACTGTTTGGCACCGGAGCTATATACGGCAATGGACCTGCCTTATTATATGGTGATGCAGACTCCGTTCCTTGCATCCTCGGTACCTTATCTCCTCGGTGATATCGATGCTGCTGAGGAGATGGGACTGGGGAGTGACCTCTGCACAGCCATCAGGTTGTCGATATACTATGTTGAGGCCAACCTCTCACCCTTACCCACCTGCGCCCTAAACCTGCTTTACCCCTGCGACGGCGCTCCGCTGCTTCACGAGGTAATCAAGCGTAATGAACGCTGGCGCAATATCCCGATGTTCGCCCCCGACCCGCCGTACTATATGGATGAGCGGAGTCTGCATTACTTTGCCAAAGAGTTGCGCAAGATGGTGAAGTTCATCGAGAAGCATACCGGCAGAAAGCTGGATATGGACAAGCTGAAGGAGACCCTGGAATACTCCAACCAGATGTTCCGGCTGTGGGACGAATACAATCATTTGCGCCGTAATGTGCCGAGCCCTCACGGCTGGGGCATAGGCGCTCCTCAGTGTTTCTCTCAAGCCTGGGTATATGAGGCAGGCACTCCGGAGGGCGTCGGATGGTTCAAGAAGCTGGTAGAAATAGCCGAGATAAACGTGAAAGCTGGCATAGGGCCTGTGGCCAAGGAAAAGATAAGGCTGTTCTGGTTCGACCTTCTCCCCTTCGGCTGGGTCTTCGACTTCCTGCCGTGGCTTGAGGAGGAGTGGGGGGCGGTCATGGTCATGGATATGTTCGGCAACTATCCCTATACCATGATCGATACCTCTAACGAGGAGCAGATGTGGCTGGGACTCGCCAAGAGGAATCTTTTCGACTCGCCCATGGTGAGACAGGCGAGAGGTGTGGCCGATAACTTCGCCGGCGATATCAAACGAATAGTAAAGGACTACAAAATCGACGTGGTGATCTGGCCCGGACATATGGGCCACAAAGACGGTTCGGCGACTGTGGGCATAATGAGAGAGACCTGCCGCGATCTCAACGTGCCGTTTGTTCACCTGGGTCTCGACCTGTTCGACAGGAGATACTCGACACCAGACCAGATCAAGGACAAAATATCTCAGTTCTTCAAAGCTATGGGACTGGGTTAAATAACCAAGGTGAAACTAGTCAGTCACCCTGAGCGTCGACGAGGGCCAACGCTACTCGTTGCGCTCAGGGTTTAGGTTTAAACTAACCGTCATAGCCGAGGAATTCGATTTATGTCTGTCTTCGATGCCTACATAAGAAAGGTAACCGAGTACGTTGAAGCAATGCAAGGCAGTGGCAGGCAGGTCAGGGTTTTCGATTGCCCCGGTGAGCCAAATAGATTGCTTGATGGGCTGCCTGTAAGAGTGGGGCCTGGAGCAGGCTCGGGAATAGTCCTCCGTGGAGACACTTTTGCCGAACTCGGCAGCCCCGAAGCCGGCTCCTGTGCCTTTCCACTTTGGACCAACAACAAAGCGCTGGTCAAAGACGGTAGAATCACTCTGATCGGCCCAGATATCCTCGAATCTCGCGGAGCAAGTCTGCCCTTCGCTCAAATCATTACAGCAGCAGGGAAAGAACTCAGCGACAAACAGCACTCTGCGCTGGATGAGAGTCAATACATTGCCGACCAGATTGAAGGCTACATGGTGAAGAGCACGCCGGGGCGCATGTGGACTAGGATAAGCAACTCCGTCGCGGAGAGAGGTTTCGGCTTCGAAGCGCTGAGCAAGGCACTTATGGCCATCTACAAGTCCCGTGTATCCGAGATAGAGGCGATGGAGATAGTTTTCGTCACCTCAGGCAAAGAAGATGTGAGAAAGCTGGACGAAATCTCTGAGCAGGTAAAGAAGATAAGCAAGGATATAATCAGGGAAACGTGGCTGGCCAGAGGCTACGACATCCTTGAATGCACTCTGGGCTGGGATTGCAGTTCCTGCCCTGATAAACCTGTTTGCGATGACATCAAAACAGTGATAACTGTGCGCAAGAAGAAACCCAGCAAGCCTCAAGGTTCTAATAAGAAGTAGTTATCTAGACAGGCCATTGCGAGAGATTCTCAGGTTCAACAAAATAGATGGGCATGCATTAATGAAAATGAATAATTCTACCAGTCCTACCAAAAGGCTCATCGCCGTCTGTGGCAAGGGCGGCACAGGCAAGACCGCCCTCACTGCCATGATGACCAGAGTCCTACTTGAAAGCAGAAAGGCCGGCAAACTGCTCCTTATCGATGCCGACCCTGCCATGGGCTTGCCTAACGCCCTGGGCATAAAAGTCAAACGAACTATGGGCCAGGTCCGGGAGGAGATAATAAAGACGGCCAGAGGCAGCGATAAGGAGAGGAAGGAAAAACTAAACAGCATGCTCGACTATATGGTTTTGGAAGCCCTCACTGAAACAGACAGGTTTGCGCTGCTAGCTATGGGGCGCACTGAGACATTGGGCTGCTTTTGCCCGGTCAACAACCTCCTCAGAGATGCTATAGAAACGCTCTCCAAGAATTTCGATACCATCATCATCGATGGCGAAGCTGGGCTGGAGCAAATTAACAGGCAAGTCATGCGACGCTTAGACACTCTAATCGTAGTTAGCGATGCTACGTCCAGAGGTATACAAACTGCAGGTCAAATAAAGAAGATGGTGGAGAAAGACAAGGTGATTGAGGTTAAGAAAATGGGCCTTGTCTTCAACAGGGTTCAAGGCAACGAGGAACTATTGAAACAGGCTGCCAGGGAGATGGAGCTGAATGTTTTTGGTTACATACCTCAGGACGAGAACATAGCTAACTACGACCTGGTCGGCAAGTCTATCCTTGAACTACCGGTAGAATCCTCTGCCCTTTCGGCAGTAAATAATGTCGTAGCAAACCACATACTCAGGTAGAGGGTTCTCCAAGGTTGAGTCCTATGTAAGCGAGAGCAGGGCAATCAGGGGATTTCTCCGCGAGAAAAAAGGGGAGTGTGTACAACATGGCTGAAAAGCAGACGACTCGCAAGTGGGATGCTGAAGCCGATATCATCGTAGTTGGATTTGGCGCATCCGGTGCGGCTGCAGCCCTGGAGGCAGCTCAGCAAGTGGCCTCAGTGTTGGTATTGGACCGCTTTCATGGTGGAGGAGCCACAGCAGCCAGCGGCGGCATCGTTTATGCAGGTGGCGGGACGAAATACCAGAAAGACGCAGGATACGAGGATACACCCGAGGAGATGTATCGCTATCTGAAGCAAGAGGTAGGCGACGCTGTTACAGACGAGACGCTGCGTCTTTTCTGCGAACAGTCTCCGGGAATGATTGCCTGGCTGGAACAGGCGGGAGTTCCTTTCGAGGGTTCCATGTGTCCCTTCAAGACCTCCTATCCTACCGATAAATACTACATATACTTCTCCGGGAACGAGAACTACAGCAGTTACAAGGCTATTGCCAAGCCGGCACCGCGCGGTCATCGCGCCCGGGGAAAAGGCATCTCAGGCCTTACACTCTTCCATGCTATGGAAAAGGCTGTGCGCAAACGACAGGGAATCCAGGTGCGTTGCCAGACCCGGGTGGAGCGGCTGGTCTTTGCTGACGATGGGCAAGTGATAGGTGTTGAAGGTATATCTATACCACCTGGCATTACAGCGCGTCTGCACGGTGCCATCTCCTATATCAATGCCAAGGCCAATACCTATGCACCTCCCGTGGCAACGCTGCTCCACAAAATAGATAAGCTGCTCATAAGGCTGAGGGCTAGGCCCTATCGTGCGCGGGCGCGCAAGGCCGTCATTCTGGCGGCCGGAGGCTTTATCTTCAACAAGCAGATGGTCAAGGAGTGCGCTCCCATTTACTTGAACTGTTTGCCTTTGGGCACCTATGGTGACAACGGTGCGGGCATCCATTTGGGAGTGAGCGCCGGTGGAGTTACGGCATACATGGACAAGATAAGCGCCTGGCGTTTCTACGTACCTCCCGAGGCAATGATGCAGGGAGTACTGGTCGACAAAAAGGCCCAGCGCATTTGCAGCGAAGACCTGTATGGGGGGAAGCAAGGGGACTATATAGCAGCCAGTGGCGGCGATGCTTATCTGATTTTTGACAGCGTGACCTACAAGGAAGCGGTGAGCAAGATAGGCGAGCAGTGTGCCGCGTTCCAGAAATTAACCATGATACCTATGCTGCGCCTTACCCGCAAGAAGGCCAAATCTTTCCAGAAGCTGGCAGCCAAGATCAAGGTGCCTCCAGAGGCTCTGGAACAGACAATGTCCCAGTACAATGCCATTGCTAGTAAGCACGAACCCGACACGTTGGGCAAGACAGAGAAGCGCTTCGTGCCTCAGGATACGCCGCCTTTCTATGCCGTTGATTGCTCCCTTAAGTCCAAGAGTGGGATACCTACCGCATCGCTGACGCTGGGTGGCCTTGCTGTGAACGAGAAGACTGGCCAAGTACTACGTAATGACGGCTCATCCATTGATGGTCTCTATGCCGTGGGGCGGAATGCCGTGGGAGTCTGTAGCAATGGTTACTTTGCCAGCGGCATCTCCATTTCCGACTGCATATTCTCCGGGCGGCGTGCTGGCAAACATGCGGCCTCAAGCGGCACAATTCGGCCTAAGTCCTAACATTTCCCCAGGACCGCTTTCCGGGGGTGGCTCAGCTCCCTGTCCTTCGCGACAGGGGCAACTGCAAGACCTGCTAGGACGATCATGGAAAATCTGGCAAGATTGAAACTCGCTTCCTTCTCAAGATTCAGGCTATCCTCTTGCCTGGTATCGGTGTTTGGGAAAGATAGACTTCGTCAACCTTGATGACCCCTACCTGCTTGATGTAGAAATAGACCTTGCCCTTCAGGAACGGCGATTCTTTGGAAATCGCCTGAGCCATGTCGTACAGCGGCCCGGATCTTTGAAATCCCTCGAAGGTGCCCTTAACTTGATAGGATGACCAAGGGGCTTTAAAGACCGTTGCCGCAACCTTTTTGGTGCTAATCAAGTTCTTTTTGGTCTTGTTCATCAGCAGGTCTGCGAATATAAGCGTATCCTCGCTCGGCGCCGTGAGCGAAGCGATAAGGGCGCAATTAGGCTTACCCTCGGTGTCAACGGTAGCCAGGAACTTGACCGACTCGGGGTCATTTATGAGGTCCATAACTTGCTTGGGCATCTTAGCCATGAATTTACCTCCCTCCATCTACCAGCTATTTCGACATGACTTTGGCTTGTAACCCAAATGATGCTACGAGCCGCTTAAGCTTTTGCATATGTGCATCAGTAGGTGGTTGAGTGCCCTCAAATACATAATTGCGGCCCAGTTTCTTGTATTTGGGCTCTCCCAGCCGATGGAATGGCAATAGGTCCACCTTGGCCACGCTCTCCAAGGTACAGGCAAATTTCATGATATCCCTGATACTGCCTTCTCCATCCGTGTATCCTGGGATCACAGGGACCCTTATGATAATAGGAATCCCTTTGGCGGATATTTTTCTCGCGTTCTCTAAGATCAACTCATTGGAAACCCCGGTGTACTCCGCATGTTTGGCAGGATCTATCTGTTTTATGTCGTAGAGAACCAGGTCGACGTGCTTCAGGATTTCCTCCAGTTCCTTCCACTCTGCATAGCCACTTGTATCCAATGCCGTATGTATGCCCTGTTCATGACATTTTCTGAGAAACCCCGCGAGGAATTTAGGTTGCATCGTCGGCTCACCACCGCCCACCGTGACACCACCGCCTGAGCTTCGATAAAACAACGTATCCCTCTCAACCTCGGAGAACACTTCCTCAGCGGTCATGTATTTTCCGATAAGCTCCCTCGCCCCGGTGGGGCATACCTCGGCGCACTTCCCACAACTCTGGCACTTTTCTCTGTCTGTCCGCGAGCCATCCGCAGTGAAGTTGATTGCCCCCTGAGGGCAGGCAGCCACACATCCTTTACACCCGATACACCTGCTATCATTGAATGCAATCTGAGGGGATAATTCCTGTCCCTCAGGATTATGGCACCATAGGCATTTCAACGGGCATCCCTTCAGGAAGACCGTGGTCCTGATCCCGGGCCCGTCCTCCGTCGAATACCTCTGGATGCTGAATACGAGGCCCTTCCCCCCTTGCGCTTCGCGATTCACCTTTCCCTTCTCTCCTCTCAGGGTCTATGTTCCGTTCTAGCTATGACTTCATCCTGCAAGGCCCGACTCAGGCCCACGAAGTAGGCATTGTACCCGGTGACCCGCACCAGCAGGTTCTGATAGCTTTCCGGGTTACTCTGGGCATCCCGCAGAGTTTCCCCATCTATGACGTTGAACTGAAGTGAACTGCCGCCGAGCTCATTATACGTCCTCAGTAGAGCGGCGAACTTTTCCAGTTGCTCATCGGTCTCCAATGCAGTGGGATTTATGGTCATAGTGTGGGAGGCCCCTGAGGGGAGTAGGTCGAAACCCAACCTTGCCACCGATTTCATGGCAGCAGTCGGCCCTTTGACGTCGCAACCCTGGGATGGACAAGCGCCATTTGAAAGTGGTTCGCCGGCTTGCCTGCCATTTGGAGTTGCTGCGGTAAAAGCTCCGTCATGGATGAAGTGGTTCCAGGAAAGGTATCCTGCTCTGAACTTTTTTCCGGTCGGAGTTACATGCTGGCTCACTTCCCGACACCAGAAGCGGAATATTTCTCTGGCAATGGAATCAACGTAGTCGTCATCGTTGCCAAACTTGGGAGCCTTGTTAAGCAGTATCTGGCGTATATTCTCTTTTCCCTCGAAATTCTCGCGCAGAGCCTGCAATAGCTCCGCCATAGTCAGCCTCTTGTCATCGAAAACAATCTTCTTTATCGCCGCCAGAGAATCTGCGGCTGTGGCTATTCCCACCCCATTGAAGGTGGTAAAGTTGTAAATCGCTCCCCCATTCCTTATATCCTTCCCCTTCTGCACACAGCCATCCATAACAGCAGACAGGAAGGGGCAGGGCACGTATTTGCCCCTCAGGGCATCGCAGCCCGATGTTATTTTAGTCACGCGCTCTACGGTCGCCTTGAGTTGCTTTTTATAAGCCTGCATCACCTGCTCAAAACTTCTAAATACCAAGGGGTCTCCAGTCTCTACCCCCAGCCGCTCCCCGGTACTCCAGTCCTTGCCGTCGTTCAGGGCTAGTTCGATGCTCTTAGCAACATTGAAATGCACGTCCACCGTCCCCGAGGTATCCTTGCCCTGGGCCGTGTTCTCCAGACAACCGACCACGCCATAATCCACTGCATCTTCACGCGACATGCCCTCACCCTCCAGGGCCTTAATGACTACACTATCGAAGTTGAGGATCATGGGAGAACCCTGTGTATCGCGGATCATCTGGCAAACCTTAAGCAGGAGTTCCTTCGGTGTCCCAGCATGAATCCTCAGGTTTAGCTTGGGCTCCAGCATATTCAACTCCTGGAAGGACTCCAAGACGAGATAGGTCAAATCATTTGTGAGGTCCTTGCCGTTGGGTCCCTGACCCCCGAGTGTGATTAACTGCCCAAATCCTGCGTTTCGGCCGTGGGGACCTCCGGTCGTCTGGTAATCATAGGCATAGTTGTGCTTGATGGAGAAGCACTGAAAAAGCTCCTTCATCTCCTGTCTGCTCGACGACCCCTCTTCTAGGTCCCTTTTATAGAAAGGATATAGGTACTGGTCAAGCCTGCCGTAGGAGATGCCGGGTCCAGGGTATGACTCAGCAATCATCTCAACCATGTGGGAAAACCAGGTAGCCTGCAGGGCCTCGTGAAATGTCCTAGCTGGATTATACGGCACCCAGTCACAGACCTCGGCGATCTTTAACAGTTCTTTTTTTCTTCTGGTTTCGGTCTCAGCTTTGGCCAGCCTTCTTGCCTCCTCGGCGTAGCGATGGCTAAACTCACGTATTGCATCGCAGCAGATAATTACCGCCCTTAAGAGATCCCTCTCTGCCCTGGATTTGGTTCTCTCAAGGTACTCCTGCGCCTCCTCCTTAATTCCTCTAAAGCCTTCTTGCAGCACCCTGGCATGGTTCTGGATGATATGGCCGGGGGTTATGCCGCCGCAAGAAAGGCCCACGCTGAGTACCCTCTCCGATTTATCGATGAGCTCAGCTTCAATTATTGCGAATTCCTCGGTCTCCTCTGCGGTGAGGCAGGTCGATAAGGACACACAGAACCTACCTCCAACAATGAGTTCGTCGTCAAGGATATCAACTGGTATCTCATGAAGCACTTCCTGAAAGAAGAGCGCCTTTCTGACGACCAGAGGTTGAGCCCAGAAGTCAGTTGGCAGATCCAACTTGTACGCCATCGCTGCCAGCCCGTCCCTGGTTGCCTGCAGCACGCCTCCCAGCATATCGGCCACGGAAACAAAATCCATGGTCTGATAGACCACGTCGTTGGGTATGCCGGTGGTGAACGACATTACACTATTCTGGAACTCACGCTCTTCGTCCCTGAAATAGTAGTCCCTCAGACGTCTTATCCTGGGTGATAGCTTCTCTGATACTTCCCAGAGTTTTCGCTCAGCCATGACCTTTACCCCTCCTTTCCCCCTTTATCTCTAGAATTTTTGAGTTTTCAACCACTCGAGAGTGATATTAAACGCTTCTTCAGCGGTAAAAATCGGTTGGTAGCCGAAATCCCGTGTCGCTTTGTCGTGAACGAAGGTATGATCCACGCAGACACAATAGACCGAGAACCTATTGAAGTTGGACTTGGTGCTGAATTTTTCAGCGAACCACCCGAGAACGTTTGCCAGACCATGGGGTATAGATCTCTTGGGTACAGGTATACCCAGTTGTTCTAAGAACGGATTCATAAAATCGAAGAAGTTCCCTGAGTGATGATCAGTGATGAAATAAATCTGCCCTGCCACAGGCGAATTCGGCACCAAATGTTCGGCAGCCAGTATATGAGCATGGGCAGCATTCCCAGAAAAGATATGGCTGAATTGGGCCTTCCCGTTTCCCAGCCGTATGTTAAGACCACTCTTAGCGTTTTTTATTACATTAGGCAGGTGATACTTATCGCCAGGACCGTACATTCCCACGAGGCGCAAGGAACAGGTGGAGAAGGTTGGGCCATTTGCCTTAATAACAGTCTGCTCTCCTATCATTTTGCTGTAGGCGTAGCGATTCATTTTCCTCGAATCAGCGGGGTAGGGCACAGACTCATCAGCTAAACAATGGCCATGTTTACCATCCATAACTACATCTAAAGAGCTGGTATATACAAGCCTTGGTACCCCTAGCTGGATGCATGTATCAATTATAAGCTTAGTACCTACTACATTAGTTTCCTCATAGATCGTCGGGGGCAACTTGGGATCCCAGACAGCTGCTGCCGCATGAAAGACTGTGTCCACACCATCGCAGGCCTTTCTGACAGCCGCAGCATCTCGGATATCACCCACGATTATCTCGGCTCGGTTATCTTTTGCAGGCTCGATATCTATAATGCGGACAGTTTTCCCCTGCTCCAGGAGTTGAGAGACAATCGCTCGCCCCAGCATCCCTGCGCCTCCCGTCACGAGATGTACTTTCGATTGCCCCGAACGAGATCCTTTCATTTCATTCATCATACGTCCCCCTGTTTCCTAATTATACACATTTAACATCAATACGAGGATTGTGACTTGCTCCCGGTAATTGTATCATTTCTAGCGGTTTAACGGGTTCTGCTATCTTTGGATAGATACACGGTTTCCCTGTCTTAGATGATTGCCTATTTAGTCCAAAGGTACTAGGGTAGTCTATTGCATCTTAACTTAAAAAGCCTTTCAGGGTTGACCTAATACCAAGCGGTTGTGGAGTACATCATTTCCTATTGAAAATTGTACCTCAGCCTGACATCCCCTTTTAGAGCCCACACATATCAGACAAGGTATACAGTGTAACAATATGTCCTTTCCTGTGATAGCAGGCAATTTGTTGTGAAATATACTAAAATAGATTATGGTACTAAGAAGTATAAAATGATTCGCTGATGGCGCTGGTGAGAGTGATATAGATTATGGGGGAGCCTAATTCTCTCGAAATATTATTTAATCCCAAGAGCATTGCCATAGTTGGCGCTTCTAGAAATCCCTCAACGCCCAACTATAACTTGCTGGCAAACCTGGTAAAGCTCCAATTCCCTGGGAAACTCTATCCTGTTAATCCAAATGTTCAGGAAATTGACGGAATGAAGGTCTATCCCAGCCTGCGGAATATCGAGGGTGAGATAGATATGGTCGTCTCATCCGTGCCGGCACCAGCTACTCTGGACGTAATCAAGGATTGCGTCGAAAAAAGGGTAAAGGTGCTTGTCATAGTCAGTGGAGGTTTCTCTGAAGTCGGGCGGGACGGGCGCAAAGCCCAAGAGGAGATCGCTCTGCTGCTGAAACAAGCCGGAATCAGGGCAATCGGACCTAACTGTTTGAGCCCCATCAATACTTCGAATAACCTGGTCATTGGTTTCGATCCCCATGAAAAGCTAAACAGGGGTAGCACATCTTTTATCCTGCAGTCGGGGTTCTACGAGCCGAGATTGGAGTGGATCTTTTGGGACTTGAACCTTGGTGTAAGCAAACTCATAGACCTGGGTAATAAGATCGATATCAATGAGGTTGATGCTCTGGAATATCTTGGGTCGGATTCGAACACCAGGGTTATCGCCATACATTTAGAGAGCATCGCCGGTGACAGCAGAAGGTTCCTTGACCTTTTGAAAGAAACCTCGAAGGAAAAACCGATAGTGGTTCTCAAATCCGGCCGCACCCAAGCCGGGGTTGCTGCCGTATCCTCTCACACCGGCGCAATAGTCAAGGGAAGCCCTATAGTATTCGATACTGCCCTCGCACAGGCTGGTGTCGTCCGGGCATATACTCTAGAGGAGTTCTTCGATTTTGCGAAAATCTTCGAATTTCTGACGCCACTGAAACTGACCGGAAATCGCATTGCTATCGCCTGCCTTTCAGGGGGCGAAGGTGCCATAGTAACCGATATGTGCCAGGAGAGAGGTTTTTCGCTGGCAAAGGTCAGCTCAGAGACCAACGTCAAGCTGCAGGAAGTTGGTCCTCCCTGGAAAATTCCGCCAAATCCGTTTGATATCGGTGTCTCAGGACAGTTTCATCCCATGGAGGTTTACCGGGCCTTCTTTGAGGCGATGACGGAGGACGCAAACGTTGATTGCATTGCCGTTCAACTCCCGACTTTTCGCAACGTCTCACTTCCTGATAACATTCTAAGAGTGTTCCTGGAACCAATCTTCAAAGCTAGGAGCAAAAAACCGATTGCCGTATGGCTGATGGAGGAGAATCAGAGGTATCGTACGCCAATTCAGTTTTTGGAAGCAAGTCGTATACCCGTATATCCCACTGCCGATCGAGCCATAAAGGCCCTTTCAGCCCTTTACAGGTATACATCAATGAGAACAGAGTGAGTCCCCTGAGGTCAATGCTAGTATAGTTCGTGGCAACATGTAGAGGACACAGGTAAAGAGCAAGCCCTGCTAACCTTCGCTCGGGATAGCATGCAAAATCCTGGATTCCCGTTCCAGGACTTTAAACAAGGCATCTACAACCATCGAGTCCCATTGCGACCCAGCCCCTTTCTTGAGGATTTGCACCTTATCAATGCTCCTCTCTTTCCTCAAGAGAGCGAGTTAACGTGTGATCGTAACAAGTCTACTGCGGGTATCCCAGATTTATATGGGTGTACTGTGATCAAGTTAATATGTCTTGGTGCTTCAAAAGCACTCCCCTTAAAAGCCAAATTGCCGCGTCTGAAAACGCGGCCTTGCTTATTTAACTCTAGTCATGCTGACAACTCTAGTCTTAGGCGCTGCCTGCACCGTTCTAACTGTAGGGGGAGCTGTGCCTTCTCCAACTCCAATCGCGGAACCGATTACAGCGCCAGCGGAGCAAACTAAGAGAAGCTGCGGCCGGACGAAAGGAAGTGAACAGCCGCGTTGACTTGATAAGCGCTAAGGCTTGGTGCTATCATTTTAGCACCTAAGAGAGACGAAAAAGTAAACATATGAGACACCCAACACCACGTGTGGCAAGAATCTTAGTTTATGCCGTACTGGCGGTTCTGGCCATTGTGCCTTTCGTAGTGGCCTCGCACTCGACAGCATCCCCTGCATCTGGGATCAACCTGAGCAGCTCAGTGCAGGTTTCATTTCCAAATTCAATAACTTTTGATGTAGAGGCGCAGAGTGACGCCACCATCACGAAGCTCAGGCTACATTACATTGTGGATCAACAGAACTATGCCAAAGTAGTTAGCGAGGGCTGGCCGCAATTCAGCCCTTCTACATCTGTGGATACCCAATGGGTTTGGGATATGGGAGAAAGTGGCGGACTGCCGCCGGGGGCTCAGGTGGAATACTGGTGGACAGCTGAGGACACAGCAGGCGAAAGAGCACAGACCAACATTTCCACGGTTTCTTTCGACGATAACAGGTATAACTGGCGATCTATCACCACAGGACCCGTTACCCTGCTATGGTATAGTGGAAATGACTTATTTGCGAACAGCCTCATGATTGCTGCCCAGCAGGGATTGCAGAGAATTGAAAACGATATCGGTGTCACGCCCCAAGGACATGTTCGCATCTACATCTACGCCAGTGCCCAGGACTTGCAAGGAGCTCTGCTTTTCGCGCAGCGAGGGGTGGTTGGACTGGCCTTCGGGGGCTTTGACATCATCGCTATCGGCATAGCCCCAGATCAGTTGCCTCTCGGCGAGGGGGTAGTTCCCCACGAACTGACGCACTGGGTTGTGCACCAGGTTACCTTCAATAATTATGGAGCTGGACTGCCCCCCTGGCTGGATGAAGGACTGGCCACTTACATCCAGGGTGCTGCCCCTGACTATCAGGCAGCGCTCAATTACGCAATTGAAAACAACCGGTTGATATCAGTCCGCAGCCTTTCCAGCCCTTTCTCTGCGATACTAACACAAGCCTTAATATCGTATGGGGAAAGCCAGAGCATTGTAACGTTTCTCATCCAGACCTATGGTGAGGATAAGATGAATCAATTGTTGAACGTTTTCCATCAGGGTGCCGGCTACGACGACGCACTCAAACAGGTCTATGGCTTCGACCAGGGTGGCTTGGATGTTCTGTGGCGGCAGAGCCTGGGCATCAACATAGCCCTTAATCCCCAGCAAGAGCTTGCACTGGCCGCTGAGGGTAGTTTTATCCGTCCAAAGTCTCAAACGACAAAGAGCTGACATGCTGACATGGAGGTTGCCTTGAACCGTAAGCTGCCTCTTAGTAGCGCAGGCCGTAGGCTCGTCCTGTTCTTGCTCTGTCTCCTGTTGCTTGCCCCGATAGCGACAGCCTGCCGTGGCGGCAACACGCTGAACCTAGCTGGTAGCTGGCCTACCACGCTTGACCCAGCGCTGGCGACTGATTCAACATCCGCGATGTACATAGTTCAACTATTCAGCGGACTGGTCCGGCTTGACCAGAACCTTCAGGTAGCACCAGATATTGCCTCAAGCTGGGACACGAGCAGCGACGGCAAAATGTACACCTTCCATCTACGCCACGACGTCAAGTTCGACGATGGAAAGCCAGTCACAGCAGCCGATTTCAAGTATTCCTGGGAGCGGGCACTCAATCCAGCAACTGGTTCTCTTACGGCTGGGACGTACCTAAGTGATATCGTAGGGGCAGAGGATGTGCTGTCTGGAATAACGACGCAGCTAAGCGGCGTTAAGATCCTGGATGACTACACCCTTCAAGTCACCATCAATGCAGCGAAATCCTATTTCCTGGAAAAGATGGCTTATCCAACCGCATTCGTAGTGGACGAGACAAATGTCCAATCGGGCAGCATCTGGTGGCATCACCCCAACGGCACGGGGCCGTTTAAGCTGCAACAATGGCAGAGCCAAGCACTTGTTTTCCAACGAAATGATAATTACTACGGGGAACAGGCTAAATTAAACCAGGTGGTATTCAGGCTAACTGGCGAAAACTCGATGCAGTTATATCAGGAAGGGAGCATAGATGTATCCTTCGTTAGCGCCGATTATATGGGGTTAGTGACTGATCCTAGCAACCCTATTTCGAACGAGCTCGAGGTCTTCCCCGAACTGAGCTTATATTACATCGGCTTTAATTGTTCCACACCACCCTTCGATGATGCCAATGTACGAGAGGCCTTTTACTTAGCGGTGGATAAGTCGAGGGTAATCTCGCTCGCCGCAGATAATGTGGTGGCAGTAGCCAATGGCATTCTCCCACCCGGGATGCCCGGATACAACCTCAATCTCCAAGGGCTCCAGTTCGACCCCGAGAAGGCCAAACAGCTCATTGCAGCCTCAAAATACGGTAACGTTTCAAGTTTGCCACCCCTAGTGCTGACCACAGTCGGCGTGGGTGGTTACATCTCAGGCATTCTCGGAGGCGTTATCGAAGAGTGGAGGCACAACCTTGGCGTCGAAGTGACTGTGAGGCAACTAGAGTTGCAGATATTCCTTTACGGGCTCAACCAGGAGAAGGATCAGCTATTCGACATCGGTTGGCTCGCTGATTACCCCGATCCTCAGGACTTCCTCGATCTGCTATTTCACACCGGCGCCCATAACAATATAGGAAATTACAGCAATCCCCGCTTAGACTCGTTGCTTGACCAAGCGGCCATTGAGCAGGACTCCAACGCCCGTTTGAAGATGTACCAGGCTGCGGAACAGTTAATAGTCCAGGATGCCGCGATACTCCCGCTGTTCTTTGGTACCAACTATGTAGTGGTCAAGTCCTACGTCAAGGATTATGTGCTGAGCCCGCTGGGTTATCCCCTGCTGAACAAAGTCAGTATTCAGAAATGAGGCTGCAACGGAACGCGTTCGAGGACAAAGAAACAGCCCGACTTTTTGTCCCTTAATACGTATTAAACCGGGAAAGTCGCGGTAACAGTATGCTTAGGCATTCACAATACGAGTGAGCCCATTCCACAACCCAGGGGTCTCAGGGAATCCTATAACCAGTAACCAAACAGTGCAGTGTCTGGTTTGCCGATTCCTACCACTTCAGGTCTATCGGCTTTCCTGTCACGCCTTCAGCCGGTGTCCCCACTACCAGATACATCTTGTCAAGGGCCTTATCTCTCATCGCTCGATGCCACTCCTGACATTGCTTCTGCTTCTGCATCGGCATATCACCCATTAAATCTGAGACTATGGACTTAAAAACCGGAAGAGCGGCAGCTAACAGTTTTCTCCCCTTGGCAGTCATTTTGACTTCAGTAAATGGATGCCCCTTGCGCTTAGGTACCCGTTCCACAAGGCCATCTTTTTCCATTCTGTTGAGCAACCCGGCGATAGTCTGGTTCTCCCGATGGGCAATGCGAGCTATCTCAGCAGGGATCAAAGGGCCTGGATAGTCTCTGCAGGTCCAGAGCACCAAGAATGTTTCTGGCGTCACGCCCACCTTGGCTAGTTTAGCCTCAGCATATCTGTTCATAGCGAGCCACGCCTGGCGAACCAAAGTGTAAGTTGTGAGAGCCTGGTCCGAGAATTCCAGGTCATACACATCAGCCATTACCGACCTCCTTTGCCTCAAAGCAGCCTTTTGATATAGACTTTTACACCATTATACAAACCGTTACAGAATATCGCAAGGGCCTGACATCGCTTACGATGATAAGATAAGTTGTTACCTCAGCCTCCGTGAGTTCTGCGATATCAGGCAGGCCCTGGAGGCGTTGCACGGTCTAGCGAAATGTTCACGCGCCGACCTTGCTCAATAGCCCGGTTGTGCGATCGCATATCCTCATGTCTCGATATTGCAATTTGAGGAGCACCGCCATAAAATAGAGCTTGAAACGGCTATGACAGTTAAAATCATAACTGACAGTGTGTCTGATTTGCCCTCCCAAGTGGTTAAAGAGCTGGGCATTACAGTAATTCCGATAGTTCTTCGTTGGGGGGAGCAGCTTTACCGCGACGGCATTGACCTGACTTCCCAGCAGTTCT
>Ga0315274_10003222_pt1 | contig 24323 bp, 23 predicted proteins | sample YL17G02_20_MG_FD_203700 | JGI IMG/M metagenome (GOLD analysis project Ga0315274, IMG submission 203700) | Sediment microbial communities from Yellowstone Lake, YNP, Wyoming, USA - YL17G02_20 | ecosystem: Environmental > Aquatic > Freshwater > Lake > Sediment | place: USA: Wyoming | collected...
GCGGCTGATAACGACCGGACCCTATGCCCGCTCCCGCAATCCGATGATAAGCGGTGTGCTGCTCCTGGTGTTGGGATTTGGATTGATGCTGCGGTCATTGACGACGGTCGCGCTTCTCACCCCGTTTCTCTTTTTGTTACATTATATTGGGATAAAGCTGGTGGAGGAGCCGGAGCTGGATCTGCGTTTCGGTGACGCTTATCGGGAGTATCGGGGGAAGGTGGGGATGTTTGGCTAACCCGATGGCGCGGGCATCCCTGCCTGTCTATGAGTATCAAGTATCAAGTATCAAGAAAATGTTCGGCGAACTCTGGCACTTGATACTTGATACTTTACACTTGATACTCGACGCCACAATCAAAGGTATTCACCTCGGAGTTGAAATATGAAGATACGCTCACCGCGCGACCATCGCGAAATTCCGCGCTGTTAACGTCGGGGCTGAAGACAACCCCCCACTACCTCATTAAAAGAGAACTTTGAGGAGCCAAATGCATGCGCGTTCCATTCTACTTGTAGCACTGCTGGTCGCTTTCGCTGCGTCTCTACCCGGCTGCGACATCTCCGCCCGATGGGACCTGCACCGCGCCGAGAAGCTGATGCGCCAGTGTGACGATGTCAACGCCGAATTCTGGGCGAATCGCGAGTATCGCAAGGCGCAGAAGCTGTTTGAGGAGGCAATGGACTTGGCGCGCGCCCGTAAAATCAACGAAGCCCGCGACAAGGCGGCGGAGTGCCGGGATTGGGCGGAGGAGGCGGTTATGTGGTCAAAGCTCCGCTCAGCAGAGATGGAGGAAGAGAAGGATAGAGTCCACAGTAAAAAGATATAGGTGAAAGATGAATGATGAATGAAGGGGGGGCAGAGCGAATCGTATAACCTTTACGCCTATTTGGGAGAGCCGACTTTTGTCGGCTTCCTCATCTCTGTTGAATTATGTCATGCTCGTAGCCCCACGAGATCCCCCGCCAGCAAGCTGACGGGGGCACACGAACATGAATCCTCCGCCAGCAAGCTGACGGGGGCACACGAACATGAATCCTCCGCCAGCAAGCTGACGGGAGCACACGAGGAATATAATGACTGTAAAAGATAAGGTGGAACGCTCACTTGAATCCGTCCGCCCCGCGCTGCAGAAAGACGGCGGCGACGTGGAACTCGTGGACGTCAAAGACAACAAAGTCTATATCAAACTGCGCGGCGCGTGCCAGGGCTGCCCATCGTCAACCGTCACCCTGAAGCGCGGCATCACCGTCGCCATTCGCCGCGACGCGCCCGAGATAGAAGAGATTGTGGAAGTAATGCCCGACGGCTCCCATCGCTCGTCCAAATCCGACAGCGACGACCCGTGGGCTGACCGCCGCCGCATTGACGGGGTCAAGCTGGTCATCGCCATCGCCTCCGGCAAGGGCGGCGTAGGCAAGTCCACCATCGCCGTCAACCTGGCGCTGGCGCTGGAAAAGATGGGGTTGGAGGTGGGGTTGCTGGACGCGGATATTTATGGTCCCAGCTCGCCGACGATGCTCGGCGTTCACGAAGCGCCGGCGACTCAGGATCGCTTCATCAAGCCAGCGGAGTCCTTCGGGTTGAAGTTTGTGTCCATCGGTTTCTTCGTCCCCGCTGATTCGCCGATGATCTGGCGCGGTCCGATGGTCGCCAAAGCGGTGGATCAGTTCCTGCACCAGACGCTGTGGGGTCCGCTGGACTGCCTGGTGATAGACCTGCCGCCGGGCACCGGCGACGCGCAGCTCACGATGGCACAGAAAGTGCCGGTGGACGGGGTGGTCATCGTTACGACGCCGTCCGACGTGGCGCTGATTGACGCCCGCCGCGGGTTGCAGATGTTCCGAAAAATCAACGTGCCGGTGTTGGGGCTGGTGGAGAATATGAGCTTCTTTATATGCCCGCACTGCGGCAACCGCACCGACATCTTTTCGGCGGGGGGCGGGCGCGCGGTGGCGGAGGAGTTTAAGACCGAATTGCTCGCTGAAATCCCGCTGGACACGCTCATCCGCGCCAGCGGCGACCACGCCCGTCCGGTCGTCGTCAGCGAACCAAATTCGCCTCAAGCGCAGCATTTCAGGAAGTTGGCGGAGCGGGTTTGGAGGACAATTACAACGCAGATTCCTTTGTGGGACAAGACGGCGTGCCATTATATTGACGTTGCACCGCGGGTAACGACAATCGGATGACAGTTGGCGGCTTTGGGGGGGGATGAATAAATTCGTCCCTCCCAAATATCACGCTGTCACTCTGTCACATCCCCTTTCATCCTTTCCCTCAGCGCCGCCTTCCCTCTGAAAATCAGCGACTCCGCCGACTTCACCGACACCCCCAGCGCCCGCGCCACCTCCGCCACCGGCAGCTCTTCCCGATACCGCAAATGCAGCGCCGCTCTCTGGCGCGGCGGCAGTCTCTGGAACGCGCGTTCAAACACCCGTTGGCGTTCCGCGTCGTCAAGCTGCTCATCCGGGGTGGGGGAGGGGTCGGGGATGGGTAGGTCGTCGGGGTCGTAGTCAGAAAGCCGCAGGAACGCCTTCACCTTCAACATCCGCCGCCGGTTAAGCGCCCGGTTCATCGTTATCCGATAGAGCCAGGTGGTGAATCGGGCAGGCACGGAGTCCTGCCCCACTAACTTCCCCTTACGCAAAGGGTCCTGCCCCACCACTCCCCTCTTACGTCCCCCCTTCAATAGAAGGGGGGGATGAAATTCGGGCTTCCAAGCTTTGGGATTCTCCCAGATGCCGATGAAGACCTCCTGGGCGACGTCGCGTGCTTCCTCCTTATCCTGCAGCACCCGGAATGCGAGTGCGAAGACCCGGTCTTCATGACGCCGCACCAGCGTTTCAAAGGCAGTCTCGTCATGCTGCCGGACGCGCGCCATTAGCTCGGCGTCATCGGCGAGATGAGGAGCGGTATATTGGGGTGGGTTAGTCAACTGAATTTGAAATTAAACACTATGGCGGCGGGATGCAACTTTTATCTGGTGGTGAGTTTCATTATATTTCGCTTTAGTCACAAACAGGTGAGCAAGGGTGAGCAATTGTAAGCAAGTGTGAGCAAAGGTAAGCAATTGCTCACACTTGCTTACAATTGCTAACCATTGCTTACCTACCTACTGAAGTGTTTCACAACCTTGAGGAGTAATGGTTCCCCACGACATCGCCAATATCAATCTCGCCGCTGAAGGCTACCGCCGCGTAATGTGGGCGGACAGCGATATGCCGGTATTGGCGCAAATCCGCGACCGTTTTGAAAAAGATAAGCCGCTGAAGGGCGTTAAAATGGCGGCGTGTCTGCACGTCACCGCCGAGACCGCCAACCTGATGCGCACGCTGCAAGCCGGTGGCGCGGATGCGCGGCTGTGCGCTTCCAACCCGCTCTCCACCCAGGATGACGTCTGCGCCGCGCTGGTGAAGGATTTCGGCATATCTGTTTTCGCCCGTCACGGAGCCGACAACCAGACCTACTACCGCCACATCCACCAGGCGTTTGAACACGAGCCGCTACTCACAATGGACGACGGCTGTGACCTGGTCACTACCATCACCCAAGAGCGCCCCGACCTGGCGGCGCGGATGAAAGCGGGGATGGAGGAGACCACCACCGGCGTCCTCAGGCTGCGCGCGATGCACCGCGACGGAGCGCTGAAATACCCCGTGGTCGCGGTCAACGACGCGATGACCAAACACTTCTTTGACAACCGCTACGGCACTGGACAGTCCACGGTGGACGGCATAATTCGCGCCACCGACGTGCTCCTTGCCGGTCGGCGGGTGGTGGTTGCGGGTTACGGCTGGTGCGGGCGCGGCTTCGCGATGCGGGTGCGCGGAATGGGCGCGCTGGTCGCAGTGACCGAAGTGGATCCGGTGCGCGCATTGGAGGCGAGTATGGACGGCTACCTCGTTATGCCGATGTCGGAAGCGGCGAAGTGGGGTGATCTATTCTGCACTCTCACCGGCGACATCAACGTCCTTCGCCGCGAGCATTTTGAAGCGATGCGAGACGGCGCCATCGTCTGCAATTCCGGGCATTTCAATGTGGAGATTGACATCCCCGCGCTGGAGTCGTTGGCGAAGGAAGTCCGCAAGGGCGTGCGTCGCAACGTTGATCAATACGTTCTGCCCAACGGTCACCGCATCAACTTGCTCGCCGAGGGTCGCCTCATCAACCTCGCCGCCGCTGAAGGTCATCCGGCGTCGGTGATGGATATGTCGTTCGCGGTGCAGGCGCTCTCAACCGAATACGCACTGACCCACGACCTGTCACTGGGCGTCCATCCCGTTCCGGCGGAGATAGACGATACCGTGTCGCGGCTGAAGTTGAAGTCGCTGGGAATTGAGATTGACTCGCTGACTGCCGCGCAGAAGGAATACTTGGCGAGCTGGCAGGAGGGAACGTAATTCAATTTCGGAATGCGGAATGCGGAATTTTGGGAGTGCCGACCCCAGCCTTCGCTGGGGCAGGCTTTAGTCGGCTTCCTTAAGAAAAACTGCCGTTGGGATCACCGCATCCGACGGCAGTTTTTTTACCTCGCCAATTCTCCCGAAAACTCGCCGGTTGCGGCATCGTAAACAATCTTCTTCCCCTTCCCACAGGGCGCTTTCCGGGTGCTGGTCGCTATGATGGAAACCAGCTTGCTGTCCTGTTTCACGAACTCATATTCAAACTGATTTCTGGTTTCGGGGTCAATGGTGAGATATTCCAACTTTTCAAGCTGTTCCACGCTCTCAGCATCTTTCCCGTAGTCATCAAAGTAGAACCCGTTGGCGTTGTCGATGGTCTGGATAGTATTTCGCAGATCTTCGGCGATTTGTTCCCGACTCACCCGATGGGGAATCAACGCACACGAGCCTAACAGCGCGGCAGCGACAATTCCGAAGCACAATCCCGCCAGTGCTTCAGCTTTATAACGCGACGTCATTTTTCCTCCCAAATTTTTACTTCTTAAGCGAAATTGGAATTTTGCGAATCATCTCAATCGGAATAATAATGACTGCTAAATTTCAATTTACAAATGATGAAAACCAAAGTCAAGTTTGAGGTATTCGTGGTTATCCCAACTATGCATACCGCCTCCCTGCTGTCTCCTCGCCGCAGTCAACAGTCCGCCGACGGCGGTCAGACGCCCAATCAGACCGCCACATTTTGAAAACGCTTATCCTCCCTTTAATTCATCCCATACCTCAAACGCTCTTCTAAGATGCGGTATGGTGATGGATCCGCCCACTACCATTCCAATTGCCATCGCCTCCTCAAACTCTGCATCACTGACCCCTTCGCGATGACATTGCCCGACGTGATATATGACGCAATCGTCGCAGCGCAGCACGAGCGATGCCACCAATCCCAACAGTTCTTTGGTCTTGCCGGGCAGCGCGCCGTCGCGGTAAACCTGGCTATCCAGGCTGTAAAACCGCTTGACCTCCTGACCGGCATAGCGCATCAAAATTTCGTTAAGACGCATCCGCTCGTCTTGAAACTGCTTCATAATCTTGGATGGCATAGGACTCCTGTATTATTTTAGAATGGAAATGCTATGGCAGGACAGATATTCGTAAGTTCCAAAGTTCCATAGTTCCAAAGCGCTTTGGAACTTCCTGAACTTTGGAACTTCCTGAACTTATGATAACAAACGACCCTGATGAATATCGGCGTCTCGTTGCCGAAGACGAACGCCGCGTCCGCCGCATCCGGCAAATGGTGGACATCGCCTGCGCCGGACTGGCAACCGGGCTGCTGACCCGCGACGGCGCGCGCGACCTCATCGCCGACACCCGCCGCCGGGTGCTCGCGCTCGCCCCTGAATGCGCCCTACAGTTTGACCTGATATACGCTCCCCGTCTGCGCCGCATCGCCCGCGAGTCCGGAGGGGTGGACATCTCAGAAGTATCAAGTATCAAGTAACAAGAGACAAGTCTCCAGTCTACACTTGTAACTTGTGACTTGTTACTGTTTTTCCCGCCACCTGCGTCACAACGCTCACAAATACAGTGGAATGACGTAATAACTTCAAAGAGTTTTCAGCAACAGGAACTACCAATGAGCAAAGTCAAAATCAAGAACCGTTTGTCCGTCGCACTGCCCGCCGCTCTCGGAGAAATCCGGCGGTTGTTGGATGAGTTGGAATCCGGCTCAGTCCTAATATCAGATAACAATGGCGAGGTTGAGATACGTCCCGAAGACGAAGTGGAGCTTAAAGTTGAAGCCGGGGAAGAGTCCGGTCGCGGCAAGCTGGAATTCAAATTACTTTGGGGAAAGAAGGTAAAGAATCACAGCGAAAAGAAACATCACCGCGACCGCGAGCGACACGCCAAAGCTTAAAGAAGTATCAAGTATCAAGTGACAAGTTACAAGTGCGGTTCGGAGACTTGTCACTTGTAACTTGTTACTTGTAACTGCTGGCAGACCATCACCCCCGTTCCTCCATCTCATAGAGCACAAACGCTCTCCGCGCCAGCTTGAGCGCGGCTTCGCCGCCCGAATGCACTGTTTCCGGCGACTTGAACCCCGAACCGCCCCATACCTCGGCCGATGAATCAAGCCGGAGATGCCACATCCCCACCGGCACCGGCAGTAAAATGGTGAACTCCTCGTCGCTAAAGTTGAGGGCGAGGAACACATCGCTCCCCTCGCACCACCGTCGGACAAACAGCACCTTTTCCCGCTCCCAGCCATTGACCTCAAGGTTCAATTTGCCGGGGACATAGAGCGCCGGTATCCCCCTCCGAAGCCGAATCAGCTCGCGGTAGAATGCCAGCAGCCGGGCGTGCTCCTCCTCGCGATACAGGTTCGGCGTCAGCCTGGATGAGGTAAACGCCGCTTCCGACTGCGGATCCACCGGCGTTCCCTCCCACTGAAACTGCGCATACCATTCCTTAAGTTGTCCCTGCCGGATCCGCACTGCCTCTTCGTCGGTAAAACTGGTGAAGTGGTGAAACGGCGCGGTCTCCCCGTACTCCTCACCCATAAATAGCATCGGAATGAACGGCGAAAGAATCACCGTCCCCGCTGCGAGCCTAAGCGAATCCGACGATACCAGCTTCCCCAACCGCTCGCCCCCCAACCGCATCCCCACCTGCTCATGATTCTGGGCGAACACGACAAACCGCTTGGCGGGCAGCACCCCCGAAAAGCTGCCGTGCTTGCGCCGGTAATACTGTGAATGCTGACCGGTATAAGAGAACCCTTCAGTGTAGGCGCGCGATAAATTGCGCAACCGCCCGTAATCCCGGTAATAGCCGGTCTGCTCACCGGTCAGGAGTGAGTGCAGCGCGTGATGAAAATCGTCGTTCCAGCACGAATTCAGCCCGTATCCGCCCATCTCGCGCGGTTTGATGAGCCGCACATCATTGCGCTTGCTTTCGCCGAAAAGATAGACCCGGTGGTTGATGCGGTCGCCGGTGTCGTGCACCTCCTGCCCTAATTCTTCCAGGAACGAGCGCGCCGAAAAGTCGTAGAGGGTATCCAATGAATGCAATCGCAGCCCGTCAACGTGGCACTCCAATATCCAGTAAAGCGCGTTCTCAATGAAAAAGCGGCGCACCTCATCGCTGTGTGCGCCGTCAAAATTGACCGCAGGTCCCCACGGCGTCAATCGGTCGGTATTGTAATAGGGTCCGTAATCGCCGAGGCAGTTGCCTTCCCATCCGGGACGACTGTAGACGACGTCCAGTATCACCGCCAATCCCTGCACGTGACACGCGTCCACAAACCGCTTCAGCCCCACTGGTCCGCCATAACTATTTTGAACCGCAAACGGAAATACCCCGTCGTAGCCCCAGTTGCGTTCGCCGGCGAACTGCCCGACCGGCATAATCTCCACCGCGGTCACTCCCAAATCCTTTAACCGGCTGATATGCGAAATGGCGGCGCCGAAAGTTCCCTCCGGGGTAAATGTCCCGACGTGCAGCTCGTAGATTATATAATCCTGCAACGGAACGCCGAACCATTTGCGGTCGTTCCAGTCAAAATCCGGGTCAACCACCCGCGATGGTCCGGCGACCCCATGCGGTTGGTGGCGGGACGCCGGGTCGGGACGCTCCAATTTGCCGTTGAGCCGGTAGAGGTAGGCGCTGCCCGACTCCACACCCTCCATGACAGCCTGGAAATAACCCCGCCGGCGTGCCTCCAAAGGCTCCATCCGCTCCTGAGAGGTGAGCAGATGGACGTCCACACGCTCGGCATTGGGCGCCCAGACGCGGAACCGGCACCGTCCCTCCCCCAGATAGATGGCGCCGACAGTAAGTGAACGTTCGTAAATGTTCAACATATCCAACCGTTTCAACCTGAGAAGTATCAAGTCTTAATCAGTGCGGGTTCTTTTACTCTCCCCCCCCTCGCTTGCGGGGGGGACGAAGGGGGGGTGAAAAAAGTTGCATCCCTATTGAATTCGGCACCCCCCTTCAATTCCCCCCGCAAGCGGGGGGAAGGTCAACTATAAGATGCACCGGGTAATAACAAGTCTCCGAACCGCACTTGTAACTTGTAACTGTGGCCTGTCCTTCGCCCACGAATTCAAGGTAATAAAAGTTCCCGCCTTCTTCAACTGTCAATGGCTAATAAACACCGAAATGCCTTTGTATTTTGCAGTTGGTGTTTGTAGATTAGAACATAAGTAGATCAAGTGGCAAGTTACAAGTAATCCGCCGCGGCGGATAACTTGTCCCTTGATACTTCCGCAAATTGACCATTACCGGAGGGTAGTGATGCCTATAGACCCCGAATTGCTGGAAATTCTGGCTTGTCCCGATACCAAGGCGCCGCTGGTGCTGGACGGTGAAACCCTGGTCAGCACCGACCCCCAAACCCGCCGCCGCTACCGGATTGAGGACGGCATCCCGATTATGCTGATTGATGAGTCCGAAATCCTGCCCGAAGATACCTGGCGGGAGATTATGAAGCGCCACGGCAAGCTGCCCGGATAGCCTGATGTCAACTGAACTTAATGCCCACATTGACCATCTGACGCGCGAGTTGCTGGCGCTGAAACTCTGGCACGCCGGCGCTGTCCGTGCCAATCTGACCGACCCGTTCAAACTCGCATCGGGCAACTTCAGCCCGGTCTACTTCAACTGCCGCCGCGTCATCTCCAACCCGGCGTTTATGCAGTTCTTCACCGCGGCGACGATGCAAATTGTGGGAAACTGTGGAATTGGATGTCAGGCAGTCGCCGGCGGCGAGACCGCCGGCATCCCATTCGCCGCCTATGTCGCGCAAGCGTTGGGGCGGCCGATGATGTATGTCCGCAAAGCCGTCAAAGGACACGGTATCGGCTCGCTGGTGGAAGGCGGCGACCCCACTGGGAAAACCGTTCTGTTGGTGGAAGACCTCATCACCGACGCCGGCAGCAAGAAGCACTTCATAGACGCCTTGCGCGCCGTCGGCGGGGAAGTCCGCGATGTGCTGGTTCTGTTTGACCGGCAGCAGGGCGGCGCTGAAACACTCGCCGGTATCGGAATTAAACTGCATTCAGTTACCGACCTGACCGCCGCCCTGAACGTTGCGCGAAACTATCGGCTGCTGTCCGAATCGGAGTTGGTTTCCATATCAGCCTATTTGAACAACCCGAAAGTCTGGCATCAGGAACGGGGTCTGCAGTTTCTGGAGTAATTGTTCGCGGTTCTCCGGCTTGTCCCAAGTCCGCCGCGACGGATTGGCGTTTTCCTTATGAGATTTGTCCTGACGCCGGCTTGACAAGCTTATATAAGAGATTTATATTGATAGGTCGGTCAACACCCGGGAATATATAAACCTCAGACCGCCGGGCTCAGGCGGTTTATCAAGAATCAAATGAAAAAAAAGTCGCTAATAGACCTGTGGCTCACCCCGGAAGGGGGGGAGACGCTGGATGAATTCTGGAGCGAACGGGTGGTCAACATCCTGCAGGACCTGTCCGACCTGCCCCATCTGAATTACGCCTATGCCATCGGCGCCGACGGCGTCAGGCTATCCCGCACCATCGGACCCGGCCGCCGCGAGGTGACAAACGATGATTCCGACCCGCGTATGTTCTTCAACCTTGCCCGGATTGTTGAGGAATATCTCGGACGCATTGACCACCCCTCGCCGGCGCACGTCACCGTGGAGCTGGAAGACGAGATGCTCTTCGTCGGTTCCACCGGCGCGCTCATCCTGATCGCCGCCTTTGACGGACGGGCGCTGCGAGGTTTCGTGGGAATGAAGCTCACCAAGCGCATCTCACACCTGCGCAGCATGTTCCGGGCAAGCCATAAGCCGCAGGAGTAATATGTTTGAACCGCAATTGGACCGGTTCACCGCTGAACAAGCCGCGGCGCTGCTGGAAGGTAATACCCAGATCCCATTCCGCGACCTGATCAATCGCACCCTGCCGCCATATCTTTGGGACTACCTGAACATTATTCTAAACCCCAGTCTGGGCGGTGTTTCGCGAATCGGAGACCTGGATCTGGACTTTAATAACCCCCAGGTCGTCGCCAATCTTGAGCAGCGACTGATGGACGGGTTGGTGCTCAACGGTCAAACCCTGACGCAACTGTTGCTCCAGGCGCTCGCCACCCGTATGAGCTTCATCCTTGACCCGGCACAGGCGATTACCAGGATGATATTCGCGCGCCAAACATCGCTGGCGGCGCCGTCGGGAGGTATCCGAACCGCACTGGACGCCCTGTTTAAAGTGATAAACCATTGGAACCCGCGCACCATCAAAGCCGCTGCGGTTATCCAGGAATATCTGGCTCAGCAAACAGCGTTGGCGATTTCCGAAGAAGAGCTGACCCGACTCCTGCATTCCGCGATTGAAAAGGACGCTGCCTCCAATCCCTTCCCCCTTATTGAGACTAATATTCTGATTCTAAAAGAATTGATTGCTCCCATCCGCGAATTCAAAGATGGGGAACCCACAGACTGGACCGAATCCCTCAGTCTGCTCCTCACCAATTTTGGCTTAACCTCCTGGATACCGGCGCTGCAGGTTGAGAGAGAGCTATGGGAGAAACCGTTGGATTTGGACGCCATCCTCGCCGCATTAACGCGCCTCAAACTCTATCGCGAACGCGGGGTATTGAAAGTAGAAAAAGAGGAACTGGCGGTGGTTGAAGAGGAAGTGGCGGGCTTCACCAGTTTCATCGGTGGAGTCTCCTGATGGCGCTTTGGAGCAGCCGGATTCGCGCCTTCACCAGCCTGGCAAAAGCCTGGAAAGCATACCCGCGCGGTTACGAAGGTCTGCGTATCCTGGTTTTTAATAAACAGGGGCAACCGGTTCTTCAATATAGTGGCTCCGGCGCGACCACCGAAATTGACGAACGAGAGTGCGCACTCGGTATGGAGCTTGCCCGGTCTGTCTATCAGAGTATCAACTCCTTCAGTGGCGGCGAGCCGTTGCGGGTCGCCTTTTACTATGAAAATGAAGTGGTAACTGTAGAACGCAGCGACCCTTTCATAATCATCGTCTATTGGCCCCCCGACGCAGCCCATCTCGAGTCCGAAATCACACACTACATAACCCGGCTCTCCCTCACGTTACAAGAGGAGCTGACCTGATGGACATCAAATGGATTGACCGCGTCGCAGCGATTTACGGCGTCACGTCGGTGCTGCTGGTGGACCGCGACGGATTGATCATCGCCCAGGCTGGCTCCGCGTCCGAAATCATCGCTCCTCACTCAGCTTTAATGGTGCAGCGTCTAATTGAGAAAGTGGGACTGGAAACCATTGACCGCTGGCTTTGGACACAATGCGAAACCAACGATATGATTATATCTGTAGCCAACGTGGACGTCGGCATTCTGGTGCTCACAATGAGACTGGATGCCAACCTGGGGTTGGTCAGGCTGGAGGCGCGCAACATCCGCAACAGTCTGAAGGATCGCTTCAGTTCCGCGCGGGTCAGCGGGGGGGAGGATTAACCGGTGGCGACCGTCAACTTTGCCCGCCGCGAAATTCTTTGCAAGGTCGTCTATTACGGACCGGGTTTGTGCGGTAAAACCACAAACCTGCAAGCCATCCATGCCAAAGTCCCGGAAAATGTGCGCGGCAACCTCACCAGCGTTGCCACCAAACAGGACCGCACCCTATTCTTTGACCTGCTGCCGCTGGAAATCGGCAAAATAAAGGACTTCACCATTCGGCTGCAGCTTTACACCGTCCCCGGACAAGTCTATTACAACGCCTCGCGCAAGATCGTGTTGAAAGGGGTGGATGGTGTCGTCTTCGTCGCCGATAGCCAGCGCGGCAAGATGGACGAAAATCAGGACAGCCTGAAAAACCTGCGCGATAACCTGCGGGAGAACGGCGCCAACCCGGCGCTAATACCCATCGTCCTGCAGTTCAACAAACGCGACCTGTCGCCGACCTATACCGTGGAGGAGCTGAACCAGGGGCTGAACCCCAATAATCTCAGCTACTTTGAATCAATTGCTTCCACCGGGCAGGGCGTGTTTAATACGCTGAAAAAAATCACCGAACTGGTGGTGACAGACATTAAAGTCAAGCTGGATGCGGCGGATCGCGTCCCGGCGCCGCCCGCGCCGGTTGTCGTAGCGCCTGCTGCGCCCAAACCGGCCGAACCTGCACCCGCGCCCGCCGCAGTCGCACCCATACCCCAAACACCCACACCGGTCGCCGCAGCCAAACCCGCCCCCACTCCAGAACCGGTGACGATGGAAGAACCCGATGGAGCAGCGAGCCCAAAGGGATTCTGGCGAAAAATCGCCGGCGTATTCAAAAAAACCGGGAATTAGCGATGCTGAATCTACAGGATGTAGAACGCGATCTGGACAATCTGCACCGGGTTCAACTGGAGCTTGACCGGATTGTAACCGAAGCGGGCGCACTAGGCGATTTTATGGTGGACGAAAACGGCTTTCTCATCGCTGAATCCGGCGCCATTGATATTGACCGCGTTGCCCTGTCAGCCCTGGTCGCAGCCTCCTTCGGCGCCACCGCCGAAATCGCCCGCATCCTGGGCGAAGCCGACTTCAATCGCATCATTCACCAGGGTTCCACCCGTCAGCTTTTCATCGGCAAAGCCGGCAGCCGTCATATCCTTATCGTTGTTTTCGGCAAAGACACCAATCTCGGACTCGTCAAACTCTACGCCGAGCGCGTCGCCGCCAATATCGGCTTGATTATGGACTCCAGCGCCGAACCCGAACCCACCGGCTCCCCTGACGGAACTCCCCCCGCCGCCGCTCAACCCGGCGGCGAGGAAACCGGCAGCGGTTTATTCCCAACCTGGATGGACAATAAAGAGTAACGCACCACACCTTCACTGGGCGTCATATAGCGTCGCGCCCGGGATGACTGCTGATGGCTGATGAACCGACGAAAATCCTTATCGTTGACGACGACGAAGACATCACTCTGACCATCAGCGACTATTTCCGCAGCCAGAATCTCGGCCTCATCCCCATCTCCACCAGCGACCCCCGCAAAGTTCTCCCCCTCCTGGAAGAACATCGGGATATCCGTCTCATCCTCAGCGACTTTCGTATGCCCGGACTCAACGGTCTGGAATTGTTGATGATGGTGAAAAGTCAATACCCCCAAGCGCTTTTCGTCATTATGACCGGCTACAGCACCCAGGAGTTGAAGCGCGAAGGCTTGAAACACGGCGCCATCCGTTACATTGAAAAACCATTTGACCTGGGCGAACTCGCCGACACCATCAAAGAGGCGCTGCAGGGTCCCGCAGCCGGCTTCGGCGGCGTCATTGAAGCCATCCAACTCCCCGACATCATCCAGCTCATCGGGATGAGCCGCCGAACCGTAACCCTGGAGATAATCGCCGACCAGGGCAAAGCCGCCGTTTACTTTGAAGACGGCGAGATCGTTCACGCCCTCTGTGGCGAACAGCGGGGGGAGGAAGCTTTCTACGAACTGTTCCGCTGGACCGGAGGCCGCTTTAGCTTCACCGCGCTGCCCGACAACAACCCCCACACCATCAGTCAATCATGGCAGGGTTTACTGATTGAAGCCGCCCGACGCGAAGATGAAGCAAAGGCTGAGGCAGCACCGAAGGGCGGCAACGGCGGAGTCCCCGCGGGCTTCATAGGAAATTTGGAGGAAGCCGAATTAATCGCCGCTCCCGCACCATCGGTCAAGACGCCCGAGCCGGCAATGCCGCCCGAGTCAACCGCCTCACCCAAACCGCAACCATCACCAGCCACTAATCTTGAGAATATCAACCGCTTTCTGACGGAGGAGGCGGTCATCACTCTCCCGTCTGAAAAGGCGTCCACCGAATCGGAAGCTCCCACCCCGCCGGCACAGTGGATTCCCACCGCCACCTGGACGGTGCGCGACCGCGCTCTGCAGGATGCCTTAAACCAGGCGCTCGCCGGCTGGCTCGCGCATCTTCCCACGGGTGCTGAGACCGTCGCTTTCAGCGCGACCCGATTGGAATTCCTAACTCATCTCCTGCGCCGTCATTTCCTGTTCCATTTCCACCACCTCGCCCGCGGGCTCGTTAACGTCACTGACAGCGGGTTTGACTTCTCGCGCCAACCGCTCGCGCAGGCGCTGGAGCAGTTCCTGCAGGCTCTGCTCAACAATTGGAAGATGCCGCGCGAGTTCTATGCCCGCTTCCTGGAAGGAGCATTCCATTTTGAAGTCAGCCGCGCTTTGGATCCGGTGCGCGCGCTGATTGACTACCTGCTGGCAAACAGTGGCGGCGGCGCCGACGAGGTCTGCGCGCTGCTGCAGGAAATGATGGAATTTGACTTGATAGACGGGCATTTCCAGGCGCTCATCCCCGACCTTTCCCGGCAGGGTGGGCGGCGGCTGCACCCGCGCCAGATTGAATACCTCGGTCGCGCCATTTTATATCGCCGCGAGGAGGATGAAGGTTGTAAAGCCGTTGGTCAGGCAATGGCGAATCTGTTGGAACTACTCAGCGGAACCGAACCAGCTTGGACGGGGCTGCCGGGCGAGGTCATCGTCGCCATGCTGGAAGCGCACGGCGCGGTCCAGGCGGCCGATTTCATCCGCAGCGAACGCCGCAGCGCTCAAAACTCCCTGACCATCGCCGATTACGACGCTGCCATTGAACGCTACCGTCGCTTTACCGGATAGCGCGCTCGCTGGCAAGTATCAAGTAGCAAGTCGCAAGTCTGGACTTGTAACTTGTAACTTGTAACTTGATACTTATAACCGACAACCGATAACCGACAACCGAAACCTATGGACGCTGTAAACCGACTGACCGAATACTGGTGCGACGAGCTTCTTAAAGGGGCGCCGTCGCTGCCGCTCGCGCATCTGCAGGAAACATCAATGCCCGCGGAGCTGAAACAGGAACTGGTGACGCTGGTGGACGCGGAGCTTCACGATGAGATAGAACGCGTCGCAGCCAATCCGGTATTCAGGAACTCGCCGGCTGGACCAGAAGCGCTCCGTCAACAGCTTTTCAACCTGCTCACCGCGCACATCATGCTGACCGCGCCGCTGATGCGGGAGGTCGTGGAGCGCGTATTTCGGAACCTGCTGGAACAATGGCGCACCGAACCGCTCGTTTTTCGTCAGGCGATGGAAGACCCTGACGTCTTCGCCGCTGAAATCTTCCGCCGCGCCTCCATTGTGACAGCGTCTCCATCCGGCAACGGCGCCACCTGCCCCGCCGATGTGCTGGCGATGGTCTGCGACGCCGGCGGCATCGGCTCTCTGGCTGACGCCATCCGCGTGGAGCAGGAGATGGGCGCAGCTGGGTTGACGCGCAGCGATTTCGCGCTGTTGACGCAGCGACTGATGCTGCTGAAAGAACGCTACAGCATTGGTCGCCGTCTTATAGCTTACGAAGGAACCGGGCGGACGCTGGTGGAACCGTCAGCCCCCATCACTCCGATCACCGCACCGGCGCCCCGACCGGCAGAACCGCCTCCCCAACCTGCTGTTCAGCACCGCGCGCCACAACTTGAACCGTCCATTGCCGAGGTGACGCCGGAGCCCGCGCCGGCTCCAACCCTGGCGCCTGTCGCAATAGAACCAACTCCCGCCGCCGCCAAACCCGCCGCCCGGCCCGGTCTGGACGAAGCGGGTGAACACCTATATAACGCTCTAATGGCGCAGGATAACCTCGCCTTCTTCGCCGAAGTTCTTTTCGGCAAGGATACGGTCGCCTACCAACGGCTCGCATACCAGATTGCCCGCCAGAAGAAGGTGGCAAATGCCGTGACCCTCGCCGACAACGAATTGTTCGTGCGCGAAATCCCGTCCCACGCCATCGTGGCAGTCAAGCTGCTGACCATGATAAGAGAAAATTTCCGGAGCGCTTAACCCGCATGGTAGCATAGCCCCTTGTGGGCGGGAGATTTAACCCGAATGGTAGCATAGCCCCTTGTGGGCGGGGGATGGTGAACGCGCACGAGGCGCTAATCTAAGGGAACGCACACAAGGCGCTAAGCTACGGGAACGCGCACAAGGCGCTGAGCTACAGGTTTAATTCTTGACTCTTGCTGTCTGACTTGTCACTCCCAACCCGCTGTTGCAACCAAAGAGTAATGTGCTCAATGACACATTTCATCGTCCAAATGTCGTATATTTTTTAGTGGCAAGTGACAAGTGACAAGTATCAAGGAGCATCCCGAAGCGGGGACGCCAATTGCTCCTCTTAAGAGGTAGTCGGGGTTGTCCCAACCCCGACTGTCTGGCTTGAGACAAGCCGGACTACCTCTTGACTTGTAACTTGTAACTTGTAACTTGTAACTTTAACTTGATTAAATAGAGTCGGAAATGACCCCGTTTCACTCGTCATCGGTAAATATTATTTTTGGCTTGACTTTTGTCCTGCTGACGCTGCCGGCCGGCTATGCCGCGGTCCCGGCAGGCAAACAGGACATTATACCGCTCCCACCAAGCGGAGCAACCCCCGCGCTGAACGCGCCCGGCAGCAAACTGTCCGCCGTTCCCCGCCTGGAAAGCGCTCTGAATCAGATGTTGGAGATGTCCGACAGTCAGGGCATCTCTGCCGCGCGTTCCTTTGCCCGCGAGAACAACATCGCTCTTGACCGCGACCGCGTCCAGGTGGAACTAACCCTCCAACCCGACGCGGCGGGCTTTGATGATGCGTTTTTCAGTCGGTTCAACGTTGAAATCATATCCCGCTCCCGGCATTTTATCCACCTTAACGTCCCGCTATTGGATCTGGCGGCGTTCGCCCAGGCAGCCCACGGCGTCATCTCCATCCACCGCCCCATTCCGGCGCATCCCATCGTCACCAGCGAGGGGGTCGGGCTTACCGGCGCTGATGACTTTCATACCGATGGCTCAACAGGCGCTGGCGTGGATGTAGCGGTCGTGGATATCGGTTTTGCGACTTACGCCAACGCCCAGGCAAACGGCGAACTTCCAGCGCAGATGACGATGCTCAACTTCACCGGCGAACCCATGGCTAACGGCGACAAGCACGGCGCCGCCTGCACCGAAATAGTCTATGATATGGCTCCGGGCGCGAACTTCACTATCGCCAAAATCGCCACCGACGCCGATATGGAAAACGCAGTGGACTCGCTAATCGCCCGTGGTGTGGATGTAATCTCAATGTCCCTCGGCTGGCTGGCGGCGTTCGGCGACTACTTTCAGGGCGGCGACCCCATCTGCGCCAAAGTCAACGAAGCCAACGCCCAGGGCATCTTATTCGCGGTTGCTGCCGGCAACGACGCCAAAGCTCATTATCGCGCGGGTTTTAATGACCAGGGGCAAGCTGACAACTACCACCGCTTCGCCGACGGCGTGACGGTGGACCACTTCGGTCCCGACCCCGCCAACGGCTGGCTGCTAAACAACGGAACCGGCATCTGGGTCTATATGGCGTGGGACGCCTTCCCGACTACCGACCAGGATTTGGACCTTTATCTTGTCCGTTGGAACGGTCAGCGCTGGATTGCCGTCGCCCAGTCAATCACCACTCAGGACGGCGACGACCCGCCCGAGGAATACATCAGCTTCACCGTCAACACCCGCGCTGTTTACGGCGTCATCGTACATAACTACGACGCCGATGACGGCGCCGATTTCACCCTGCTCTCAACCTTTGACTTCGCTTACTACACCAGCGACGGCAGCATCGGCCTTCCCGCCCTCGCCCAGGACGCCTTCGCCGTCGGCGCCATAGACCAGGCGAATTGGAACGATGATCCGACGCCGCTTGAAGAATTCAGCTCCCAGGGTCCGACCTACGACGGCCGAACCAAGCCCGAAATCAGCGGTCCCGACGGCGTCACTTCCTTCACCTATGGCGGTGCATTCTACGGCACATCCGCCGCCACTCCGCACGTCGCCGGCACCGCAACCCTGCTTAAATCAGCCTATCCCTTGATGACCAACGCTGACCTGCGCGGTTACTTGCAGGCTCACGCAGTTGATATCGGCGACCCCGGACAGGACAACATGTTCGGCTACGGCAAGCTGAATATGGAACTTATTGGCATGTTGATAGAGGTTCCCAACGATTACCAAACCATCCAGGGCGCTCTGAATGCCGCGGCGGTGCGGGATACCGTTCTCGTCCACCCTGGCGCCTACCCGGAGAACCTGATTTTCCCGCGGCGGGGGATCATTTTGGGCAGTCGGTATCTTGTCAGCGGGAACCAGGACGATATTGCCAACACCATAATAGACGGCGGCGGGAACGGAGCGACGGTAAGGATGGAGTCCACGCCGGCGACCGCCCGGATGGTCGGCTTTACCATCACCGGAGGCACCGGAAAGGATGACCAGTTCGGCGGCGGCATTTTCGTCCGGAAGGCGCGGGCGCCGGTTGAATATTGCGTAATCACCGGCAACAGCGCCCTGGGCGGGGGTGGAGTTTATCTCAATAGTTCCACGATGACCTTCAATTTCTGCACCATATCTGGTAACAGCGCGAGCAGCTACGGAGGCGGGATGGCAATGATATCCTCAACCCCAACGCTGAACAACTGCGTAATCTCCGGCAACACGGCCACGCAGGGCGCCGGGCTGCGTTTTTACCGTTCCAGCCCGACTTTGAATCATTGCCAGATCACCGGCAACGACGGCACTTTGGGAGGCGGCAACGGCGGCGGTCTGGCGTGCGTCGTTAGCTCCAATCCAACCTTGAATTACTGCACGATTTCGGACAACAGCGCGCTACGCGGCGGAGCGATCTGGTGCTACATCGGCTCCCACCCGACGGTCAGCAATTCCATAATGTGGAATGACTCACCGCAGGAGGTGGTATTCAAAAAAAACAACACTGCCAACGGCTTGACCGTCAGTTACACTGACATCAAAGGCGACGTGGGAGGGGTGATTACGAACGGGAACGGAGCGGTCACCGACGGCGGCGGGAACATCAACAGCGATCCGTTCTTTGCCGATCCGCCGTCCGGGGATTATCACTTGACCGAATCAAGTCCCTGCATAGATGCCGCTGATCCCGACGGTTCGGACGATCCCGATGGCACTCAAGCCGATATGGGCGCCTACTTTTATAACCAGGGCGGCGGCGGACTAATGTCAGCCGGCGATCCCGGCAACCTGCAAGCCGAACCGCTCCTGCCGAAAACGGTCCTCTTAAGTTCGGCATATCCCAACCCTTTTAATGCCGCGACCACGATTCGCTACGCGCTGCCGACCGCCTCGCCCGTCAAACTGGCAATCTTTGATCTGACTGGACGGCTGGTGACGACCTTAGCCGAGGATATCCAACCGGCAGGCAACCACACGCTGCTATGGAACGCACAAGCTGTTCCGGCAGGAAGCTATTACCTTAGATTTGAATCGCCAGGTTTGACTGCCACAAGGCGATTGATGTTGATTAAGTGATGAAAGATGAATGATGAATGAACGGAAAGATGGTGGGATTGTCGTCCCTGCCGCTCGGCATAACGTAATAACGTAATAACGTTGTAACGTGAACGACAGGCACGGAGACCTGCCCCACCGAGCATTCCCGTTAATACGTTAATACTTTAACACGTTATTACTTCCGTGACGGATAGGCACGGAGACCTGTTCTGTGATAGACAGGCACGGAGACCTGTCCCACCGACAACCGGCAACTGACAACCAACAACCATTATGTTCCATCTTACGCGCATCGTCGCCACCGTCGGACCCGCTTCGCGCAACCCCGACTCCATTGAACGCCTCATCCGCGCCGGCGTGGATGTCTTCCGGCTGAACTTCAGCCACGGCAGTCACGATGAGCACGGCGCTGTTTACCAGACCATCCGCTCGGTATCCGACCGCCTCGGCTCCCACACTGCCATCCTGCAGGACATTTCGGGTCCCAAACTTCGCATCGGCAGCTTCGCGGGTGGAGAAGTCACCCTGGCGGAGGGAAACCGATTCCGCCTGCAACGGGATTTGAGCGAAGGCAACCAGGAGGCGGTCGGCTTCGTTGACGAAGGCTGGTTTGGGGCGGTAAACAAGGGTCACCACATCGTTCTCGGCGACGGGTTGATAATTCTGAAAGTGGTGGGAAAGGGGAGCGACCATCTGGATTGTGAAGTGCTCTCAGGCGGCGTTGTGCGCTCACGCTGGGGGTTGAACTTCCCCGACTCGCGGATTGAACTGCGCGCCGTTACTGAGAAAGACCGCCGGGATATGGCTTTCGGCTGCCGGCTGGGGGTTGACGCGATGGCGCTGTCGTTTGTCCAGAGTCCCGACGACCTGAAGACCGCAAAAGAAATCATCGGCAATGGCAATCACCGCCCCATCCTCATCGCCAAGATTGAGCATCCGTTGGCGCTGGAAAGGATAGAAGCCATCACCGCCGAAGCCGACGGCTTGATGGTCGCGCGCGGCGATTTGGGGCTGACCATCCCGATTGAGCAGGTGCCGACCGTTCAAAAAAAGCTCATCCGACTCTGCCGCGAGAGTGGCAAGATTGTCATCACTGCCACACAGATGCTGGAATCAATGACCTCCGCGCCGCAGCCGACCCGCGCGGAAGTCACCGACGTCGCCAACGCGGTCTATGACGGCACCGACGCAGTGATGCTGTCGGGCGAGACCGCCGTCGGGCACAACCCGGTGAACGTGGTGGAGACGATGGCGCGCATCCTGCGGGAAGCTGAGCCGCACGCGCACTTCCCCGACCCGCCGCATATTGACCGCACCATTGAGAGCGCCGTCGCTGTGGCGGTGGGGGATTTGGCGCGGGAATTGGGGGCGAAGGTGGTGCTGGTGCCGTTGACCAGCGGCTCCACCGCCGCGCGCATCAGTCGTCTGCGTTTGGGTGTGCCGATTGTCGCCGGGGCGGAAGACGCCGCCACCGTCCGCCGGATGAAGTTCCGGTCGGGCGTTTTCCCCCGCGTCGCCGACCAGAAAGCGAGTTTGTTGAAAAATCTGGAAGCCGCTTTGGACTATGCCAAAGAGATGGGATGGGTGAGTAATGGCGACTGCGCCGTTGCCACCGGCGGCTTCCCGGTCAGCCGCAAGGGGGTCACCAACTTCGTCCGCGCCATTGTGGTGGGGGAAGAACTGTAGAGTTTAATCGGAGAGCCGACTTTAGTCGGCTTCCTTAGAGTTTTTAATCACTTTATAAGGTAGCCGACTGAAGTCGGCTCTCCCGCAACGATATGAACAAATCGCAAGCCCGACTTGTAACTTGTCACTTCCCTACGTCATCGCTCTAAGCAGCCTTATCCTCGCCTCAATCGGCGGATGGGTGCTAAATAGCGCGCCGGACTGCTGCCCAAACCGTTTCAGCGGGTTGACAATGTAAAGATGCTGCGTGGCGCGGTTGGCAGCTTCTAAGGGCATCCGGTCAACCTGGTGGTCAAGTTTCTCCAGCGCGGACGCCAGCCCCAGCGGGTTCCGCGTAAGTTCCACCGCCGAAGCATCCGCCAAAAACTCCCGCTTCCTTGAAATCGCCATCTGCAGCATCGTCGCGAACAGCGGCGCCAATATCGCCGCCAAGAGTGCCAGCACCAGTAGTATAAGCTGCGCCTGACCGCCACCACGTCCGCCGCCGCGTCCGCGCCGACCACCGCCCCACCACATACTGCGCCGCAGCCCGTCCGCCAGGAGCGCCACCGCTCCGACCAGCGCCGTCACCAGCATCATATAGCGGATGTCGTAGTTGCGGACGTGGCTCATCTCGTGCGCCATCACCCCCTGCAACTCTTCGCGATTGAGAATGTTCATCAAGCCGCGAGTCACAGCGACCGAAGCGTGCGCCGGGTCGCGGCCGGTGGCGAAGGCGTTGGCGGCGTCGGTTTCCATCACATAGACTTTCGGCATCGGCTGTCCGGCGGCAATGCGCACCTCGTCCACAATATTGATGAGTTGCTGGTCAGACCCGGGGTCGGCGGGGCGGGCGTTGCTGAAGGTCAGTATCGCCTTGTCGCCGGCGTAATAGGAGACCAGCAGATAGACCAGCGCCAGGACCGCTGCCAGCGCAATCCCAATCTGCTGCGACCCGTAGTAGAGGCCGATTGCCCAGCCCATCAGCGCAAGGAGCGCGAGGAAGCATACCAACAGCAGCGCCGATTGCCGCCGGTTGTATGCCATTTCCATCGCGAAGTCCACGCGTTTGAAAGGGGCGTCGCTGGCGCCGAACTCCGCGAACGCCTCATCCTGCGCAAGCTTGGATTCAATCTTTTGCTGTGCTTCCGGGAAGACTCCGCCGCACAAGCTGCAAATCAGCGCGCCGTCGCGGTTCTTCTCGTAGCCGCATTTGGAACAGGTTTTCATTGTTCTCTAATTGCGAGGAGCGTTTATTAGTCACAAGTTACAAGTCACAAGTCCGGACTTGAGACTTGCTACTTGTCACTTGATACTTGATACTTGTGGAGGTGATACACTGACGCCTGCACCGTTGGCATCACCACCATTTCTGCGACATTCATACGCGGTGGTCGCGTCGCACAGTAAAGCACCGCGTCGGCAATGTCATCAGCAGTGAGTGGGTCGGTAGAGCGATAAACATTCGCCGCCCGCTCTTCGTCTCCGCGAAACCGCACGAGGGAGAACTCCGTCTCCGTCAACCCAGGGTCAACCGTCGTCACCCTCAGCGGCGTGTTCACCAGGTCCATCATCAACCCCAGCGTTATCGCCCGCACCGCGAACTTGGTGGCGCAATAGACCCCGCCGTTGGGATAGACCTGCCGTCCGGCGATGGAGCCGATGTTGATGACATGCCCCCGCCTGCGTGCAAGCATTCCCGGCGTCACCGCCCGCGTCACGAACAGCAGCCCCTTGACGTTGGTATCCACCATTTCGTCCCAGTCGTCAATCTTCCCCTGTGGGATGGAGTCCAGCCCCCGCGACAGCCCGGCGTTGTTGACCAGGATGTCAATGGCCGCGAATTCCGGCGGCAGTTCAGCGACAAACCGCTCCACATCAGGCTGACGGCGCACATCCAGTTCGCCGAAATGGCACCGTCCCCCAAACGCCGATTCAACCTCCCGCGCCAATTCCCGCAGCCGTTCAATCCGCCGTGCTGCCAATATCAGGTTTGCGCCGGCTTCGGCAAACCGCCGGGCGCACGCCGCGCCTATCCCCGCCGACGCGCCGGTGATGAAGACAACTTTGTTTTTAAGCGACATAACTTCTTGGATTGCTTTTTCTTGTCGGGTAACAAGCTGGTGATATTTTTACCTTGGCAGTTATAACGTGATAAAGTAATAACGTTTTAACGATTTTCGTTACCACGTTTTCACTTTTTCACCCCTTCCATTCTACTTGCAAACTCCCCCAAAAGCAAGCTCCTCTCGTTTCCAGTGGCAATTCAGCTTTGATAATTCAAACCGTTCCAGTTATCTTATCTACTTGAATCTGAACGCCTAACCATTCAGCTATGCACCGCATCCCCCCCGAATTCAAAATAGTCATACCTGAAGACCGAATCGCCCAACATCCCGCGGCTGACCGCGCCCATTCCCGGCTGCTGGTCGTTGACCGGCAACGGGGCATGGTCGTGCATTTGGGCGTTTTCAGCGACATTACCGATTTCATTGCCCGTGACCTCATCGTCCTGAACGAAACCCGCGTCATCCCCGCTCGAGTAGAAGGCTGCCGTTCCGGCGGCGGGAGGGTTGAGATACTCTTTATGCCTGAGACCGCGCCTGACGAGCCGGATGGTTCACCATTAAAAGTGCGTGCCTTGATAAGCCCAGCGCGGCGGCTCCGTATCGGGGTAAAACTTGCTTTGCCGGGAGGTGCGGAATTAACACTGCTTCACAGAGCGCCGGCCGGTGGCTGGAATTGCCTTTGGGAATGGACTCATTCCGCCGTCCAAAATTCCACATTACGTTCGTCAACGGACGGACATTCCGTATTTCCAGTGAGCACCCCCCCTTGTATATTGACGAGAGGATTAACAATTGGAATTCCTGTTGTATCTTTCCCAAGTCCCCGAAGGCGTAGCCGAAGGGAA
>Ga0315274_10003223_pt1 | contig 24313 bp, 27 predicted proteins | sample YL17G02_20_MG_FD_203700 | JGI IMG/M metagenome (GOLD analysis project Ga0315274, IMG submission 203700) | Sediment microbial communities from Yellowstone Lake, YNP, Wyoming, USA - YL17G02_20 | ecosystem: Environmental > Aquatic > Freshwater > Lake > Sediment | place: USA: Wyoming | collected...
AAAAAACAAATTGAAGGTGAGGTGCTGGAACAGAGATTTTGGCGCGAGGTTTATTCTACTGACGCGAGTATTTATAAATTTGTGCCGGAATTGATTGTTTTGCCGAAAACAAAACAAGATATTCAAAAAACAATAAAATTTGCCAAAGAAAATAAAGTGGGAATTACTTGCCGCGCAGCTGGAACATCTTTGGCTGGCACAGCAGTAGGCACGGGAATTATTTTGGATATTACCAGATATTTTGACCAAATTTTAGAAATCGGTACAAACTATATTAGGACTCAACCCGGCGTAATTTATGATGATTTACAAGCCAAACTCGGCGAAAAGGGATTATTTTTACCGCCAACTCCGGCATCATCGCGCGCTTGTATGATTGGAGGAAACGTGGCAACAAAGGCCTGCGGAGGCGGAGCTGTAAAATACGGAACTCTTGATGATTTTATGCTGGCAATTGAATTTATTGATGCTGATGGCAAGATTGTAAATACTGAAACCGGGCAGGGTGTGGAAAAATTCAAAGAAAAACTGGAAAACTTACGCAAGAAAATTTTAAGCGATAAAAAAGCAATGGCAACCATAAACAGGAAAGCTGACATTCAGAATGCTTCATCTTACAATATTTTTGCTTTTGACAAATATAAAAATACCAATGAACTAATCGCGCATTTAATGATGGGAAGCATTGGCACTTTGGGCATTTTTACGGAAATCAAATTAAAAGTCATTCCAAAACCAATAGAAACTCCGGTTTCTTGGGCAGTGTTTTTAAAGGATTTATACCAGATTGATAATTTTATTAAAGAGGTTAAGCGGCTTGGCTGTTCAGGAGTGGAATTAGTTGATAAGGTTTCTTTGGAACTTGCTTCAAGCTGTTTTCCCATGCTGGGAATTTCCAAACAAGCAGAAGGAATGATGATTGTCCAATTTGACGAGAAAATAGAACAAACCCTGAAAGAATTTGAAAATTCATTAAAGAACTTTGAATTAGTCGGCGAAGTAATCAAAGACGCGGATAAAATGGCAAAAATTTGGGAATTAAGAAAATGCTTATTGCCAATGACCGCAAAATTTTCTCCAACAACCAAGCCATTGGTTTCAATTGATGATGTTGGGGTAAGAATAAAAGATATTCCAGATTTATTAAAGGACTTAAGGCAAATTTTTAAAGATTTAGGATTGCAGGTTGCTTTATACGGACACGCTGGCACAGGAACAATTCATATTGATCCGGTAATTGAAGCGTCAACCAAAAAACATATTAAAATAATCAAGAAAATCGCTGATAAGGTTTATAAAGCAGTGTTTAAATATGACGGCACAATTGCCACAGAACACGGCGGAGGAAGGTGCAGAAGTATGTATTTGAAAAAAGAGTGGGGGAGCAGGATTTTAAAATATTTGCAGGAAATCAAAAGAATCTTTGACCCGGAAGATATTCTTAATCCAGATACGATGTTTTATAAGGGCAAGATTTACGACAATATAAAAATCCCAATGAAATCTTTGGGAAACGAGGAATGGCCGTGTATGGAATGCGCTTACTGTCAAAACAAATGCCCAGCTTGGATTAACGCGAAAAAAGGCGAGACCGGGCCCAAGCAGTTTAAGAATTTAATTCGATACAGGGTTTTAAATGAGAAGGAGCTTGTCCCGAGTGAAGTCGAGGGAATTGAGGAACAAATCAGAAAATGTATTCTCTGCGGAAATTGTACTAAAACCTGTTCCACCATCGTCGGCGCGAAATTAAAAGAGTTTAATGAACATTATAGAGAGGGTAAAATAAAATAAAAAAGGAGGGAAAATGCCAAAATTAAAGTCCGGTGATTTGTGTATAATTGTTGATATTGAAAAAGGAGATGCCTATTTTCCACGGAAAAAAGAGTTTATTGGCAGGAAGGTTGAGTTTAGATGGTATGGCACATCGCCTTACAGGGAACAGAATGGTTTTTTCTCGTGTATGGTTTATCTTTGCGATGAATACGAAAACTCTGAAGGTTCTATCAGCAAGGCCATTTGCTTCTGGAGGGTAAAACTTAAAAAAGGAGGTGGAGCATGAAGCGCTTCATGATTCCAAGGACAGCCCACTGTAAAGGGGGCTGCCAACAAAGGGGGTGAGGCAAAGGCCTCACCCCCGCATTTTTATCTTCCACGCTTGACAGAATGAGTATTGATGTGCTATATTTATAATATCTGAATTTAAAGGAGGATACCGTGAAAATCAATCTTTCAAGGATCACGAAATTTTCGCTTCAAGCACTGGGAGGATTTATTTTCTGGACAGGATCTTTGACACCGTATATGATTTTTATCGTGCACACCAGCTTTCAGCAGTATATCAAGTGGTTTGGTATGCAGCTGATCCTTGTGCCCGTTTTGGCACCACTGAGTATGGGTTTTATAAATTGGTTCGTCAAAAAAATCCTGTCCAAATCTGTGGGGGAGAGGTGAAAACCTCTCGCCCACTGTTTTTTATCTAAATTTTTTTTTACAACTCTGTCTGGTATAATTTGTTCTGGCTGAGAAAATACAAAATCTTTTTTCCCGCGTCGTATTTTATTTGCGGTTTTTCTGCGGCGATGAAATTAATTGTGTTGCGCGGGGGGCGATTGTCCAGTTCAGTAACAATAATTGAATTGTCGGTTGCAACAATCAGATGCTCGTCAGTTCTCGGATACCAAATTACATCGTTTATTTTTTGTTCAAAATCAATTTTTTCAATATCTCCTTTTTTCCGAAGAATAGAATTGTCATTAACATTATCCAGCCATAAAATTTCCACTGATTTGTCTTTCTGGCAAAGCAGTTTTTTATTGTTATCCGACAAAATCCATTTTCCTTTATCCAAACTTGGAAAAACCTGGTCAAACATCTGCGTGGATTTTAATGTAGTCAAGTCCAATTCAAAAATTTTTCCCGTAACATTGTCCAAATAAATAATCCCGTTTTTATAAATTACATAATTTATAATATTTCTGGCCAAGATTTTCGAAGTTCGGGAATTATAAAGATTATTGTTAGCGACAAAATAGAGATTGTCTTTTTTGTCTTCAAATAACGTATACTCTTCGCTTTCCGTTGCCATTAGAGAAATTTTGGGATTGGAGGGGATGAGCAAAATATCGCTGACCTTGGTAACTCGTCCCAGGTTAACGGTTATTTTTTTCTGCCAATGGTTATAGCCCTCTTTCGCGATTTCTACGTCATAAATTTTTGGCATTATGCGCTTAACGAATTTATTTGTTTTTCCTTCCGGATTATAATTAACATAAATTTCTGCGCCGGAAGGGATTGATTTTAAATAAATCCCGCCAGTTTCCACAATTGTTTTATTTTCAAAATCAACAGCATAACCCAGAGCGTATAAAATTATACACGGCGTCAAAACCAGAAAAATCGCGACAAAAACATAAAAAATGATTCTGCGGATGCGCTTAGTCATAGTTTCAGATTAACATGCTTGCCAAAAAAATTCAATTGGGATAATATTAAATTGATGTTTATAAAAAAAATTGGCATTGACCTGGGCACAACGAATACTTTGGTTTATATTCCCAAAAAGGGGGTGGTAGTTAACGAACCATCGGTGGTTGCTATCTCCATTGAAGATAATAGAATTTTGGCAGTCGGCAATGATGCCAAAAAAATGATTGGAAAAACCCCGGACAGCATTGTTGCTTCCAGACCATTAAAAGACGGCGTGATTGCTGATTATCGTGTTACCCAGGCAATGCTTTCTTATTTTGTCAATAAAGCAGGCGGAAAGTTCAGGATTTTCAGGCCAGAAGTACTGGTTTCCGTCCCGGCTGGAATTACCTCTACGGAAAGAAGGGCAGTAATTGAAGCAGCAATTCAGTCAGGGGCCAAAGCCGCTTACATTGCCAAGCAGCCGGTTTTGGCAGCAATCGGCGCGGGCATTCCCATAAATTCGCCGGTGGGCAATATGATTGTGGATATCGGCGGTGGAACAACCGATATAGCAATTATTTCCTTGGGTGGAATTGTTGCCTGGGCATCGGTCAGGGTTGCTGGCGACAAATTAGACCGGGCAATCGCTGACTACATCAAGAAAAAACACAATTTAGCCATTGGCGAGCGGACAGCTGAAGAAATAAAAATCCAGATTGGTTCAGCAATTCCTAATCCTGAAAGAGGAAGTATGAAAATCAAAGGCAGGGACTTGATTGAGGGCTTACCGAAAACCATTGAAATCAACAATAAAGAAGTGGTTGATGCAATCTCCAATGAATTAAAAGAAATCATCCGGGCAATCAAGAGCGTGTTGCAGGTTACTCCTCCGGAATTAGCTGCTGATGTAATGGACAGGGGAATATTTTTGTCCGGCGGCGGAGCGTTGCTTGCCAATATTGATGATTTGATTTCCCAAGCAACCGGCGTGCCGTGCTATATTGCCAATGAACCATTATTATGCGTTGCCAAAGGAACGGGAATTATATTGGAAAACCTGGATGTTTATAAAAGAAGTATAATGTCCAAAAAGTAATCCCGCAAAGCGGGACAAGTTATGCGCATAGGCATTGCTGTAAACATTTCATTAGGACATCGCACTGGTGTTGAGGAATATATTTATCATTTGTTAAGCAATTTTCCTATGTTTGATGATTATAAAAATCATCAATTTTTTTTACTTGCCCCGAGTGCAACCTGCCTGCCGGCAGGCAAGGTCGAGGGGTTCCCGACTAAAATACTGAAGTGGCCGTTTAAATACGGCTGGACCCAAATAAGGTTGAGTTGGGAGATGCTTAAAAATAAGCCCGATGTTTTATTTGTTCCAGTGCATACATATCCTTTAATTTACCCTGCACTTATACATAGGTGCAGGGTTCATCCGAAATTAATTATCACAATTCAGGGACTGGAATTTGAAAGATTGCCAAAATTATATCCATTTTTTAAAAGATTATTTTTGCATTGGATGACAAAAAGGAATGCAAAAAAAGCCAATAAGATAATAGTTCCCTCGGAAAATACTAAAAATGATTTGATAAAATATTACCCCGACGCCTTTAAAGGGGTCGGGGCGAGTAAGATTTTCGTGGTTCATCATGGGGCAGGAAATCCTGAAGCCGCGTTTGACGCGGTCGACATAAATGAATTTGGCAGGTATATTTTGTATTTAGGCAGAAGCGATCGCAGAAAAAATATTAATGGCTTAATCAAGGCATTCAGAATTTTAAAGCAAAAGTATAATATTCCCCATAAATTAATTTTGGCTGGACCGAATATTGGTTATCCGGTTACCCGAGACATAGAAAATGATGTTATTTTTACTGGATATGTTGCTGATTCAAGAAAATGGCACTTATTAAAAAATGCCGAGGTTTTTGTTTCCCCGTCTTTTTATGAGGGCTTTGGAATAACGGTTTTGGAAGCGCAGAGAGTCGGCACGCCAGTAGTTGCTTCCAGCACCTCGAGTTTTCCCGAGGTTTTGGGAGACCCACGCAAAGGCGGGGCAAGCAGCGCTTTATTAATAAATCCATATCATCCATCAGAAATAGCAGAAGCAATTCATAAGATTATTAATCATCCGGAATTAGCAGATGATTTAATCAAACGCGGATATGAAAATGTCCAGCGTTTTTCCTGGCCCAAATGCGCCGAAGAAACGTTGAAAGTGATAACATCATGAAAATTGCGATTATAAATGATTATTTGGTTTCCTATGGCGGAGCGGAAAAAACGTTTAAAACATTAAGCGAGATTTTTCCGGATGCTGATATTTATACATTGTTTTATACAAAAGACATAAAACAAAAACTTTTTCCAAACAAAAAAATCCATACATCTTTTTTGCAAAAATTCCCCAAATTTTTTAGAAAACACTATCAATTGCTTTTGCCATTTTTACCAATTGCAGCTGAAACATTGGATTTTCGCGATTATGATATTGTGATTTCCGCAAGCCATTCATTTGCCAAAGGGATAATTACCAGACCAAAAACAATTCATATTTGTTATTGTTTTAGTCCAACTCGTTATCTTTGGGACAAGACGAAAAAAAATTTTTTACTCCATTTTTTCCGCATTTGGGACAGGCAAGCGAGCGAACGGGTGGATGAGTTTATTGCATGCTCAAGAACAGTGCAAGATAGAATCAAAAAATATTATAAGCGAGAGTCGGTGGTGATATACCCGCCTTGCGTCGACTTGTCTCCGCCCGCTTCGACTAATCGAGGCGAGCAAGTCGAGGCAGGTCCGCCCGTTAGAAACCACGAATACTACCTGATTGTTTCTCAACTTCGCAAATACAAGCGTATTGATATTGCGATTGAAGCATTTAATAAGCTGGGATTGGAATTAATAATAATAGGGGATGGACCGGAAAGAAGAAAATTGCAAAGAATGGCTAATAAAAACATCAAAATTCTCGGCTGGCAGCCAGACGAGGTAGTAGGGGAGTATTATCAAAATTGCATTGCGTTTGTTTTTCCATCAGAAGATGATTTCGGCATTGCGCCGGTTGAGGCAATGAAATATGGCAAACCAGTATTAGCATATCGTAAGGGCGGGGCATTAGAAACAATTATTGAAGGCAAAACAGGAGAATTTTTTGATTATCAGAATCCAGCGATTTTGGCAGACGGCATCAGGCGCCTAAGGCAGAAAAAATACGATGCGGATTTTATCCAATCCCATGCCCAGCAATTCAGCAAAGAAAGATTTGAAAAAGAGATAAAAGATTTTGTTGATAAATTTGCGAAACAGGATTGAATGTGATATTCTATGAATATGGATAAAGACCAGAATATTTTGAATTTCTTTAAAAAAGCAAAGGAAAATGGGAGATTGAGCCATGGGTATTTGTTCTGGGGGCAAAATTTTGATGAAATGAGAAATACAGCTTTTAAATTAGCTGAATTTTTGAAAACAGACCCGTTTGATATTTTGTATATTGTGCCATTGAAAACAAAACAGGAAATATCCATTGACCAAATTCGAGACCTGAAAAAACATTTGAGTTTGTCGCCATACAACAGCCAGTATAAATTTGCTATTATTGATAAGGCGGAATTATTAAGTAGAGATGCAGGAGATGCCTTGCTAAAAACATTGGAAGAACCGCAAGGAAATACGATTTTGATTGTTATTGCTCCAAACCCCGATTTACTGCCGCAGACAATTGTTTCCAGATTGGAAGCCATTAGATTTAAAGGGGAGTCATTAGACAAGATTAGCGATAAAATTATTCAAACCGAGCATATTGAAATTCTGAAAAAACCATTAAACGATATTTTCAAATATATTGAAAGAGTTTCCAAGGATAACAAAGAAAACAAAGACAATAATTCGGAAATTTTTTCAATCTTAGATTCTTGGTTGCTTTGGTTCAGGGGAAAAATGATAGAAAAACAAGATTTTCTTTTGGCAGAGAAAATTAAAAACATAAACAGCATAAAAAATCTAATTTCAAGCACCAACGTTAATCAGCGACTGGCTTTAGAAAATCTTGTTTTAGAAATATCAGGAGGTTCGACCTCCTAATATTGCGTAATGTGTGGAGGTCGAACCTCCCAAATATAAATATGTATAAAATTTTAATCGATAATTTAAAACCAGAGCTGGAAAAAGCGATTGGGCATTTGAAAAACGAACTGATGAAAATAAAAACCAGCCGGGCAACGCCGGCAATGGTGGAAGATGTTGAAATTGATTGCTATAACCAGAAACTTCCTTTGAAGCAACTGGCTTCAATTAATGTGCCGCAGGCAAGAATGATTGTTATTCAACCGTGGGACGAATCTATTTTAAGCGACATTGAAAAGGGGCTTAGAAAAAATTCCGGGTTCAGCCCGATTGTTGATGGAAAACTTATCCGCGTCAATATTCCTTCTTTAAACGAAGAACAAAGAAAAGAATATGTAAAAATTATTGCTGATAAATCAGAAGAAGCGAGAATTTCTGTGCGTTTACATCGAGAGAGTGTATGGAAGGAAATTCAGGAAATGGAGAAAAAAGGAGAAATCCGCGAAGATGACAAATTCCGCGCCAAAGATGAATTACAGAAAATGATTGACGATTTCAATAAAAAAATCGACGACCTTAAAAAATCCAAAGAATCCGAAGTAATGACAGTATAGTTTTTGAAAATAAAATTTGTCAAGCCCGAAAGCTGTTTTTGGAAATTTTGAGAAAATTTAGATTATATGGATTCAAAAACTCAAATACACATAAACAGAATAAAAGAGGAAATAGAGCTTAAATAAATAGCAAGCCCCGGATTTTACCCCGGGGTAGCGTTGCTGTTATAAATCCTATCACCTAAAAAATCCCGTGTCAAGTGGTATAATAAAAAGTGTAGTTTTTTGAAAATAAAAAAGCAGATCGGTTGATCTGCTACCGTTGACCTTCACGGCGAGGTTGGGATTTGTCTTGTTTGGTCTTTTTACTCTTTTTCTATTCGCTCGTTTTCAAATCGCGCCTCCATTGAAATAATTTTTCGCATCTTGGTTTGTTCATTGATTTCGTTTACTTCGTTATCCAGTCCTCCGGCCCAAACGAGTAAGAATCCGATAAAGATCACGAGCATGATGCCTGCGAATATTAGAGTGGCCCAATTGGTCTTTGGTACTTTTTGTTCGCTGTTCGTTTGTGCGAACAAGGGGACAAAAACAAAAATAAAAACAAAGAACATTGTAAACAGTTTTTTCATTTGTAGCCTCCTACCACCATTATATCATACCCACAGGATTTGTCAAGCCCAAAAGCGGTTTTTGGAGATTTTGATAAAATATGAAACCATATCAAAGTAAATTTAAAAAATTATCTGGAACCGATTATAAAGAAATTCATCATCAAGCTTTTGATATTTATAAACAAATCAAGTCCAAAAGCAAAAGAAAGCCATATGTCCGTTCAGTTTATTTTAATAAAGAAAAAGTTTTCTTGGATTATTTCTGGCAACATTTATGGCAAAAGAATTGGAGAGATAGAAACAGACGATTAAAATATTATCCTTGTGCAATAGATTTAATAAAAAATTCCAAATTAGAACCAATTTCTAAACAAAATCCCAATAAACCAACCGAGATGCTTCATCGTTTTGCTGGATTAACTAAGGACAAAGAATTATTTTTCGTTCAAATTAAAGAAGACAAAAAGACAAGTCAAAAACATTTTATGTCTGTCTTTCCTCCCGAATAAAAAGAAAAGCCTCCGCTATGTGAGGTGTATAAACCTCGGCCGAGACCTTTCATTATCAGGGTATCACCTAAAAATTCCCTTGTCAAGTGTTTTTAGGTCAATTAGAATAATTACCAGCCCAAGGCTGATCGGCCTCGGGCCGAGAAATTAGGTTAATTTATGTTGCTGACTATTATTGTTTTCATCTTAATATTAGGTGTGCTGATTTTTGCTCATGAATTGGGACATTTTATCAGTGCCAAAAAAGCAGGGGTGAGAGTGGAGGAATTCGGGTTTGGTTTTCCGCCTCGGATTTTTGGTTTTAAAAAAGGCGAAACAATTTATTCGTTAAATCTTTTCCCTGTCGGCGGTTTCGTGAAAATTTTTGGTGAAGACCCTCCTTCGCCAGAGGCTACGGAGGGCGAGGGAAAAAGAAGTAGAAGCAGGAGAGCATTTTATAACAAACCAATCTGGCAAAGAGCATTAATTTTAATAATGGGTGTAATAATGAATCTGTTGGTTGCCGCAATCCTGCTTTCAATTGTCCATGGTTTGGGAATTCCGAGCGTGGTAGAGCAAGGACAGGAAGCAAATTACAGGAATGTCCAGGTTCAGATTATAGAAACAGCCAAGAATTCCCCAGCGCAGGAAGCGGGAATCAAAATAGGGGATTCTATTCTTTCGCTTTTCTACGGCTCGGAAAAAACAGAAATAAAAGAAATCGAAGATGTGCAGAAATTTGTCGCTTTTCACGCTGGACAAGAAATTACAATGCAGATTAAAAGAGGAAATGAAATTTTAGAGAAGACGCTTGTTCCCAGAGTCAATCCGCCGAAAGAAGAAGGAGCATTGGGAATTGCGATGTCGAAAACCGGATTAATGTCGTATCCTTGGTATTCGGCGATTTTGAAAGGATTTGAAACAACCGGAAAAATGTTTGTGGTGATGATTCAGATGTTCTGGCTTTTAATCAAGACCTTGATTTTAAAAGGCACAATGATTGGCGAAGTGGCCGGGCCAGTGGGAATTTTTTCTTTGACCTCGCAATTCGTGAAACTGGGCTGGATTTACGTTTTGCAGTTCGCAGCGATTTTATCCATTAACCTGGCGATTTTGAATGCTCTGCCGTTTCCAGCTTTGGACGGCGGCAGATTATTGTTTTTATTGATTGAAAAAATCAAAGGCAAGCCGATAAAATTCAGAACCGAAAGAGTTGCCAACACCTTGGGATTTGCAATTTTAATCGGTTTAATGGTTATCGTAACATTAAGAGATGTAATCAAATTATTTTAAACATATGTTAACTCCACAAAAAAAAGATTTTTCACAATGGTATAATGATGTGGTTTTGCAAGCTGGGCTGGCGGATTATTCGCCGGTCAGGGGCTGTATGATTATCAAGCCCTACGGCTATGCGATTTGGGAAAACATTCAGAAAAACATGGACGCTGAAATCAAGAAATTAGGCGCGCAGAATGTTTATTTTCCTTTGTTTATTCCAGAAAAATTTTTAAAAAAAGAAGCAGAACACGTTAAGGGTTTTGCCCCTCAAGTCGCCTGGGTAACCCATGGCGGAAATAAAAAATTACAAGAAAGATTAGCTATCAGACCAACTTCCGAGACAATAATGTATGATGTTTTTAGGGACTGGATTCATTCTTACCGCGATTTGCCGCTGAAAATCAATCAATGGGCAAATATCGTCAGGTGGGAAATGAGGCCAAGATTATTTTTAAGAACTTTGGAATTTTTGTGGCAGGAGGGGCATACTGCTCACGCAACCGAAAAAGAAGCCGATAAAATGGCAATGTCTGTTTTAAAAATGTATCGGGATTTTGTTGAAAATTATCTGGGAATTTATTGCGTTTCAGGCAAAAAAACCGAAGCGGAAAAATTTGCGGGCGCAAACTACACTTTGGCAATTGAGGCATTGATGAAAGACGGAAAAGCCCTGCAAATGGGGACATCGCATCAATTAGGCCAGGGATTTGCCAAATCATTCAATATCCAGTTTTTAGACGAGAAAAGCAAGAAAAATTATGTCTGGCAAACCAGCTGGGGCGTAAGCACAAGAACAATCGGCGGAATAGTAATGGCGCATGGAGATGATAAGGGCTTGGTTTTGCCTCCAAGAATTGCGGCCTATCAAGTTGTAATTATTCCGATTTCCACTGAAAATAATATTAAGAATTACATTTCCAAAATCGAAAAAAACCTTGCCAAAAAGCAAATAAGATTTTATACTGATTGGCAGAATCAGACCCCGGGCTGGAAATTTCACGAATGGGAATTAAAAGGCACGCCATTAAGAATTGAGATTGGGCCGAAAGAAGTAAAAGAAAATAAAATTACTTTTGTCATGCGCGATGAATTAAAAAGGCAGATTGTTTCCCTGAAGCAATTTAAGCCGGAAAAATTATTGGACGAAATACAGAAAAGATTGTTTGAAAAATCAAAAAAATTCACCATAGAAAATACGCGCAAAGCAAAATCCTATGATGAATTCAAGAAAATCCTTCATGAAAAAGGCGGATTTGTTAAAACACATTGGTGCGGAAATGAAAAATGCGAAGAAAAAATCAAAGCAGATACAAAAGCTACAATTAGGTGTATTGTTTCGGAAAAATCCGGCAAATGTATAAAATGCGGAAAGGAGGGAAAATTTGAAGTATTATTCGCTAAGGCCTATTAAAATGTTCAATAGAATACTGGGAAAATTTTCTAAGGATATTGGGATTGATTTGGGCACTGCCACGACCTTAGTTTATGTTAAAGGCCGGGGCATTGTAATTAATGAGCCGTCGGTGGTTGCGGTTAATCAGAAAACCGGACAGATTTTGGCAATCGGCGTTGAGGCAAAAAGAATGGTTGGAAGGACTCCGGCCCACATTTCCGCAGTCAGGCCCTTGCGCGAAGGGGTAATTTCTGATTTTGAAGTTACAGAACAAATGCTGCGCTATTTTATCCATAAAGTACATAAGGACTCTTTTACAATTCTGCCCAGGCCGAGAATTGTCATCGGCATTCCTTTGGGAATTACCGAAGTTGAAAAAAAAGCAGTGCGCGACGCCGCCCTAAATGCCGGAGCCAGAGAAGTTTATCTGGTTGAACAGGCAATGGCTGCGGCAATCGGTGCCAGAATGCCGGTGCAGGAAGCAGCAGGAAATATGATTGTGGATGTCGGCGGCGGCACGTGCGATGTGGCGGTAATTTCTTTGGGCGGAATTGTTTCTTGTCAAACATTAAAAATCGCCGGAGATAAATTGAATCAAGATATTATCAATTACGCCCATGACGAATTACATCTGGTATTGGGAGAAAAAACAGCGGAAGACATCAAAATCGCCATTGGTTCTGCTTATGAATTGGAAGAAATTTTGGAAGCGCCAATAAGGGGCAGGGACTTGTCATCCGGTTTGCCCAAAGAAATAATTGTCAACAGCGAACAAATCAGCGATGCGCTTTATGCTTCAAATCAGATTATTATTGAAGCGATTAAAGATACGATAGAACAGACCCCGCCAGAACTGGTTGCGGATATTATGAGCAGAGGAATCGTGCTTGTTGGCGGAGGAAGCTTGCTGAGAGGATTGGATAAATTGATTAATAAGGAAACCAAAATGCCCGTGAAAATCATTGACGACCCTTTAACCGCGGTTGCCAGGGGCGCGGGGATTATTCTTGAGGACTTGGACAAATTAAAAGAGGTCTTGGTGGAAATGGATTACGGCGAAGTGCCCAGATAGATTTTGTATGAAAAAAATAATTTTTATTTTTATAATTTTGATAATTGTTTTTGCGATTATAAACTTAATCCCTGGCTTTAAAAAAGGACTGGGGAATTTTGTTTTTAAAATATTTTCTTCAATTGGCAGTTTTTTCAGCAGAATAGGGCAGGGGATAACGGGATTTTTTCAGATTTTTATTAATATCGGTAGTTTAAACAGGGAAAATATTGATTTAAGACAAAAAAATCTGGCCCTGGAAACAGAAATTACCAGATTAAAAGAGATTGAAAGAGAAAATAATTTACTTGGAGAGAGTATTGAACAAGCGGCTTTAATTGTGGGCAAAGACATTCAGGGAATCCAGGACTGGATTCTGATTAATAAAGGCGCAAAGCAAGGAATCCAGAAGAATATGATAGTAATTTCGCCAGAAGGCGCTTTGGTGGGAAAAATTTTTGAAACCCAAAACAGTTTTTCCAAAGTAATGTTAATTACCAACAAAGATTCTGCGCTGGCGGCGCTTATTGCGGAAAACAGGATTGAGGGACTGGTAAAAAGAAACGAAGCAGGGGGATTAATAATGGATTTGGTTTCCAAAACAGAGAAACTGAAAATCGGGCAAACTATTATTACTTCAGGAATGGACAATGTTTTTCCCAAAGGGATTTTAATCGGAAAAATCGAAAATATTGATTCTTCGGAAAACCAGATTTTCCAAAAAATTCTCATTTCCCCGGCTGTTGATTTTTCCAGGTTAGAAGAAGTGATTGTTTTAAAATGAAAATAATTTTTCCGATAATTTTTATAATTTTAGTTTTATTTTTGCAAATTGGAATTTTGCCGCGTTTGGCAATCCTGGGCGCTTTTCCAAATTTGATTTTAATCAGCGTCTTGAGTTTGGTGATTTTGCGCGGGTGGAAAAAAAATCTGGGCTGGATTGTCGCTGCGGGGTTGTTTTTTGATTTTTATTCTTCGCGGAATATTTTGGGGATTTCCGTTCTGATAATTTTAGTCATTTCAATCATCGTTCAATTTTTAAGCCAAAAATTTTTCAAAAAAACAGATAATCTTTCCATTTTTCTGGTGTTTTTGGCGGGACTGATTATTTATGAAATAGTTCATTTGAGTTTTCCGATATCCCTGATCAGAATTATTTATGATTTAATTTTTGTCTTGCCAATATTTCATATATTGAAATTTTATGTGGGTAAAATCGCACAAATTCAGGGTCAAAAAGAAATATTCTGATATTGAAACAGAAGAAATCTTGTTGGATTCCAAGCGGTTAAAAGAATCTCCCGACAGCGACAGAGAAAGATTGGAAACGCCAATCAAGGAAAAGATTTTAAAAAGTTTTTTTATTTGCATTGTCATTATCCTGATTTTGCTTTTTATCAAAACTTTTGATTCACAAATCATCAAAGGCAATTATTGGAAAGGCCTGGCAGAAGAAAATCGTGTCAGGTCATATCCTATTGCTGCTCCGCGCGGAACAATTTATGATAAAAATAAAATTCCTCTGGCAACCAGTGTTCCGGAAATCGACTTGCTGGTGATTCCCGCTGATTTGGTCAAAAACACCGATTATACTCAGATTGTCGGAAAATTATCTGAAATACTCGAAATGCCGGAACAGGCCATACAAGAAAAAATTGAAACGAATAAAAATTTATTATACCCGGTTATCATTGCCGATGGCTTGGATAACGACAAAGCGATTTTATTGGAGGCAGAGTTTTTAAATTCTTCTGCAATTAAAATTGAAAAGAAAAGCAGAAGGTATTACGAAGACAGCCAGGTATTCAGTCATATTTTGGGTTATTTGGGGAAAGTGACTAAAGAGGAATTAAAAGACCAAAAATACTATTTAGACGATTATATCGGCAGGACGGGCATTGAGCAGGTCTATGAGAGTCAGTTAAGGGGCGAACCAGGCGAGGATTTGACAGAAATAAACAGCTTGGGCAAGACCCAGAGAGTGCTGGCAACCAAGGAACCGATTGCTGGAGAGGATTTAATGCTTTCTGTTGATTCGGGGTTGCAAAAAACACTTTATTCGGCCTTAAAAAGTGCGTTGAAAGGGCTCCAAACATCAAGAGCCGCGGCAGTGGCAATAAACCCCCAGAACGGCAAAATTTTGGCTCTGGCGAGCTTCCCAATCTATGATAACAATAATTTCATCAAGGGGGATAAAAATTATGTTGAAAAAGTCCTTTCTGACACAAACTGGCCAATGATTAATCGGGTATTTTCCGGTACCTACCCCTCTGGCTCGCTTATCAAGCCAATTCTTGCTTCAGCTGGACTGGAAGAGAAAATCGTCAAGCCGAACCAGACCATTTATTGCCCAGGATACATAAATTTATTTGATAAATACGGCAATATCTACCACACTTATAATGACTGGAAAGCGCACGGCACAGTGAGTATGGTCAGGGCAATTGCCGAGTCCTGCGATGTTTATTTTTACACTCTGGGCGGCGGCTACGGGGATATTGAAGGATTAGGAATAGAAAAAATCAAGAAATATCTGGAACTTTTTGGCTGGGGAGAGAAAACAGGAATTGATTTTCCCAATGAAAAATCCGGGTTTGTCCCTGACCCTGACTGGAAAAAGCAAAACAAAAACCAGGATTGGTTTATTGGCGACACTTACAATGTTTCCATTGGACAAGGAGATATTTTGGCAACACCATTGCAATTGGCAATGTCAATCAGCGCGATTGCTAATAATGGAAAATTATTCCAGCCGCAATTATTAGAAAACACAGAGTCGGAATTAATCAGGGAAATTCCCGTAAAAAAAGAAAATCTGGAGATTGTCAGAAAAGGAATGCGCGAGGCAGTGGTAAATGGCACGGCAAAAATATTAAATGATTTGCCGGTCAACGCTTGCGCAAAAACCGGAACTGCCCAGGTTTCCAAAACCAAAGCTCCGCACGCCTGGTTTGTTGCTTTCGCGCCGTATGAAAATCCGGAGATTGTGGTTGTTGTATTGATTGAAAACGGCGGAGAGGGCAGTGTAGTCGCGGCGCCGGTTGCCAAAGAAGCATTGAAATATTATTTTAATAAATAAGTATTGACACGCGATTTATTTAAGCTATTATTAGATATTAAGTACAAAAATGAAATATATCACCAAAGAAAAATTAACCGAACTTCGCCAGCGACTTAGAGAATTGAAAGAAAGAAGAAAAGAAATTTCCGGGCAAATATCCGAAGCGCAGGAAAGGGGAGACATTACCGAAAGCGCGGAATACACGGAAGCAAAAGAAGCTCAATCGTTCAACGAAGGAAAAATCAAGGAATTAGAACAACTGTTCAATGAAGCAGTTGTTATTTCTAATAAAAAAAATAATTGCCACGTTGTTGAAATTGGCTGTGAAATCATTGTTAAAAATCACAATGGCAAGAAAGAATTTTCTATTGTCGGGTCTGAAGAAGCTGACCCAGCGACAGGCAAAATTTCCAATGAGTCGCCATTGGGTAGGGCGTTTTTGGGCAAGAAAAAAGGGGATGAAGTTATTGTTCATACCCCCAATGGCAAAATAAGTTATCAGATTTTGGATATAAAATAAATAAATTTGTTCATTTGAAACATCACCTCGCGTTCTCGCTCCTCGTTCCAGTTCCTTGTTCGCCCTGGGGAAGAGCTACCTCCCTCGCTCCCCGGGGCATTTTTTATTTATCCACAGTTTCATGCGTAAATTCATATTGACTTTTAGAATAATTTCGCGATATAATGATAGTATCTAATAGGAAGGGAGGAACTATGTTATTGAAACAGCCTTAAGGTAAGTTCTGGCCAGTAATGGTCAGAACTAAAGCAAGGGTCTAGTTCTGAAAACGATTTTCCTCAGAGAAAAGGAGAAAAATTTGATCAGAGCGTCTCCGTTCTTTTTCTGCGGATTGATTTCCCAGGGAACCATCGTGCAGACCGGCGCAATTGCCGCGTCCGGCGAAAGACAGGCTGGAAAGACAGCCAACAGCGGTTAATACCGCAAAAGCGTACGTGAAAAGAGGTCTATAACGACCCCGCACACGCCTAACAAGCAAGCAAAAAAACGTTTCCGAGGGGCTTCGTAAAAGTTCCTCTGGGGCGATTCCGTCGAACGGACATCGCCCCCTTTTTTATTGATTTTACTCGCATTTAAGAGTAAGATGAAAGATAGGTAATAATTAATTAATAAATTTATGAGTAATTTTGAAAAATCTAAAACCGAAAAACCTATCAGTGGAAAAGATAAAAAAATTCTGAAAAAAGCAGACGAAGAAATGCGCCGCAGCGCCGAAGAATACAAAGAAGGTTTATTTGAGAGGATTGAATACATAGAAAAAATGGTGGACTTTGAAAAAGATCCCAAAAAACTCAAAGAACTTTGGGAGGAATCAAGGCAGCTGGAAGAAGAACTTGAGAATTTGAAAAAAGCGTCTTCTTCTGAAGACGACACAGAAATATAAGATTATATGCCGCATATTGATTCAACTGAATTTGGGAGCGTGGTGATAGATAAAAAGAAATATTTCCAAGCTTTAATTGTGGGCGAGAAAGTGATTGAGCGGGATTATGAGAAATTGAAAAAAATGTTTGACACTGCCCATAAAATCGGGGACTGGGAAATCGCAGAATTAATCAGCAACAATCCGGAAATCATTGTTATCGGAACCGGACAAAACGGGGCAATGGCTGCGCCTCGCCAAAGCGATTTTCAAAATCGCGACAACGGGAAGAGAAAAAACATTGAATTAATTATCGCCGAAACCCCCAAAGCAATCGAGATTTATAATGACCAAGTCAAACTTGGCAAAAAAGTTAACGCCTTAATCCATACAACGTGCTAAAATGAATAAAAAATATCTGTGGATAATTTTGGTTATTGGGATATTGATTATTGCCGGAATGGGGTATCAATTTTTAATCAAGGAAAAACCAATTGCCTGCACAATGGAGGCAAAACAATGCCTTGATGGTTCTTATGTTGGCAGAGTTGGGCCCAAGTGCGAGTTTGCAGCCTGCCCCGAAGTATCTTTCCGGAAAGTTATGATTTATTATTACAACCCGGAAAACGATAAAGACGAGACAGGCAATATAAAATGCAGCCGAGACGGCTTAATGGCTGTTGAAAGAGAAATTCCCATAACCAAAACTCCGATTCAAGACACGATTAATCTTTTGTTGAAAGGTGAAGACAGCGCTGAATATCCTTTAGAGGGATTTTCTTTGGTTGAAGTAAACTTGAAAGAAAACGGAACTTTGATTTTAAAATTTAACGACACTCTAAACAAAACCACTGGCGGGGCGTGCAGGGTCGGGATTTTGTGGTTTCAGATAGAAGCCACTGCCAAGCAATTTCCGGAAGTGAAAGAAGTCAAATTTTTGCCCGAAGAATTATTCCAGCCATAAATCATTTGACAAAGTTTTTTATTCTGCTATATTAGAATCAATCTAAGATTTTGCTGTTCTCTCGAAATAAATGGGGTCTGACCGATAAAATCTGCTATTCAGCTCTGCGGAAAATCGATGTGCTGAAAATGTCTCTTCATTAGAGACAGCACCAGATAACGCTTCCTGAAGTCTTAGGGCGTCGGAAAACAGGAATCGCGCCTGGAACGCAATCGATTGTCCAGGGTGGGCTATAGCCTCCTTATCAGGAGTGGTTCAGCGGAACCACAAAGCGGCCAGACCCCCCCCTTTTTTTACTTGCCCCGTACCAAAATTTATTTTGGTTTGGGGTTACCCCGAGCGAAGTCGAGGGGGTTTTTATTTTTTCAGAATTTGTGCTAAAATTAGCTCGCGATTTGAGTATTAAGTTTATGAGTATCGAATCACCAAAAATTGAAAAACGAGATGAGAAATCGGAATTAAGAAAGAAATTTGAGCACAAACTCAGGACAATGGCAGCCTGGGGCGTTATTGCTTTAAGCAGTTTTGGCGCGATAACATTGGCTACGAGAAAAGAAGGGGAACGGAAATATAAGCCGAAAGCCATAATAGCTGATATTGAGAAGAAACAGTCCCTCTCCGAGATTGAAAAGGCAGAACTGAACAAAAAATTAGAATATTTACGAGAGAATTTCGGCGAAAATATTTTTCCTCAACTTAAAAAAAGCGTTGAGGCAAACAGAGAATCCAATCCGAAGCCAACAGAGATTAAGGGGTTTGAAAAAATTGGTCTTTTCAATAAAGACTTTCAGAATCTTTGGAGCGAAAAGTATTATCCCAAAGGATGGTTGGACGACGAAATCAGTGTGGTAGAGTATAAAGGTAAAGGTTTAAAGGGCGGCAAAGGGCCTGATTATGGCGGGGGCAAGGAAATCAGATATGGAGGAATAGAAAATATGCAAAAAGAAGGAAAATCAAAAATAGAATTTTATTTTAAAGGTCAAGAAGAATATGGCTCAAATAAAGAATTTATAGAAACACTGGATTGGTATTTTAGTCACGAATCCAGTCACGCCAATGACTGGGAAGGCGAATCGCAGATGGATTATAAAAAACGGGTGGATTTTCTCCATGAAGTAAGCCAGAATTGTTTCAGAGAAGGAGCTTTCAGAGATATATTTGAATATGTTGATTCAATTAAAAACAAAGACAAAAACAAAGAAAATTATTATAAGGTAAGAGAATACTGGGGCAGTTGCTGTGAATATTATTTTACTTTTCCGGAAATATTGAAAGAGGACCATCCTCGGGAATTTGAGATGGTTGATAAATACGTGAAAATGGAAGATAAAAATTATAATCCCGTTGAAAAATACAATCAAAGGATGGAAGTAATTAAACAAATGACGGAAAAATAATTCCTAATTCCTAATTCTTAAATAAATTTATGGAGCAATTTTTAATTCAAAATCAGTGGGTTGTTTTGTTGGCGGTTTTATGGGCGCTTTCTTGGAAAGGAGTGGCGTTATGGAAAGCAACAAAGAATAATCACAAATGGTGGTTTATCGCTCTTTTGGTGATAAATACATTAGGAATTCTTGAAATTCTTTATATTTTCGTTTTTGGAAAAAGAAAAATTCTACCTTAGGAAATATCTTCCAAACGATTTTTCTGTCGGAGGTTTCACCTCCGAAATATCTTACGAGGTCGAACCTCGTAAACCTTGTAAAAATTTAAAGGTCATAATCGTAATAAAAAGTAAAAACAATAAAAAAATGGGCATAGGATGGGCAAACAAAAAAAGACGCGACAGAAAGGCAAAAAAGAGAGGTATAATCAAGAGCAAATCAAAGAAAAGATAAAAAAGTTCGTAAGAGATGACCCGAGTTCGCGCTTGACAAGGTATTTATTGTATGATAATATGTATTTATCTAAACTAGAGCTGAAAGTGAAACGTAGTCGGGTTTATATACTACAGTATTCTGAGTTTAAGAATTTAATTCATTAATCTATTGAAAATATGGAAGGAACGATCAAAAGACTCACTGACCGTGGGTTCGGCTTCATCACTTATGAGGGAGCTGAAAAAGATCTCTTTTTTCATTCAAACGAACTTAAGAACGCACAGTTCAATGACCTTAAAGAAGGTGATAAAGTAACGTTTGAAATAGCTGAGAGTCCAAAAGGACCCAATGCTGTAAACGTAAACAAAGAGAACTAAAATATAAAATTTTCCATAAAATCGCTTATCTGCCTTTCGGCAGAGGCGATTTTTTGGTATATGGCTTGCCCTACGGCTTTTTATTTTTTTAAATTTTCTGCTATAATAAACAAGAGATAATAATTAACAAAAAGTAAATATATGGAAAAATCATCTCAAAGCGGATTTTCCGCAATAATATTAATAGTAATTATTGTTTTAGTAGTTGTTGGTGGGGGACTTGTGGCCTGGAAACAGGGATGGATAAATGAAACCGCTAATTGGAAAACTTATGCAAACAATGATTACGGTTTTGAGTTCAAGTATCCGCAAACATGGGAATTAAATTCTGATGTAAGCTCCGGTGCAATTCATCTCTATGTGGATTTTGCGAAATTTTCATCGCTTGTTGACAATAAAGAAACCTGTATTAATGACATATGTTTTAGGAAAGGACCCAAGGAAGATCAACAAATTATCAATCAAGCTTCTGTTGGCGATGAAATAGAAACAAGCGCTGGTCTTCCGGGCAAGGTCGTATCCATAGGAGGCGTAAAAGGATTCCGTTACTTGGGGTATAATCCTCAAGCTAAGGCCTATAGTACTGGCGTTGTGGTATTTAACAGCCAAGTAGACCGAATAGAATTAAGCATGTCAATCGCAGCCCAAAATGAAACTCAAGCCGAAAACGATAAACTTAACAAGGATTTTAATCAAATCATTTCTACATTCAAATTTACAAAATAAATCAATAAACTATATATGGAAAAAATACCAAACGAAACCTGGGGAAAAAGAAATCCAGGCAAGGCAAAAGAATACCAAAAAAAATGGTTAAAAAAAACAGGACAGGAATTTAAGAAAAAGAACAAAGAAAGATACCACGCAAGCGGTATAAGAATACATTAGTCGTATTTAAAATTAATATTTTAATTTCAAAACTATGAAAGGATTTAATGCGAACATTGAAAAAGAAACCTTGGAAAATAATAATTTCCGCAAGGTGCTATATACCGGGAAACACAGCCAATTGGTGCTCATGAGTTTGAAGCCGAACGAAGAAATAGGCATGGAAGTTCATCCGGATAACGATCAATTTTTCCGTTTCGAAAAAGGTCAAGGCAAATGCATTATTGACGGCAATGAGTACGAACTTAAAGATAAGGTGGCGATTGTTGTGCCAGCCGGCGCCCAGCATAATGTTATTAATACATCCGGCGAAGAAGAGTTGAAAATGTACACCATTTATTCGCCAGCTCATCACAAAGACGGCATTATACGCGCCACCAAAGAAGAAGCCGAGGCAAATGGAGCGGAATTTGACGGCACTACTACCGAATAAATTTACCCTGTTAAATAATTTTAAATTATCTTTTATGTTTTATTATGTATATATTTTAAGGTCGAAAAAGGATAACAAATTTTACACAGGGTATACTAATAATTTAAAATTAAGATTTGAGTTGCACCAAAAAGGCAAAGTAGATGCAACAAAGAACAGAAGACCATTAAAGTTGATTTATTATGAAGCGTGTCTAAATCAGCAAGACGCAACTCACCGAGAGAAATATTTGAAAACTCATCATGGTAAATTATTTCTCAGGAATCGACTCAAATCTTATTTAACAGGGTAAATGGACAGAGGAAAATTTGAAGAATTGGTAAAACAGGGGATTGAGGCAATTCCAAAGAGGTTTTTGAAAAAATTAGATAATGTGGATATTGTTGTGGAAGATGAGCCAACAGAAAAGCAGATGGAAAAATTAAAGCTTAGAAAAGATGTTAAACTTTTTGGGCTTTATGAGGGCATACCCCAGACAAAAAGAGGATTTTATTCCGGTGTTTTGCCCGACAAGATAACTATTTTTAAAAAATCAATTGAGGAAGCAGCTTTTGATGAAAAGCAAATTAAAGAAATGGTAAAAAAGACCGTCTGGCACGAAATCGCCCATCATTTTGGCATGGACGAGGAAAGAGTGAGAAGAGCGGAAAAAAGAAAGTAATTTAAAATGTGATATACTTATTATATGGAACGAATAGCTATTTTAGACACAATCAACCATATTGACGAAAAAGTGAATGTGAAGGGCTGGGTACACTCACGCAGAGACCACGGCAAGATTATTTTTATTGACTTGAGAGACAGGTCAGGCTTGTTGCAAGTTGTTTTCCAGCCTACGGCTGGTCACCCGCAGGGTGATCCTTTCTATAAATTATCCGGAGAATTGCGCTCGGAATGGGTTGTTTCCATTGAAGGAATAATCAATAAAAGACCGGAAAAATTAATCAATCCGAATTTAAAAACAGGGACAATAGAATTACAGGCGGAAAAACTGGAAATTTTAAATAAGGCGGAAACAATTCCTTTTGCCATAGATACTGACGGCTATGAAATCAATGAAGAAAAAAGAATGAAATACCGCTATATTGATATTCGCAGAGAAAGAATGAAAAAGAATTTGATTCTACGGCACAAAGTCATCCAATTTATCAGAAATTTTTTATCCGAAAAAGAATTTATTGAAATTGAAACTCCGATTTTAACCAAATCAACTCCCGAAGGAGCAAGGGATTATGTTGTGCCTTCAAGAATTTCCCAAGGCAATTTCTACGCCTTGCCACAATCTCCGCAGCAGTACAAACAATTACTGATGGTGGCAGGATTAGAAAAATATTTTCAGATTGCCAGATGTTTCAGGGACGAGGATAGCAGGGGAGACAGACAGCCGGAATTCACCCAACTGGATTTAGAAATGAGTTTTCCCGAACAAGAAGATATTTTGGGAATAATTGAAGAACTTTATATTGAAATGGTTAAAAAAGTATCGCCGGAAAAACAGATTACCCAAATTCCATTTCCCCGTCTAACTTACAAGGAAGCAATGGAAAAATACAAATCCGATAAACCGGATTTGCGTAAAAGCAAAAGTGACAAAAACGAACTGGCTTTTACTTTTGTGAATGATTTTCCGGCTTTTGAATGGAAAAAAACAGAAAAAAGATGGGATGCAATGCATCATCCGTTTACCAAAACCCAAAACCCCGAGAATTTAGAAGAAAAAGAGTTTATCAAAAAATTAAAGAAAAATCCCGATAAGTTTTTGGCTCATCAATATGATGCTGTCTGTAATGGGCTTGAAATCGGCGGAGGTTCGATCAGAGAACATAATCCGAAAATTCTTCAGGCGGTTTTTGAATTAATGGGAAACAAGACCGAAGAAGTTTTGGAAAAATTCGGACATATTTTGGAGGCATTCAATTATGGCGTGCCCCCTCACGGCGGAATTGCTATGGGTATTGACAGATTTGTGATGATTTTAGCCAACGAACCCAGCATTCGCGAAGTAATCGCTTTTCCCAAAACCGGCGACGGCCGCGATTTGATGATGAACGCGCCAAGCAAAATAGATACCAAACAATTAAAGGAATTGGGATTGGAAATCAAGAAAAAGAAATAATTTGACAAAATAATACTGATTATGCTAAGATATATTCAGCTCATTTGAGCTGAATATATTATTTTAAAGGAGGAAAAATTGAGAGAAATCAATATTTTAGTGATTGCGGGGTATGGACAGGATGCGGATAAATCTCCACCGCACAGAGATTTTATTATTAACAGCGCACGATTCGGGATTCAAATGGGCATTAAAATTATTTATGCCGTTGGAGGGGCCACAAATCCCGACTTTCCTGATCGTACCGAAGCAGATGCGACTGATCGAGTGTTATTAGAGGTATTTCGTAGAGCCTTCTTGACCCCATCTTTATTAGCTCCACGTGTTCCCGTAGTTGTCTTAAGAGAGGGTGATACTTCGGCAGATACTCTGAAAGCCGTAAAAAGAGAGATTTTAGAACATG
>Ga0315274_10003224_pt1 | contig 24311 bp, 18 predicted proteins | sample YL17G02_20_MG_FD_203700 | JGI IMG/M metagenome (GOLD analysis project Ga0315274, IMG submission 203700) | Sediment microbial communities from Yellowstone Lake, YNP, Wyoming, USA - YL17G02_20 | ecosystem: Environmental > Aquatic > Freshwater > Lake > Sediment | place: USA: Wyoming | collected...
AGTTAGTTGTGACCACAACTTTTTATTATACTTCTCTGCATCATCCAGACGTCACAATTCATCCAACAACACGAATTACATTTATCATCCACTAATATCTAGACATGATTCCTATACTTTCTATACAATAAAAAAGTTTGGTTGCATCGAGATGTTACAAATGTTATGAAAAAATATAGAAAAATTATAAATATACGTGGAAGTTTAGATTCATTGGAGAAAAAGAGGAAAGGTAACGACTTTCATAAGTTGTATCCCCTAATTTTTTCCCTTTCCTCTAATTATCCTGAATGAGTAAGAATGAGAAAAGGAGGTACGGAACCCTTGTATTTAAGTGAAGAGTTTGTTGAAAAGTTCTCTGAAGTATTTTTCAGAGATGATGGAATGATTATCTAAATAATCAGGTGATTTTTTATTTTAAATAGGTCTCTAGAACAGATCCTTAGAATGCTACTATTCTGCTGCCTCTGACTTTTGACCCACAAACAGGGTTCTAAGGATATGTTTTTATAGGAGACGGCTGTTATAAAATTGTACAAAGGGGGAAAGCTATGGATAAATATCCTCTGATTGGAGTCAGTATCATTGCCGTGGTTCTTCTTGTTCTGGGTTCGTTGACCAATGTTGTTGGGTATCAGTCGGTGAAATCATCTGGTGTGAATGAGTCTCCATTGTATTCTGTGAGAACGAAAAGAGCAATTAGTGAAAACAGCAAGGATACTCTTATATCTAATTATCTCGGAAAGGGAAAAGAAAATCTCTTACAATTCCCACCTCTCGATAACAAAACTGAATCACTGAAGTACATCTTCGAATCTATGAAAAAAATGGATGATGCAACCTTTCAGAGATTTCTCATTTTAATAAAACAGCGTTTGAAAGAAACAACATCTTTGAATGAATTGCAATTACATGAAATAAACGATGGGTTAACCGAACTCAGAGAACAAGCCGATTTACCCGTTCTGTCACCATCTCAAATGCATACTTATGGTTGTCCATCTGCTGCTCCTAATTGTCTAAGATTTTTCTTTTTATATCTGATTATCTTTCTTTTAATCTATCCATTTTGCGTAATCTTACATTCCTTGTTTCCGGGAACTTTCCCTTCTATATGGTAGAAATTATTCATTTCGCTGAAGAGTATCAATGGAAATGAATAAGAGGAAATTGAAAATATGAAATCATAGGAAGGATAACAAATGCAAAATAATCTTGGAAGGAAAGGTTTGGCAGTGGTAATCATTCTCTTGTTCGTGACGATAGCGTGTTCACCTGCTATCAATGCACGTAATGATACGATATTTCCTAATGCAGTTTCTGAAAAGGATGTTTCAATTACAGTCATGGAATACAAGCCAGATGGAACGATTGGAAAATCTGTTGTCAAGTTATCAAAGATACAAGCAGAGAAACTTAGAGGTGAATTGAATAATGTTAAGGATTTAGATACACGGTTATCCATCTACAAGAAATATAATCTTATTCCACAAGATGTCACTGCTGAGAAACTACGAATTGGGATGGAAGAAAGAGCTCGAAGTATTGGACCCAAGATAGAACAGTTACAAAAATCTGTTACTCATTATAAGGGTAATAATTTTGGTCCATTCGGATTCTTTTGTCTGAATTTTAAGAGTAGGGTGTATGGTTTTGCTATGTTAGGATTAAGATTTTTTGGCGGCACATCTCTTATTACTTCTTTTATGAACGCTTTTATTTTTTGGTGCGGCCTTGATACTCCATATTTACTAAGTAAAGATTTATTTCAATTTCATGTCTCAATTTTGGGTGGTCTTTCAACCTTTAATGGAACATTACCAGATTCAGAAGTCGATGGAGTGTTTGAATCTTCATTGATATTTGGATTTGTAGGATATGTTGTCGGTAACATACCATTACCATTTGTATTTTTAACAGATTTATGTGAATATGTGGGATATGCTGTGGCATCTATGGGTGTTTGTATTATTCGCGGTCTTCCAGGTAATCCTCCCCATATTTCAGCTCAAAGGAATTATTTTTACGATTAAATTCAGAATGAACTTAGTATTTTACAACTTGGGTATATAGATAAAAAATTGTTCTAAGCAATTTTTCTTAACCGTAATTCACCTATCCCTATGGGTTCGATGCTGATTTCATAAATAGAGTTTCTAAGGATATGTTTTTAAAGGGGATGTCTGATATAAAATTGAACAAAGGAGGAAAAAAATGGATAAAAGTCTAATTAAAAAACTATTGATTTGTGGAATCATCCTGTTACTCTTTGGAGTAAATTATGGGGCTGGTGTAGAGAACAATACGGGATATACAAGTAATTCTATAATTACAAATGAAACTACTGCTTCGTCTTCTTTTACTACTGATTGGTGGCCGATGTTCCGTCATGATCCAGGGAATACCGGGTATTCACTTTCAGAGGCACCAGCTGACTGGGTTGAATATTGGCAGTATCAAACAACTGATTTTATTATAGGGTCTCCTGCGGTTGTCGACGGCAAAGTCTACATCGGGACACCGGGGTACTACAACAAAAGCAGTACATCACCTGATGCTCCGATCACATTACAACCACACTCGGTGAATGGGAGCGTCCGGTGCATCGATGCCGCCGATGGTAGTCTGATCTGGGAGCATTCGTCTGGGTTCGTTATCACAACACCTGCGGTTGAATCAGGAAAGGTCTATGTTTCGTATCTCGGTCCTGAGTATGATACCGGAAGGATCGTCTGCCTGAATGCAGAAACAGGCAATCAACTCTGGGAAAAGACCATTCAATATTTCATCACGTCTCCAATCATCGCCGAAGGGAAAGTCTATATCGCCTCCTCCGGAGCGGACGTACCAATAGGAACAGTCACCTGTTATGATGCATCAACAGGAAGTGAACTCTGGATGTATACCCCATCGGTGAATGATTATATTACCACGTCTCCTGCGATTCTGAATGGAAAACTCTACTGTGTGCATGACAGCCTAACAGGGATTTATGTGTCATGTCTTAACGCCGCGACCGGGCAGCTAACCTGGGATGAGCGGATAACAAACGATGTCTCCATTCAGTCATTTTCGATAGCAGCTGCAGGCGACACCGTGGTGGTCGCAGGTGCTCCGTACCAGGGGACCTATGGGATGGTCTATGGTGTTGATGCGACGACCGGAGAGACCCTCTGGGACTATCAGACAGGGGAATGGTATACCCAATGGCCAGACATTATGCCTTCTCTAGCGATTGCATATGACCGGGTGTACTTTATCGCGATGCTGCTGACCCAAGATAGCGTGGTCTATTGCCTTGACCTTGACACAGGAAATGATGTCTGGACGCAAAGTCTCGGGGATCTTGCGATAGCCTCACCAGCGATCGCTGATGGAAAAATGTATTTCTCCACCGTTGGTGGTCTTCTCTACTGTCTTGACCCAGCGGATGGAGGGTTTATCTGGAGCACCGCGTTTCAAGGAAGCCCGTCGTCTCCTTCGATTGCGAATGAAACAATTTTTATTGCTGATATTAACGGCGGGATTTTTGCATATGGTGCACGGCGAGAACCAGCAGTACCCACGATACAAGGACCCGCAGATGGAAAAATAAAGACACTGTATAATTACACGTTTTCAACCACAGATGTTCAAGGGGATTCTCTCTATTATTTCATCGACTGGGGAGACGGACAGTCTGAGGACTGGGTTGGTCCTTATGCATCAGGTGAACAGGTGGTGATCGGTCATTCATGGTCCAAGAAAGGAACCTATGCAATCAAAGCGAAAGCAAAAGATGTTTATGGTTTTGAAAGTGATTGGGGGACATTATCGGTGAAAATGCCAACCTTATTCAAGATACCCGTCTTGTGGTTCTGGGAGAAATTACTCGAACAATTTCCAAATGTATTTTTGATACTACGACATCTGCTTGGATGTAATCCGTGAGGAAAAACACATATTTATAGGAGAACGCTCTTATAAAATTGTATAAAGGGGGAAAGTAATGAAAGGAAATCATTTAGGGAAGAAAGGATTGGTTGTCGGAATCATTCTTCTTTTCCTGGGGACAAGTAGTATTCCATCTGTCGCACAAATTACTAATGAAAAGGCATCTCAGGTACTCAGTTCAGGTGGAAATCATGCGCCGATCCGTATCATTGGCAATGACGAGTTCACATCGGAAAACGGAGTGACCGGCGGGAACGGAACAGCAGACGACCCGTTCCTTATTGAGGACTGGGTAATTGTCAACGATGGCACTGCGGCGAATGGCATCTTCATCAATAACACGGATGCGTATTTCGTCATCAAGAATTGTACAATTAGCGGGTTTCATCAGGGGATTGATTTCTTGGGCGTAACCCATGGAAGGATAGAGGAGACTGTCGTACATGACTGTCAGACAGGTATTAATATTGTGGAATGCTCTGATATAACTATAAAGAAAACAAAATGTACGAATAATACTGGGAGCGGATTGCATTCGGAGAAGGCCCCAACACGTTTTCTCATTGAAGATTGCACGTTTCAAAACAATAATGATCATGGCATTGCTTTAATCCACGGATATGTACCATATCAATCCTATTCTCTAATCAGAAACTGTTCCTTTTCTAACCAACACCAGGGAATATGGCTTGTAAATCTCTGCAATAATACCATTGAAAATTGTGTTTTTTCTCATAATTACATGGGTTTGGAATTGGACTATGAATCAAGGAATAATACTATCCGAAATTGCAGCTTTCTTTCCCAAACAGCCGTCGGCATTTATATCTGGGAATACCCTTACTGGCGTCCAATCCCGTTTAACAACGAAATATCCTATTGTGATTTCTTCGATAACATAGACGGAATATTTTTAATGGAATCTCGAGGAGAAACAAAGATTCATCACTGCAATTTTATAAACAATTCTCACTGTGGTGTTGGTTTATCTCTTTCTCGTGCACAGATAACTTCCAATAACTTTGTGAATAATGGTCGTAATTGGTCTTCCTTTGATCATGGGGGCGTAGTCCTCTCCCAATCATATTTTTGTGATGTCCGGTACAACTGGTGGGGAACACCCCGGGGACCAGCTATCAATATAACTATTGACTTGATCTTTGATGGAATGTTAATCAAGATACGGAAAGTTCAGGGTAGTGATACCGTGTTTTTCAATGGTGTAAACCTTGTTCGCCTCCGTCCCTGGCTTTCTGAATCGATTCCTGATGCTGGATCACAGACATGAAAAGAGAACGAATGAAATTGTAGATCATCGGGTTGTTAAGATTAGTACAAAACATGAGTGTCGGTAATAATATGAAAATGGGGAGTATGTTTGGGAGGAAAGGTAGATGAAAAAAGGGTAGAACAGTCTGGGGGAAAGTTCTACCTTATCTACTATTGACTCCCCAGAGAGTTATTATCTTTTTATTGTTTAAAAGCATTATGTTGATTCCGTTCATCTCTTTTTGGGTCAGAATATGGTTCTGCAAGGAGGAGAAAAGCCATAAACACTGTATTACCCATCGAGGAAACCCCAAGGTATTATGGTCCTGTGCTGTGAGAAAGCCCATTACACACCATCGCCTGTTTTAATTCCGAGAGCAACACCTAGGAGATCAATCTGTCCTGTATCATTCCTTGATATTTTTATCCCAGTAAATCCGGATATTATCCCGCCTCCAGTTTCAATGCTGATATTAAAATTTTTTACTCCACCAAGTCCCACTGAGGTAATGTCTCCTGAATTGACGGTAACTCGTTGCAATATCGATACTGGAGAAATAGTCGTAATATAATGACTTACACCCAATAGGAGCAATCCTATTACTGCCACGAAATTAAGTGTTAATATCAATCCGAGAGCCGCGATAACAGCTCCAATGAGACCCAATGGTCCAGTGACAAATCCATCATGAACGATACCAGCAATGAGACAGAGGAAATTACTTTGATTCGTTTGAAATGTATTTTTAGGGAACAACCTTTCTCCTATTGTTTTCACCTTAAAATTCTCATACTCGCCTACGACCAGCTTTTGTGTTTGTTCAATGGTCATTCCCTGAGGTATGAGCCCATATGTGTTGAGCGTGACAACCGCATCCTTGAAGATTGCGATGGTTTCTTCCTTATTTGCTGCCCTTCTCAATCGTTCTTTAATGCTTTCCATGAGATGCTTCACTTCGCCGTATTGCTGTGTCGTCAACATCGCCGTATGAAGACCAAATCCTTTAATGCCATAAACCTCCGTCGTCACCTCAATAAGACCATTGTCAGACGATGCTTTGACAACATTGAAATTAATGCTTGGTGCAATAACAACACCTACAAAGAGAAAAATGATTCCAATAACTAAACCTTTTCCAATCAGAGGATTTTTCTGCATAGTTTCCTCCCCAAAAACGGGTTCTATAAATAATAAAACCACAATCAGTATTTAATTCTAATCATTGGATTTTATTCGCAACAAAAGTAACAATTTTATTATTTTGAATTAAAGGGAGGTGGCTTCCCTCGAATGCGCCGGAATGCGAATGAAAGTTCTCTTCCTTCTTTTTTTACAATGATATTAATTAGCACAGCTGATGGTCTAAAATCGTTTTAACTTCCCGAAAACGCGGATTTAAACCGAGATCGATATCGTGCTGGTATGATTCATCCTAAAAAATTTTACTTCCTTATACTCCGTTTTAACCGCGATTAAAAGGAAAAATACACTCCCGTAGTGTAGTTGTGTTTATCCTAATTGATTTTGATAATAACACCAGAGAAGACAGCCAAGCGGTTAGTAATCTTCTCTCTTCCTTTTTAACACTGTTTTTAACGTGGTAAGTCGATTCTTTCATTGAAAAGGATGAATCTTCCCAATGGTATGTTTGACACACGTTAAAACCAGCTGAAGGTGACGCTGGGAAACCTTTTTACCTTTAATCAATGCAGTTCTTTCCCTAATAACGTTATTATAGGAGAACAGTGTTATAAAATTGTATAGGGGCAGGAAAGTCATGGAAAATCCACGTATAAAGAAAGGATTGGGGGTTACAGTCGTTTTATTGTTTTTGTCGACAACATGTCTCCCGATTGTTAATGCAAGTGAAGGAAAACCAGATTTGATAATAATCGGTCTCGGAACAATACAAGCTGATGATTTTATCGATAACGAGGTGTATTGTGTTGTCAAGAATATCGGGTCTGAGACTGCCAATGGCTTTATCGATGTGAAGGTTGAAATTAAGCGAGTACTTTTTGGCGTGTTTCTTATCAATAAGACGTTACGCCATTTTTTTGCGAGTTGTTTGGAATCTGGTGGCCTTCCACCAAATAACACGACCAACATAGACTTCACAATGGATTACCGGCTTCCTCAGGGTTGGTTCAGAATATACAGAATATACTGTTGGGTGAATCCTGACAAGAGAATAGAGGAGACAGACTACAATAACAATTTTTATACCCAAGATGTCCTTGTTTTCTTTAGTGATTGGGAGAAGGCACTAGGATGAAAAATATTAAATTGATAAAAGGTTTGGCTGTTGGAATCATTCTCTTGTTTGTCGGAACTAGTATCCTTCCAGCAACTGCAAAACCTATACTTTCTACAGCAAATACAGTACCTCATCCTGGGAGTTTTTTTGGTTTGAACAGCAATATAGAAATATTTTGGGATGCGAACCAGACAGAAGAACCCATTGTCCCCTGAGGAGAGATTCGTGTTGTTGATTTGAATATTATGTTTTGGGTCAACTGGGGACTCTGTGGTCGTCTCATAAACTATCTCTTCAAATATAAACAAGTGACCATTTCGCTGTCAGTGGTTGAGAAGCCAGAGTGGTGTATAGCGACTATTTCGCAAGGAACTCTCTCCTGTATTATACCTCCAAAAGAAAACAACTATGAGATAGTACATACCACACTTGCAGTACAAGTATTTGATGATGCACCTGCTTTTGAGGTCTTTCCAGTAACGATTCAAGCAACTGTAGAACCATTACATGGGCTTTTTGGTATCTTGACAATGATGAAGGGAGCCAATCGAACCGTTGATGTGACATTCAGTGTGGCGTATAAACCACTCATCCAGCCTTTTTTTCCTCAGACAAACATCATTGAAACACCTCCGCTTATCCAAGTGGAGCTTCCGATAGGGATTAAAAACCTTGGGAACGGGAAAACAATTGTGGAAAATGAAGTAGTGGACTACCCAGATGGTTGGATTGCGTCTTTGCCTGCGCAGCTCGTCTTAGAGGTCGGTGAATACAAAGAAATGAACCTTTCGATAGTAGCGCCATCAGACTTCTCCGGAGTGGAAACGATTATCGTTAGTTTTACTCCACATTCGTTTGACAATTATTCATTAGTCGGACAAACCACGTTTGCATCATTTTTGGGATTCTATAACCCACCTTGATGCAACAAGAATCTAAAATATGAGAATAGGAGGAAATCAAATGAAAAAGAAATATGTGGCAGTCGGAATCATTCTCTTGTTCGTTGGAACCTGTATCATTCCAGCGATTGCACAGGATATAGATATAGAGAAATTAGTGTTACAAACATCAAATGCATCAGATGCTTCAGTTCAAAAAACCGATATTAGTCGCTCTAGAGTCCCAAGAGGCGGTTTTGGTCTGGGAAGTGCAATATGGTTATCCTGGAATGCAAGCGAAACAGAGGAACCCCTTGAGCCTGGTGGAGCACCTCGGAGTATTAACCTCACTGTAACGTATTACACTGTCCTTGGATCCCCTTATATTGGTAAAATCATTCTCTTCTATTGCCGCTTGACACACCAATATGTCACGGTCACTTTGGAGATTGGAGAGACACCCAGCTGGTGCACGGCATCACTGTCAAATTCCCAGTTACAATTTCCCATTACTGGTAATGAATCATCGCAAATCATTACCTTAGCCGTGGCAATAGACGAAAATGCCCCTGGTTATGAGTTATGTAGAGTCCCCATAAATGCATCTGTAGATACTATGCGAGGTCCTTTTGGTTTCCTCCCGTTTGTTAATGGATATGATCAAACAAGTATTATGTATTTTTTGCCAGGATACCATCCCCACCTCATTGTCATACCAGAAAATGATAGCATGGCTGTAATTCCAAATGAAAGCTCGTATCTACGGATTTATATTACAAATGCAGGTAATGCAAGGACCGCTGTGTTGATAAACGTTGTTCGCACACCCCCTGGTGATTGGATAACAATGATGACAGATCAGATAATACTAGAAGTTAATATGACCGGCGTTGCATACCTTTTCGTCGTTCCACCGGTTGATTTCAACGGAACAGATACGATTATAGTCAGTTTTACCCCTTATTTGGCTGACGATTATTCCCAGCACGGTGAACCTGTATATGTAATGATCCGTGTTATCTATGAACCATAACAGATTAAGTTGAATTTGACGTCCCGAACCCATGATATTTGAGGAAAGTCAATGAAAAGGAAATGGTTAGCCGTTGGAATCATTCTCTTGTTCGTTGGTGTCGCTACTGCACCAAGCATCAACTTCACTGTTGTCAAAGCATCTAATGATAACGACCTTGTGGAAGTCACCACAGGTGCTTGTGGCATCAAAGGATTTGGAGATACAAGGGTGAAACTCACCAGGCAACAATACCAGAATTTAGAGCAGTATCTGGTTGAATTCAGAGCACGATTGAATCAGACAACAACCAGGGAAGAAGCAGTTCCTCTCTTCAAGGAAGCCGTTGTGGAGTTGAACAAGTATGGGTTGTTACCTAAAGGAATGAGTGAAAAAACTGCTCAGCAATTAGTGACAGGGAGAACGCAGAGTGCTGGATTTGAACACCTGATGAAAAAATCCTTTTTAAGAAATCAATTCAACCTATCAGATAATGAAAATTTTTTATGTTTAGTCTATGGTATTATTACTGGATATACATTTTCATTTGGTCTTATTCTTCTTTTGTTGTCGCTATTTTATCCTGGGGTAACTGCCCTTGTTCGGTTTATTAACATACCTATTGACATTCTTCATACTATCACTTTCGGAGAATATCAGGAACCTTCTTGGTACTCAGCAGACGGATGGTTGGGTACGTTTGGTCTAAATGGAAGAAGAGTGTTCCATGACCAACCGTTATATGGAGCGCTTCCTTTAGACACTATTGCAATCGGCTACCCGTGGGGTAAGAATTATTATTATCCAGGAATCATGTGCTTTACCGGATTGCATATTAATATTAAAGAGACGGTTCACTTTTATCTTGGTTCTGCTCTCTGGGTTAAAATAGATTCAGTGCATCCATAGATTTAAAGAATCATGATGCAAATGAAACAAGGACGTATGAAATTGTAGATTACTCCTCCAAAGCTTCTTCCTTATTTTTGTGATATATCGCAGCATGTATTATTCTTCGTTTTAAAGCATCGAAAACGTGCGATATCAGCCTAATTCAATCAACCGAGTAGAAGATTGCTAGGAAGATTGAATTTCTCTTTATATCGTTCAAAAGGTGACGATAGAATACAGCAAAAACACGCTGTGACACTTAGCAGTAGAGATATTATTAATATATACATCAATAATCTATTAACAATCGTTAAGATTATATAGGGGATCGATGGTTATTTTTATTAGGAGTCTTAAGAATTTACCGAGGGCTATCCGATGAGCGATATAATGGTTTGGAAAAAATATGGATCATTACTTTTTGTAGCACTTCTTGCAAGTGTACCTGTACTACCATTCGTTGCAGATGCTGCAAATTCGACCACTTTTATTCAATCTCCAATCCACTATTTGAATGATCCAAGAGGGAATGATTGGTGGCCGATGTTCCGCCATGATGTAACACATAATGGTTTTTCAACGACAACCGCACCGGAAGATAATCAAGTGCTGTGGTCGTATCAGACGAATTATGTCATCTCATCGTCACCTGCAGTGTCTCATGGGCGAGTCTACATTGGTTCATGGGACTGGAACCTATACTGCTTAGATATGGATAGCGGAAATCTCGTATGGAATTATTCAACAACGGGGGAGGTTACTTCGTCTCCAGCAGTTGCAAATGGGAAAGTCTACGTCGGTTCACAGGATTCAAAGTTATATTGTCTGAACGCGATTGATGGAACATTCCTCTGGAATTTTAAAACAGATTTTATCATTGATACCTCACCGACCGCTCTTGACGATAAAGTATTTTTTGGTTCTAGTGACGGTTCGCTATACTGTTTAGACGCAGATGATGGATATCTCCTCTGGAAATATCAAACAGGGAGTGTTATCGTGTCATCTCCAGCGGTGACAGATGAAAAGGTCTATTTTGGTGTTACGAATGGGGATTTCTTATGTGTGGATAGTAATGATGGATCTCTCATCTGGACCTATACCATGACCGATGGAACATACTCTTCGCCGACAGTATTTGATGGAAAGATTTACTTTGGATCAAATGACAAAAACGTGTATTGTTTGGATGCGGATGATGGGAGTCTGATGTGGAATTATAGCGCATTCAGCGAAGTCCATTCATCACCCGCAATCGCATATGATTACCTCTATATCGGTACGAGCGATGGGAGGTTGCTCTGTCTAAACAGAAACACCGGTGGGTTTGTGTGGAGCTATCTAATAAGCGGCAGTGTCGAATCATCACCTGCTGTTGCTGATGGCAAAGTCTATTTTGGTACAAACCCGTGTTGTGGTTTTTTAAGTTATTTCATCTGTCTTAATGCATTTAGTGGAACCAAGATTTGGGAGTATAATTTTAACCTACTAACAGGTTCAAAATCATCCGCTGCCCTTGCAGCAAGTAAGGTGTTTGTTGGTTCCGCAGACGGAAAAGTGTATGCCTTCGGTGACATAGAATTCCTTGCTGATGCAAACGGCCCCTACCACGGTGTTATCAACACTTCGGTTGATTTCACAGGATCGGTGTATGGAGGAGAACCAGGTTTTTCATGGTACTGGGACTTTGGTGATAACGCGACATCAACAGATCAGAATCCAACCCATGCCTATGCGTCTCTAGGGGAGTATACGGTGACGCTCACTGTGACAGATGATACAGGGGATACAGCTACGGATGAAACATCGGTATTTATTGAAATACCAAATACACCACCTGAAATACCAGTAATCGATGGTCCAACAACGGGAAAACCAGGAAAGTCCTATGAGTACACCTTCACCGCATCAGACTCAAATGGGGATAAGATCCTCTATTCTATTGATTGGGGAGATAACACGACGAGTGGATGGATAGGACCATTTCCCTCTGGAGTTGAGCTGAAACGAGAGCATACGTGGTCTGAAAAAGGGTCATATATAGTGAAAGCCAAAACAAAAGACAACCATGGCGCAGAGAGCAACTGGTCAGATCCCTTTGAAATGACGATTACTGCACCAAAACTTGATATCGAAATAAAAGGTGGTTTTGGCGTCACAGTTACAATTGTAAACGACGGTGATGCCCCTGCGACGAATGTCTCCTGGAGCATCACATTCGATAGCGGTTTTGTCTTCCCTGCGTTAAAAAATGGTATGATCCCTACGATTTCTGCAGGTGGACAAGCACCAATACAAGTGTTGGTGTTCGGCTTTGGTAAAACGACATTCACCGTCTCAGTGATGTGTGACGAGGGAATATCTGTCAAAAAAATTGCACATGCATCGCTGTTGCTGATCTTTGTTATCGGGGTAAAATAATCCTCTTTCCGCTCCATTCTTTCCTTTTATTATCAAGAGGATATGTTGTTTCTTTAAGCATTACTGACCTTCATTTATATAGTATTTTATGGACAATATCCCTTTATGTTTCTGAATAAAAGGAGGTTTTTAAAAAAAAAAGAGAAAACGCGATGGCTTACTGGTAGCCACCGATTTTTAATGAAGGATCGCCGAGCAGCACCCATTGCTGAACAGATTTTGGATGACCCGCAGCAAGATCAGTCATGTCGAAGGTATTTACGTAGCTAGTCAGCGTCTGCTGATATGCCTGCCCTAGGATATCCAGTCCTTCCGCCCCGTATTGCTTGAAGAATTCAATGGTGATCCATCCATCGCCACCGCCTGTTGTGAGATCAACACCTGGCATACCATACCCAAGACCCGTATTCCCCATGGTTGCAATTGCACCACCATGCGGGTTTCGAACCAGCCTCCAGCTGAATGCCTCGGGTACCGGCGTTCCATAACACCACATGTGTATTTTTGGGAAGTTTGGAAGCAGATAAATCATTCCATCAAGCAGGCCGTACATCATGGAGATATTGAACTGGCTGTTATGACACCCACCGATCACTGCAATGGGAAGTTTCTCACCATTTCGAATGGTATCCATCGGGAATATCGGCATTGTAAAAAATGGGGACCAAGGACGCAGCGTGGTTACTTCAAGCCCGGTGATGCTGCCATATTTACGGTTTCCGGGAATACCAGGGTAATGATCAGCCCACACGTTTGGACTGCCGTGACCGGAAATGAACATAAAACCAGCGCCTTCGTTCCATGCGTCAATGACATCCTGCTCTCCGGTGAATCTTCCGTTAGATGCCCAGATGATATCACGTTGAAACTCTCCAGGCATGTAATACAAGGCACCGCCTCGACCAAGCAACGGCTGTTCACCAGTGGTATATTCTCCCTCGTAATACATCTCCGTGTCGTTCCGCCAGTCTTCAAACACAATATCGCTATCGCTATTTTTTATCCAGACATGGAAGCTGCTGAGGTTCCCGTACGGCTCGGGGTCATAACTTTTTCCTCGAATGGTAAGAACACCAGAAAGATAGCTCATATTCGCCCAGAAATAAAACTCATTACAATACGCCTCGCCGTCACCAGGGGTGAAGGTAAAATCAGTATCGCCAAGAACATTTCCTTCTGAAACAGTTACGATTTCAGCGATGGGTAATCCCGGGTAATGACTGATCCGTAAATTATCATTATGGTTGAAGGTTAAGTTGGTCTCTTTGGTTTTGTCAACCGTGACATTGATTGTTTCAATGGGTCCGTATTCTGCAGAAGGGTTGCTGCTCTGCGCATAAATCGTGTATGCTCCTGTTGGGAGACCAGTGGTGTCCCATTGTATGTTTAAATCCTCTTGGTCGAGGAATCCGTCACCGCTGATAACCGTCATTTTCTTGAACCATTCTGATCCATATGTTGTCGTTTCGTAGGTGATAATTTTCTTTACCACAGTACGTACCTCAGCAACGCTTACGCAAGCGAGTCTGCCGAGGGCAACATCAGGATACAGATCAAGTCCTGTGTCATTTTCAACCCCGGGTTTCCCCCATGCAGCAAAAACCCCATCACCATTGGGATCCCAGCTTGAGAAATTTCCCCCGTTTTCATAAATATCAGCATAATAGAGATCACTGATGACACCAGGGTCAAAATATGTAATTTCAGCGGTCAAGGGGAATTTCGGGTCATCAAAGAGATTGGTGTATCGAACAGGCACATGCCAGGATTTGCTGCCTTGGTTTGCATCATCCCGGGGTTTTGCAAAAAACATATTTTTTAATCCACCAACTAAAAGAACATATTCGATACCCCACGTTTCAATCGCGTATTTTATGAAATATTTAATCTGTTCAGGTTTATCAACACCTGTAAATTCGTTATAGATGTCTTCGGTGGTTTTCAATACCGTCGCGACACCATGACTGTTTTTATGATCAATAAGTGGTTGGAGTGCTTTTTCAAAAGATTTTGGTGCGATGATGACCAGATTATATGCGGCGTTGACGAGAAACGGGGTGTGTGTTGGCGCTGTATAGGTGATAGTGACATCTGCAGCATTGGCAATATGAAGGGTTCCTGTCGCTGGTGTGTATCGAATCGGATAATAATGAATGGAGACAAAGGTCACATGCTGGTTGTTTTTGTTTAATCCGACGCCGGTTGTTATGGTGTACCAGGTTTCAGGATACGGTGCCGTCATTGCATAGATTTTCTCATCTTTCATGATGGTATGAGCTGCGATGCTTTGATATTCTGGGGTGAGGGGAAGCATTTGAGTGGCTGGTTTAATCTCTTGTTCAATATGCTGTGTAGTGATGTCGAGCGGTGTCAGAGAAACGCTGATATCGGTTGCTCCAAAGGGAATTTCAACGGTATGAACAATCTTTGGAAGTTGTGGTTGGCCCGCCGTTGTCTGAAAAGTCGATGTCCCCGAAAGTTCAATCAATAGATATCCCTCGTTGTTCACTGAACGTGTTTGGATAGGTGGTGTGGTGATATGTTCAGAAAGAGATACGGTTGATTCTTGGTTGATTTTGGTTCCTGCGGCTCCTATTGCGGAACTTACGAGAATTCCTACAATTAACAGAATTGTTATTTTTTTCATATTATTTATGGCCCCCTATTTTATTATTCTATATTATAGTTCGGTAGTAATTAAATATTTGGGTCATCGTCTTGAACAGTAGGATAGAGATTATTCTCTCCTTTTAATGGCAGTATATGTGCTACCACTTCGAGTTTTCTTTATTTATTAGTTACCACAAAATAACGATGTAAATCATATGTTGTATTCGACTCATTTTAGGGGTATAATCGAAATATATTGTATAGATTGGAGGTCAAACATCGAGTGATCTTTCGTTTATGGTGATCGCATTACATGTTTTTAACTTCTTTAACACTAAGAAATTCAGCAGCATCTCCTTTGTAAATTGTTGGTGTCACAGTAATTTCTACTAACAACTCAGTATGTTCTTTAGTGAGTAACACAGTTCTAAAAGAGTTAGAAGTAACACCTTTTAATCTATTGAGATAGTATTTTCTGGCATCCTCAAAGCCGTGAGGAGCGATAAAAACAAAAAAACTCTTCTGTAAGAGCTCAGTACTTTCATAACCGAGAAAATCAGCAAAGGAATTGCTAATTTGTTTGAAAATCCCTCTCTGTACGACCGCAACGACTTCATTCGTATCATCAATAATGAGACGATCCTCCATTTTTTCTTTCATAAAAATTTTGTCATCTGCGGGGATATTTCTTACGAGGTTTTTCTCATCAATCTGAATTTTTTCTTTTGATTCAAAATAAGGGATAACGCGATCAGTAAACATTTTCTCCTGGTTTATAAGATTTCTTCGTCGCTCTTCGATATCGTTTTCCAATTTTTCAATTCGTACTGTTTTTCTTTCAAGGTCCTCTAACATGGTCTGCATTTTTTGAAGAATAGTATCTGACACTTTTTTTAGTTCAACCGTGCTCTCTGAGAGAAGAGACGTCTGAGGCTGCTGATTGACTTTCGCATTTTTTGCAAAGAGAGACTTGACTCGTACAGAAGCAGGTTCCTTCGCCATAATTTTCATCGCTACCGGTTCTTTTTTATGGGGCATTATCGGGGTTTCCACACCTTTTAAGACGTACTGATAATCGATGAGAACAACAAGGAGCAGACAACCAAACAGACCATAGTGATAGACATACGCTATATCCATTGGGCTAAACATAATGGTGAACCCCAAGCTCGATAACATCACAGAGGTCGGGAGGAAAGAGAGAAGCAAATTTCGTTTACCGGACCGTAGATGCAGATACATATCGGCGAGTATAATCATCAAGGAAAGTAATCCCAGTTGCACGTTGCTCAATCCTGATAAAAGATAAAAGGGCGTGAGTTCAAAGATGAACTTTGGTTCAAAGGCGGCTCTGAAAAAGAAAATAAACATGAACTTCACCAAGAGATAAATTGAAAAAAATATGAATAGGCAACAGGGAAAAAGCCAAGAACGACGACTATACTTTTTCATAGTTTCCTCGTCTTTTTTCTAGTATCCCTGTTTTTTTAAGATAATACACGACGCCAATCGACCCGAGTGCTATTGCGATTAAATCGATTAGATAGGGGGGGATATCGATGGTAATTCGTAAACCTATCCAAGGAATCACAATGGTATTGCCGCTTCTCATTGATTCTTCACTGTTGTAATAGATGTATGCCTCTGCGGGGGCGGATCCCGCTCTATCATTTATCACAATGCTTAAGCCGGTAAAAAATGTTTTTTGAAAGACGAATCGTATTGCAATGTCGCAGCGTTCATCGATGGTTTCTTTCTTGTTTGATTTTTCGAAAAAACACTTTTCGATAACCAATAAATGATTATTCTCAGGTGTTTCGCTGAATTCATTTATTTCAACATAGGATTCCAAACTCTTATATTGTTGGAAAATAAACGTAGAGCGCCTTGCGCCATAATTGTCGAGGGTCACACTCACATTATTGATATCAGCCCAGGAGTTATAATCTGAAATATTGAGATACACCCTGATGAAATTTTCCTGATCTTCAACACGGATATAACCATATTTTGGTGGGACGTTTATTACTCCTACACCTGCTTGCCCTGCTTTTGTGTTCAGCGGAACAAGTACTAAACAAAGGACGAGGGTTGTGAACATTATGAGAAAGGGTAAAATGATTTTTCTCATTTTTTCTCTGTTACCTCATTCTATTTTTAACGTATGATAAAACCATATAGATAACAACAAGCAGAACGACGATGATGACAATGATCTGCATGATGAAACCAGGGTTCGCAGATGTTCCTTTGTCAGGTGATGCTGGCGGTCCAATGGTTATTTGAGTTGTATAGGTTTTAATTACTCCATCACTGCTTACTTTATAGGTAAGGATACCTGTTTTTCCCTCACCGAGAGCTTCAACGGTCACGACTATAGTCTGTTCTGAAGTATTTGTGGAAGTAAAAGAAATCGGAGAACGTGTTTCAGTACTGCCATCATACAATTTTAGCGCACTAATGTTTTTTTCATCTGCTGACACTTCTACAGTTACTGCCCCGTTACCGGAAACATATACACTGATATCTCGAATTTCCCCCTCATACATATTTAATCTTTCTAAATACTGGAAGGTTATCCCTGTGCCTTGGATTTCATCTATCCTATAGTTGCTATGCCCAACATAGATGACCAACTGAGGCACGTCAATAATAAAGGAGGTGTACAAGGTAACGGTCGCATTTGTTTCGACGAAATATGATCGAGGATATGAGCCGTTTAATTGTATATCCATTCTTTTAATCCCAGGCGGCCAACTTCTCGAATGGACTATAACATAATGAGTGGCGATATTATCCGGTAAAAATTTTTTATTTAGATCTGTAATTTCGATATCGTTGTATTTTTCGTAATCGATATTTACGTACAGCGGAACATTACCGATATTTCCTATCTTAAAGAAATTATCACCTTGAGCATCCATGATGGTGAATGGATCAACATAAAATATGATTGAAGATGGTTTGCTCAATGAGATACCAGTTTTTGGTTTTTCTACGACAATACTCTCAGAATGTACTGTAGTTCCATCTTTTGATACTTCCACAGTCCAGTTTTCAAAATAGTCTACAATGTTCGGCATTGCATCCTTTATTCCTATACAAAAACTGTACAGAGTATTGTTATTATAACAAGAATCCTGTTTTATGTACTCAATACCATACCCGCTTACATCGTTCCAGACCGTTATATTATTTTTATCGTATTTCCACTCATAATAATTTGTTTCATTTTTATTTCCAGTTGTGAGTGTTATTCCTTTATAGAATCTCAATGACAATTCATCGATTATCTGATTCATGGTAATATTCACATACTGCCAGACACCAGCGACAAACACAGGCTTGTCAAAACGAGTTTGTTGTTCACCCTGCAACATCTTAATGGATAGAGATACATCATCAGCTGCTGTAACAGTTGATACCAAGGTGCATAAACATAGTATGAGTATAAAAAAAACGATAATATGTTTTCTTGTTTGTTTTCCCACTCTCCTCTCTCCTGTAGTAAATCTAGACTGCTGAGTCATCCATCCATACTTCTTATCTTTATTCGTCTATTAAAGTTTTTCTTTGAAAAGATATTTTTTCGATAGTAATTAAGAAAGGAAGAGCATGACAAAATGACTTTACATTACATACAAAAAATAAAATTTTTATTAAAAAAAAAGGGGGGGATTGGTGTTGTATCACTATGTTGTCGTCAGATGATATCGTATCGCGGCAACATAGTCACCAGCCATTTGACCCATGGGAATGTTACATTTATACTCGACATCATTGGTGGTCAGATTGGTACCATTAGCCTGTGCAAGATGGTACGTTCCAATAAGTCCATAGAAATAGATCCCACCACTGCTCGCAGTGAAATTGTCGAAGATATCTAAATCACCACCGCGTACCCAAATCTGCTCTCGAGAAATCGTTGCTCCTGGAAACGTTCTATGAACTAAATCCTCAACATCGGTAGTGAGAGAATAATTCCCGTTCGAACGTGTCTGCAGTGTTATATTACTGTTCGCTGTCGCATTTTCTCCCGGTTGGCCAATAATGGTCGGCCATCCGGCACTGACGATCTCACTATAGGAGTACACACCAAACTCATCGGTTATCCAGATAGTGCTCGATTGAGGGGCGTCTTCACCACTATCAGTAACTTCTATTATGAAATTCCAGGACTCAACATCGTCCGTTGTATTGTAAGTGTTATTCCAAATCCCATCACCAGGAGCGTACCTCATCTGATAACTTGGAATAAACGAAAACGTCAGATTATGACATTGGGTATAGCCGGGACTTCCATAGGGATCAAATCCAATCGTATCTGAATAGGTCCCTTCAGTAATTTCCCCTCCATGAGGCCATAACATTCTCCATACAGCGGTTCCCGTGGTGTTCTCATACTGAAGGAATAGATTCCAGTTGCCACCCAATGTCTGGTTATAGGTGTAACTATCATTCCCTTGATCATACCAAGCGGTGATATTTACAAATTGAATATCATCCCAGCCCTGATCACTACTGATATTGACAACAAATCTGTATTCCGCACTATCGTTTACATCATTCTGTGCATTGAGTCTGGAGACCCAGGTTCCAGACTGATTGTACTGAAAATCATACCAATTGATTCTTGGAGGTAATTGCAGGACGGTTACATTCAACGTTGTCGAATTATGCCAGATATTAGGGACATCACCAGGATCAGCCTTCCCAATCATGACGATTGGTCCAAAAAGAAAGATATTTACTACCAGAGAGACAATTATTGTTATTCCTACTAGGGCAGAAAATACTTTTCTCTTTCGTTCCATCTCCATTTTTTTCACCTTCATCCTTTCCATATCGCGTTACTCTACGACATGTTAACAAATGCCAGGTATGCTGTTTGGAAGACATAATATTTAAAGCTTTTTTGTCAAAACGTCACTCTGCAAATGAGTCATACTAAGAGAGCTTCTAGATAAAAAATTGATACCATCAAAGAAAAATTAAAACCTAAGAATAGGTTGTTGTAGGTCAAAAATACACTGATTTCAAAATAGAGGGATTACGGTGGGTTGATTAATTCTTATGTAGTTTTTAGATGATAACTTATTGGAGCAGTATATTCCCCCGCGATCTGACCGAGAGGGATATTGCATTTGTACTCAATATCACTCGTTGAAAAACTTGTTCCATTTGCTTGATTAAGATGATATGTTCCAGCAGATCCATAGAAGTAGAGTAAGTCAGTAAAGGTGGTGAAATTACTGGAAATATCTAAGTCGCCTCCTCGCAACCAAATTCTTTTACGAGACATATTTGCAGTAGGATGTGTTTTATGCGTTAGGTTCCCTACATCTACAGAAAGAGAATAATTCCCGTTCGAACGTGTTACCAGTGTGATATTATTCTCTGCTGTCGCATTTTCCCCAGGATATGCATAGATAGCGGGCCATCCCGCACTTATTATTTCGGTATACGAGTAAATCCCGAATTCATCTTGAATCCAAGAAACGTACCCTTGCTCATTTGAAGCATAAATTTTAAAATTCCAGGATTCAGGATCATTCGTAGCGTTACGGGTTGTATTCCAACTCCCATCCCCAGGAGCATATCGAAATTGATATCCAGGGACAAACGAAAATGTTAAATTATGACACTCTGTAAATCTTGGACTGCCAAAGGGATCATGTACAACTCTCTCGGTATATTGATTCGCAGTAACCTCGCCTCCGTTTGGCCACAGCATACTCCATACTGCTGTTCCTGTTAGGTTTTCATACTGAAGGAATAAATTCATGTTCCCACCTAACGTCTGATTATAGTCGGTATTCTCATTTCCTTGGTCATACCAAGCGGTGATATTGATATACGTGATATTCTTCCACTGATTATCACTACTGATATTGACAATAAATCTGTATTCCGCACTAGCGTTTACATCACTCTGTGTGTTGAGTCTGGAGACCCATGTTCCAGACTGATTGTACTGAAAATCATACCAATTAATCCTTGGTTCTCTATAGAGAATCGTAACATTTAAGGTCGTCTCGTTGTACCACTCTTCGTTTATATTCCCAGGATTGGCTCGAGCATTTTTAACAACAAAGGGTTGAAGACAGAACATACCAGTGAATAATGATAATACCAACGCTGTTACAACGAGAACTGAATGTATGTTCTGCTTTCCCATCCTTCTAGCCCTCACTAGTTTTTACCTAATATATTGTAACATGATTATATGTTAGGGTGCAAGTCACTAATTCATTGTCCATCATATAAAACTTTGGGTCCTGAATTTTTATGCTTCATTTCACAGAACCGAAAGATATAGCATAGAGTTGATTTTAATCTTCTTTCTGTTTTATCTTCGTAGCTACATGAGCCGTATATTCTCCATGAATGGTACCAAAAGGTATGTACACATTGAACTGCACGTGAACGATTTGGCTTGTGTTGTTTTTATGAAAAATACCTGATGTGTTGATGACGTCAATTGCGTTTATTTCTCGGATTCCATTAAACATCATATCAGTGGTGATATCATCATTAAGATCTGCATTTGCACAGATATAGACATTATTTGCAATAGGGATAATATCACCTGACGAGACATTCGTAAGATTCTCTTCAAAATAGATACTTATGTTATAATCGTAGTTTGAAGAATAGGTGATGTTGACAACATTCGATGTCGCGTTATAACCTGGTGGAGCTCGGACACCTACCCAATTTTTTTCAGGTAAAATGGTAGCAAATTTGTAAATTCCATATTCATCTTTTTTCCATGTTTTTGAACCCCAGTTATCTGAAGCAGTGATATTAAAATTCCATGAATATGGATCATTAGTCGTATTTTGAGAGCTATCCCACGTGTTGTTACTGCTTGCCCATCTTGTTTGGCTCCCTAGATAGAAGCTGATTTTAATTTTTTTGCTCGTACTGTTGACAACGGTTTCGGTGCTATTGATGAGAACAAGCTGTACTTCGTTATGCGGCCAGAATTTTTTGAATTGAGCAGCCCCTGTGGTGTTGACATACTGAAGGAACATGTTCAGATTTCCGCCCGTAGTCTGATTGTACTGACTGGCTTCGCTCCCTTTGTCGTACCAACACGTGATATTGACGTATTTGATATCGTCATATCCAGCGTTATCTGTAATATTTATGATGAAACTGTATTCTGTATTAACATCAAGTAGACCTGTGATATTATCGAGTTTTGAACCTGTTTTATTGATGAGGTCATAACTAGTTATGAACGGAGGATGGATACTGAGTTGGAAATAACATGTCGCATCAGCGGTCGTCGGTGGCGTTTCATCCGGTGATCCTGATTTCTTGCCGATACTATAAAACTGATAATAACCTGTACTATTCGGGAAGGTAAAACTCCATTGCCAGGGGTACGACAAATCGGTAGAGACGAGAACCCAGTTCGTAAGATTTTTTGCTTTTTCATTTCCAAAACTACTCCAGGCTGGCGTTGTCGCTGCATATTTCCTTACTAAAATATCATCGAATTGAACCGTTGCAGCAACTGATGTTCCTTTGAGACCAACGCGTCCACTGGAAAGGCCTGAGTCCGTGACAGAAACACCCCAAGAGGATGGTTCTGCAGTGCCATTCAACCATACTTTTCCTTTGAGACTCGTTCCAGCGACTTGAAAGCTGTTCTTATACCACGTGTTCCGAGTCAAGGTCAATGGTGTATGCGTTCCAAGCTGTGTAAATACTCCTCCCGCCCTTTTCCATAATTCCCAGTAGTTTGTTCCACTTGCACCTCGATATCCATAGCCGTAATAATTACCAACATCGGTTAAACGAGTGAGCAACCAAGCTTGTCGATCACCAGTAACAGGAGTTGTGGTGATTCTAAATCTCCCTTCCATAATATAATCGGTAGAGGAAAATGATGTCTCATAGATGACAGGATGGCTCGTGGATGAGGTTTCTAATTTTCCGGCGTTCACAGCCCATGTCCCAGTACCAACAGTCCACGTGGGGTTATTGGTATAATCTCCATCATTGAAGTCATCAAAGAAAAGGAATGTATTAGCGCCATTGCTGCTACTTGTTGCAGCACTGTTTCCGTAATACATGATAATTTGGGCATCTGTTTGCACATCTGCTGACGTTTTAACATAGAAATTCGCATAGCTTCCGCTCACATATCGTTCCATCCAATAAGAAAGCTCAGTCGTATTGTCACTGTCAACAAAACGAATGTCGCTAAAGTCATTCTTACAATGTCCATCACAGGAGACATTCCCACCTGAGTTCATGGTGACATTGATCTTCATCTGATAATTATTATCTGCATTGCTAATTTTCAGCACTTTATGATAATTCCAACTTGAGCTCCACCAATTAAAATATGAGACATTAGATGAATAACGATACCAAAGAGCAACACTATCAAGATTTGAAGGACCGGTAGCTGCGATTGTTTTCGGAGAATAAAGTACATTATATGGTGTGATAGTGTCTACTGAGGTTTTTATAACATCCGTGGTGAAATAAAACCATTTACTTATATTTAGTGAACCATCGTTCACATACACCTTCCAGTAATATTTATAATAAAAATTTGTAAAATCTGTGAACTGGTACGAGGTTGCGGTATTTGCAGAAACACCATGAGTCGTGTACTTATTCACCCAACTGCCACTCGCATTAGTCGCCCAGGTGACATTCAATAACCCGCTCTCGGTATCATTCGCCCATATCCTGCACGTTGTAAGCTCCTCGACTGCTGTCGTCCCGTTTGGTTTTGGGTAAATAAGTGCTATGGATGGAGGGTAGTTTGTTGTAAACGAGTATGTTTGATTTGTCCAGATTGTTCCATCTGTTACATTGACATACCAATAATACACAGTACCAGTTATTAATCCTGATACATTGCATGAAATGCTACAGTTGTTTACATTGCTACTTGAGTTGGTTCCAATATTAGGGCTTGTTGTAATGGACCAGTTCATTGAATCGTTATCGGGGTCTTGAATGGTTACATTGATTTTGCTTATCGTTGTTATAATTCCTGTTGATAGA
>Ga0315274_10003227_pt1 | contig 24301 bp, 18 predicted proteins | sample YL17G02_20_MG_FD_203700 | JGI IMG/M metagenome (GOLD analysis project Ga0315274, IMG submission 203700) | Sediment microbial communities from Yellowstone Lake, YNP, Wyoming, USA - YL17G02_20 | ecosystem: Environmental > Aquatic > Freshwater > Lake > Sediment | place: USA: Wyoming | collected...
TGAGAGAGGGGGCGTGGGAGGCAGTCTTTTTCCTTTTGCTCGTGCAAGCGGCGTTGTTTTGGGGGAAAGGCGTCGGCGCACGCTCACGCTCGCCCCAGGGGCGGCGCGCGCGCGGCCGAGGCGTACGTTCTCCCGGAAGAGCGCGTCGCCGCCGCTCGCGCAAAAATCCGCTCCGCCGCGCACCGCTTGGGGCCGGGCCGCGGGCGGCGGGGTGGGCATGGCGGCGGTGGCGGCGGCGGCGCGACGAGCGGAGGGAGGGACTGCCGACGACACGCTACACCCTCTCTCCTTCTCTCTCTCAATCAATCCCCCCGCTCCCCCCGCTCCCGCTGCGCCTGCCGCCGCGCCCTGTCCCGAGCGCGCAGCCTGGCGTCAAAATCGGCCATGACGTCGGCCTCAGCGTCGGCAGCGTCGGCCTCGACATCGACGACCGCGGTCGCCGCGTCGATGGGTGGCGGCGAGGCGTTGCCCGCCTGACGCGCAACCAGTGTGAGCGCTGTGCCGGCCATGGACGCGCCCGCGAGCGCGACGAGCCCCAGGAACGCGAGCTGCGCGGCGACCGCGACGCCAAACCCGACCGCGCCCGCCGCGCCCGCCGCGACCGCGAACAAGATGATCAGCGGTGACAAGACGGCCACTGACGCCAGGAACGTCCCCGCGACCGCGGCCAGCGGGACGAGGAGGAGGAGCGGGCCGGCGAAGAGCGTGAGCAGGCCGCCCGACGCGAGCGCGACCGCAGCCGCCGCGGCTGCGGCCGCCAGGCCCCACCTCCCACCTCCCATCGGGATGGGAGGAGGGGTGCGACGGGGCGCGTCTCGTCCGCCCCGGCGCGCGGCGGGGGCGGGCGGGCGGCGCGGGCGGCATGGGCGCGGCGCCGGCGCCAGCCTCGGCGGCGGCCGCGCGGGCCGCGCTGGCGCGGCGATGCCGCGCATGTCGGGAGGCGGGCGGCGCCGCGGCGAGAGTGAGGGTGGTCGCTAAGCGCTGTCCGCTGTCCGTTTCGCAGTCGCCGCCTTCACTCTCACCACATGAACCGTTTCAGCTCCCCGTCCTGCACGAACGGGCGCGCCAGAAAGACGTACGCGACCGCGGCGGTGCCGGCGGCGTGGAGGGCGAGGCCGAGGACAGGCCGCCGGGGAGGCCCCAGGCGCAGCGCGGCAAACGCGATGGCGGGCGTGAAGTAGCGCGGCTCGATGAGGGGGGACGGGACGACGGCGAGGAGGGTGGCGGCGGCGAGGCCGGCGGTCCACAGAGCGGGCGCGCGCGCGTCGGCGAGCGCGGTCGCGAGCCACGCCGCCGCCGCGGCCGCGGGCAGCCCCACCGCGGCCGGGCGCGCGGCGGCCGGCAGGCGCTGCAGGGCGCGCCACGCGTAGAACGTGTAGTGCCGGTTGTCGGCCAGGAGGAACGGGTGCGCGCGCGCGGTTGCCGCAGCCGCGTACGCGAGCGCGGAGAACAGGGCGGCCCGCCGGGGGCCGGCGGGCGACCTAAGCTCGGCCCGCATGGATGACACATGCGCCCGTGTCGCGTGCGCGGGCGCGAGCGCGGCGGCGGCGGCGAGCGCGGCGAGCGGCGCTTGCGCCCAGTGCGCGGCGACGGCGTGGTTGCCCTTGTCGCCCAGGGCGACGCCGCCGTTCATGGCGACGGCGACCGCAAACGCGGCGCAGGGCAGGGCGCAGGGGATGAGGGAGGCGAGAGGGCGGCCGCGCGTCGACGCGAGCGTCGTCGCGAGCGCCGCGACTTGCCCCGCGACGCCCTTGCGCCCGGTCCAGCGCGCCTCCAGCGGCACCGCGGCCGCTGCAGCGCGCAGCAAAGCATCTCCCGCGATGAACGCGACCCAGACCGCGTTGGTCTGGCGGCACAGAATCGCGGCCGTCGCGGCGAGCGCCGTCGAAACAGGCCTCCCCGCCAAACTGGCCGCCCAGCACCCCAACAAACACGCCAGCCCGGGCGCGTCCGTGTAGTAGAGCCAGGTGTAGAGGGAGTGCGTGGGGAGGAGGGCGAGGAGAGCGGCGGCTGCGGCGACGCCGGCATAACTCGCGCGCGGGTGCAGCCGCCGCCCCGCGGCCGCGGCGGCGGCAAAGACGCAGCCCGCGGCGGCCGCGTTGGCCAGGCGCAGGTGGCGCACGCCGCAAAAGTGGGGCAAAGGGCGCAGCGCGGGCCGCGCGAGCGCGAGGCCGTCGACCGCGCGCAGCGCCGCCGCGGTCGCCAGCCCCGCGCCGTACAGCCCCGGCGGCGTCGTGATTTTGGGGTCCCACGAGCCCCACTCGCCGCGGCAGTAGGCCTGCGTCTGGTCGACGTGGAAGGGTTCGTCCTAAGAGAAGGGGTGAGGGTGGTCGGTGCGGGCGTCTTTGCCGCCCTCCTCTCTTCCCTCCACGCCTCCCCCTCCCCCTCCCTTCCCCGTACCATGTACGGCTCCGGCGCCAGCATGGCAAACAGGGCGCCGACCGCCGCGGTGATGACCGCGACCATGGCGCCGTCGGCAGCGGGCGTGTCGGCGAGCGCCGGGGGGGGCTGGGCACGCGGGGGCATGGCGGGCGGGCGGGCGGCCGCGGGGTGCTGCGCGCCGCCGCGATTAGTGCAGGCGCCACGCCGGCCGGCGCCGGTGCTCACTCGCGCGAGCCCGCCCCCCCTTGAGCGCGGCCCCGGCGATCCAGCCGCCGCACGCCCGCCCCGGGCCGCCCCAGGCGCCGCCGCGATGCGGGCCATGCGCTCGCCGACTGTTGCTTTGGGCGGCTTGTCGACCTCTCACGCGCCGCGTCGGCGGCCGGGAGGACGTCGCCTCGTTGTCGGGGGTGAGTGCGCTGAAGCGGGGGATGCAGCGGGCATGCGCTGCGCGTCGCCGGCTAGGGCGGCGCGCCGGCGGCGGCCGGGGCCGGCGGTTGGGGCACGTGCGGCCTACCATGAACACGGCATCATTAAATGCGCTTGTCGACGGCGGCCGTGTGCGCAATGGCGGGCAGCGCCGGGCGCACTCCGCCGCCAACCCTTGCCCCGCCCCGCAGCCCGCCCGCCCCCGCCGGCCCGCCGCGGACCGACCCAGCGCGTTCACATGAACCCCAAACCGCTGCACGTGGCCGCCGCGGCCGCTCCAACCAGCGCGTTCGACATCCCTGCCGCCCCCATCCTCATCCCGCCCGGCCCCTGGACCCCCGTCCCCGGCGGCGGCGCCACCACGCCCGCCGGCTTTCGCGCGGCCGGCATGGCGGCCGGGTTGCGGGCGGCGGGCCCGAAAGCTGATTTGGCGCTCGTCGTCGCCGACGCGCCCGTGGCGGCCGGCGGCGTGTTCACCACCAACGTCATGTGCGCCGCCCCCGTCACCTTCTGCCGGACCGCGCTGGCCGCGTCGTCGACCGCGACTGCCGTCCTCATCAACGCGGGGCAGGCCAACGCGGCGACGGGCGCGGCGGGTGACGCCGACTGCGCCGCGTCGGCGGCGGGCCTCGCCGCCGTGCTCGGCATCCCGCCCACCCAAATCCTGCTCCTGTCCACCGGCGTCATCGGGCGCCGCATCAAGATGGAGCCGCTGCTGGCGGCGCTGCCGACCATTGTGGGGCAACTGGGGTCGACCGCGCGCGACGGCCTCAACGCCGCCGTCGCGGTCACGACCACGGACTTGGTCTCCAAATCGGCCGCGCTCGAGGTGGACCTCGGCGGCGGCCGCACGGTGCGGGTGGGCGGGTTTGCGAAAGGGTCGGGCATGATCCACCCGAACATGGCGACGATGCTCTCCCTCATCACGACCGACGCCCCCGTGGACCCCGCCTACTGGCGCACGCTCCTGTCCGCCGGCGCGGACGCGTCGTTCAACCAGATCTCGGTCGACGGCGACACGTCGACCAACGACACGGTCATCGGCCTCGCGAGCGGCGCGGCCGGCGGTGCGGCAATCACTGGCCCCGCCTCCCCCGGCGCCCCCGCCCTGGCCGCCGCGGTCACCGCCCTGCTCCAAGGCCTGGCCAAATCGGTGGCGTGGGACGGCGAGGGCGCGACGTGCCTGCTCGAGTGCCGCGCGACCGGCGCGGCCGACGCGCGCGCCGCGCGCGCCGTCGCCAAAGCCGTCATCTCCTCCTCCCTCGTCAAAGCCGCCGTCTTCGGGCACGACCCCAACTGGGGGCGCATCGCGTGCGCGGCGGGGTACGCGGGGGTGGACTTTGACGCCAACGACCTGGCCATCGACCTGGGCCCCGTGCCCCTCATGAAGGCGGGCCAGCCCCTGGACTTTGACGCGGGCGTGGCGAGCGCGTACCTCAAAGCGCGGTGCGCGGAGCACGGCACGGTGGAGGTGGCCGTGTCGCTCGGGTCCGGCCCCGGGGAGGGCGTCGCGTGGGGGTGCGACCTCTCGTACGACTACGTCAAGATCAACGCGGAGTACACGACGTGAGGCGCGGCCCGGAGGGTGGGGGGGGGCGGGGGGGGAGGCGTGCAAGGGCTCCTGAGCCGTCTGCCCTTCTCACACGCGCCCCTCCCCCCCCCCCTCCCGCCCCCCCCGCCCCGGCCCTCAAAACCGGCGCCCCACCTGGGCGTCGGCCGCGTCCGCCACGAGCGGCAGGCGCACCGACTTGCCGGCGAGCGACGCGCCGACGCCCGCGAGGAAGCAGGCGAGGACGAAGAGGAAGGCGGTGTTGGACAGGGTGACGTAGGCTTGGAACAAAGGGCCGGCGGTCGGCGGGCGGACGACGGATTCGATGAGGCCGGGCAGGATCAACAGAATGTCGAGCAACACGGCCTGCGCCGCGGCGAACCGGACAAAGGGGGACTGGTTGACGTTGTTGACGAGGCCGATGTAGATGGCGAAGAAGACGACGAGGGAGGAGAACGGGACGGAGAAGTAGAGCTGCGGTGAGGAAAGGGACGGGGGTCGCGCGCCGCGCGCCGAGCCTCGCCGCCGCCGCCCCGACGCTCGCGCCCTCTCCCGCACATACCTTGGCCACCGGCGCGAGCGGGGTCAGCACCGCGGCGCGCAGCGCGGGGAACTGGGGGCGTGGGGGCGGCAGCGGTGGGACAGAGCGCGCGCGCAGGCGAAGGAAAAACCGCGCTTCCCCACCCACGCCGCTCCCTCCCCCCTACCTGCAGGAACAAGAATTTACCGTAGCGCACAGAGTCGAGCAGGGGTACGACAAACGGGGCCGCGGCGAGCGCGCGGTCGAGAATCGGCGCGTCGTCGCCGGCGGCGCGGACCGCGACGGGGGACGGGGCGGGCGCCGCCGGCCGGCGCGCGCCGGCCAGGCGCGGCGCCGACCGCTGGGGCGCGGGGAGCGCCCGAGGGGCGCCGGCGCGGGCGGACGGCGCCATCTGCGCCTGCCGCGCCGAGGCGCGGGCCGCGCCCCGGCCGACGGGCGCGGCGGCGGTGGTGGTGGAGCGAATGGCGAGCATCGCCTGGCGCGTGGAAAAGGGGCGGCGGAGGGGCGTCGGGGAGGAGTGGGCGTGAGGGTGGGTGTCTCGCTCTGGGCGTGCGCGCTGTCGCCGCCGCCCCGCGCACCGCCCTGGTGACGGCAGGGACAGGCCAGGCGTGTTTCACGGCGCGCCACCCCCCGTCAAAAGCCGGGCGGCCGGTCCTCGCCCCCTCCGGCCGCCGCGGCGCGCGGCGCGGGCCGCGCGTGCGCGAACCCGGGCGGCGCGTCCGGGTCGGCCGGCGACGCGACGGCGGGCGCGGCAGGCCTTTTCTTGGTCTTCTTGACCGGCGGCGGCGGCGGCGGCTGCGCGGCGGGCGGGCGAGGGGCCAGCGGCGGCGGCCGCTTGGCCACGGCCGCCGGCGCGGCCTTGGCGGGCGCCGCGGGCTCCGGCGAGGCCTCTGCGGGCGCCACGGGAGCGCGCAGCGGCGGCGGCGGCGGCGGCGGCGGCCGCTGGGGCGCGTGCGCGGCCGTTGCTGGCGGCCCCGCTTTCCGCGCGTCCCGCACCGCGCCGCGCGCCGCCGCGTCCTCCGCGTCCAGCGTGCGCCACCGCGCCTTGGCAAACCCCTTGGCCGCGGCCCCCGTCGCGCGCAGCACGACCGGCCGCTTGAGAGCTGCGGGCGCGAGCCCCGGCGCCCGCGCCCCCCCCGGCGTTCCAAACAGCGCCCGAAACGCGGCCTCGGCGTCGGCCTCGGTGGCGAGCCGGGCGAGCGCGTCGGCGCCCGCCGCGGCGGCGGCCGCCGCGCGCGACGACACGCGTTCGTCCAGGGAGCGCGCCGTGTTGTCGCCCGCGTCAAACGGGTCTTCCACGCCCGCCCACTGCACGTGGCGGCCCAGGGCGTCGAAGCGGCCCGCGCGAAAGCCGCCCGCCCAGGGCGACACGCGCACGCGCGCGCGCGCGCCGGGGTCGCCGCGCCACGCGCCCAGCATGGCGGCCAGGCAGGCGAGCAGGGTGCCGATTTGGGTGGTGAGGCAGGCCGAGTCGTCCGGGTGGGGCGGGGTGGCGGCGGCGTGCGCGGCCGCGCGCGCGCGCGCCACCTCGAGCAGCCGCCCCTCCTCGTCCGCGCCCGGCACCCGCCCGCCCGCCATGGGGCGCCCGTGCACCTCGTGCGGGGCCGCGTCCAGCAGGGCGCACAGGGGGGGGAGGGCCGACCCGGCTTGGAGGTGGTGCGCGGCGAGCAGGGAGATGGAGAACGAGTTGAACCCCCCCATCGACGCGTCCCCGACGCCCGCCTCCTTGGCCCACGCCTTGGCCAGGCGGGCCAGCGGGGCGTAGGTGGGGTGGGCGGCCGCGAGCGCCGCCAGCGCGCCCGACTTGAGCGCGCCGCCGCGCGCGCCGCACGACACGTCGCACTCGACGGCGGCACCGCCCCCCGCGCCGGCCAGCCGCAGCTTGACGATGGGCACGCGCGCGTGCAGGATGAACTGGGGGCGGCCGGCGAGGGCGCGGCGGCGGGCCAGCTCGGCGGCGAGCGCGCGGAGGAGGTCGCCGCGCGCGCGCTTGCCGGGCAGGGGGGTGCCGGGCGGCGTGTCGAGGGCGAGGTCCAGGTCCCCGCCCGGCGAGTGCAGGCCGGCGACGTAGGAGCCGTAGGGGACGACGACGAGGGCGACGGGCGGGCGGCCGGGGCCGGTGGCGAGGCCGGAGCGGACCGCCGCGGCGACCGTCGCCAGCGCGGCGTCCAGGCGCGCCGTCGCCGCCGGCGTCGGCGTGAGCGACGCCACGCGGTCCGCCAACAGAGCCGCCATGCGCTCCTGCCCGGCGTCGGCCCAGCGGCGGCGCGCGCGAAAGGTGGCCGCCGCGGCGCTGTGCGCGGCCGCGAATCGGGCCACCGCCACGTCGCCGCCGCCGCAATCCGCCCCACCCTCATCATCGTCTTTCACAGAGATGCCGAGCTCGGCCAGCATGCCGAGCTCGTCGCCCCAGGAGCCGAGCGAGGAGCGCGGCGAGCCCGCGATGGCGGGCGCCGCAGACGGCGGCGCGCCGCCCCACTCGTCGCCCCATATGGCGGCGAGCTCGGGGGGGGCGGCGACGCCGGGGGAGAGGTCCATGGCCGGCGGGCGCCGGGCCGCGGCGGGGGAGAGTGGGGCGCGTCGACCGCAAGCCAGCGAGAGGGGGGCACACTCTCTCCCTTGCAACACGCACGCCACCACACCTCTCCCTCTCTCACTCTCACGCGTGGCGCGCCTTGACCGCTTTGGCGGGGTGCCACGCCAGGTGGTCGGCCCGGTAGCGGGCGACGGCGGCGGCGACGCCGCCCGCGGCGGCGGCCGCGGTCGGGAAGGCGGCGAGGATGTCCAGGTCCGGGGACGCCACCACCAGAGCGGGCGTGCCGGGCGCTACCGCGCCCCTCGAGGTCTGAGCGGCCTTCGCGAGCGCGGCGGCGAGCGCGGGCGCCTTCGCGACCGCGCGCGCGCGGTCCTCGGTTTTGGGGCCCGCCCCAGCCGCCACGCGCGCCGCCAGGTCGGCTGGCGCCGCGTCCCCGTCGCAGCACACGAGGAGCGCCTTCGTGAACGACATCCCTGTCGCCGCGTCGGCGGCGGCCGTCGCGTCGCGCAGCGCCGCCAGCGCGCCCCGGCACGCGGCCGCGTCCCGGCAGTCGGCCACGGCAAACAGGGTGAAATCGCCGGCCAGGGTGGCGGGGGTGACGGCGCGGCCGAGGTCGTCGGTGCCCGTAAAGTGCGGGACTCGGGCGAGGGCGGGGCGGGCCGCGCCGCCGTGGCCGCCACTCCCACCACCGCCACCGTCGTCGGGCGGGCGCTCCACGCGTTGAAACCAGTAGACGAGGGCGCCGCCGCCGACCGCGGCAGCACCCAGGCGGGCCACGCGCGCGGCGCGGCGCGGTCGCCGGGCTGGGCCGTGCCAAAGGCCCGCCGGGGCGCGCCGGCGCGCGTGGACGACGCCAGGCGTAGAGCGGCTCGGCGCAGCATGGTTAATGGGGCGGGTTTGGGGTGCGGTGTCGGCGGTGCGGAAGAGTGGGGCGAAGAGAGATGCGGGCGCCGAGTCGGCCCATCCCCACACCCCCAAACGCCCGCGCCGCGGGCAGCCGCCGCCCCTGCCGATCCCGCTCGATCACCATCATGGCGACGGTGCAGGTGCGGCCATCGCGAGGGCGCGGCGGGGGCGCCGCGCGAAGGCGGGCGGCCATCGCGCGCCCGCCCCCACCACCCTCCCCTCTCCTCTCAGCCCCCCACCGGCTTTGGCCCCGCCGCCACCCCGGACGCGTGCACCCTGGACGAGCCGGTGACCGCCACCATCGCGCGCGACGCGCGGCGCATCGCGTCCAACCTGCTCCTCGTCGCGCTGCCCGCCGGCCGCGACCGGGGCTCCCAGGCGGCCGCGCTCAAGAATTGGGACCTGTGGGGGCCCATGGCGTTTACGCTGGCCCTCGCGCTCGCGCTTTCCGCCGGGGCGCCGTCGGCCGGCGCGGTCTTTTCCCTGGTCTTCGGCCTCTGCGCCGGCGGCGCCGTCGTGCTGACGGCCAACGTCGTCCTCCTGGGCGGCAACATCGGCTTCTTCCAATCCCTCTGCCTCCTGGGGTACTGCCTCTTCCCCCTCGACGTCGGCGCCGTGGTCGCCGCTTTCGTCCCGCTCCTCCCCGTCAAGTGGGCCGCCGTCGGCGTCGGCTTTGCGTGGGCGTGCTGGGCCGCGGTCCCGTTTGTCGGCGGCTCGGTGCCGCCCGCGCGGCGCGCGCTCGCCGTCTACCCCCTCGTCTTGCTCTACGCGACCATGGCCTGGCTGGCGTTGGTCAAAGGATGATGATGGGGGTGCGCGGTGTTTGCTGGGTGATTTCGGGCGCGATGTGGCAGCGGGGAGGACCCGCCCGTCCCTCGCGCCTCTCCCCGCGCCCTCTCTCTCTCTGTGGATGGACGGCCTCGTCCGCGCCATGTCCGACGGCGCGTCCTCCGCCGCCGCCGCGGTGACCGCGGCGGCGGCGGCGGCGGCGGCCGCGGTCGCCGCGGCGGCGCATGCCGCAGCGCCGCGGTCGCCGCTCGCCAAGGCGCACGCGAGCGACGCCGACTTGGCGGCGCTGGAGCGGCGACCGAGCTCGTCGTCCGGGGAAGGTGTGTGTGGTGGGCCCGGAGGGAGGCGGCGGCCAACCGCCGACCCCGCCCGGCCGGCCGACCTCCCTCCGCCTCCACAGCCTGGCACGTCCGCGCCCTGACCCTCGCCCGCACACACTCGGCCGCCCTCGACGCTGTGGCGGCCATGCGGTTTGCGTACGTGGACGGCGAGGCGCGCGGCCCGGCCGGCGAGCGCGTCGTCGTCGTCGTGCCGGCGCACCTCCGCGCGGCGGCCGTCACCCGCCGCGAGCTCCTCCTGCACGCGGCCGCGACCTACGATTCTTTGGGCACCTCCCGCTACATCGTAGCCTTGCTGTGCGATGGCGCGGACGCGGGCGTCTTCGGCTTCGACCCGTCTGTGTTTGCCGAGCTGCACGCCGCGCTCCCGCCCGACCACCGGGGCAGGCTGGCCGCCTTTTACGCGGTAGCCCCCACCCTGGGCGTGCGCGCGTGGCTGCTGGGGGCGCGGCTGGGGGAGCCGGGGGTGTATGGCCGGGTGGAGGTCGCCGCGTCCCTGGCCGACCTCGCGCGGCGCCTCGCGCCGGGCCCCCCGCCCGCGCCGCCCGCGCACGTGGCGGACGCGGATGCAGCGAGGGTGCACGCGGCGGCGGTCAAGGGGCGGCTGGCGTGACTGGGTGTGTGTTGGCGTCTGCAGGCGCGTCACCCCCTCCCCCGCTCCCCCCTATTCCTCTCCTCACCGCCCCGCCCGCGCCGCCGCCCGCCGCTCCGCCAGCTCCCGCAGCGCGTGCACCGACTCGGCGGCCGAGTAGCGGGCGGAGGGGGGGGAAGCGGGAGGGGAGAGGGCGAGAGCGCCGACGCCCACCACTTCCACCCCGTCGAGAACCGCGCGCAGCTCGTACTCGAGCCGCTCGTACTTGGCCACGCCCGGCGACGCGGGCGCGGCGGGCCCCCGGGTGGAGGCGGCGGCGACCGCGCCGCGGCGCTTTGCCACAAACGTCGGCGCAAACGTGCACTCGGCGAGCGCCGCTTCATCCGCCGCCGCCCGCGCAGCCTCCAGCCGAGCCGCGGTAGACCGCGCATCCGCCTCCATGGCCGCCACCGGGTCGCCGCCCGCGGGCCGCCGCCCCGCGGCGGCCGCGAGCGCGGCCGACTCTGGCAGGATCGCCGGCGCAAAGGTGCAGCCGTCGCCGCCCGCGCGGCTGTGGCGGGACGAGGGTTGGAGGTAGGACCGGGGGCCGGAGCCGCGCACGGCGGCGTCCATGAGGGCGGCGAAGGCGGCGACGGTGAGCGGGGCGGTGGCGCGCGCGGCGGCCGCCGCCGCGGCCGCCGCCCGCACGTCGGCCGCGACTTCCGGGTCCATGGACGCTATCAGGCCGTCGTCCGCGACCGCGGCCGCCAGGTCGAGCGGGGGCGGGTCCTGAGAGGGGGCGGCGGCGCGGCCGCCGCCTCCTTCCCGGGGGCTCGCGCCCGACGACCCGCGGCCGCTGGCCGGCGCCCCCCCCGACGCCAGATACTTGTGAATGGCGCGAAACCTGCGCGCGCGCAGGCGGTCCATGAGGTCGGCGGATTTGGGGGTCGCGCGCGCGGTCGCCGCGGCGGCGGCGGCAGCCGCCGCCGCCGCTTCAGCCGCCTCCTTGCGCGCGGCCGCGTCCTGCCCCTTGCGGTACAGGTAGTCGCCTACCGGCAGCTTGGCCTCGTTGCGCGCGTACGCGGGCGGGCGGCCGACGGCGGGGGCAAAGAGCGGGCGGCCCGTCGTGTCGTCGGTCGGCGCGGCGGCCGCGGCGGCCGCCGCCTCGTCCCGCTTGGCCTTGTCGCGCGCCGCGCGCGCGGCGAGGCGGTCGGCGACGGCCGACGGGGAGACCGGGGTCGACCCCGCGACCGAGGCCGCCCTCGACCCCGCCGCCCTGCGCCCGACCGCGGTCGCCGCCGCGGTCGCGGCCTCGTCCAGCCGCTGCCGCCGCCGTTCCGCGTCGTGGTAAAGCGCGTCGTGCGTCGACACCTTGTGCCGAGCCTGCACGTCGGCGCGGGCGCGCATGAGGCGGCGCGAGGCGGCCGAGACAGCGGGCGCGAACGTGCACTCGGCGGCCGCGGCCGCGTCGGCGTCGGCCTTGAGGGCTTCCAGGCGGGCCGCCGTCGCCGGCTTGTGCCTTGCAGGCGTCGCTAACCGGGTCCAGACCGGGGCCGACCCCCGGGGCAGCGCGCGCGCCGCGCGCGAGATCGACGGCGTCCACGTCGCGCCGTCGAGCTCCGCCGCCGCCGCCGCCGCCGCCCCTTCCCGCGCCCGCCGCTCCTTGGCCTGGCGTGCGATAATGCCTTCGGCGTAGAGGCGGTGGGCGTAGTCGTTAAACGGCCCCGCGCCGCGCGCGGCGGCGAGTTGCGCCGAGACCCACGTCGGCCGCGCGCGGCCGGCTTCCCGCTCCGCGTCCGCTTCCGCAGCGACCTCGGCCCGCTTGGCGTCCAGTTTGTCGGCCAGGGCGCGCGCGTGCGAGTGCAGGCGGTCGCCGGCGGGGGGGGCGGCAGAGGAGAAGGGGAGGGGGTGGGGGGGCGAGCCAGCACCACGCGCGCGCCCCGGGTTCGCCCGGGGTGACACTTCCACGGGGCCGTGCCCACCGGCGGCCAGCTCGCGGTGCTGGGCCGCGGTGAGCAGGCCGGTCGAGGGGGGGGTGGCGAGGAGGCGCGCGGGGGTGAAAGGCGGCGTAGCGGCGGGAGGCGCCGCGGGGGCCTCCTCCTCGGCGGCGTCGACGGCGTCAGCCACGGCGTCGGCCTCGCGCGCGAGCGCGTCGCTGTCGGCGGGCGCGGCGGCCGGCGGCGGCGCGGCGGCCGCCGCGCGCGGCCACCGCGGCGGCGACGGCAGCCGCGCGCGCGCCGCGGGCGGCACGAGCGGCCGTGCCACACTCCCACCACCCCTCCCGGCACGCGCCGCGCCCAGGTTGGACGCCAGGTGCGCCGCGAGCGCGGCCCGCACGCTCGCGGGCAACCCTCTCTCTGCGCAAAACGACGCCGCCGCGGCCGCCAGGTCGTCGCCGTCAGTCACAGTGATGGATTCCACGCGGCCGCCGCCGACGTCGACCGTGGTGAGCAGGACGAGAGGAGGGGTGGAGGAGAAAGGGGGTGCGGATGTCTCCGCGGGTGCCGGCGGCCCGCGCTCCGCGTCGCCGGCGTCGGCGGTCACCGCCGGCGACGGCTCGGGCGCGCCTCCGGCGTCGGCCGGCACCCCTGTCGCGCCGCGGCGCGAGCGCCGGCGAAAGTCCAGGCTGGGCCACCCGCTGCCCGCGCGCGGCATGGCTATGGGGTAGAGGTGGGCGGTAAGCGTGGGAAAATGGGGCGAGGAGGGCGGCGGGGCCTCTGCGCGCCGCGCGCCATTCCGCGCGCGACGCGGCGCGCGCGTGGGGCGCGGCCCGCCCGCCGCAGCGCGCAACTCGCGCCGCGCCAGGCGACTGTCTCGAAGACGGTCGCTTCAAGGGCGGTGGTGGGGCGGGCAGAGGGCGGGGCGGGGGCGCACGGGGGCGAATGCCATTCGCGCCCGCATGCGGGTCGCACAGGCGCGCCGCTGGTCGGGGCAAGCACTCCGGCCGACGCGCGCACGCACCTGCAGCGACGGGCGAGCGGGAGAAAAAGGAGAGAGGGCGCGGGTGTGGCTCGACGCCGCGTCTCGACACGCCTCGCTCTCTTCTCTCGCTGCAGCCCCTCCTCACACGCCGGCCCTCCCACCGCAATGTCACTTCACTTGGCCCCGCTGTTGACCGACGGCCCGCACCGCTCCCGCATGACGCCCAGCAGAGTCTTGGGGTCGAACAGGACCGGAAAAAAGTGGATCTGGCCCTCTGGCTTGGTCTGCGTCTCCTTGAAATAGACGAGGACCGGGAAAGAGGGCGAGGGAAAGAACTCCCAATTGACAAAGGACGCGTACGGCCACGCGTTGGCGCCGCCGACAAACCGGTTCTCCGTGTCGCCGTCGGCCGCGGTCGTCACAGTCAAACCGTCCGCCCCAAACACAAACTTGACCGCGCCGGCGCGGGTGGCCAGGAAGGCGGGGAGCAGGGAGGCCAGGAGGAAGCCGGGGAGCTGCGACGCCGGCGCTGCGCCGCCGACGAGCACTTGGGCCGCCGCCGTCGCCGCGTTGGCGGCGAGCCAGATGGCGGGGATGCGGTAGTCCGGTGGGGGGACGACGGTTGGGCGCTTGGTGGGGGCGGCTTTTTTGGCGCCGAACGGCGACTGACGGAGGAACGGGGGTTGAGGGCCGTGGCGCCACATTGGGCCCCGCCCCTCCTCCCATCACGCTCCACTATCTCTCATCCATCTCACCCAGGCCGCCTGCGCGGCGGGCGGCGCGCGCCGCGATCGCGGCGCTGCCCGCGGCGCCGGCGCGCGCGCGGGCGCGCGGCCGGGCGTGGCGGTGGCTCGGGAGCGGGCGGCCTGCATCGGGAGGGGGGCGGCCGGGGCGGGGGGGGCGGCGGGCGCGCGGGGAGAGAGTGCTCACGGCACGCAGCGGCGCGCAGCGGCGTGGCCGCGCGGCGAGCTCGACCGGTCGCCGGCTGCATGACGCGCTGGCGGGCGAGGCGACCCGGGGACACACATAAAGCGGCACCAACCCCCCTCCTCTCTTCAAACAAACCTTGCCTGTGCGGCCGCGCCACGCGGTGCTCTGTCGCGGCCTACACGCCTCCCGCCCTCCTCCCCAACTCCCCGACCACCCCCAGCGGCGCCCGCACCCCCGCCGCGGGCGCGGCAAACGAGAGCCAGGCTGCGAAGCGCCGTTCCGCGCCCCCCCCTCTCCCAACCACCTCGCCCGCGAGCGCGCCGCCCGCGCACGGGTGCAGCGCGCCCCAACAGCCGGCGAGACCGTGCGGGTGGGCGGTCGGGGCGAGAGGCGGCGGCGGGACGGGGGCGCCGGCCGCCGCGGCGAGCGCGGGGAGCGCCGCGTCGGCCGCCGTGAGCGGGAGCGGGTCGCCGGTTGGGGAGGTGGCTGCCACCAGGAGCGCGGGCGCCGCGTGGCATGGCGCGTAGGTGACGTGAATCAAGAGCCGAGGAGGGCGAGGGGCTGCAGGCGGCCGCAGCGCGGCGGCGTCGACCGCGGCGACCGCCGCGTCGACCGCGACGCCGCCTCCATCGTCGCTCTCGACATCGATCCGATCCAGGGGCAGCCCTGGCGGGCCGTCGGCCGCGTCTCCGGGCACCGCCTCGAGAAACACGGAGCCGAGTGTCGCCGCGCCGAGCGTCGCGGGCGAGCGAGCTACCCGCCAGCGGCACCCGCCAGGGGCCACAGCGGCCGCCCACGCGGCGGCTACCGCCGGCGCGGCGGCCGCAAACTCGGCCGGCGTCAGCATGCCGCCGGCCGAGCTGTGGAGCGGCCGCAGTCTTCGCACGCGCCGTGCGGCGCCGGCGCTGACCGCCCCCGCTCGACCTCCCCGTGGCGCCCGCGCGACATGGCGCGTCACCCGGCCTGCGTCCGCCGCTGCGCCGCTGCGGCCGCGGTGCTCGCCATCGCCGCGGCGCTCGCCGCGCCGCGCTCCGCGGCCGCCGCGCCCGTCTGGCCCCTCCCGCTCAACGAGGTGGGTGGTGCGGCGTGTTGCGTGGGGGTGGCAGGGGGGGGCGAGGTCGGGAGTCGACCCTCCACCCCCAACCCCAATGTTCAGACCTTTTCTGGCCGCGCCCTGGAGCTCGACGCGCGCCGCTTCCGTTTCGCCTCCATCGGCGCCGCGTCCGACGTGCTGGCCGCCGCGTTTGAGCGGTACGACGATGTGATCTTCCGCACGCCGGCCTACGCGCCGGTGAGCGGCGTGGCGGCGGCCGACGCGGCGAGCCTCGCCTCCTCCCCTCCCCTGACCCGCCACGCGTCCACCATCACCTCCCTGCGCGTGTACGTCGCCCAACCCGACCAATCGCTCAACGTGCACACGGACGAGAGTTATGCCATGTCGCTCGCCGCGCCGACCGCGACGGTGCAGGCGACGACCGTGTTTGGCGCCCTGCGCGCGCTGGAGACGTTTGCGCAACTCGTCGACCGGGTGGACAAGCCCATGGTGCCGGGGGAGTGGGGGTCGGAGGAGGAGTGGAGCGCGGACGAGGAGGCGTGGGGCGCCGACGCCAACGCCGACGCCGACGCCGACGCCTCCACCCCTCCCCTGGCCCACCACCACCGCCGCCACCGCCACCGGCGCAAGCACCTGCATGGCGCCCGCTTCTTGGCGCCCGCCGGGTCGGTCTGGGACGAGGCCGCGTTCCCGCACCGCGGCACGCTCGTCGACAGCGCGCGCCACTTCCTCCCCGTCGCCGTCCTCGTCACCCACCTAGACGCCATGGCCGCCTCCAAGATGAACGTGCTGCACTGGCACCTGACGGACGACGAATCGTTCGCGGTGGATTTGCCGGGCGTGCCCGAACTGGCCGCGCGCGGCGGCGCGGGCGGCGGCGCGGCCGTGTATTCAGCCGCCGACGTCGCGGCCGTCGTCGCCGCCGCGCGCGAGCGCGGCATTCGCGTCATCCCGGAGATCGACGCACCGAGCCATGCCGCTTCGTGGGGCGGGGCGTACCCGGGAGCGTTGGCGGAATGCTTCGACTCGCGCGGTTCCCCGCGCCCCGGCCCCGCGCCGCTCGACCCTTCCGCGCCCGGTACCACGGCCCTGCTCTGGCGCGTGCTGCGGGGCGCGGCGCAACTGTTTCCGGAGTCGAAGATTCACGCGGGCGGCGACGAGGTCGATTTGGCGTGCTGGGCGTCCAACCCCGCCATCGTCGCGTGGGCAACCGCGGCCGGCCACAAAGACATGCGCGCCGCGTTTGCGGCGTTTGCGGGGCGCGCAGTCGCCTACGTCAACGATCTCGGGCGCGACGCGATTGTCTGGCAAGAATCGTTCGAGGCGGGGGCTACGCTGCCGCCTCGGACCGAGGTCGAGGTCTGGCGCTGGTGGTCTGGCGCCGGGCGGGCGGCCCAGGGCGAGCCCGGCGGCCCGGGGCGGGCGCGGCGGGGGGCGCGGCGCGGGTCGCCCGACGACCCGCCCGACCCCGCGGCCTGGCAAGCCACCCTGCGCGACGTCACGGCGGCGGGGCACAGGGCCATCCTGGCGGCGCCCTGGTATTTGAACCTGGGCGAGCGCGGCGCGGCCGACTGGAAATCGTTCTACGCGGTCGACCCTCGCGCCGGCCTCCCGCCCTCCACCCACCCCTCGCTCGTCATCGGGGGCGAAGCGTGCGTGTGGGGCGAGCGCGTGGGCGCGGCCAACCTGGCGGCGACCGCGTGGCCGCGCGCGGCGGCGGTCGGCGAGAGGCTTTGGTCGGCGGGCGCGCCGGTGGCGGCGGACGCCGACGTGGAAGCGCGGCTGGCCGTGCACGCGTGCCGCCTGCGGGCGCGGGGGGTGGGCGCGGCGCCGGTGGCGGCGGGGTGGTGCCCCGCGGACGGGGTGGGCGGCGGCGGGGGAGGAGGGGCCGCCGCCGCCTAGCGCGTGCCCTTGTCGCGTTTTCCCGTTGTTTGTCACACGCCGCGCCGCGTCACGCCCAGCCAAACGCGGCGAGCGCGTCGCAGATGGCGCCCGCCGCGCGCCGCCCCGACTTGTGCACCCTCTCCCCCCCGTGCGCCTCCACCCACCCCCGCAACTCGGCGTGCGCGTTGGACACCATGGCCCCCCGCACGCCCGGCACGGCAAAGAGGTCGACGTCGTTGCCCGAGTCGCCCGCGACGAGGACGCCGGCGGTGGGCGCGCCGGGCCCCTCCGCCAACCGCTCGAGCAGGAAGGCCAGCCCCGCGCCCTTGCCCGCGCCGGCGGGCAGGATGTCGACGTCGACGCCGCCCGAGTGGATGACCGTGGCGCGGAACGGGAGGGACGCCAGGGCGGCGTCGAGCGCCGCGAGCGCGGCGGGCGCCGCGTCGCGGCCGCCGGCCAGCGTGAACGACGCCTTGTGCGGGCGCTGCTCGGAGGCGGGCTGCAGGGCCAGCGCGGGGACGGTGGCGGCCGCGGCAGCGACCGCGCCCCGGTCCCACCCGCCGGCGTCCAACGCTGCGCCCCACGCCGCGTCCGCGGCCGGGGCCGCGGTCGCCGACTCGTAATAGATCTCCGTGCCCACGGAGCAGATGAGGACGTCCGGGACGGCGAGGGCGGGCACCTCGGCGCGGAGTTGCTCGTACAGCGCGTGCGAGCGCCCGGTCGAAAAGACGAGGAGCGAGTTCCCGCGGCACGTGGCGTCCCACAGCGCGTTGAACTCGCGCAGGGCGGCGTGGGAGGGGTCGTCGTGGTCGACCTGGGGAGGAGGAGAGGGAGGGGGTTGGCCCGGGGCCCGCGCGCTCGCGTCGCTTCATCCATCCGTCCTCCCTTGAATAGGCCCTCCTCGCACCATGGTCCAATCCAGGTCTGACGCCAGGACGATGCGAGGTCGGGTCGCGAGCGCGGCCGGGGTCGCGAGCGCGGCCGCCATCGGGACGCGGAGGCGGGGCGGCCCGAGTCGGCGGCCGGCCAGGGGGCGCCCTCGGAGCGCCAGGGTGCGACGCGGCGTGTCGGATGGGGGCGAGCGAGGCGGGCAGAGTGACGCCGGCGACCGCGCGTCACACCCGAGCGATCCGCGCGCGCCTCTGGCCCCGCCCCAACATGCCAGCCCCCCTGGGCGGCGCCTCCTGGGGTGTCGTCGCCTACCGGGAGCTGCTCGCCCGCACGCGCGCACAGCGCGCCGCGGCGGCGACCGCTGCTGACGAGCCCGCTGTGGCGCGCGCCGCCCTGGACCTCGCCCGCTCGCGGGCGGCCGCCTATGTGGCCGCCAAGCGCGCCGCCCTGGGCGCGAGCGCGCCCGACCCGCGCGACGCGCTCGCGCGCGTTGCCGGCCGCGCCCGCGCAGCGCGCGCGCGCCTCGCTGCCGCGCGCGACGCGCGCGTCGCGTCCCTGCGCGCGGTGGCCGCGGATCTGGCCAGCAGCGCGGGCGCGGCGGCCGCCGTGGCGACTGCGGCGCGCGGGCGCCTGCGCATGGCGGCGCGCGCGGGCGCGGCCGAGCGCGAGGCCGCGATGCTGGGGGGGGATGGGCTGCTGCGGGTGAGTGAGGGGCGGGGAGGGTGGGGATTCGGGGGCCGCGCCGCGGCCGCGCGCCGCCGCCGGCGCCACCTCACCCCCTCGTTCCCTCAGCACCTCGTCGTGCGCTCCCTGGGCTCCGCCTCGCACGCCTTCATGCACCGCGCGGTGACGACGCGCATCGAGGGCGGGGACGCGCTCGCGGCGGCGGCCCTGTCGCGCGCGCCGCGCGTCCCGCTTTTGACCGTCTCAAACCACGAGACCGCCCTGGACGACCCCCTCGTCGTCTCGGCGCTGCTCCCGGCGCACGCCTTCGCCACCCCGTCCTCGCTGCGGTGGACGCTGTGCGCGACGGACCGCTGCTTCAAGAACGCGCTCATGTCGGCCTTTTTCCGAGCGGGCAAAGTGCTCCCCGTCGACCGCGGCGCCGGCCTGGCCCAGCCCGGCATGGCGGCCGCGGAAGGGCGGCTGGCGGCGGGGGAGTGGGTGCACATCTTCCCGGAAGGCACGCGCTCGCGTGACGGCGCGCTCCGCCCCGCGCGCAAGGGCGTCGGCCGGCTCGCCGTCGCGGCGGCGCGGGCGACGGGGGAGGACCCGGTGCTGCTCCCGTTTGCGCACTCGGGGTTGAACGGGGCGTTGAGAGGCGGCACCGTCGGCGTCGCGGTCGGCGACCCGGTCCCCGTCCGCGCGCTCATGGACGCCCACGCCGCCGCCGGCTCGCCCGGCGGCGATGACGCGCTCTACATGGCGGTCACGGCCGCGGTCGGGCGCGCGCTCGCGGGGTGCAAGGCGCGCGCCGACGCGCTGGCCGGCGTCGCGGCCGCGCGCGCCCCCCCGCTCGCCCGTTTCGCCACCGACGCCGACTCGCTCATCCCCGCCCGGGACGAGCTCGACCCCCTGCTGGCGGACGAGGTGGCGCGGCTGGCGCCCCGGTGGGCGTGCGCCGCTCCGGCGCTCGCGGGCGCGGCGCTGCGCGCGCGCGCGCCGCCGCGCGGGGCGGCCGCGTCGGCGCTCAAGGCTGGCCTGGACCCGGTGTCGTCCGCGTTGCGCGGCGACGCTCCCGGCGGCGGCGCCTTGGACGCGCTGTCAGAGTGGGCGCGCGGCCGCCGCGCCGCGGCGGCGACCGCGCTCGCGCCGCCCCGCCTCGCGCTCGCGCTCGCGTGAGAGAGAGAGAGAGAGAGCGTCGCATTGCTTTCGTTGCCCCTGATTTGTGTTGCGCCGCCGTTGCAAGCGCGCCGGCGCCCGCGTCAATGCTCTCCGAGCCGGAAAAGAAAAGAGCGCCAACCCCTCCCTCTTTACCCCCCGCTCCCTGGCGCCACCAGCGTGACCCTCGACGGCCGCGCCCCGTCAAAGTCGGCCACCATGTAGTCGAACGCCCACGCCTTTGCCCCCGCGCGCCGCAGCTCGGCCGTCACGCGCGCCGCGCCGCGCGGGCCGCGCGCCCAAAACTGGACGGTGACGTGCTCCACGCCCGCGTCGTCGACCCGGGTCGAGTGGGGAATGCGCTGGCGGGCCGCGCGGCCGCGCGCCTCTTGGCCATACCCGGTGATCGGGTCGCCGAGGCGGACGCTCACTCGCGGGTCGGACCGCGCGCGCGCGAGGGCGGCGTCGAACGCCGCGTATTCCACGGGGGTGAACAGCAGCTCGTTGGCGGCCGTGAACAGGACGTAGCCTGGCGGGGGGGAGGGGCGGGCCCCGGGGAGGGTCGGGCGCGCGCCGGGCGGGCCGCGCCGGGCGGGCCGCGCCGCCGACGCGCCTCCACCTCTCCACCCCCTCTCTCCCTCACCCGCCAGGCCGATGCCCGCCAGGATGACGGCCGCGTAGCTCGTCCCTTCGACGACGCCGACGGGTTTGGGGGGGATGACGTCCGTGATGGAGTCCCCTCCTTCCCGCCGCGCCGTCGCCAGCGCGCCCGCCCGGCCCGGGCGAGGGCGGCGCCCGGGCGGCGGCTGGGGTGGCGGGGCGGCGGCCGGCGCGCGCGGCGCGGAGCGCGTGGTCAGGGGCGCGCGCGCGAACGCGGTCCAGGCCGGCGCGAACGGCTGATGAGCGCGGTTTGAAGAGGGGGGAGAGCGTCGGGAAAGGGCGGGCCGCGACCGCGGCCGGCGTCCGCGCGGCCCGGTCGCCGCCCCATGCTCGCCGCCGCCGCCTCCACCTGCTCCACCTCCCGTCCCACACGCGCCACACCTGCGCCAGCGCCAGCGCGCGAGGCTGGGAGCCGACCCCGCCCAGGCACGGCGCGACGGCGGCACGCAGCGCGGGCGCCGCGCGCAGCGCGGCGCGCGCGGCGACCGCGAGGGCCATGGAAAAAGGGAAAAGGGGCGGGCCCCGCCGGGCGGGAATCGGGGGGCTGGAGAGTGGGGGGCGTGCGCCGACGAGGCGCGGTCGCGCTTCACAACCGCGCCGGCCGGCGGCGGCGGCTGCCTTCCCCCTGATTGGGCGCCCCCGATCGAACGCGATGCCGATCGTGTGCGCGGCCGTGGTCGGGCCCCGGGTGAGAGGTGGCGGGGGGCGCGATGGACGCGGGTGGGCGGTTGAAGGGCGCGCAGCCCACTGCCCACACCGACCCCAGAACAACCCGCTCTACCTGGAGACGTGCGCGCCCGGCGCGGTGCCGACGGGGCCGTCCCCGCCCGACGACGAGGCGTTGCGCTACCACCACGCGGTGCACTGTTCCCTGGACGCCGTGGATGAGAGGCGTGCGTGGCGGGGTGGGGGTGGGAGGCGGGCCGGGGGATGGGCGACCGCCCAGCGAGCTTCGCGCCGACTGGCCCCCCTCCTTCCTCCTCCCTCGCTCAGTCGCCGCCCCGCGCCGCGCCGGAGACGACGCCTACCTGGGCGTGATCTACCCTGCGGACGACTTTGTGGTGTATGGGTGCGCGGGGAGAGGAGGCGGGAAGGGCGGAACGGGGTGGTGGCGGGCGACCGCACGCCGCCTCGACCCAAACCATCGCCCCTCCCCCCGTCTCTCCAGCTACGTGACCGCGACCCGGGTCAAGCTCATGCTGGCCGCCGCCGACCCGCAGCCGCGCGAGGAGGCGCTGCGGGCCGCGTTTGCCTCGCTGCGCGCGGCCTATGCGGCCGCCGCGCGCTCCCCCTGGTTCACGCCCGCCGCCCCGCTCGAGTCGAGGGCGTTCCAGGCCGCGGTGCGGGACGCGGTGGCGGGGCTGTAAGGGAGAGAGAGGAGGGTTGAGAGCGAGTCTGCAGCGCGCGCCCCCTCTCTCCGTCACTCTCCCGGCCGCGCCCGCCGCCCGCCCGCCCGCCGCGGCGCCCGCGCGCCCGCCCGCACCCGCCGCGCATCGACCGGTGCCTCGCGTCCCCCCCACCTCCTTCGATGCTCGACCACGTCGCCGCCTTCACCCGGGGCGGCACCGTCCTGTGGGCCTGGTCCGGGGCCGCTCTCCGGGGCGCCCCCCTGGACGCCCTTGTGCGCGAATGCCTGCTGGAAGACCGCGCGGCGTCCGCAGGATTCTCCTACGACCCGCCCGGGGGCGGTGCGCCCTACACGGTCAAGTGGTGCCTACACAATGTGAGTTGGGGGTGGGGTGGGGCCGGTTTCGGTGGCAATTGGGGCGGGCGCGGGCGCGCGTGCGCCATTGGGCGCCGCCGCGACCCGCCCACGCCCCCACCCCTCGATCCGCCCCCAGGGCCTGGGCATTGTGATTGCCGCCGTGTATCAGCGGTCGCTGCGGCTCACCTACGTGGACGGCCTGCTGTCCGTGCTGACCGCAGCTTTTGCTGCGAACGCCGCGGGCGCCCCTCTCACCCCCGGCTCCTACCCTTCATTCGACGCCACGTTCAAGAAAGCGCTGGCGGCGGCTGAAGCCAAGGCGGGGACGGGCGGCGCGCCCGCAGTCGCGGCCGACGCGGCGCGCGCGGCGGCCGCGCCGCCGCCGCAGCAGCAGGCCGAGCCTTCCTCCTCGTCCTCGGACGACGACGACCGTGACCCCTCCAGCGCCCCAGCGTCGTCGACGGGCGGGTCGGCGGTCGACCTGGCGCGGCTGCGCGCGAAAGGCGCCGCCGCCGCCGCGTCCAAAAAGGGCGCCCGCGGCAAGCCCGGCGGCGCCAATCCCCCCAAGCCCAAGGTCACGGGCGACCCGCCCAAAAAAGAGGCGCGCGTGTGGGCGGGGCAGGCGCCGAAAGGCGCGGCGGCGGCCGCGCTCGACTGCTCGGACGCGGCCGGCCCCGCCTCTATCGCCACCGTGGACCTGACCGTCAAGTCGCGCGTCGACGGCGACGAGTCCGAGTCGGAATCGGACGACGACGAGGCGGCGCTCGCGGGCGCGGGCGCCGCCGTGCCGGCCAAGGCCGGCGCGCTTGCGTCCTTTGTGCGCACCCTGGGCGTGTCGCTCGTCGGGTCGTCGTCGCTGACGGCCGAGGATGTGGCGCCGGCGCTCGACGCGCTCAAGAAGAGGCTCGTCGAGCGCAACGTCGCGGAGCCCGTCGCGGCCAAGGTCGTCGACTCGGTCGCCGCCTCGCTCGTGGGCGCGTCCCTGCCGTCCCTCACCCGGGTCGCCACCGCGGTGCGGGCGGCCGTGGAGGCGGCGTTGGTGCGGGTGCTGACGCCGCGGCGGAGTGTCGACGTGCTGCGGGAGGCGCGCGCGGCGGCCGCCGCGGGGCGCCCCTACGTGATCGTGTTTGTCGGCGTCAACGGCGTCGGCAAGTCGACGTCGCTGTCCAAGGTCGGGGAGGGGAAGAGGAGTGGTTGTGGGGTTTGCGCGCGCGGCGACCCCTCCACCTCCCCCCTCCCCCCCCCCCCCTCTGCCCTTCCAGGTCGCCTACTGGCTCCTGCAGAATAACGTCTCCGTCATGCTCGCCGCGTGCGACACGTTCCGGTCGGGCGCGGTAGAGCAACTGGCCACACACGCGGCGCGCCTCGGCGTCCCGCTCTACCAACGCGGCTACGAAAAGGATCCGGCCAAAGTGGCGGCCGAGGCCATTCGCGCCGCGACGCGCGACAACGTGGGCGCCGTGCTCGTCGACACCGCGGGGCGGATGCAGGACAATGAACCCCTCATGCGCGCGCTCGCGTCGCTCGTGTCGTCGAACGACCCGGACCTCGTCCTCTTTGTCGGCGAAGCCCTCGTCGGCAACGACGGCGTCGACCAACTGACCCAGTTCAACGCGCGCCTGCTGGATTTGGCGCCGCCGAGGCCCGCGGGCGGGCGCGACGCCCCGTCCTCCACCCCCGCCACCCGCGACGGCCGCGGCTGCGCGGTCGACGGCGTCCTCCTCACCAAATTCGACACCATCGACGACCGGGTCGGGGCGGCCGTCTCCATGGTCTACGCGTCGGGCGCGCCGATCGTCTTTGTCGGGTGCGGGCAGGGCTACACCGATTTGAAGCGGCTCAACGCGCGCTCCGTCGTGCGGTCGCTGCTCAAGTGAAGCGGAGGGGGCGTGGCGGGGTGGGGTGGGGTGGTTTTTGGGGTGGTTGCGGGGGCGGCGTGAGGGGGGGCGAGGCGTGAGACCGCGCGCGCGCCGACCCTCCTCGCTCTCCACTCTCCCCGCCGGCCGAGAAAAAACGGTCCCGCCCCGCCGCCCCCCCGCCCGCCCGCCGCGCCGCCGCGGCGGGCACCGCGACGGGCGCGCCGCCGCGCGGGCGGGCGCGCGGGCGAGGGGGCGCGGGGTCCGCCCCCCCCCGCCTCCCTGCGCGGCGGCCGCCCGCCGGCCCTCCTTCCCTCCCCGCCCGCCGCCCTGCCCTCCCCGCGCACCCGCCAGGCGCCCGGCGGGCGGGCACGCGGGCAGGGCAGGGCAGCGGCCCCGGGTCAACGGGCATATTGTTTGTGCCTTGGCTCTTGGTCCTTGTGCTACTTCCTTTCTTGTTTCCCTATCCTTGGCTCACGGCCCTCACCTCCGCCGCCGTGCGCGCCTTCGGGGACAGTGGCCGAGCGGTCGAAGGCGCCA